>Ga0206106_100243_pt1 | contig 71649 bp, 79 predicted proteins | sample 1B1ome_FD_148677 | JGI IMG/M metagenome (GOLD analysis project Ga0206106, IMG submission 148677) | Enriched microbial communities from leaf-cutter ant dump, University of Wisconsin, Madison, United States - 1B110A | ecosystem: Environmental > Terrestrial > Nest > Insects nest > Nest dump | place...
ATTCTCTACACGCTGAGAAGCAACGTCCCAAGCTATAACCACTACAACAACCGGGGAGATGTCGTGGCCAAGAGCGATGGGGTGGGGGCAATCACCTACGAAGCCCAGTATGAAGCCTTCGGTACGCGCACGAGCGAATCCGGGAGCACATCCGATCGGCAGAAAGCCAACACCAAAGACGAAGACCCGACGGGGTTGCTCAATGAAGGCTTCCGGTATCGGGATATGGAATCGGGGACGTTTATCACTCGCGACCTGCTGGGATTTGTTGATGGGCCGAATTTGTATGCCTATGTCATGCAGAATCCCTGGTCCAAATTTGATCCGGAGGGATTAAAAACATTGAATGAGGCGCGTGAAAACGGTCACGTTACGATCGCGGATGCTCAAGATGTGAAGCTTTCGAAAAAGGAAGCGGAAGGGATTTTAAAGAAATACAATGCGCCCATTTGGAAGCCCGAAGATATTTCAAATAAAACCCCTCAGGGCTGGATGCAGGATTTCAATCCGGTCAGCCAGATTAACAATCTTCGGCGGGCATATCCGGGAAAGACGGACAACGAGGTGTTCGAATTGGAATCCGCAAGAAGCAATGCAGCAAGAGCACGCTATGAATTGGTGAAGAATGAAGGCACCAGGAGGGATGCCCAAAATGTACAGCTTTCGATGGCGATGCTGTCTCTCACCACAGAGTTTTCTGCGATTCCCTTTCTCGCCATGAGGGCTCCTGCTGGTCTTTTAGAAGGAGCCGCGATTCGTACGTCGCGCGTGCAGGCTACATCCGCCGCGAAGACAATAGACCCGGCAACCGTCAGGTTTAGCCAGAGGAGTATCAGTCGAAACTTTAGTGCGGGTGGTTCTGTCGATGACCTTGCGGCATCTCTTCGTAGTGGAGTAACAAGGCCCGGTGACATTCCTGCAATCCGATTGGTTGAAAGGGATGGCCAAATGTTTACGCTCGACAATCGGCGTTTGGAGGCATTCCGACGGGCTGAAACTCCAATACCGTATCGAATGGCAACGCCAGAGGAGGCGGCAGCAGAGGCGTGGAAATTTACCACGCGAAACAATGGAATCTCAATCCGTGTGCGGGGAGAATGACGATGAGCGACGCAAAGAAAACTCAACCAATCAACAGCCGCGAAGACTTTGTTGCTTTCGTTTACGAACTCAGCAAATCCTTCCGGGAAAATCCTGAATCGTGGCAAAATGGAAACCTTGGTTCATACCTTGAGGCATTAGCGGCATGGGTTGAGGACATGGATGGTTATTATCTCAACCACGGCTTAGCCGTGCCGGAGAAACCTGATTGGAGCAATGTCGCTGACATGTTGCTTGCAGCGAAGATTTACGAATGATCCGACGCTTAAGTATTACTTCGTTAGGTAGACCTTGTCCCCAAAATAGGCGTTTTATGAAAGAAAGCGTGGTGAGTGGCGAGAAAAATGCACCCATGAGCCAATCAATAGCATGGCAGGTGCCACCTATGTGGAAAAGAGCACATAAGACAGCTTCTCGGCTACAACCCTCTTACTAAAAGCTTCAGAGCAAACTTGCCTCCGTCAAACTGAACTTTAATTCGTAAGGTGAGAGGGAGAAACCTTTCAACTTGCCTGGAGTCTATGTCAGGAATATGGGCCATCCGCTTTGACCTTTCCCGACCTTAGATTCGATTTGGAGCGGGCTCTTGGTAAGTGGTTTACGCGGTACAACGGGTGGAAGCCTCATTCCTCCTTGGATTGGTGAGATCAAGCTTGACGATACGGGAGTGCCTCTTTTTGTGCCGGCTTTTCCAGCCCAACAATGCCCGACAATACCCCAAAATGTGCAACCGATGATATTCTGACCGGCTGTCTCCTCCGCAGTATCCCATGACCCTCTGCCTGATAATCAGGGATTTAAGAAAAAAATCGGCGGAAATCCATCCAAATCCATCCAATTGGATGAGAAAAAATAATCCAAAAATGGTGGAGCCTAGGGGATTCGAACCCCTGACCTCCTCAATGCCATTGAGGCGCTCTACCAACTGAGCTAAGACCCCGCACATCCTGTTTTCCGGAGAAGCGGCTGCGGAAATCGCGCCTGAAACCTTCCGTCTGCGACGGGGTTCCCGGAAATGGACGGGCACAATGCCACGGGGGATTGTGGGCTGCAATAAAAAAGAACGACTTTTTTCGAATCCGCTTTTTCGCCCCGCCAAAACGTTTTCAGATCGTTTCCGGAACGAATCTTCTTGCGTAATTTTTCGGGACACCGGCATCCTTCGGGCTTTATCATCCAGAGTTTTATGTTTGAAGGAGCCCATACGGCGCTGGTCACGCCATTTCGCGACGACCGCTTTGACGAAGCGGCGTTTGAACGACTCATTGAGTTTCAGATCGAGGGCGGGATCAGCGGGATCGTCCCCGTCGGGACGACCGGCGAATCCCCCACGCTCGACCATGACGAACACAACCGCGTGATCAGCCTCGCGGTGCAGGCCGCCCGGGGGCGTTGCAAGGTGATCGCGGGCACGGGATCGAACTCCACCGCCGAAGCGATTTCCCTGACCGTGGAGGCTGAAAAGGCCGGCGCGGATGCTTCGCTCCTCGTCCTGCCCTACTACAACAAGCCGAGCCAGGAAGGGCTTTACCGCCACTTCCGCGCCATCGCCGAAGCGACCCGCCTGCCGATCATTCTCTACAGCATCCCCGGTCGTGCGGGGATCGAGATCGGCGTGGAAACGGTGCGGCGGCTGGCGGAGGATTGCGCGAACATTGTGGCGATCAAGGAAGCGGGCGGGAGCGTGGATCGCGTGAGCCGCCTGCGCCAGGCGCTGCCCGATTCCTTCGAGATTCTCTCCGGCGACGACGGGCTCACGCTGCCGTTCATCGCGGCGGGGGCGATCGGGGTGATCAGCGTGGCCTCCAACGCCATCCCGGCGCAGGTGAGCGCGCTCGTGAAGGCCGCTCTGGAGGGGGATGCCGCCCGCGCCCGCCAGTTGCACGAACAATGGTATCCGCTCTTTCGCGATCTCTTTATCGAGCCCAACCCGGTGCCGATCAAGACGCTGCTCGCCTGGCAGGGGAAGATCGGCGGGGAGGTCCGCCTCCCCCTGTGCGAAATGTCGGATGCCAACGCCGCCATCCTCCGGGCCACGGCCACGAAGCTTGCCCTGCTCCCCTACGCCTGATCTTTTGCCTCATGAAACCACTCCGACTTCTCGTCAACGGGGCCAGGGGCCGCATGGGGGTGGCGATCATCGCCGCCGCCGGGGAACAGCCCGCCGTGGAAGTGACCGCCGCCGTCGATGTCGGTGATGACTTCGACGCGGCGCTCGCCAACGTCGATGCCGTCATTGATTTCAGCCATCATTCGCTGACCGATGGCGTCGCCGCCGCCTGCGCCCGGGAAGGGAAATACCTCATCATCGGCACCACCGGCCAGAGCGACGAACAGGTGGCCCGCGTACGCGAAGCCGCCCGGGCGATCCCGATCGTTTTCGCCCCGAACTTCAGCGTCGGCGTCAACACGCTCTTCTGGCTCACCCGCAAGGCGGCGGAAATCCTCGGGCCGGATTTCGATCTCGAAGTGGTGGAAATGCATCACCGGCTCAAGAAAGATTCCCCCAGCGGAACCGCCAAGCGGCTCGGCGAGATTCTCGCGGAAGTCCGCGCCCTTTCCTATAACGACGATGTGCGCCACGGACGCGAAGGGATCGTCGGCGAACGAACCCGCGGCGAGATCGGCATGCACGCCATCCGCGGCGGGGACGTGGTGGGGGATCACACGGTCATTTACGCCAACGTGGGCGAGCGCCTTGAGCTTACCCACAAGGCTTCCAGCCGCGACACCTTCGCGCGCGGAGCCGTCCGGGCCGCTCTCTGGGCGGCGCAACAGGCGCCCGGCCCGGGGCTCTACGACATGCAGGACGTTCTGGGACTCCGATGAGCATCCGCAGCATCCATTGCGGGATCGCCCTGGGTTCGAACATCGGCGACCGCCTCGCTCATTTGAAGGAGGCGCGCGCGGCGGTGGAGGCCCTGCATGAGGAAAAGACGCCGCCACTCGTCTCCGCCATTTACGAGACGGAGCCGGTCGATTGCGCTCCCGGTACGGCGGCGTATCTCAACGCGGTGATGGAGATCGCCTACAGCGGTTCCCCTGTCGTTCTGCTCGATGCGCTCCAGCAGATCGAGGGGCGGCTCGGGCGACCTTCCAAACGGCCCCGCAACGCCCCGCGCACGATTGATCTCGACGTGCTTTATGTCGGCAATCAGGTGTTGAGCAATCCCGAGATCGTGATCCCGCATCCCCGGCTTCATTCCCGCCGTTTCGTGCTCGCTCCGCTCTCGGAGATCCGCCCGGAGCTGATCCTCCCCGGCTATCACGAGCCGATCGCCGCCCTGCTCGCCCGGCTTCCGCGTGAGCCGGAGGCCCGCTGCGTGGGCGGAGCCGGAGGCGCCTGGGAGACCCCGCTTTCCATCTCATGAACGAACCCGCACGCGACCGGCTCGAACCGTTCCGGACCTTCAAGACGGCAGGCAAGCCGATTGTGGTCCTCACCGCCTACGATTACCCCACGGCCCGGCTGCTGGAAGAGGCGGGGGTCGATTCCCTCCTGGTGGGCGATTCCCTCGGCATGGTGGTGCTCGGCTACCGGGATACGGTGTCGGTCACCATGGAGGAGATGATCCACCACGTCCGGGCCGTCGCCCGGGGGCGCACCCACGCGAACGTCATCGGCGATCTTCCCTATGCCTCGTACGAAACGCCGGAGCAGGCGCTTGCCAATGCCCGGCGGCTCGTGGAGGCCGGGGCGGATGCGGTGAAGCTGGAAGGGGGGCGCGAGGTGGCCGCCTGTGTTCGCGCGATCGCGGGGGAGGGGATTCCCGTGGTCGGTCATATCGGGATGCTCCCGCAGCATGTCCGCGAGGAGGGGGGCTACAAGATTAAAGGGCGCACCGACGAGGAAGGCCGGAGGCTGGCTGAGGACGCACTGGCTCTGGAGGAGGCCGGGGCGATCGCCATCGTGCTCGAACTCGTGACGCCGCAGGTCTCCGGCGAGATCCGCCGCCGCCTGCGCATTCCCACCATCGGGATCGGTTCCGGGGCGGATTGCGACGGCCAGGTGCTCGTCATTCACGACCTGATCGGCCTCTTTCCGTGGTTCACGCCGAAATTTGCCACCCCGGTGGCGCAGGTCGGGGTGACGATCCGGGAGACCGCCGCCACGTTTGCCGGGCGTGTCCGGGCCGATACGCCGCCGCTGGCATGAGTGCGCAAGGGCGGGTTCTGGTGGCGGGATGCGGTCTGGTGGGCCGGGTGCTGGCGCGGCAACTGCACGGGGCGGGCTGGCAGGTCACCGCGCTCACGCATGCTCCGGAAACGGCCCGGCAGCTTGCCGGCGAGCCGTTCCGCGTGATCGGCTGCGACATCAACGACCGCGATGGCCTTTCCCCGCTCGGGCCGTTTGAGGCGGTGGTCAGTTGCGTGAGTTCCGGCCGCGGTGGCGCGGAGGCGTACCGCCGCGTTTATTGGGAGGGGATGGGAACCCTCATCGAAACCTTTCACCCCTCCCGCCTCGTCTTTGCCGGGAGCACCTCCGTTTACGCGCAGAAGGACGGCTCCGCCGTGACCGAGGAAAGCCCGGCCCTGCCGGACCGGGAAACCGGCCACGTGCTGCGGGAGACCGAGGATCTCGTTCTCCACTACGGCGGGCACGTCGTCCGGCTCGCGGGCATCTACGCCACGGGGCGGTGGGTTCTGCTGGAGCGCTTCCTGCGGGGAGAAGCGGTGATCGGGGGCAACGGCAGCCGGATCATCAACCAGATTCACCGCGACGATGCGGCGGGCGCGCTGGCCCTCATGCTCGGGGTGCCGGGGGAGCCGCCGCCGCCCCGGGGCATCTACAACGCCACCGATGGCCACCCCGTTGCGCTGATCGACTTTTACACCCGCCTGGCCGCTCATTTCGACCGCCCGATCCCCCCCTTCGGCCCGATCGACCCGACCCGCAAGCGGGGGAATACCAGCAAACGGGTGATGATCGACAAAATCCGCGCCCTCGGCTGGCAACCGCGCTTTACCGATTTTCGCGATGTCCTGCTCGCAGAGCGGCACGAGAGCCGTGCGAATGCGGAAACCGGAATCGCCCGTCCGCCGGAATTCCGGGGAAAATGACCGCAAAATGACCGCGAGGCGGACCCTTTTGGCCAATCCGGGCCGTTCCGTGAACGATTATTTCACTTGATTGTAACCTGGTCGCCATGGTATTGGAACCCGATCATGCCATTAGCCTATATTGATCCGGGCGCGGGCAGCCTTCTTCTTCAGATGATGGTGGCCGGGGCCTTGGGGGCAATCGCGTTTTTTCGCGGAAGCATCGCGAACTTCTTCGGGATGTTCAAAGGAAAGAAAAAGAGTGGCTCCACCCCGAAGGAACCGTGATTGCGCATCCCGTTCCCTGAGTGTCCAGCGCGGAACCCCATCTTTCGCCGAGCCGGCGGCAGGCCGGTTCGTTTCGTGACCCCGCCGGTTATGTCTTTTGCCGGGAAGGAGCGCTTTTCCGGGCGGTTGGCGGGGAATGCCGCGAGGTGCTCTCCCGGCTCACGGAGGGCGGCCTCCTCACCCGCTTGATGGAGCGGGGGCAGATCGTCCCGACCGGGTGGGTCGCGGAGGAATCCCCCCTTTGCGCCGATCTTCGGCGGGAGAACCCGGGGTTTGATCATTTTCTTGCGCACGAGCGTCTCCCCCGGCTTGCCTTTCCCTATGAGTGGAGCTTCTCCATGCTGGCGGACGCGGCTTTGCTGACTCTCGATCTCCAGCTTGAACTGCTCGGGCACGGGGTTTCGCTCAAGGACGCCTCCGCCTACAACGTCCAGTTCCGCCGGGGGCGCCCCGTCTTTATCGACCTCGGTTCGTTTGAAAAACCGCGACGTCTGGATGTCTGGTTTGCCCTCGGGCAGTTTCAGCGGCACTTTCTTTTTCCCCTGTTGCTGGCCCGCCACCGCGGCTGGGACCTGCCGTCGTATTTTCTCCCTCACCTCGACGGCCTGCCGATCGCCCGGGTGGCGGAGGCGTTTCGGGGTTTGGGCCGGTGGCGTCCCGGGTTGCTGCTCGATCTCACCCTGCCGCTCCTGATGGAGCGCAAGGCGGCCCGTTCCGGCGATGGCCCCCGTTGGGCAACGGCCTCCGGGGAAGGCTCCGGCCGGAGCGACGGGCAGGCGCTCAACCTCCGCCGGCTTCACCGGAAGATCACCGGGCTCAAGGCCTCCCACCGGATCGGAAGCCCCTGGCGCGATTACCCGGAGACCTGCGCCTACAGTGAAGCGACCACGGGAGAAAAGAAGCGCCTCATCGGGCGGTTTCTGGCGGAGAGGCGGCCCGCAACGGTCCTTGATCTCGGTTGCAACACGGGCGAATACAGCTATCTGGCCGCGGCGGGCGGGGCGGAGGTGATCGCCGCGGACGGGGACGACGGCGCGATCGAAACCCTCTACCGGCGGCTTCAGGCGACCCCGGCGGCGATCCTCCCGATGGTCGTCGATCTCGCCAATCCATCGCCCGCCATCGGGTACATGAACGAGGAGCGGGAGGGTTTTCTGACCCGCGCCCGGAGCGAATGCGTTTTCGCGCTGGCGCTGATCCATCACCTTCTGGTATCGGCCAACTTCCCGCTTCCGGCGATCCGCGATCTTTTCGCGGCCCTTGCCGGGCGTTATCTGGTACTGGAGTTCGTTCCACCCGAAGATGCCCAGTTCCAGCGCCTGCTCCGCTTCCGTGAAAATCTTTTTTCGCACATCACGCTGCCCGGGTGTCTGGAGGTTTTCTCCACCCGTTTCACCCTTCTGGAGAAACAACCGATCCCCGACAGTGGGCGGACCCTGCTTTTTTTCGAAAAACGGTGAACCCCAACAGCTTGTGGCGGTTCGCCGCGCAAGCGCTTAAAAAAGACGATTTCCAAAAATGAAAATCTTCCGCTCTCCGGCTTCCATGGCCCGCGCCTGTCGTGCCGTCGCCCGCCCGCTGGTCCTGGTTCCGACGATGGGGGCTCTCCATGAGGGGCACCTCGCGCTGGTGGCCCGGGCCCGGAAACTGGCGGGTGAGGGGGGGACCGTGGCGGTTTCCATCTTCGTCAATCCGACCCAGTTCGGCCCAAAGGAGGATTTTTCGCGCTACCCGCGCCCTCTGCGGGAGGATACCGCCCGGTGCCGCGCCGCCGGGGTGGACCTCCTTTTTACCCCGTCGCCCGCCGCGATGTACGAGGCGGATCACTCCGTCTGGATCGACGAGGAGGCCCTGAGCGCCACGCTCTGCGGGGCCAGCCGCCCGGGACATTTCCGGGGGGTCTGCACGGTGGTCGGCAAGCTCTTCAACCTGACCGGGGCGGACGTCGGCGTGTTCGGGAAAAAGGATGTGCAGCAGCTTGCCATCATCCGCCGGATGGTGCGCGACCTGAACTTTCCCGTCCGGATTGTCGGCGTGGAAACGGTCCGCGAACGCGACGGGCTCGCCATGAGTTCGCGCAACCGGTACCTCTCCCCGGAGGAACGGGCGCAGGCCCCCATCCTGCGGCAGGCGCTGCTGGCGGCGCGGGAGCGGAGCCGGAAACGGCGCGGAAGCCCCGAAAAGCTCGCCGCGGAGGTCGCCGCGCGAATCCGGACGGCTCCCACGGCCCGGATCGATTACGTTTCCGTGCTCGATGCGGAGCGGCTGCGCCCTCCCGTCCGCGGCAAAACCGGGCGCTGGCTGGTTGCCGTGGCGGTTTTTTTCGGCAAAACCCGGCTCATTGATCATCTGGAAATTCCGTAGGCCTCCCCCCGGTTCTTATCTTATTCTATGAAAGTTTATGATTTTGTTGTTCTCGGCAGCGGGATCGCGGGCCTGAGCTACGCGCTCAAGGCCGCCCGGCACGGTTCGGTGGCCATCATCACCAAACGCGCGCGGGCGGAATCGAACACCACCCATGCCCAGGGGGGGGTGGCCTGCGTCATCAGCGGGGAGGATTCCTTCGACCTCCATGTCGCCGATACCCTGACGGCCGGGGCCGGGCTCTGCGATGAGGCGGTGGTGCGGACGATCGTCACGGAAGGGCCGGAGCGGATTCAGGAACTCATCGCCCACGGTGTCCGGTTTGACGAACGCTCCGAAAAGGGGGGGGAACTCGACCTCACCCGGGAGGGGGGCCACTCCATGCGCCGCATCCTCCATGCCCGGGACGCCACGGGCCGGGAGATCGAGCAGTCGCTCCTGCGGGCCATCGCCGGGAACCCGGCCATCGAGGTGTTCGAAAACCATATGGCGATCGACCTGATCACCACCGGCAAGCTCGGGCACGCCTCGGAAGACCGGTGCGTGGGGGTCTACGTCCTGGACGAAGCCCGCGCCCGGGTCGAAACCTTCCGCACCGACCGGCTCATCCTTGCCACGGGGGGGTGTGGAAAGGTCTACCTCTACACGACGAACCCGAACGTCGCCACCGGGGACGGCGTGGCCATGGCATGGCGCGCCGGGGTGAACATCGCCAACATGGAGTTCATCCAGTTTCACCCGACCTGCCTTTTCCATCCCGCGGCCCGTTCCTTCCTCATCACGGAGGCGGTGCGCGGGGAAGGGGGGCGGCTCACCGACGCGAACGGGTGCGGGTTCATGGAGAAATACCATCCGCTGGGGGCGCTCGCCCCGCGCGACATCGTGGCCCGGGCGATCGACGCGGAGATGAAGCGGACGGGAGCCCAGTGTGTCTACCTCGATATTACGCACGAAAAACCGGAATTCGTGCGCGAGCGCTTCCCGACCATTTATGAGCGCTGCCTCGGCCTCGGCCTCGACATCACGCGCGAGCCGATCCCCGTCGTCCCCGCCGCGCATTACCAGTGTGGCGGCGTGCTGACCGACGTGAACGGCGCCACCAGCCTGCGCGGGCTCTACGCCGTGGGCGAAGTCGCCTGCACCGGCCTGCACGGGGCCAACCGGCTTGCGAGCAATTCGCTCCTGGAGGCGGTGGTGGTGGCGCACCGGGCGGTGGAGCATGTCATCCGCTCCCTCCCGCTCAACGGGCAGACGCGGGACGACCTCGTGCTCCCCGGGTGGGTGAGCGGCAGTGTGACCGACGTGGACGAAATGGTGGTCATCTATCACAACTGGGATGAAATCCGCCGCCTCATGTGGGACTACGTCGGCATTGTCCGGACGGAAAAGCGGCTGATGCGCGCCAGCACCCGGCTGCGCAACCTGCTCCGGGAAATTCAGGAGTTTTACTGGAATTTCCGGGTCACCACGGAGCTTCTGGAACTGCGCAACCTCGCCACCGTGGCCGCGCTGATCGTCGATTGCGCCCGGATGCGCAAGGAGAGCCGGGGCCTGCACTACACGCTTGATTACCCGGAACCCGACGGCGAGCGCTGGCTCAAAAAGACGGTGCTCCGCCGGTTCTGAGGGCGGGCGGAAGGGAACGACGGGAAAAGAGCCTCCCGGGCCGGGGGAAAACCGGAGGGTTGACGCCGGGGGAACCCGGATGGCACCCTGACGCCCTGGCTGATATGAAAGCTCCTTCCATCATCCCGATATTGGAGCGTTTCCGGCAAATCGGGAGGGTTGCTTCGCAAATCAATCGCTCCATTTTTGCCCGAAACGCTCTATTGCTGGCCGCCCTTTTCTTTACCGGGTGCGCGCACACTCATGGTTCCGCCACGGGGAAGAAGCCCCAGGGGGATGCGGTGAAACCGAAGAGTGTCTCGAAAGCGCCGTCTTCCACTGTCCGCCCGAAAAAATCGCCCTCTTACGCGACTCTGGACCCGGATGACCCGGGCCGCTTCAAGGGAAAATCGTTCCGGGTTCGCACCACGGCCTACACCGGAACGAAGAACGCCATCGGGGGGCGGCTTTCGCACGGGTCGGTAACAAGCGCCGCCTCGGACTGGTCCCATTTTCCTCTCGGCACCAAATTCCGTATCCGCGAGACCGGCAAGGTCTATCTCATCGACGATTACGGCTCCGCGCTCGTGGGCACCCACACGATCGACCTCGCCCAGCGGGGCCAGAGGGGTGTGAACGCCTGGGGGGTGCGCTGGGTGCATATCGACATCATCGAGTGGGGTTCCCCACGCCGGAGCCTGGAGGTTCTCGCCCCCCGCAAGGGTTACCGGCATATCCGGCCGATGATCTCCGCCCTGCGCAGCCAGGCGGAGGGGGTTCCGGCCCGCTTCCACCGCATCCGGGTTCGGTAAGGCCGTCCCCTTTGAAGGCGGCGGCCAACGGGGGGAGGGGATAACCCCCCGAGTGTGGTGGTGGAAACCCCGGATTGCTTTCCGGGGACCGACAAACGGGGAATCGGGTTCGATACTCTCGATACTATGAGTACTCTAGAGACCAACACCATTGCCGTCCTCAATCGCCTGATTGAGACTCTCAAGGATGGGGAACAGGGGTTTGAAGCCGCCGCGGACCGGGCGCAATCCCCCGAACTGCGTTCCCTCCTGCGGGATTACGCCACGGAACGCGCCCAGTTTGCGATCGAGCTTCAGGCGCTGGCCCGTTCGCTCGGCGAAACCGAACCGGAAGATTCCGGCTCCATGACCGGTGCGATGCACCGGGGCTGGATTGATTTCAAGTCGCTCTTTACCGGCAAGGACGACCTTGAAATGCTGGCGGAATGCCAACGCGGGGAGGAAAGCGCCGTGGACCGTTACCGCGAGGAGCTTGACCACCCCGAACTGCCCGAGAACATCCGGCAGGTGATCCTGCGCCAGTTCGGCTCCATCCAGATTGCCAGAGACCGCATCCGCAACCTTTACGCTTCCATGGAGGTGTAAGGGGAGGGGGATCGTAACAACGGGTTCCGGCCCATGAGGTCGGGTCTGCCGGGGGTCGCCGGGCGATCCGGTGCGGCGCCGCACCGGGCTATTCGCCTCCCGACTCCCGGCGTCTTTTTGCTTTGGGTGCCATCCATTCATCGCATCCCGAAGCCTCAATCGCGGCGGAGGGGACAGAAAAAGCTTTCATTCACCGGGCTTCGTCTTATGTAGGGCGTATTCACGAATTTGCCGAAAGCGGCTGAAAGCCGCCTTTTGGTCCAAAACCGGTTTCTTCAGACGTCCGAATCTCGATTCGGCCTTCTTCAGAAGCCCGGTTTTGGCCTCAAAATGCGTCGTTTCATCCCTCTTTCTCAATTCATGAATACGCCCTAGATGAAACCGGCGCGGGAGGAGTCCATCCCCCCGCTTTTTCCATGTCGCACTCAGCCACTTTAGTTGACAGCCGCGGGCGGCGGATCACCCGGTTGCAGATCCAGCGGGGGATGCGGATCAACATCGGCGCCGGGTGTCTCGGGATGATCTGGATGGCCATGAGCATCAACATGCCGCTCGCCATGTTCATGGAGGCGATCGGCACCAGCGGGTTTCTCATCGGCCTGATGATGACCATCCGTTTCATGGCGATGCTCGTTCAGATCCCCGGAGCGCTGATTTCCGAACGGCTGGAGAGCCGCAAGCCGATGTGGGCGTGGCTGGCGATCATTCACCGCAGCCTCTGGTTCGTGGTGGCTCTCCTCGCGTTTTTATGGCGGCCCGAGCAATGGTGGCTGCCGGTGGCGGTGATCGGTCTTGTCGGGTTGAGCGACGTGCTCGGCAACGGGGGGACCGCCCTCTGGTTTGGCTGGATGGCCGATCTGATCCCATCCAAAAGCGCGGGAAGCTTCTGGGGACGGCGGCAGTCGATTGTCACCGGGGCCTCGCTCGTGGGGATGGCGCTCGCGGGGTATATCCTCGACCTTTTCCGCGATCCGGACGTTCCCAACGGGGTCATCAACGGCTTCGGGGTCGTCTTCTTCATCGCCGCGCTGGCGGGGGTGCTTGATGTGGTGGTCCACTACGGGGTGTGCGAGCCGCGACCCACGCCGAGCGACACGCCCGGCAGTTCCCGCTGGCGGCGGATGTTCGAATCCGTGCGCAATCGCGATTTCCGTCACCTGACCCTTTCCATGGGATGCTGGGCGTTTGGCCTCAACATGCTGGCAACCTTCGGGTTGATCCATTTCAAGCGCGATTTTCCGGTCACTTACACCCATGTGGCGGCGCTCACGATCGCCGGCGCCCTCGGGGCGATCACTTCGAGCCATCTGTTCGGCATTCTGACCGACCGGCTCGGGCCACGGGTGCTGGCGGCTGTCCTGATGGTCCTTTGCCCGTTGACGGCGGCGAGCTGGTTTTTCGTCCACGGCGGCTACGTGACGTTCAACCTCCCGTGGGGCGGATGGACGGTGCCGCAGGTGCTGGTGGTTCAAGGGATTTCCACGTTCGTGGGGGGAGCGCTCTTTGCGGGGATCGCGCCGTGCCAGTTGCGGCTGGCGGGGGTGCTCTCCCGGGCTTCCGGGCGGACGATGGCGATGGCGGTGCATTGGTCGATCGTCGGCATTTTCGCCGCCTGCGGCACGTTGCTGGGCGGGGTGATCATGGATTTCTGGGTGAACCACCGGCTCGCGTGGGTGCTGCCCAACGGCACGGTCTTTTCCTACCTGCACGTCATCATCGTTCTCTTTTCGCTCACGGTCTGGACCGTGGCCCTGCCGCTGATCCTGAGCATCCGCACGCCGGTCGATTCGATGCCCTTCGGCGAAGCGCTCTCGCGCATGGTGATGACGAACCCGGTGAGCGCTTTCCGCAACATTTACAGTCTCCAGACGTTCTCCGCCTTCGGCCCGGCGCACCAGCGGGCACGGGCGGCGCGCAAGCTCGGCGAGGGCCGCAGCGAGATCGCCATTCCGGAACTGGCGGCGCGGTTTGAAGACCCCTCCATCGAAGTGCAGGAAGAAGCGATCCGGGCGCTCGGCGGGATCAACACCCCGGAGGCGGTCTCCGTGCTCCTGGATAAACTGGCGGACCCGGGGTGCGAGTTCGTCCCGCAGATCGCACGGGCGCTCCGGCACTCGGGCGATCCGCGTTGTATCGACCCGCTCATCGCCCGGCTTCAGTCGGGCGACCGGGAGACGCTCATCGAGTGCATCCGCACGCTTGGCCAGCTCGGCGACCGGAGGGCGATCCCCCCGCTGCTCACGCTGCTGGCCCAGAACCGGGAGCGCAAGGTGCTCGCCGTTTCCAGCGAGGCGCTCGCCTCCCTGGGCGAACTTTCCGCCGCCTACCAGATCATCCCGCAGATGCGGGCGATGCCCAACCGGATGCTCAAGCGGGCCCTGGCCGTGGCCGTGGGCGATCTGCTCGGGCGCAAGGACGTGTTTTACCCGGTCCTGATCGCGGATACCGAGCAGCCCGGAAGCGGCGCGAGCCGGATGATCCTCGACCTGCGCAAGCGGATCGCCCGCCGGCTCCCTTCCTGCGCGGAGATCGGGACGCTCGAACAGATCGAGAGCGCCTACCACGATGGCGATGTGCCCCGGTGCGCGGCGATGCTCCTTCACCTTGGCCTCCACCTCGCCCAGTTCCTCCACCGGTTGCCGCTCACGCTCGACCCCGATCACGCCATGGAGCAACTGCTTGAGCGCGATCACCGCGCCGCCATCGCGATCTGGTACCTGAAGGTCTGTGATGAGCCGTGGACCGAGAACGGGCACGACACCCGCGACACGAGCGATCTGCTCCTGGGGCTTCACCTCATCCTCAGCTTTGTGCAGCGGAGCGAGTGAACAAAAGGGGGCGTTCTTTTTTGTCGAACTCGGGGGGAATATCGGTAGGTTCTCTTACTGTGTCGGACGAAACCATCACCGCCCCGAAGCCCGCGCCCTCTCCCCGGCCGCCGAGCCTCCGGGTCAACGAAATCTATTTTTCCATCCAGGGCGAAAGCACCTGGGCGGGGCTGCGCTGTGTCTTCATCCGGCTCACCGCGTGCGATCTGCGCTGCACCTATTGCGACACGGCCTACGCCTTTTACGAGGGAAAACGGCGACCGCTGGCTGAAGTGATCGACGAAGCGCTCAGCTACGACGCGCCGCTGGTGGAGCTGACCGGCGGCGAACCGCTTCTCCAGAAAGCGTCCCTGCCGCTCATGACCGCCCTTTGCGACGCGGGGCGCACGGTGCTCATCGAGACGAGCGGAGCGCACGACATCTCCCGGATCGACCCGCGGGTGCACCGGATCATGGACCTGAAAACCCCGGGCAGCGGCGAGTGCCACCGCAATCTGTATGCGAACATCCCGCACCTGACCCGGCGCGACGAGGTGAAATTCGTCCTCTGTTCGCGCGAAGACTACGAATGGGCCCGCGAACAGATCCGGCAGCACGACCTGCCCGAGCGGGTGAACGCCGTGCTGCTCTCGCCGGTGTTCGGGAAGATCGAGCCGGTTTCCATCGTCAACTGGATGCTGGAGGACAACCTGCCCGTCCGTTTCCAGCTTCAGATGCACAAGTTCATCTGGGACCCGAAGGAACGCGGGGTCTGATCAGAGCTTCCCGGCGCACCGCTCGAAAAAGGCGCTCCAGGCCGGTTCCGCATAGAAGCGATGCCCGCCGGAGCAGACGACATGGTGGCAATTCTCCGGCGCCCCGGCGGCGGCGTAGATTTTTTGCACCTGCCGGAATTCTTCCCGGGCGGCTTCGATCGGGAAGATGGTGTCTTCATCGCCGTTGACGAGGATCAGCGGTCTCGGCGCGATCAACCCGGCGATATCGCCCATCTCCGCCACCAGCGAGAGTCCCGGCACGTAGTTGCAGGCGCAATGGTTCATCGCCAGGATCGAGTCCTTGAAGGTGCAGAAATAGCAGGAGGGGATGGCGAACCGGATGCGGGGCAGGAGCGCGGCGCTAAAGAGCGATGTCGTCCCGCCGCCGGAGTTCCCCATCACGCCGACGCGGGCGGGGTCGAAGTCGTCCCGGGTTTCCAGGTAGTCAATCGCCCGGTCCACGTCGAAGACCCGCTGGCCGAGCAGCGTGCGCCCGAGCATGACGGCGTTCCACGCCGCCTGATGGCAGACGCCGGAGCCCTCCGTGCGTACCAGTTCCCGCCGTTCGCCGAAGGAGCGCTGCTCCACACAGATCGCCGCCAGCCCCCGCTCCATGCAGCCGAGGGCGAAATCGCGGTCCCCCTGCGATTCGATCTCCACGCTTTCGTCCTCCCGGTCCACCGCGATGGATTTGTGCATGCCGGTGGAGTGCCCCTGCACGCAGACGACCCAGGTATGGGGCGGCTGCGCGTTTTTCGGCACGCAGACGTAGACCGGAAAATCGACCCCTTCCTCGCTGGAGAGGACCATTTTCTCAATGGTCCCCAGCCGGTGTTCCCGCTTCCAGAGCGGGCGCGGGTTGAGCGGCACCCGCTCCCCTTCGTGCCACGGCATGCCAACCATCCCGTAGAGCCGTGAGCGGAGTTTCTCCTGCCACTGCGGGAAATCTTCACCGTTGTAGCGGAGTTCCTGCCGGACTCTTTCTTTGGCTAGATCGTGATAGCTCGATGGGGAAAAGGTCGCCGGGTACGCGGGAGTGGTGCTCATCGGGGGACGTTTTACGTCACTTCCATGCGGGGATGCAAGAGCCCCGGTGGCGAAAACGTCCCCGCGGTTACGATTCCATCCCGTGTTCGGGGCGCTTGGCCAGCCAGTCTTCGAGTTTCGCGACCCGCTCCGGATGGTGGCGGCTGCGGGCGAGGAACCCGACCCCGTACCGGGTCATCGGGTCCTGTTCCGTCGGCTGGTAGCGCAGGTCGCAGCTCCAGCGCACGCCCCGGGAGTTGTTCGGGGTGGAGGAGTGGATGCAGCGGTCGTTGAAAAGAATGGCGCTTCCGGCGGGAACCGGCAATGCCACGGCCCGCATCCCCTTGAGATGTTCGGTATCAATCTCGTGAAAACCGGTGCCCGAATAGGTTTCGTGATGCACGGAGAGAAGGTCCTTGCGGTGGGTGCGCGGCCAGATATGAAGGCAGCCGTTCTCCAGCGTCGAGTCCACCATGGCGATCCAGACGGTGATCACCGGGTTGGCGTTGGCCCCGGGCCAGTACGATTTGTCCTGATGCCACGGCACCGCTCCGGCGGCGACTTTCGGCACCTTGGGCCGGGTGTTGTAAATCGGGTTGGCGAAAATCTCCCCGCCGATCAGCGATTCCACGGCGTCGAGGATGTTCGGGTTCGACATCAGGTCGAAGTACCCGGGCAGGCGGTCGCGCCAGCTCCGGCCGTAGCGGCAGAAATCGTCATCCGTCAGGTTGGCAAAGAGATCGGCCAGCCGGGTTTCAAACGGGCTCGACTCGCACCGGTCCTTGATCAGCCCGGCGCGGAAGAGATCGTCGGCGATCTCATCCACCCGCAGGTTCACGGAATCCCGGAACGGCTGCTGTTCCTTCCGGTTCAGGAGATGTTCGAGGACGAGGTAGCCTTCGCGGTCGTAGAAATCAATCTGCTGCCGCGTCAGGCTGCCTGCGCCGGGGCTGCGGGCCTTGCCCGGATCAAACGGGACCGGTTTTCGGATCAAGTCGGTTTCTTCGTGGGTGGCGGAATGGGTGCTCATAACGGTTGGCACATTACGCCGGAGACCGTCGGCCGGAAATTGGCAGGTTTTTCCTTTACTGGTCAAAATCAGACATTCAATGTTCAGGGGCGATGCCGGAAACCGTGGAAATAACCCTCGAATCACGTCCGGAACTGGTCAATCTGGGACTGGCGGAGCACGGCCTGCACGGGAGCGAAGCGTACGCCCTTCCGCGTCTCTGGGCGTTGCATCTCTATTTCTACACGGTGGAACTCGAAGTCGGCGCGACGACCTGCTCCATCGTCCCCGGCACCCTCACGCTCATCCCGCCCGGCCAGCGGATGCTCTATCACTACCCCGCCCACCGCCGTCACCGGCATTTTTTCGTCCTTTTCCGGCTGCCGAAAAAGGGGCCGAAGGTGGCGGTGCCGCTTTGCCAGCATCTGCCCGAGGCGAGGGATGAGATTCTCGACCGGCTCGAACATCTCCGGGAGGTTCATCAGCGCAACCGGAGCCACGCGGAGATTCTCTTCTGGGCCTTGCTCTGGGATCTCGCCGAAGCCGGGAGGAGCGCCCGGCAACCGCCGCCGCCGCTGGCAGGGGTGATCGACGCCTGGATCGACGAGCGCCTGCCCGGGCCGCTGACGGTGGCGGAGATCGCGCGGCATGCCGGTTGCAGTGCGCGCCATGTGAACCGGACGATCAAGGCCGCCCACGGGGTGACGGCGGTCCAGTGGCTGCGAAAGCGCCGCCTGCAACAGGCGTACACGCTGCTCATTCACAGCACGATGCCGATCCGCCGGATCGCCCGGGAGTGCGGCATCGAAGACCTCCACCGCTTCAACAAGCTGATGCGGGCGGAGTACGGCCAGAGCCCGCGCGCGCTGCGCGAGCGCCGGCAGGAGCGCGAGGGGACGCCGTGGGTCTCGGACAGGATTTAATCCTGATGTGGGGAGTGCGGCCTCATTTGGCGGACTGGTGGAACAATTGCCACTCCCGGGCAAATTCCTCGTTGATGAGCCACGAGGCCGAGGCGGCATCGCCGGAGAATTCGTTGGCGGGGGCCACCTCAAGGGTCTGGACTCCTCCCGTGGCAGCCGCCCAGTTTTCCCCCCGATAACCGGACGCGGGCGATACCTCAACGAGCTTGGGCGTTGCCCCGCCTGTCCCGGAATCGGCAGGGACGCGGGCGGCAAAGCTGTGCCGGAGGAAGGAGAGCACCAGGGGCCAGGTCTTCCTGCCGGGGCCGTGCCCGCCGCCCGGTTCAACGACCTGACTCCAGATCGCATTCTGCTTTTTCCGGATCAGCGGGATGATGGATAAATTTTCCGCGACGGAGGGACGCTCCAGAAACGGGTCTTTCTCGCCGAAGATCACCAGCCCCGGCACCCGTGCGGCTCCCGGTTGGTACACCTGAAAGGAGGTTCCCGGGCGCATGGAGACCCATCCCCAGACCCGGTCGGCGGCTCCCGCTGTGAAGATCGCGGAGAATCCGGTGCCGTTGGAATGGCCGTAGAGAAAGAGCGGCGCATGGGCCAGTTCGGGATGTCCCGCCCGGCGGCCCAGATCGGCGAGTTCGTCAAAGAGGAGGCTTCGCGGCCAGAAACCCCGTTGAACCGGGTTTCCATTGAAGCGCAAGAGCCCCAGGCCGAGTTCCCGCGCCAGACTCCGAAGCTCGGGAAGCTCGAAGAGAGGGGTGCCCGAACCGTGCCCGGAGATGGCCACGACTCCTTTGACGGACTTGATTTCGGCGGGAATCCAGAGATCAAAGCGGACTTCCTCCGCCGGAGCCTCCCCCTTTTCCTTCACCAACGCGCTCCATTCCCCGTCGCTCAACCGGATATCCCAGTTTCGTGCCAGCGCCTGTTTCGGGGAGGGAACGCCCCATTGGGCCTCATCGAGAACGCCGTCCCACGGTTCGCGGGCCGTGGCGTCGAGATTCTGGCGAACCCACCCGAGCGAGTGGCTAATGGTCAGGTTTTTGGTTTCGGACAACTCAATGTCCCCGGCTGACAAACCCTGAGTTAAAATGATGCCGCACACGGCCAGTAATGTGATTTTGAGGTTCATGAGGGGTTGGATTGCCAGGTTAGCCCGGAGGCCACTCCATCGCACGCCCGCCCAGCAGGTGGATGTGGAGATGCGGCACGGCTTCCCCGGCGTCCCTGCCGTGGTTGATCACGAGCCGGAAGCCGCTTTCGGCCACGCCGAGCTTGCGCGCGATCTCCCCCGTGGCCGCCAGCATCCGCCCGAGCACGGCGGCGTCCTCCGGCTTCGCCTCGCCCACCCGGGGGATCACCCGGGTGGGGACGATGAGGATGTGGACCGGGGCCTTCGGGTCGATATCCTCAAAGGCGAGGAAATCGTCTTCTTCGTGAACGATCTTTGCGGGAAGCTCCCGCCGGGCTATTTTTTCGAAAATCGTCATGGCAACCCCTCCATCCAATCAGGAAATCGCCGTCGCGGCAAATGCGTTTCGCCCCGCGATCGCTCCGCCCCGGTTTTCCGTGATCGAGGAGAGGCCGGAATGGATCGTGGTCAACAAACCGCCGGGGCTTCAGGTGCACCCGAAGAAGCCGGGCGGCCCCCGCACGCTCTGGGATGAACTGCGCGGCCTGCTGGCGTACGAACTCGTCAACGGCGGGAGCCTCTCCATCATCAACCGGCTCGACCGGGAGACGAGCGGCGTGGTCCTGATCGCGAAGACGACCGCCGCCGCCCGGCGCTTTCATCGCGCCATGCAGGCGCGCGCTTTTGCCAAGGAATACCTGGCGCTGGTCCGGGGCTGGCCGGAGTGGGAGAGCCACGGCGTGGACGCGCCGATCCTGCGTCAGGGGGAGGTGCGCCCTTCAGCCGTTTACCTCCGGCGAACGGTTCACCCGAAGGGGGCCGCGGCGTTTACCCGCTTCCGGGTGGAGGCCCGGCTGGAGCATCCCCGGCTCGCTCGCTTCGCCCTCGTTCGCGCGTTTCCCGCCACGGGGCGCACGCACCAGATCCGCGTTCACCTTGCCCATGCGGGTCACCCGATCCTCGGCGACAAGCTCTACGGGCCGGACCCGGGCTGCTACCTGGAATTCATCCGCACCGGCTGGACTCCCGCGCTGGAGGCCCGCCTCTTCATGGCGCGCCATGCCCTTCATTCGGCCCGTCTTGGGGCGGAGGTGGAGGGGATTTGCCACGATTGGCGCGCGGAGGACGTTCCGGATGATTTCGCGACATGGATCGCGGGTGCCGGGGCCGCCCCCGGTGACGGCCTTCGCGCACCATGGTGTCAAACTTCTCCTGCTGCGCCGGAGTGAGGACTTCGCGGATGCGGCGGGTCGCGTCGTCCATGATCTTTTCCATCCGGGGCTGGTTCTCCCGATGGATCGCGCGCATCTGTTCCCGGTTTTCCGCCACGATCGCGTGCACCTTCTCGCGCTGGCCCGCGTCGAGTTCCAGTTCGTGATCGAGCCGCCGCACGACGATCTGGCCGAGCGATTTCGGCGCATCCTTCACCATGTGGCGAATCCGCCAGTCCACCAGCTTCACCGAAAGGCCCACGCCGCTGATCAGGCCGAAAAAGAAGATCAGGCAGACGCCCACGACCGCTTTCGTCCGGCTCATAGCTCCCTCCCGGTAAGGCCGGCGATGTAGGTCCACTCCGGCGCGTTTTCCTCCAGCGCGTTCCCGATCGCGTATTCGTTTTCCGAGCCGCCATGCCAGGCGTTCCAGCTCACCGCGATGGCGAGAATGGCGAAAAAGGGCGCCAGCCGCCAGAGCCAGACCGCGAACGGCTGCGGGGAGAGCCGGGCGAGCAGCCGGGTTTCAAAGCCGTATTGCGCCTGCGAGGTGTCGCGGGGGCCCGCGCGCCGGGCCCGGCTCAAAAGGGAATCAAGGGCATCATCATTCATGGCGATCGGATAAAATTTTTCTCAGGGAATTGCGGGCGCGAAAAGCCCGCACTTTGACATTGGCCACGCTCCACCCCGTGGCCCGGGCCACCGCCTCCATGCTCATCCCCTCCAGTTCCAGAAGGGTGAGCACCAGGCGCTCGGGCGGCTTGAGCCGGGCGAGCCCGGCCTCCACCCGTTCGCGGGCGGCTTCATCGTCCCCGGAGGTCGGCTGCGGGAGTTCCACCTCCTCCAGCGGCACGCTCCGGAAGAGGGAGAAGCGCCGGTTGCGCCGGAGAAAATCGTAGCAGACCCGCACGGCCACCCGGGAGAGCCAGTGGACGAAGGGCGCATCCCCCCGGTACTGGCCGAGGCTCTGCCAGAGCCGGATGAAAATCTCCTGCGCGAGGTCTTCAAGCGCGTGCCCGTCCCGGGCAAACCGGGAGGCCAGGGCGAAAACGCGCTCCTTGTGCCGGACGACCAGCAGGCGGAACGCCTCCGGGTCCCCCTCCAGCGCGGAACGGACCAGTTCTTCATCAGACATGCACGCTTCGATGGCGCGATCCCACGGTTTTACGTCCGCCTTGGCAAGGGCAAAAGCGGTGCCGCTCCCCGGTTCCATGAGGAGAGGAGCGGCACGCGCAGCAGCCAGACGCGGCACTCAGGCTTCGTCGGAATCCGCTTCGGGGGCCTTGGGCGCATCCGGCTTCTTGTCCGGGTGTGCTTCGCCACCGCGCGGTCCACGCCGGTTGAAGCGCCCTTCGCCGCCACGGTGGTGCCCGGCTCCTCCGTCAAAGAACAGGGCATCCACGCCGCCGGGGCCTTTCCCGAGCTTTTCGATCTGTTCGGGGGTGAGTACGCCACGGATTTTGGCGAGCGTGTTGGCCTTCTGCACGGCCAGGTCCGCCTCCACCGCGGCGAGTTTCGCCGCCTGGGCGCGGATGGCGACTTCATCGACCTTGGAAGCGTTCACGGCTTCGTCGAGCGCCCGGTGTTCCTCGCGGAGCTTGCGCCGCAGTTCGCCGGAGTCGTTGCGCGTTCCTTCCATGATCGTCTTGACCTGTTCCTTCTGGGCGTCGTCCAGCCCGAGCCGTTCGGCGACCCGTTCCAGCGCTCCGCCACCGCCGCCCATCCGGCGCGCACGGCGGCCTTCAGCCTTTTTCCGCTCGCCTTTCTCCACCTTTGCCCCGGCTTCCGGGGAGGCGGGGGGAGTCCCTTCCTGTGCCATCAGCGGCGCCGCGCTGCCAAGGGTGACCGCCGTCGCCAGAGCGAGGGCCCAATGATGCATTTTGAATTTCATACACCTACTAAGACGGATGCCGGGGCGAAAAGGTTACATTTTTTTTGGCAAAAAAACGCGCCGTGTTCTACGCTCGCCCCCATGATCCGCTCCCGTTCCCTTCTGCCCATGGCCGTTGCGCCCGTTCTGGCCATTCTGGCCGCGACGCTGCCCGGCTGCCGCACGCTGGACAAGAAAAAGGATCCCGATGTCCGCCAACCGGAAGGTTCCCTTCGGGACCAGAATCAGGACACCTCCTACCAGGCGTTTCTCTCCCGCCTGCGCAAGGCGGCGGCCCGGCGCGATACCCAGATGCTCTCCACCATGATGACGCCGAATTTCGGCTACAGCTGGGCTCCCGGCGGGGAGGGCCCGGGTGTCTTTGCCTTTTGGGAGAGGCATAACCTCTGGCCGGAACTCAATCTGATCCTCAAGGAGAAATTCGTCGCCAGCGGCGACTACATGGTCGCCCCGGCGCAGGTGACCACGGACCCGGACTACGGCGGCTACCGGGCCGGGCTGCGGCTGGTGAACGGTTCCTGGCGCTTTGCCTACTTCGTCTCCGCGCCGCCCGCCGAACTCAAGGAACCATGAACCCGTCGCCGGACCCGTCGCCTGAAGCGCTCGGGCTGCCCCACCGCGAGCCGTTCCTTTTCATCGACACGGTGACGGCCCTCGACCCCGGGAAATCCGCCGGGGGAACCAAGACGTTTTCCCCGCAGGAACCGTTTTTCCGGGGCCATTTCCCGGGGGAACCGCTGGTGCCGGGCGTGATCCTCACCGAAGCGCTGGCCCAGATCGCCGGGCTGGCGGTGGCGCGGCCGGGCCTGCGGCTCGCGGCCATCCGGGCGATGAAATTTCCGGACGCCGCCCGCCCGGGCGAGACGATCACGCTGCACGCCGAGCGCCAGGGAGGCGTCGGCGGGCTCCATCAGTTTGCGGTGCGGGCGAGCGTGGCGGGGAGGACGGTGGCCGAGGGAATGGTGATCCTCGGCGCGGCGGCTCCCGAAGGCGGGGAGAATCAGGCCACGTAGTGGAAGGTGACCGGCTTTTCGATCTCCGGGTGCAGGCTTTCGTGCACCGGGCAGGTGAGCGCGGCCCGCTCCAGCGGCTCGCTTTTTTCCACCCCGGCGGGGAAATGAATGACCGTCGTGAGCCGGGCGATGCGGCGCGGGCCGCTCTGGGTCATTTCCTTGGAGACCTCCACGCGCGTGCCGGTCAGGTCGATCCCGTGCCGGGCGGCATAGATCCCCATGATCGTCATCATGCAACTGCCCAGGCCGGTGGCGAGCAGGTCCGAGGGGGAAAACGATTCGCCCCTGCCGTGATTGTCCACCGGCGCGTCCGTTTCCATTTTCCGCCCGGAAGGGCCGTGCGTTGCTTCACACCGGAGTTCACCGCGATATTCGATACCGATTTTTACCATGCGCCCACTCTATGCCCCAATGGCGCCGCACGGCAAAAGCCAAAGTCGGCCGGCGCACTTTTTTTCCGTTCTTCGCGGGCCGCGATGCGTTATGGTTCCTTCATTCCCGATGTTCCTTTTCGCCGTATCCGAAACCGACGCAGGCACCCGGCTCGATCATTTCCTGACCGCCCGGCTGCCTGATCTCTCTCGCTCGCGCATCCAGGCGCTGATCCGTGGCGGACAGGTCCGGCTGGATGAGGCCCCGGCGCGCGCTTCGGAAAAGCTCCGGGCGGGGCAGCGGGTGGAGATGGCGATCCCGCAGGAGCCGGTCCCGTCCCCCCTTGAGGCGCAGCCGATCCCCCTCGACGTGCTTTACGAGGATGGCGACCTGATCGTGATCAACAAACCGGCCGGGCTGGTGGTTCACCCCGCCGCGGGCAACCCGGACGGCACGCTCGTCAACGCGCTGCTCCACCATTGCGATGATCTCTCGGGCATCGGCGGGGAGGAGCGCCCCGGGATCGTCCACCGGCTCGACAAGGAGACGAGCGGCGCCATGGTGATCGCCAAGAACGATGCGGCGCATCAGGGGCTGGCCGCCCAGTTCGCCGCGCGGGACACGCTGAAAATTTACCTCGCCGGGGCGTCCGGGCATTTCCGCGTGCGGGAAGGGCAGGTGGATGCGCCGATCGGGCGGCACCCGGTGCACCGGAAAAAGATGGCCGTCCTCTCCGCCGCCAAAGGCCGCGTGGCGCGCACCGGCTACCGGGTATTGCACGAATGGGGGGAGGGGAAGCGGCGGGCCAGCCTCGTGGAGTGCACCTTGCATACGGGGCGCACGCATCAGATCCGCGTGCACCTCCATCACCTCGGCCACCCGCTGCTGGGCGACCTTCTTTACGGACGGCGGGAGGACTACCCGCGCCAGATGCTTCACGCCTGGAAACTCGGCTTCGCCCACCCGCGTACGGGGGAAAGGCTTGAATTTGCCGCCGCCATTCCCGACGATTTCCGGGCGCTCACGCCGTTCCTCCTTTCGCTATGACTCCCTTTGACCAGGCTTTGACCCTCGTTTGCGAAACCCTTGCCCGCTATCCGGAAGGGAGCGTCCGCGCCTCGCTCGATTCGCTCGAACGGCTCGTGGCGGCTGCCCAGGCTACTCCCGCTCCCACATCCGCGCCTCCGCCTCGCTCTCCCGCCGTGCCGGAGCCGGTGGCCCCGCCTTCGGGCAGCGAAGGGCGGCGGGCCGCCGATCCGGGCGCTTCTTCCGTCCCTCCCTCCGGGCTTGCGGCCCAGGTCCGCGCCCGGCTTCAACCCACCACCTCCACTCCCGCCCCTGCTCCCATCCCGCCCATGCCTGCCTCTTCTTCCTCCGGTGCCTCCAAAGCGGAAGCGATGGATGCGTTGCGCGTCCGCGTTCTCGCCGCCCTCCCGCACGAACCGCTGGCCCATAACCGGACGCGCTTCGTCTTCGGGGTCGGGAACCCGGATGCCGAACTGATGTTCGTGGGCGAAGCGCCCGGCGCGGAGGAAGAGATCGCCGGGGAGCCGTTCGTGGGCCGGGCCGGGCAGTTGCTGACCAGGATGATCGAGGCGATGGGGTTTTCCCGGGCGGAGGTCTACATCGGCAACGTCCTCAAGTGGCGGCCCGACATGCCGCCGGGCGAATCCGGCAACCGCAAGCCGCGCCCGGACGAAATGGCCGCCTGCCTGCCGTATCTGGAGGAGCAGATTGCCATTGTGCAGCCGAAATGCCTCGTTGCCCTCGGGGCCACGGCCATGCAGGGGCTGACCGGCACCACCGAGCCGATGCGTTCGCTCCGGGGCCGCTGGCACGCGTTCAAGGGAACCCCGCTGATGGCGACCTACCACCCCGCCTACCTGCTCCGCAACCAGAGCATCGGCGAGAAGCGGAAGGTCTGGGAAGACATGCTCCAGGTGCTCGAACTGCTGGGCCGCCCCATCTCCGCCAAACAGCGCGGCTACTTCCTGCCGAAGTAGATGGCCCGCCTCCGGCAATCGGCCGGACTTCGCTCCAATGGCTGCAAATGCCCGAAGTCCGACAGACTGCTTGCATTTCCCGCCCCGGCATCATTCAATCGCGGGAAAGACCATGGCCAACCCGATCCTTTTTCGCAACGCCCGGCTCGTCTTTCCTGACCGGATCGAGCCCGGGGGCGATCTGCGCGTGGCCAATGGGCGCATCGTCGCGCTCGCCCCCTCGCTTTCGCAGGAGGCGGACGATACCGTGGTGGACCTCGGCGGGCGTTACCTCGCCCCCGGCTTCATCGACATCCACATTCACGGCGCGGTGGGGCACGACACCATGGACGCCACGCCGGAAGCCTTCGAGGCGATCTGCCGCTTCCACGCCACCGGCGGGACCACCGCCCTCCTGCTCACCACCGTCACGGAGGAATTGCAGCCGCTCCTGCGTGTGCTGGAAGCCGCGAAAGCCTTCCGGGAAACCCAGGGTACAGGGGCGCGGATGCTCGGCATCCATCTGGAGGGACCGTTTTTTTCCCGCGAAAAACCGGGAGCCCATCAGCTTGCGCTGATCCGCAACCCGACGCCGGATTTTTACGAGCCGCTGCTCGAATACGCCCGGGGAGAGGAGAAGCTGGTGCGCCAGATGACGCTGGCCCCGGAACTGCCCGGGGCGCTGGAACTCATCGACCGGCTGCGCGCCCTCGGCGTGAGGGTGAGCGGCGGCCACAGCGATGCCTGGGATGAACAGGCGTGTGCCGCATTCGTTCACGGCATGGAAGGGGCCACCCATACTTTCAACTGCATGTCCACCGCCCGGCGCAAGGGGCCTTACCGCGTGGCCGGCCTGCTCGAATTCGCGCTCGGGGAGCCGGGGATCGTCTGTGAAGCCATTGCGGACGGCCACCACGTCTCGCCCACGCTCCTGCGGATGCTCTGCGCCGCCAAGGGGCCCGAGGGGGTGATCCTCGTCACCGACGCCTCCGCCGGGGCCGGGCAGCCCGAGGGAACCCGCTTCCGGCTCGGCGAAATCGACTGCGTGGTCGGCAAGGGCATCTGCCTGACCGCCGACGGAAAGGCGCTCGCCGGGAGCGCCGCGACGATGATCCAGCTCGTGCGCACCCTGGTGGAAGAAGTGGAAATCCCGCTGGCGCAGGCCGTGGCCATGGCGACCCTGAACCCCGCGCGGGCGCTGGGCCTCTCCACCCGGGGGCTGCTGGCCAGGGAAATGGAGGCCGATCTCGTCGTCCTGAGCGAAACCCTGGAAGTCGAGGCGACCTATATCGCCGGGCGACCGGCCAACCCCGCGACCTGAAAAGAGAGCTTTTTACCGACCCAAACTTCAAAATGAGCGAAACCAACCAACTCGACCAACTCAAAACCTACACCACCGTCGTCGCCGACACGGGCGACTTTGAATCGATCCGCGCCTACCATCCCCAGGATGCGACGACGAACCCGAGCCTGATCTTCGCCGCCGCGCAGAAGGCGGAGTACCGCTACCTGCTCAACAAGGTGATCTCGGACCGGAAATCGTCCGGGCTCTCCGGAGCGGCGCAGGTGGAGGACGTGATCGACCACCTGCTGGTCGCCTTTGGCCGGGAGATTCTCGCCATCGTTCCCGGGCGCGTCTCCACGGAGACGGATGCCCGCCTCTCCTTTGACACGGAAGGAACCATCGCCAAGGCCCGCCACCTGATCAGCCTCTACGAAGCCGCCGGGATCTCCCGCGAGCGGGTGCTCATCAAGATCGCCTCCACCTGGGAGGGAATCCGCGCCGCCGAAGTGCTCGAAAAGGAAGGCATCCGCTGCAACCTGACGCTCCTTTTCTCGCTGCCGCAGGCGATCGCCTGCGCGGAGGCGAAGGTGCAGCTCATCTCCCCCTTCGTGGGACGCATCTACGACTGGTTCAAGGCGGCGGAAAAGCGGGACTACACCGGCGCGGAAGACCCCGGCGTCCAGTCCGTGACCACCATTTACCACTACTACAAGAAATTCGGCTACAAGACCGAAGTGATGGGGGCGAGCTTTCGCAACATCGGGCAGATCACCGAGCTGGCCGGGTGCGACCTGCTCACCATCAGCCCGGACCTTCTGGCGAAACTGGCGGAAAGCCGCGAGCCGCTCGCCCGCAAGCTCGATCCGGCGACCGCCGCGGCCAGCGGGATCGAGAAGCAGACGCTGGATGAAAAGACCTTCCGCTATCAGCTCAACGACGACGCCATGGCGACGGAGAAAACGGCGGAGGGCATCCGCAAGTTTGCCGCCGATATCGTGAAGCTCGAAAAGCTGGTCGCCGAGCAGCTTTGAGCGGTAAGGCTGGCAAAGCGATTTTCAGGGCCATGCGCGGACCGGTTTCCGCGCATGGCCCTTCATTTTTCCGGGATCAGACCAGCGTTTTCACCAGTTCCTCGCGGGAACCCGGCAGCAGGTCCATCGGTGCGATCTCCGGCAGGGTATAGGCCCCCGGGCGGAGCCGCAGCACGGCGGCCCGGGCGCAGGAGGCCATGATCTGCGCCGTCAGCGCCGGATTGTTGATCCGCATCCGGAACTCAAAGCTCTGGTTGTGCGTGGAGCCGCTCACCCCTTTGCGCTCCATGAGCACCCCGTGGCCGACGTCCTTGAGCGCCCCGATATCCGGGACGGCGTGGACGTGGGTTTCATCCTTGTTGAAATAATCGTCGCTGCGGATCGCCTCGCTCACGGCGGTGAAATCCGCCCCCTCCTCCAGTTCCACGTAGACGATCCGCCGGTGCACGCCGGTGCCGGTCGGGATCGTCATGGAGAGGGCGTCCTTCACCCCCGGCTTCGACTTCGCGCAGACGGAGTGCCCCATGCTCATGCCGGGGCCGAAATTCGTGTAGGTGATCCCGCGCGGCGCCATGGCGAGCAGGAGGGTGCGGAGCATGGAGTCGCTCCCCGGGTCCCATCCCGAGGCGATGACCGCCGCCGTCCCGTGTTCGCGGGCGATGGTGTCGAGGTTCTGCCGCAGTTCCCAGAGTTTCTGGCCGTGGATGTCGAAGCTGTCCACGGTGGCGATTCCCCGGCGCAGGTATTGCGGGGCCACCTCCGGGATGCTCCGAGTCGGCCCGCACAGCAGCGCCGCGTCCACCTTGCCGAGCGCCGTCACCTCGCTCACCACCGGCACTCCCGCAAGCTCCGGGGGCGGGTTGGCCGGAACCTCGCGCCGGATCACCCCGGCCAGTTCCATGTCCGGCGCGGCGCGAACCGCCTCCACCGCCGAACGCCCGATGTTTCCATAGCCAACCACCGCGATACGAAGAGATTTCATAGAAACCCCAGAAAAGACACCGGAGCGCGCGACGGACCAAGAAAAAAGTGCCGCAAAAAATTACCGGCTCTGACCGTTGCCGAAGCGGCGGGCGGTTTCCTCCGCCCGGAGATGCCACGGCAGCCGGGTGAGGTAGGGATCGAGGTGGACCACCACCATGTAGGCGATCTTTTCGAGCAGCCGCCGCCACCAGCCCCGCCCCGCGCGCCACGGGGCGGGACGCACCCGGCGGCTCCGCTCCCAGTCGTGCTCGAAGATCGCCCGCGCCTGCCGCGCCGCGGCGGGATCGTCCAGCCGCAGGAGCAACTCGTAATTGAGCTTCAGGCTGCGGGCGTCGAGATTGGCCGAACCGACGTAAACCTCGTCGTCGATGATGAAGAGCTTCGCGTGGAGGATCTGCGGCTCGTACTCGTAGATATCCAGCCCGTCCCGCATCATGGATGAATAGAGGCTCTGGCTCGCGAGCTGGGAGAGAAACACGTCGCTCTTGCCCGCCAGAATGAGTTCCACCCGCCCGCCCCGCTGGATCACCTTGCGGAACGCCCGGCGGATGCGCCGGGTGGGCGCGAAATAGGCGCAGATGATCTGCACGTGCCGCGCCCGGGAAAGATCGCGGGCGAGGGAGCGCCGCAGGGCGTGATGCCCCCGGCCCGGACCGCTCAGGAGCAGCCGCCAGTTTTCCCCCTCCACCTCGGTATCCGGGCGGCGGCGCAGGGTGAAGAAGACCTCGGGGCGGGCCGCCGCGCGGGAAAAAAGATCGTTGAAGGTCCGCACCAGCACGGGGATCACCGGCCCGCGCAGTTCCATCCCGAGATCGCGCCAGCCGTGAAGCACGCCGTCGCCATGGTATTCCTCCGAGATGTTGAACCCGCCGATGATCGCCACCCGCTCGTCCGCCACGAAAAGCTTGCGGTGATTGCGGTAGCCGTAGCGCCGGGCGGTCTGAAACGCGTTGAACCAGCGGAACTCCCCGCCTTTCTCCACGAGCGGTTCCCAGAACCGCCCCGGCAGCGTGATCGACCCGAGCGCATCCACCATCACCCGGACGCGCACGCCCCGCTCCCGCGCCGCGACCAGCGCCGCGAGAAACCGGCGGCCCACTTCGTCGTCGGCGAAGATGTACATTTCGAGCAGGATCGTCTCCCGGGCGTGGTGGATGGCCGCCAGCATCGCATCCAGCGCCATCGCCCCGTTCTCCAGCCAGCGGAACGAAGCGGCCCCGTTGAGGGGGAGGGAAGGGGAGGAATGCACGCGATCCCTTGTAATTCAAAAAGCGCGCGGCGTCACTCCGCTTTCGGCAGCGGTTCGACAAACACCGCCGGTCCGCCGGTGATCGGGTTGAGCCCGAGGGTGGTCCGGACCTCAAAGACTTCCGTGATGATCTCGGGCCGGAGCACTTCCCGCGGCGTTCCCCGGGCGACGATCCGCCCCTGCCGGAGGATCAGGATGGCGTCGCTGTATTGGGCGGCCAGGTTCAGGTCGTGCAGAATCACGAAAACCGCCGCGCCGAGCGCCGCCATCCGGCGGCAGACGAGCAGCGCTCCGTGCTGGTGGGCGGGGTCCTGGCTGGAGACCGGTTCATCCAGGAGCAGCAGCGGGGTCTGCGGCCCTTCCCCCAGATTGAGCTGGACGAGCACCCGCGCCAGGTTCACCCGCTGCAACTCGCCGCCGGAGAGGGTCCGCACCACGCGGTCCCCCAGGTGCGCGCATTGCGTCCACTCCATCGCCCGCCGGGCCATTGCCAGCGAGCGCCCCCCGTCCCCGTAGGGCGAGCGGCCCATCAGGACGATCTCCCGCGCCGTGAAATCAAACGGGACGGAGGAAGCCTGCGGGAGCACCGCGCGCCGCCGCGCCAGATCGCGCAGGGGCCATTCGCCCAGCGGGCGACCCTCCAGCATGATCGTTCCGCCCGACGGCTTCAACTGACGGCAGAGGAGCTTCATCAGGGTCGATTTTCCGGCGCCGTTGGGGCCGAGCAGCGTCGTCACCCGGCCCGGGGCGATCGCGAGGTCCACCCCATCGACGAGGGTCCGCCCCGGCACGCGGAAGCTCAGGGCGCGGGTTTCGAGCGTCATCCCCATAGCGCCCTCCTGCGCTGGCCCAGCAGCATCGCCAGAAAGAACGGTCCGCCGAAAGCCGCCGTGAGAATGCCGATCGGCATCTCCGCCGGGGCCACGACCGTCCGCGCCACGGTATCGGCGCCGATCAGCAGGCACGCCCCCGCCAGCGCGGAGCCGGGGATGAGCCACCGGTGATCGGGCCCGATCGAAATCCGCACCAGATGCGGCACCACCAGCCCGATGAAGCCGATCATGCCGCTGTAGGCGACGCAGACGCCCACCCCCACCGCCGTGACGATGATGAGCCAGCGCTTGACCCGTTCCACGGAAAAGCCGAGGTGCTCCGCCTCCGCTTCCCCAAGGGCGAAGGCGTTGAGCGCGGGTGCGAAAAACGGGGCCACCGCCAGCAGGAGGAGGCAGAGCGGGGTGGCGATTTGCAGCATCTCCCAGGATGCTCCGCCGAGGCTCCCGAGCGTCCAGAACGAAAGGGTGCGGATCTGGGCGTCCGAGGCGAGAAACGTGCTCAACCCGATCACCGCGCCGACGATCGAGTTCATCGCCACCCCGGCGAGCAGGAGCGTGGCCACGGCGGTGTAACCGCCTGCGGTGGCGATCTGCTGGATGAGAAACGTGACCCCGAGCGCCCCGAGAAACGCCGCCACCGGCAGGAAGCGCATGTCGCTCAGCCAGGCCACCCCGGGGAAAAAGACGCCCGCGAAGACGATCACCCCCACCGCCCCGAGCGCCGCGCCGCTGGAGACGCCGACCAGCCCGGGGTCCGCCAGCGGGTTGCGGAAAAGCCCCTGCATGAGCACCCCGGCCACGGAGAGGGCCGCCCCGATGAGCAGGCCGAGGATCACCCGCGGCAGCCGCAGGTGCCAGAGCACCGCTTCATGAGCCGATTCCACTCCGGGAATGAACGGAAGCTTCCCTCCCAGCACGCGGAGCGCTTCCCCCGCGGGGATCTGCACCGCGCCGATGCAGAGCGAAAGCAGGGCCAGTGCGAGCAGCAGCCCCACGAGCCCCGCCAGAAACGGGGTGCGGACGCGGTGGCGTAAGGATGGCCTGGACTCCATTTTCCCCGGGTTCTTCCGCTTACGGCGCGGTTGGCGCGGTTGGCGTGGTTTCCGGGCCGGATGCCGCCTTGGGGTGGAGTTCGTCAAACAACGCGCCGGCCGCCTGCCCGAGCCGGGGGCCGAAGCCGAGGAGGAGCAGGTCGTCCATGGCGATCACCCGCCGGTTTTTCCCCGCCGGGGTGAGCGAGAGCCCCGGCTGCTTGAGGAGTTCATCCACGCCACCGGCGGTTTCCAGCCCCCGGGTGGTCACGAGAATGAAATCGGGGGCGGAGGTGACGGCTCCTTCCGCCGTGAGGGGGCGATACCCCTCGTAACCGGTGATCGCGTTCCGCCCCCCGGCCAGTGTGATGATCGTCTCCGCGCCCGTCCCGGTCCCGGCGACATTCATCAGCGCGCCGCCCCGGGTGTAGACGAAAAGAACCCTGGGCCGCTCCGGCGTGGCTTCCACCTTGAGCCGGAGGCTTTCGAGTTCCTTGCGCAAGGTGTTGACGAGCGCCTGCGCCTCCGCGCTCCGGCCCAGCGCCTTGCCGATCGCCTCGATCCGGGAGATGGCCGTCTCCGGCGTGTGATCGTTGGGCAGCTTGAGCATCGGGACTCCCGCTTCCTCAAGCTGGCGCACCGCGGTGGGCGGCCCGGCGTCGTCATTGAGCAGGAGAAGCGAGGGCTGCATGGAAAGAATCCCCTCCGCGGAGAGCATCCGGGCGTAGCCGATCTGGGGAAGCTCCGTGGCGGCCTCGGGGTAGACGCTCGAAATGTCGGCGGCGACGAGGTTTTTCTCTTCGCCGAGCGCGTAGATCGTCTCCGTGATCGCCCCGGCGGCACTGACGTACCGGGGCGTCTTTTCCTGCGCCTGAAGTGATACCGACAGCACCAGGGCCGCAGCCAGTTGAATCAAGGGTCTGAGCATGGACGCCTGCTATCATTCCGCCCCGTATTTCCCCAAGTCAAACGGATTCCCCCCTGCGGCGCAATTCGGAGCAACCGGAAGCCAAGGCGGAAGATGAACGCGGCAACAGCGAGGGTTGACGCTCCCTCCCCGCTCGGTTAGGTTTTCCCCCAAGAGATGTTCCGGTTGACGGTGCGGGAAATGATCGTGGTCGCCCTGCTGCTCTCGGCGGTATTGCTGGGGGGAGCGGTTCACCATTATCGGCACCACCCGAAGCCTGCCGCCCAGGCGGCCACGGCTGCCGACCTGACACCGGACCCTCGCTGACCACGACACACCTATGCAGAAAATCGGTTTCTCCGAAGCCCTGGAAAAAATCGTCACCGCCGATCCCCGCTACGAGCGGGAGGCGTACCTGTTTCTTCAGGATGCGCTGGATTACACCCTCAAATCGCGCAAGAAACAGAAGTCCGACCTCTCCCGCCACGTGACCGGGCAGGAACTCCTCGAAGGGGTGCGGCAGTACGCGCTCGACGAGTTCGGCCCCATGGTGCCGACGGTTTTCGATACCTGGGGCATCCGCCAGTGTTCGGATATCGGCACGATGGTCTTCAACCTGATCGGCGCGGGGATTTTCGGCAAGACGGAGCGCGATTCCATCGACGACTTCAAGGACGGCTTTGATTTTGAAGAGGCGTTCGTGAAACCGTTTCTGCCGGACCGGCTTCTTTCCCCGCGGCCGAAGTCGGCGGCTCTGCCGGGGCAGCCGTGACCGGTGTGGGCAATGGCGGCGCGGGTTTTTCCGCCTTCACCCCGACCCCGATCGTCCCGGTCACCCCGATCGCTTCAATCGCCTCCTCATACCCGGCCTCCGGGAAGAACGGGGCGGCCTCCCTCAACAGAGGGATGAGCCCCTTTGGCCGGTACCCGGTCACGGTCTGGTAGGGCCACGCCTTTTTTCCGCTCGCATAGGGAACCAGAAAATCGAGCGCGCGCCGCAGGGAGGCTTTGGTGCCGGGGGCCTCGTAATGCCAGAGGTCGATTCCGAGCCGGTGGGCGACCTGGGCCAGATCGACGAGCGCCCTCAGGCTGTAGCAACAGTAGTCGAACGATTTCGTGCGGCGCAGTTCGGCGGGCATCCGGCCATCGGCCTCGATCTGAAGGGCGATCCGCCGGGGGCCGACTTCGTTGAGGATCGCGCGGACCCGTGCCTCATCCCCCAGCAACCGGTGATAGGCGACCCGCTGGAGGTCGTAATAGTTGGCGTGGTTATGGCGGCTCCCGTCGATCTTTTTGCCCGGGGCGCTCCTTTCGAGCCAGGCCACCAGTTCCCTGTACCATTGCCGGATCGCCGCTTCCTCATCGGGCGGGATGGCTCCCGCGTTGAGCAGGAGCAGGAAGGCATCCGGGGCATTCCGGGCGAAGATGGCTCCTTCGATGATTCCCGTCGGGCTGCCGGTGGTCCATCCCGGCCACGCCTGCGCGTAGAGGAAATGCGGATTCATCCGGGTGGCCGGGTCGATCTGCCAGACGCGCATCCACTCCCGCGCCCTCTCCGCGTAGCGGGGATCGTCGCTCACGGCGTATGCCCGGGCTAGGGCGAGCAGGGTCCGGCTGAAATTTTCCAGCTTGGGCCGGTCGTAGCGGTTGGATTCCGGGTTGAAGATGCCGTCGCGCCGGACGTAGGGAACCCCCGTCACCGGGTTGGGCCACCAGTAGATGCCGATGCTGTAGTAGTCGTTCGGGCTGCCGCTTACGGCGCTGGCCGGTTTGTCCGTGACCGGCGTCACCGGCTTTTTGAGCGCCGCCTCTCCCTCGCGAATCCAACGGCTGGCGAGCGGGGCGGGCCGCCCCTCCTGTGTGAGCCGGCGCTCCCGGGCAATCTCTTCCCCATCAAGCAGCACCAGCGGGCGGGCGGCTTCCTCTCCCGCTTCATCGGTCCGGGCGGGGACGGGCGAAGCGGCGGTGATCACGCCCGCCACCCAGAGGAGGAGCAGCCGGCGTTTCATCAGGCGGGGGCTTCAGGCGGGCGAACCGATGTCGCTCGCCCGGCGCAGAAGCTGGGTGGCGGTCCGGATTTCGTCCCGGATTTCAGCCAGTTTTTCGCGGGTGACTTCCATCTTCTCCGCCTTGCACTGGCTCCAGTGCTGGGCCAGCTCCTGCAACTGGTGATAGGCTTGCGAAAGGTAGGAGTGGGCGGTGGAAGAGAGCCCGGGGGCCGCCAGCCGGTCCTCGATCCGCCGCTGGGTCTCGGCCAGTTCGGAAAGGACGATCTTTTCCGAAGCGACGCGCCGCAGCTTGCGGGCAAGGCCCATTTTCGAAAGGGTCCAGATGATCCATTTCGTCGGGTCGAACTGCCACGGCTTCACGCCGTTGCGGTAGTCGTGCTGGAACTCGTGATGATAGTTGTGATACCCCTCGCCGAAGGTGACGAGCGCCATGATCCACGAATCCCGGGCACTGCAACGTGAGGAATACGGGCGGCTGCCGATGTAGTGGCAGAGGGAGTTGATGCAGAAGGTGCAATGCTGGAGGACGACCACCCGCGCCACCCCGGCGATCAGGAACGCGCCGAGGGCCGTCTGCCAGCCGCCCCAGGCGTAGCCGATGAGGGCCGGAAAGACAAACGCCACCATGGAGCCGATCCAGTGAATGTAGCGGTGCTGCCACATGACGATCGGGTCCTTCTGCAGGTCGGCCACGTTGTCGAAGGGAGGCGGCGGGTTGAGCTTGAAGAGGAGCCAGCCGACATGCGCGTGAAAGAGCCCTTTGGTGATGCTGTAGGGATCATCGTCATGATCGACATGCTTGTGGTGGGTGCGGTGTTCGCATGCCCACAGGAGGATGGAGTTCTCAAACGCCCCGGCGCCGAAAACGGCGGTAAAGAGGCGCACGCTCCAGTGGGCCTGAAAGGCGAGATGGGAAAAGAGCCGGTGGTAGCCGAGCGTGATGGAAAAGCCGCAGGCGCAGAACATCACGAAAAAGAGGGCCACCTGAAACCAGTCCAACCCGAAAAACCAGAGATAAGCCGGGACCGCCGTGAGCGTCAGGAAGAGGGTGCCGATGAGGAAAATGCTGGTGGTCCAGTTGACTTGATCGAAGGGAATACGGGAAAACATGGGATGGAGATAACGCCAGGGGGCGTGGAAGCGAATACGCCGGATCGGCGGCTGACGCAAGTCAGGAATGAAATTAGGGGAAAAGAATTATGGCTTCACCGGGTATTCCCCGAGGCGGGCCTTATGAACCCGCCGCTTTCAGGATCACTTCCTCCCCGGCTTCCAGATCGTGTTCGAAGAGGGTGCCCGCGAGGGTTCCTTTCCCGCGCGCCGTTTCGTAGCTGCCGCGCATGGAGTGGCGCAGCCGCAGCCGCCCGCCCTTTTCCGAGCGGACGCGGATCGAGACCACCCGCCGCCGCGCCACCTCGCCGCTCACCAGAAAGGCCCCTTCGGTCCGGATGCCTTCAAAGCGGAGTTCGTGCCACTGGCGGGGGAGCCGTTCCATGACCACGATCTCTTCGTCCCGGCAGTAGACGAGCATTTCGAGGATCGCCGTGAGAGTCGCCATCCCGGCGTCCATCTGCATCAGTTCGCGGGCGTTTTCCGGTCTCCGGAAGGTTTCGTCCCTGAGTTCAAGCTGCCCGAGCCCGCCCGCTCCGGAGAAGGCGACATCGTGAAGCGAGCCGCGCCCTTCGTTGGTGAAGAGGGCGATCGCCCAGTGGAGCCAGAGCAGCGCGGCATCCGGCAGGCCGCACCGGGTGCAGAGGATGGAGGCCCAGGGGATGCACCAGCCGGTCCAGTTTCCCGCGCCTTCGGTGGTCCACTGGAGCAGGGAGTCGCCGATGACGCGCCGGTGCCGGGGGTCGAACGGGTCGATGGTGGCAAAGGGCCAGATCGAGGCGAGGTGGGAGTGATGCCGGTGGCTTTCGCCGAGCGGCTGGCCTTCCCAGAGGCCGATCGGGTGGAAATTTTCCACACCCTCCGGGGCGCAGAGCGTGTAGGGCGGCAGATGCGCGGCGACTTCCGACCAGCGCGGGTCTTCCGGTTCGCCCAGCACGGCGGCCGCCGCCTTGAGCGCGATGATGGAGCGGTGCGCCGCCGCGAGCTGGAAGCTGGCGTCCCGCCCGCACGCCTCCAGTTTGCTGGCGTTGAACTCCGGGCTGACGCTCAGCGGCAGGCAATAGCGCCACCCGTCGCCCTCGGGCACTTTTTCGAGCATGGCGTCGTATCCCTCAAACGCGCCGACGAGCAGCGGCCACGCCAGTTCCCGCAGGAAGGTTTCATCGAGCGTATAGCGGTAGTGTTGCCACGCCATTTGCGCCACCCAGGCGGTGCAGGCGTGGTCGATCGTCCCGGCCCAGAAGTGGCCGATCACCTGGCAGCGGTCATCGACGGCGTGGGGAAGCATGAGCGCCCCGGGGCGTTCGAAAAAGCGTTCCCCGTTTTGCCGGAGCGTGGGCAGCCATTGGCGGATCATCTCCCAGAGCGGGAGGAGGTGTTCGGGCCGGTTGGTGGGAAGCGCCGGGCCGTAGACGAGCTGGACGTTGATGTTGAAATGGTAATCGTTGCTCCACGGGGGGAGGGCGTCGTCCTCCATCCACGCGCCCTGAAGCGTGGCGGCGACGCCGCCGGGGGTGGTGAGGCCCGCCTGTTTGGAAAGGCCGAGTTGCAGGGCCTCCGCGAGTGTGGCATCCGGCAGGCTCACCCGCGGCACGCTTGCCCAGTAACCCCGCCACCAGTTCACCGCCCGTTCCCGGGCGGCTTCCAGAGAAGCCGTCGTCACCGGGAAAAGCGCTTCCGCGCCCAGCGCGGTTTGCAGGGTGAGCCGCCGCTCCACCCGCCGCCAGCGGACCTGTAGCGGCGCGTCCTCGGGCAGCCGCTGGATGAAGCCGCCCCCATCCACCGTTTCCCACCGCTCCGGCGGGGCGACCTCCCTGGCGGCGAGCGTTTCCCCCACCCAGTCCCACGAAGGGCGGAGGCTCACCCGGGCATCATCGGGCACGCCTTCGAGCCAGAGCAGCTCTTCATCCATCGCCTGATAAATGCCCACTTCATGACGCGCGCCCGAAGCGTTCTCCAGCGTCACGACGATCCGGTCCGCCTCCAGCGAGCCGCTCACGGGGCGGCAGCCCTCCGGAAAGGCGATCTCCAGCCGTCCGCCGCCGATCTGGTAGGGATACCGGCTCCCCTGAAAGCGTTCCAGCAGCCCGGCTTCGTCCCGGGCTTCCACCAGCCGACGCACCTCCCGGTAGGTGATCCCGGCGCGAAAGGGGCTTCCCCCCCGGTGATCCCAGAACCCGGCACGGGCGACGGTGATCCGGAGGGTTTCATCCCCCCAGACCAGAAGGCCCTGCACCCCGTTGGCCAGGGGGATGCCGGTGTGCGGGCGGGGAAGGGGGAAGTGCCAGAGAAGTTCGTTCAGCTTCATGGGAGGTGTTGTAAAAAAATGCCCGCGCGGAGGCCGGGCGGATGAATGGCGTTCTCCCGCAAAATGCGGGATGCGCCAAGCTAAAAATGGGAGCGGTGAAAAGGAGGAGCTATTTCCGGGTTCCGCCGAGCCGTCTCTTTTTCGGCTCCAGATGACGCACGAAGGCATCGAGCGTCTCCTTGCTGACATGGTGCTCGATCCCCTCCGCGTCGGATTCCGCCACCTCTTCGGGAATCCCGAGCGACATCAGGAAACGGACCACCACCTCGTGCCGGTGCCGCGACTCCTCGGCGAGTCTCCGGCCCGCGTCGGTGAGAAAAATCGACCGGTAGGGCTGGGCGTGGACAAGCCCCTCGCGCTTGAGGCGCTGGATCGTGCGGCTCACCGTGACGTGTGAGACGCCGAGATGCCGCGCCAGATCGATCACGCGGGCTTCCCCCTCGGATTCGATGAGCGCCGCGATCAGTTCCACATAATCCTGCGCGGTCTCCTGCGAATGTTCCTCGCGCGTGGAGCGCGTGGTGGCACGCGGCCGCACCGGAAGCGCGCCGGATTTCCGGGCGGAGAGGCTGGATTCGGGGGCGGGACGGGTCACCCGGTCATGAAAGCCGAAAAAAAAAGATTTGCCAACCCGGCAATTATTTGTAGCATCGGCTACAACTTTCTGATTGTTTTCATCATTGTATCCCGATAAGAAAAAACCATCCATCGCATGAACAAAACACTCCTTCGCGGTCTTTCCGTGAGTCTCCTGCTCCTGGCCCTTTCCCTCGCCGGGGCGCACGCCAAAGCGAAACCCAAACGGGTCGTCACCACCTTCACCATCATCGCGGACATGGCGCGCAATGTCGCCGGGGAGGCCGCCACCGTGGAGTCGATCACCCGGCCGGGCGCGGAGATTCACGATTATGAGCCGACGCCGCTCGACATCGTGAAGGCGCAGGACGCCGATCTCATCCTCTGGAACGGGCTGGGGCTGGAGCGCTGGTTCGAACGCTTTTTCGGTAATGTGCGCGAGGTGCCCGGCGTGGTGCTCACCGAGGGAATCACCCCGCTGCCGATCAGCGAAGGGGCGTACGCGGACAAGCCCAATCCCCATGCCTGGATGGCGCCGGAGAACGCGCTCATCTACGTGGAAAACATCCGCAAGGCGCTGGTGAAGATCGACCCCGCCAACGAGGCGCTCTATAACGCAAACGCCGCCGCCTACAGCGAAAAGCTCAAGGCGGTGGACGCCCCCATCCGGGAAAAGCTGGCCACCCTTCCCGAAAATCACCGCTGGCTGGTGACCAGCGAAGGGGCGTTCTCCTACCTGACGCGCAACTACGGCCTGAAGGAACTCTACCTCTGGCCGGTGAACGCGGATCAGGTTGGCACCCCGCAGCAGGTCCGCAGGATGGTTGATCGCATCCGCGAACACCGGATCCCGGTCGTCTTTTCCGAGAGCACCATCAGCGACAAGCCGATGCGGCAGGTGGCGAAGGAAACCGGGGCCCGGTTCGGCGGTTTCCTTTATGTCGATTCGCTGACCCCGGAGGATGGCGCGGCGCCCACTTACCTCAAGCTGCTCGAAGTCAATGCGGATACCATCCTCAAGGGTTTCCAGCCATGAGCGCCGCCCGCCCGCTGGTCGCCGTCGAAGGGCTCAGTGTCGTCTACAGTAACGGAAACGTTGCGGTGGAGGGGGCTTCCTTTACCCTGGATGCCGGGTCGATCTGCGCCCTGGTCGGCATTAACGGGAGCGGCAAATCGACTCTTTTCAAGACGTTGATGGGGTTTGTCCAGCCCTCGCGCGGGAAAGTGACGATCGACGGCGGCCCGGTGATCGCCGCCCGCAAGCAGAATCAGATCGCCTACGTGCCGCAGACGGAGGAGGTGGACTGGAACTTTCCCGTGAGCGTCCGGGATGTGGTGCTGATGGGGCGCTACGGGCGGATGAACTTCCTGCGCATCCCCGGGGCCGGGGACAAACGGATCGCCCGGGAGAGTCTGGAGCGGGTGGAGATGTGGGAGTTGCGCCGCCGACAGATCGGTGAACTCTCCGGGGGACAGAAAAAGCGGGTCTTTCTCGCGCGGGCGCTGGCCCAGCAGGGGCGGATACTCCTCCTTGACGAACCGTTTACCGGCGTGGACGTGAAGACGGAGGCCGCCATCATCGACCTGTTGCGGGAACTGCGCGCCTCCGGGCACCTGATCCTCGTTTCCACCCACAACCTCGGAGCCGTGCCGGAGTATTGCGATCATGCGGTGATCCTGAACCGGCGGGTGCTCGCCGCCGGGCCGCTGGCCGAAGTTTTCACGGAAGAAAACCTCACGGAAGCCTTCGGCGGGCGTCTGCGCCATTTCCGCTTTGATGAATCGACGCTCCGGAGGCACGAACGCGCCGTCACCGTCCTGAGCGACGACGAGCGCCCGCTGGTCTTCGGCAAGGGAGGGCGTCTGGAATTCCGCCACCGGGAGGGACGCGAGAGCGGCGGCCACGAACACGGGCAGAAAGAGCCGGAATGAACCCGCTTCTGGAACCTTTCGGGTACGACTACATGCTCAAGGCGATGTGGGTGAGCGCGCTGGTGGGGGCGGTCTGCGCGCTTCTCTCGTGTTTTGTGACGCTCAAGGGATGGTCGCTCATGGGGGACGCGCTTTCCCACGCGATCGTCCCCGGCGTGGCGGTGGCTCACCTTTTCGGGCTGCCGCTGGTGGCCGGGGCGTTTTTTTCCGGGTTGTTCGCGGCGCTCGGCATGGGTTTTCTCAAGGCGCGGACGGCCTTGCGCGAAGACGCCGTCATCGGCGTCGTCTTCACCACCTTCTTTGCGCTGGGGCTCCTGCTCATCTCCCTTTACCCGAGCGGCCTGAGCCTCAAGACGATCATCTTCGGAAATATCCTCGGCATCTCGGACGGGGATGTCCGGCAGGTGCTCTTCATCGCCGCGGGGGTGGTGCTGGCGCTCCTGCTCAAGTGGCGCGATCTGGTCCTCTTCTGTTTCGACGCCACGCAGGCGCGCGCGCTCGGGCTGCCGGTCCGCTTTTATCATTTCCTGCTGCTCACCCTGCTGGCCGCCACCGCCGTGGCCGCCATGCAGACGGTGGGGGCGCTGCTCGTGGTGGCGATGCTGATCACCCCGGGGGCCACCGCCTATCTCCTCACCGACCGCTTCGGGCGGATGCTTGCCATCGCCGGGGCGATGGGCGCGGGCACCAGCTTCCTGGGTGCTTACGCGAGCTATTTTCTCGACGGGTCCACGGGCGGGTGCATCGTCGTTCTCCAGACCCTCCTCTTCCTGCTGGCGCTGGTCTTCGCCCCGCGCCACGGGATGCTGGCCGCCCGCCGCCAGCGCCGCCTCCACCGCCGCACCCCCGCCGCCGCATGAACTGGCTCACCCCCTTTCAATACGATTTCATGCTGACGGCGCTCGCCCTGAGCGCGCTGGTGGGGCTTGTGTGCGCGGTGCTCTCGTGTTTCCTGATCCTCAAGGGATGGTCGCTCATGGGGGACGCCATCTCCCATGCCGTCCTGCCGGGGGTGGTGATCGCCTATGTCGTCGGCCTGCCGCTGGCGATCGGGGCGTTTCTTTCCGGGTTGCTCTGCGCGGTCGGCACGGGGTTCATCAAAAACCACAGCCGGGTGAAGGAGGATACGGTGATGGGGGTCGTCTTCACCGGCCTTTTCGCCCTCGGGCTGGTCCTTTTCTCCCGGGTGGAGAGCGATCAGCACCTCACCCACATCCTCTTCGGCAACCTGCTGGGGGTTCCGCGCGCCCAGATCATCACGATGGCGGTCGCGGGCGGGTTGACGCTCGGGCTCACGCTCCTGCGCTCGCGCGATCTCCTCCTCTTCTGCTTCGACCCGGTGCATGCCCGGAGCATCGGGCTCAACACCGGCTTCCTGCACTATTTCTTTCTGGCGCTGGTGGCGTTGACGATCGTGGCCGCCATGCAGGCGGTGGGGATCATCCTCGTGGTGGCCATGCTGATCACGCCCGGCTGCGTCGGCTACCTCTGGAGCGCCCGTTTCGGGCGGATGATGGCGATCGCCGCGGCGGTGTCGGTCTTGAGTTCCGTGGCGGGGACGTACGCCAGCTTTTTCCTCGGAGCCTCCACGGGGGCGTGCATCATTCTCACCCAGGCGGCGCTTTTTCTGCTCGCCCTGATCGCCGCGCCCCGTCGGGGGCTGCTGGCGGCATGGTGGCTCAGAGGATCACGGCCATCGTCGCCATCAGCTTGAAAACCATCAGCCACAGGAGGATCACCTGCGTCTTGTTGAGCAGGCGGGAACCCTCCGTCTCATTCGGCACCGGGATGTTCGCACCGAAGATCCGCTCAAAATTCCGGACCATGTGAAGTCCCACAAGGAAAACCACGACCGCGCAGAGAGCGAAGAGGATTTTGACGATTAGCATTATGGATTTTAATAATGGATCATTTTTTGTAAACGGCAAGAGGTAAAAACGGGATTTCACCGTATTGAGTTCTCCCCGGGCAAACCGTAGAATCGCTCCCCATGGCCGACGCCCCTTCTGCCGCTGCGCTTCTCAAAGCGGAGGATCTCCGCCCGGTGCTCGAACTCCGCTCGCTGCTTGAGGGCCATGCCGTGAACCTTCTGCGGCGGCGCGGTTCCCCGGCGGACTGGATCGTCCGGCTCCGGGCGTTCCTGCCGGAGCTGGAGACCCATGCGCTGCATGGCGATCATGAGGCGTTTCACCGGGCGGATATGCGCCTGCATCGTCACCTTCTCGAACTCAGCGGTGTTCCCGCCCTGCTTGCGTGCTGGGAGACGGTGCTCGTCCCTTCCGAAGCGTGGGTGGCGGAGGTCAAGCGCGCCTGCTGGCCGAGCCTCATGGCGCTTTACCGTGAACATGTTTTCCTGCTCAATGCCTGGGCCTCCGTCCACGATGAAGTGGCCGGGAAGGCGACCGCCCTTCATATCGAGGCCGGGTGGCATCGCGTGCAGGCAGCCAACGGCGGAGCGAACCCGGACGCGAATCCCGTGGACCGCGCCGCCGCCTTTATCGCCACCCATTTCGGGAACCCGCTCAACGCCGCCTGGATCGCCCGGCATGTGAGCCACGTGAGCCCGCGCCATCTCGCCCGGCTTTTTCAGGAGCAGCGGGGCCTCTCCGTGCTCGGGATGATCCGGCAGGTGCGCATGGAGCGCGCGGCGGAGTTCCTGGCGGCGGGGGAACTGCCCCTCGGTGCCGTGGCCCGGCATTGCGGCTACCCGAATCTTTCCCATTTCAGCACCGATTTCCGCAAATACTTCGGCGTTCCGCCCACCCGTTACCGTAAATCGCCCGGGGCCGCCAAAAGAAATTGCCAACCTTCCGGTTTTCTGGAATGACCGGAACCCTCATGGCACACAACGACATTCGCATCGGCACGCTGGCTCCCGCGGCAAAAGGCCCCGCCTCCTACCTCCGGGAAATTCTTCCGCACGGTTTCGAGAGTTTCTCCATCACGTTCTGGAAAACCAGCGACGGGCGCGACCTCGCCCGGATGGCGGCGGAAGTGGCGGAAGTCATCGAAGGCAAGGCGATCATCAGCAGCCTCGGGATGTTCGGCAACCCGCTGGAGGACGAAGCGGTCGTTCGCGAATGGGAAAACTGCATCGACAACGCTCACCATTTCGGGACCGATCTGGTGACGGGATTCGCCGGGGCGCTCGATGGAAAGCCGCTGCCGGAGTCCCTCCCGCGTTTCCGCGAGGTCTGGAGCGAACTGGCCAAACGGGCGGAGGACCGCAACGTGCGGATCGCCTTTGAGAACTGCGACATGGGCGGCTGGTGGCACGATGTCCGCTGGAACGTGGCCCACGCCCCGACGGCCTGGGAGATGCTCTTTAACGAAGTCCCTTCCCCCGCGCTCGGGCTGGAGTGGGAGCCGTGCCACCAGATGGTTTCGCTCATCGACCCGCTGCCGCAGCTTCGCAAATGGCTGCCGAAGGTATTTCACGTTCATGGGAAAGACGCCACCATCGCCTGGGATGTCGTGCGCACGTCGGGCATTCGCGGCGGGGTTCCCTATGTCTGGCACCGCACGCCCGGCTTCGGGGATACGAACTGGACCGACGTGATCAGCATCCTGCGCATGGGCGGGTACACGGGCAGCATCGACATCGAGGGATGGCACGATCCCGTTTACAAGGGTGAACTGGAGATGACCGGGCAGGTCCACGCCCTCAATTACCTCAAGCAATGCCGGGGCGGGGCGTTTGTGCCGAACCCGGCGTAAGCCTTCGCCGGCAAAGCTCCCCGGGGGGCCGTTGGGAAACTTGGTGATTGCGCCGGAGAGCGATCCGGTGTATTCCACCCTCATGCCCGGCGCTCGCGATCCCAACAAAACCCTGGCCTCCTTCTGGATGCACCGGGATATTTCCACCGCACTCAATCTGGTCGCCAAGGCGAACGGCCAGACGGTCACGCGCGTCATTCTCGAAGCGCTGGCGGCGCGGATCGGGTTTTCGCTCGATGAAAAGGGATACCCGGTGGGGCTTGATCTCGAAGCGCTCGCCCGCGATTCCTTTGCCCCGGCCAAACGGGCTCCGCGCACAAAGCGCTGAGGAGCGGAGCGCCCGCGCTTCCGCCGCGGGAGGGGAGATCCGGAAAGTCCCCGACCCGCGTTCGGGCGCGCCCTTGCCGAAAAAAACGCTCAGAGATCATTGGCCCCGTTCGGGTTACAAAAGCCGGGACCATGATTCAGGATCTCTTCGATATCCTCCGGCCACGCATCAATGCAAGGGTGTTGGAGATAGTACACAACCATCTGAGCGATGAGCAGATCGGGCTTTTGCTCGTCAAGCTGATCAACCCCTATGCGGTTCTCTCCCAGCAGGAAGAGGCCCGGCTGCGCGGAGTGGACCGGAAGACCCTCCGCGGCATGAAGGCCCGTGGCGAACTTCCACCGCAGGCTTCGGGGGGTGTCAATGTTCAAGACGCCTCATTTATCCCCAAAACCGCCTCAAATCGCCCGCTTTCTCCCCATCAGGGCAAGCCGCGCAAGAAAGTAGTGTAAATTCCCATCCACGAGACCGGAAGGAGCCGGTCGATACCCGATGACGACATGGAAGTTCATTGCGCCGGAGCCGACACCCCGCATTCGCGGCGGTGCCCGGGAGCTTTTGTGTCTCCATCCCGAAGAGCCAGGGTCAACCGGAGAAAAGGCGCATGAATGAAGAAGGAAAACGGTGTCTGGCGCTGGCCAAGGAGAATCCATGGTGGACATTCACGATCGAGGAACTCTCCGCGCTCACCGGCTATTCCCGCGACGCCATTTCCGCAGCCAAGGAGAACGGAGCGCGTTTCCCCTTCGGCAAATCGCGCCCGGAGTGGCTTCTGGAATGGATGAGCGCCCATCCGCGCGCTTCCCTGAAGAATCCGGCGGGGCGATGAGGGGCCGATACCGTCTGATTCGCAAAGGGGTGGAAGCAAAATCCTCCGGAATATTCCGGCGCATCCGGCCCGGGATTCGGCGCGAATCCGCTCCCGTTCGGCAAACCGCTCCGCGTCTCAGCCTTTTGGTTCGGATCATGCGGTATAAAGGGCTCATGCAAGCGAGTTCCGATTTTCATCCCCGCGAGGCCGGCACGGAAAGCCGCCATGGCGACAAGGCGGTCGCCCCTCGCGGGGTCCTATTGGTGTTGACGGCGCGGCAGCACGACGCCCTCACGCGGTTGCTGCGCCTCCAGGTGGCCGCTCTGGACGAGGCCGAAAACGATCTCCCCTCCGAGCCGGTGGTTTTCACGCAGGCGGATATGGCCGCGCTCCTGCCACTGCTCGACGCGGATGCCGGGGGCGGCGGTGGCTCAATCCCCGCCGCCGTGGCGGATGGCCCCGAGGGCTTCCGCTGACGGGTAGACCGCCCGGCGCAGGCCCCCGGCGTCCCGCAGGACGCCCATGCGCATGGCAAAGGTATCCGCCACGCAGAGGGCGCGCAGTTTGGCTTCCTCCGCCTTCGGGCCTTCGAAAAGCTCGTCCATCGTGTCGCGGAAGAGCGTGAGCCAGCGTTCGAAATGGGGCTGATCCACCGGCAGCACGGCGTGTTTGGGGAAGGGCCGCCCCTGAAAGGTTCCCGCGCCGAAGAGGACCGACTCCCAGAACTGGTACATCACCGGAAGGTGATGATCCCAGTCCACCTGAGCCACTTCGTTGAAGATCGGGGCCAGCAGCGGGTCGCGGTTGACCTTGTCGTAAAAGGTATCGACGAGCCGCACCACTTCCTGCCGGCCGGTAAGTTCTCTTTTCATGATAAAATCTATGGGGTGCCGAGGAGGTCGGCGAGCGCCCGGAGATTGCGCTCGCTCAGAAACCCGATTCCGCGCACGCCATCTTCCACAAAGTACCAGATTCCCCGGTGAGCGCGCGGATAAAAGACAAAACCGTAACCGTCAAAGGTCTCCCCGCGGTACGCCTGTTCCTCCCGGTGTTCCCGGATGAAGGCGCGAAACATTTCCAGCCAGGGGTGGAGATCGTCCGTAAAGAGTTCGGCGACATGCGCCTCCAGCTCTTCCGCCGCGACGGGGCGCAGGGAGCGCTCCACCGACTGGCGGCGGGCTTCCTGGAGTTCCGTAAAGCTCGGTTCGGTTTCCATGGGATCAATCCTGGTAATGTGCCCCGCAATCGCCGCGGCGGCAACGCTTTCATAGCGGCTCGACTTCCCACCGGGGCGTCTTGCCGCGCTCCAGGGTAAGCCATGCGTAGGAGGGAGGGCTCCCCTTGTTCGGCTTGCCGACGGTGCCCGGGTTGTAGAACCGCGCGGAACCGACGCGTTCATTGCGCGGCACGTGGGTGTGCCCGTGGAAGAGGAGGTCGATCCCCGGCGGGGCCTGTTCCGGCGGGATGTGGATGAGGCGGATGTAAAACCCCTCCCGCTCCAGATCGGCCACCCATGGCCAGGCGATGTTGAAATCGCAGTTGCCCCGCACGAGATGGAACGGCTTGCCCAGGGCGTGGAGCGGCGCAAGGCATTTTTCGTCCGTCACATCCCCGAGATGCCAGATTTCATCAGCGGCCTCGATGGATGAGATCAGGTGGAGGGGAACGACGTTGTGAGTGTCTGAAATGACGGCAATGCGCATAGGTAAAGAGGATACGCACCCGGAGCGGAGCGGGATGCAATGGAAATGGATTGAGGGGAGCGGGGCAGTCCGGTTTCCCGCAGGAAAGCGCCCGTTTTCACCGGAGGCGGGGGCGTGTAGCGGAATTCCTTGTGCCGGATTTTTCCCCCGCTGTAGCCGAGCCAGCCGCCGCACCCGAGCGCGAGGAGCGCCCCGGCCAGGGTGCCATACCAGAGCGGCCTGCGCCACCGGGGCCACCGGAAGGGGATGAGGGCCGCCGCCGCCGCGAGGGCCGCGAGCGCGGGAAAGACCGGCAGCAGTTTCTTTCCCCGTTCCGCATGGGCCGCCAGCCACGCCTGCCCGTCCTCATCGGCGAGCGTGAGGACGCGGTCGTACCCCTTGTCGCCGAAGGCCGCCACGGGCAGGGCGCTCAGCGCGCTGAAAAGGACCAGCGCGAGGGCGAGCACTTCCGCCCGCCGGTTGCGCAGGAGCGGGGCGATGAGCATCGCCAGCACGCCGATGAAGAGCCCGTAGACGGGGAGCGGGTTCAGGAGCACATGAAGGTACTCCGGCTGCTGAAGATGCATCCGGAAAAGCTCTGGCGCGCTCAGCGGTTCCATGGTGTCGCGGTTTTACCCCCCGAGTTTCACGATCCGCCGGAACGCCTGCGCCTCCAGCGGCATCACCGAAAGCCGGGACTGCCGGATGAGCGGGATTTCCGCCAGCGCCGGATCGGTCTTGATCTCCTCCAGCGTCACCGGTTTGCGCAGGGCCCGCACCGGTTCGAGGTCAACGCACTCCCAGTTGCCGGAAGAAGCCGTCGGGTCCGGATAGGCTTCGCGCCGGACGCGGGCGATCCCGACCACCGCCTTGCCGACCACGCTGTGGTAGTAGAGCACCTGATCGCCCGTGCGCATCGCCCGCAGGTTGTTGCGGGCCTGAAAATTGCGGACCCCGGTCCACGCCGTACCGCCATCGGCCACAAAAGTTTCCCACGCATAAGCGGTTGGTTCCTGTTTCACGAGCCAATAGTTCATGCCCGGCCAGTCTCGCCCGCCCGGGGAGGCGATGCAATGCCAGAATATCAGCCGATCTTATATTTTCTCCTTTGCTCAATTGGCATTGCCATTCTAAACAGGATTTTCCACTGTTTACCCTGCTTTGAACACCATCAACCAGTCCAATCCACTGCGCGAAGGGCTTTCCGCCCGGCCGCTGCCCCAGCCGTGCACGGTCGTTATCTTCGGAGCTTCCGGCGATCTGACCTTTCGCAAACTGATTCCCGCGCTCTACAACATCGCTGCCGATGGCGATCTCCCCGCCGGGTTGACCGTCGTCGGCTTCGCCCGTCGCCCGAAGACGGACGAGAGCTTCCGGTGCGAGCTCGAAACCGCCGCCCGCAAGTTCTCCCGGCAGGCGGTCGCCGACGAGGTCTGGGATTCCTTTGAGCAATCCATTTTCTATCACCAGAGCGAGTTCGGCGATCTGGAGGGCTTCCGCCGCCTGGCCACGCGGCTCGACGAGATCGACGCCAGCCGGGGCACCCGCGGCAACCGGCTCTTTTACCTCGCCGTGGCGCCGGACCAGTTCGGGCTCATTCTCGAGCAGTTGCAGGCCGTCGGGTTGCACAAGGCGCGGCCCGGAAGCTGGGCGCGGGTGGTTGTGGAAAAACCCTTCGGCACGGACCTTCCGAGCGCTGAGGCGCTCAACCGGGAGATCGCCCAGACCTTCAGCGAAAGGGACACCTACCGGATCGACCATTATCTGGGCAAGGAGACGGCGCAGAACATCATGGTGCTCCGGTTTGCGAACTCCATTTTCGAGCCGCTCTGGAACCACCGTTATATCGAGCATGTGCAGATCACCGCGAGCGAACCGCTCGGGGTGGAGGGGCGCGGGCCGTATTACGAAAGCTCCGGCGCGCTGCGCGACATGGTGCAGAACCACCTTCTCCAGCTTCTCTGCCTCGTGGCGATGGAGCCGCCCACGGACCTCGCCGCCGACAGCGTGCGCGATGAAAAGGTGAAGGTGATCCGCTCGCTGCGGCCGATCACCGGGGACGATGTGGCCACCCATGTCGTCCGGGGACAGTACGGGGCCGGGGCGATCAACGGCAAAAGCGTGATCGCCTACCGGAGCGAAGATCGGGTGAGCCCGACCTCCAATACGGAAACCTATGTCGCCCTCAAGCTGCTGATCGACAACTGGCGCTGGGAAGGGGTTCCCTTCTATGTCCGTGTCGGCAAGCGCCTCCCGAAAGCGGGGACGGAGATCGCGATCACTTTCAAGCGCGCCCCCGCGGTGCTTTTCAATCACGGAAGCGAAGACCTCGGCCAGAACGTGCTGGTCATCCGCATCCAGCCCGACGAAGGCGTTTCGCTGCGGATGCAGTGCAAGATCCCGGGGGCATCCGTGCGGGTGGAGCCGGTGAAGATGGATTTCCACTACGGCACCAGCTTTGGCAAGGCGAGCCCGGAAGCGTACGAACGGCTGCTCCTTGATGCCATGAGCGGCGACGCCACGCTGTTTGCCCGCCGCGACGAAGTGGAGGGAGCCTGGCGTTTTATCGACCCGATCGAGGAAGCCTGGCACGGAAACCCGGAGAACGCGCCGAAGCTCTGCGAATACGACGCCGGTTCCTGGGGGCCGAAGGAGGCTGAGGAATTGCTGGGGCGCGACGGTCACGCCTGGCGGCGTCTCTAAGGGGGGAGGGAAATCATGGATACCACTCCCACACTTCCAACCCTCGGCACCGGTCTGCCGGTGCCCCTGGGGGAAATCGACTTGCGGATCAAGCAGCTCTGGGAGCAGAGCGGCAACGTCGCTTCCCGGGCGTCGCTGATGAATCTGGCCGTTTACTGCGAAGGCGGGGAGGCCATGAAGCTCAATACCGCGCGGATCGGCCGGATCTCGCAGGATCACCCGTGCCGGGGGATCCTGATCGGCGTGGAGCCGGGGCGGAGCGAAAACCGGGTGCAGGCGTGGATCAGCGCGCATTGCCACCTCACGCGCGCCGGGGCGAAGCAGACCTGTTGCGAGCAGATCACCTTCCAGCTCGACGGGCCGGACTCCCAGAGCCTGATCCCGAGCATCGTCTTTTCCCATCTCGATTCCGATCTCCCGCTCTACCTCTGGTGGCAGGGGGAGTTTCCCCGGCCGCTCAACCGCCAGCTCTGGACGTGGGTGGACCGGCTGATCTTCGACAGCAACCAGTGGCGCGACCAGTGCGCCCAGCTTGAACTGCTGCGCGAATCCCTGAAACTCTCGGAAATGAAGAGCCGGATCATCCTGTGCGATCTCAACTGGGCCCGCTCGCTCTATTTCCGGCAGGCGGTTTCCTCCACGTTTGATCACCCGGGGCACCTTCCCTCTCTGGGGCGTCTTGACCGGGTCCAGATCACCCACGGCCCGGGCTACCGTTCCACGGCGCTCCTTTTTCTCGGGTGGCTCGCATCGCGGCTCAAGTGGCGGTCGCCCGAGGCGGGCGGCTTCCTTCGCGAAGACGGGACGCGGCTTGAAACGGTGATCCATGAAGCGCCCGGGGCTCCGCTCGGCGGTTGTGAGTTGGCGGCGGGGAATGCCCGCTTCCGCTTTTTCCGCGAGGCCGATTCCGCCTTCCTGCATTCGGAGACGGACGACTCGCAGGGGCACCTCCTGGAAGGGCTTTTCCCCGCCGGGGGCGATACGCTCGATGATCTGGTGGACGAGGAACTGAGCCGGGGCGGACGCCATCGGGTCTATCTTCAGGCCCTGAGCGTTGCCGAAACCCTTTTTTGAGTGTAAGAAGCGGTGTTATGACCACCACGATCGACCCCGCCATCTCCATGCGCGACCTGCTCGTACTCCTGCCGGGAGCCCAGCGGGCCCTTTTTCGCAAGTACCACATCGGCGGGTGTTCGAGCTGCGGGTTCAGCCCGGACGAGACGCTGGCCGCGGTGTGCGAACGCAACGAAGGGCTGCCGGTGGGGGAGGTGATCGCCTGGTTGCTGGAAAGCCACCAGGAAGAGCAGGCGCTCCTCATCGAACCGAAGGAACTCGCCGCCCTGCGGGAGCGCGGAGAGCCCGCGCGCCTCATCGACATCCGCACGCGGGAGGAATTCGAGGCCGCCCGCATTGAAGGGGCCACCCTCTTTACCCAGGAGCTTCTTCAGGAAGCGCTCGGCAAGTGGGACCGCGCGGCGTTGCTGGTGGTGATCGACCATCAGGGGAAGCGGAGCCTCGACGCGGCCACCTTCTTCGCCGGTCACGACTTCACCAACGTGCGCGCATTGCGCGGCGGGGTGGACGCCTGGAGCGAGGAAGTGGACCCCTCCATCCCGCGGTACGATCTCGAATAACGGCGTTTTTTGCCCGGGAGAGAGCCTTTTCATACCATCGGGGCCGTTGCCTGCGTCGTATTCATGGGTAAATCATGAACTGGCTCTGGACCATATTGATCGGCCTGATTGTCGGGATCGTCGCCAAGTTTCTCACCCCCGGAAAAGACCCCGGGGGGTGTATCATCACCGCCCTGATCGGGATCGCGGGCGGGATGTTCGCCACCTTTGTCGGCCGCCAGATCGGCTGGTATGAGGTGGGAGACGGCGCGGGATTCATCGCGGCGGTGATCGGCGCGGTCGTGTTGCTGCTCATCTACCGGATGATTCGCGGGCGCGTCTGAGCGCTTCCATAGCGGAAAGGCGAAATCGGGGATTGATGATTGCCCCGATCTGGTCCACCTTAGCCGCTATGAGCGACGAACTTCAGGCGCGCATTGCGGAGGCGATTGCCAATCCCCGGAATCTGGGCGAAATGCAGGAGGCCGACGCCGTCGGCACCGTCGGAAGCGCTGATTGCGGCGACATGCTGCGGATGTGGGTGAAATTCCGTGAGCAGGACGGGCGCAAGGTGATCGACCGGGCCACGTTCCAGACCTTCGGCTGCGAAACCGCGATCGCCGTGGCCAGTGTCGCCACCGAACTGATCTCCGGAAAGACCGTGGAGGAGGCTCTCTCGCTTTCCGGGGAGGAACTGGCGGCCCCGCTCGGGGCGCTTCCCCCGATGAAAATCCATTGCGCGCAGCTCGTGGAGGGAGCCTTGCGCTCCGCCCTCGTTCCGGGAGAGGAATCCCCGGCTTCCGCGCCTGCGGCAGTTGCCGCGCCCACTGCAGCCGCCGCGCCCGCCGCCGCCGCCGCCCCGACCCTGCTCGAACAGCTTCAGGCCGGTGCCGCCGCCGACGCATCCGGCTCGTCCAGGGCGCGGATCGTCCTCAAGCCGCGCTCCTGACCCCTGATCCCTGATCCCCCCGGGCCCACCTTATGTCTGACATCACCCATCAGGAAATCGAACTCAACCGTGATTGCAACGCCATCCGCATCCCGCAGGGGACTTCCGTGACCCTGCCGCAAGGGATGCGCGTCGTCATCACCCAGTCCCTGGGCGGCAGCTACACCGTGGCCACGGATACCGGCTACCTGGTCCGCATCTCCGACACGGATGCCGACGCCCTCGGCTTTGAAAAGGCGGAAGCTCCCGCCTCCAAGCCCGCCTCCGATTCCGGAGACCTGGATGAAAAGGCGATCTGGGATCAGTTGCGGACCTGCTACGATCCGGAAATCCCGGTCAATATCGTGGACCTCGGGCTCATTTACGACTGCGTGATCAACCGGCGCGAGAACGCCGGGGCACAGGTGCTCGTGAAGATGACGCTGACCGCGCCCGGTTGCGGCATGGGCCCGACGCTCGCTGCGGAGGCGAAGGGGAAGATTGAGGCGTTGCCCGGAGTGGACGAAGCGGATGTGGAACTGGTCTGGGACCCGGCCTGGAACCAGTCGATGATCAGCGAAGTCGGGAAGATGAAGCTCGGGTTGATCTGAGGCGGAAATTTTTGTTGCAGAGCGCGTCCGCAGCCACTAGATTTGCCGCCCCGTCGCCCTTACGGGTCAACCTTTTCCTAAAAAACCTATTTCCTTTTTTTGTCATGTCCCAACATCGCAGCCTGAGAGGCCCCAGCACCATCACCGCCAAACGGAACGTCCTCAAGCGCTTTGAGCGCGTGGAAGTCCTCAAGAAGCGCGGCCAGTGGAAGGAAAACCAGAGCGTGATCGGTCTTCCCAAGACGAAGCCGGACGCCTGATTTTCCGCAGGATTTCCGCACCCCGCGCCTCGGGTTCCGCTGAGGCGGACCGCGCTTTCATCCTTTTCAAAACACCCACGCCGCCTTCGGGTCGCGTGGGTGTTTTGCGTTGTGCGGGTGCACGAAAAAAGGCGGCTTGAGAGATCGCGCCGCCTTGTTTTCGGAGAAAAGGAGAAAATTTTCAGACTACGCTATCCCCGCTATCCCGCGGGCACGGCCCCCGGGCGTTGATCCCAGAGGTACGGGGCCTGGGTGGAATCAAACTTCGGGTAGACAAACTCCGCGGTCGGGACGTTCTCCATCGTGATCCCGTGAGCCGTCGGGAGACCGGCATTCCGCAGCGCCAGCAGGCTTTGGGCGAGCAGCGCCGTGGCCAGCCCGCGATTGCGGTACTCGATCGGGATGCACGGGCCGGTCAGCAGGTGGTTATCGACATCGGGCTGGGTGTTGAGGGCGGAGACCCCGACGATCCGCGAGCCGTGCGTGATCACCAGCGCAAAGACGGAGGAGCCCCGCTTGGAGGAAAAAACCCGGTCCAGCGATTCTTCCAGCCGCCCGCGAATGTCGCTCAGGATGTAGTTCCAGTCGGAATCCAGGGTGAAAGCGCTCAGGACAAGATTGCGAACGCCCGTTTCGTCTTCGGGCGTCGCTTCACGGACAGGGTAGGGCGACCCGATCGCCAGCGATTCGGCGGCGAGCCGGGTCAGATCCCAGGAGAAACGCTTCCAGCGGATGATTTTCATGCAGAGGGCGACTTTACAAATGTCCCGCCGGAAAGCAACGCCTAACCGCCTCGCCGGCACAGGATTACTGCTCACAACGACGGGTAGGCGGGTGCTTTCCGGCCGGGATTCAGACCACCGAAGGTTGATCGAGATCGTGCATCCACCCCTCCAGAAGGGTGGCCACGGCCCGGTCTTCCCGGAGGAAATGGGCGTAGAGCCCGGTCAGGATTCCCCGGAAAACGGTACGCGGCGCGACCGGGCGGAGAAAATCCGGATCAATCGGCAGATTCTGCCGGGTGAGCAATGCCGCGCAATCCGCGCTGCCAAGGATGCGCCCCCGTTCGTACGGGTCCATCAGGATCGAGTCGTGACGCACCAGAAAGTAACCCGGCAGGCTCACCCCTTCGATTTCCAGCCCGGCGCGTGCGCCGAGCAGGAGGTAGAGCAGACCGAGGGCGGTCGGGTTTCCCATGCGGGATTCGATCACCTTGGGCAGCAGGGCGTTTGCGACGGTGTAGTCTTCATCGCTGTCGCCGTGAAAGCCGAGTTCCTGCCCGACGAAGTGGCTCAGGGCAAGCGCCCGGTCCGAGGGCGATTTCGCCTTCACGAGCCGTTTGGCCAGCATCCGGCCCCATTGATCGAGTTCATGGCGGGCCTCTTCCCGGTCCAGCCCCGGCAACAACGCCCGGGCGAGGAGGAATGCCGCCTCTTCCAACGCCGCCGTTTCATCCTCCGCGGGGAAATCCCGGCAGAGAGCCCTCAGATGCATCCGGGCTTCCCGGATGTCGATCCGGTTGAGCATCTGGCGAGCCTGCCAGCGCACCACCGGATCGTCCACGGTGAGGAGATCGAGCAAATCCTCCGTTGCCCGGCTCCCTTCTCCAGTCAGTTGTTCTTTGACAAGCTCCACGGTGTGGAGATCGTCATCACGCAACAACCGGATGATAGCATCACGTTGTGCATACATAAGCCAACATTGCCCGACTTTTTCCGCAGCGCAAGTCTTAAAACGATAGGGGCATCCCGGATTCGTGCAACCGGGTTTCTTTGGCCCCCTGATGAATTTTTTCCTTGGGAGGGGGCCGCCGGTTCGCCGGATCAGTTCAGTGAAGGATCATCCGGTGCGGAGGCCAGTAGGTGAAACCACGGGCCGTAGGTGCGGATGATGGAAAACCAGATGGTTTCGCAGAGGGTGGGATCAAGAATCTCTTCGTCCGGCGCTTGAACGACCCAGGCTTTCTGTTCGAGCTCCGCCTCCAGTTGGCCCTCGCTCCAGCCCGCGTACCCGGCGAACGCCCGGAGCGTGACGCCGGGGTCGAAAAGGAGCGATTGCGCTTCCTCAAGGCTCAGGCGCGCCCGGCACTCGATCCGTTCCCCCTGCCAGCGCATCGCCACGAAGGTGAGCCGGTCCGGGGCCACCGGCCCGCCGAGGAAGACGGGCAGTTCGCCCAGCGGCCCGAGATCACCTTCGTGCTCGATCAGCTCGCCCACCCGCCGGTTGGAATTCCGGTTGAGGACGAGGCCGAAGGCTCCTTCCTCCCGTTCGTGCGAAACCAGGAGGAGCACCGTCCGCCGGAAATTCGGGTCCAGCAGATTGGGGTGGGCGATCAGCAGCGACCCGCTCAGGCCTAGGGATTGGAACTCTCGCACGGTGAGGGAAATTCTAAGACGGAAGGGCCGCCTTGCAAGACCGATCTGCACGCGGGGGTGGAAAGCGCGCCGCCCTTTTGCTACGCTGGCCTTCTTCATGATGGACACTTCTTTAACCATTGCCGGGCGGACGTTCCGCTCGCGCCTCTTTCTGGGAACGGGCAAGTTTTCCTCCAACGCCGTGATGCGCGACACGCTGGAGGCGAGCGGGGCGGAAATCGTCACCGTGGCGCTCCGCCGCGCCGATCTCTCCGGCAAGCACGATCCTTTTGCCGATATTCTCGATTTTATTGATCCGGAGCGCTACCTCCTGCTTCCCAACACGAGCGGCGCGATCAACGCGGAGGAGGCCGTCCGCCTCGCCCGGCTCGCCGCCGCCGCCGGGCTTCCCCGCTGGGTGAAGCTGGAGATTCACCCGGACCCCCGCTACCTTCTCCCCGACCCGGTGGAGACGCTCCGCGCGGCGGAGACCCTCGTGGCCGAGGGGTTTACGGTCCTCCCCTACATTAACGCGGACCCGGTGCTTGCCAAGCGCCTTCAGGATGTCGGCACGGCCACGGTGATGCCGCTCGGCTCGCCGATCGGGAGCAACCGCGGGATCGAAACCCGGGCCCAGATCGGGATCATCATCGAGCAGGCGACGGTGCCTGTCGTGGTGGATGCCGGGCTGGGAGCGCCGAGCCAGGCCGCGGAGGCGCTGGAGATGGGGGCGGATGCCGTGCTCGTCAATACGGCGATCGCGGTCGCGGGGGATCCGGTGCGCATGGGGCGCGCTTTCCGGGCGGCGGTGGAGGCCGGGCGGGCGGCTTACGAGATCGGGCTGGCCGCCCCGCGCAAGGAAGCCTCCGCCACGAGCCCCCTCACCGGGTTCCTTCAGGCAGCCGGGGGATAGATCGCTCTCCGCCTACCGCTTGGCGGGTGGCGCACCGGGCTTGGCGGGCGGCGCACCGGCCCGGAGGGGAACCTGAATCTCCTTGCCGCTGAAGCGGAGGGTCACCTTTCCGTCGCGGATGGCCGCGACGAGCACCGCCACGCTCTGCCCCTGCACATTCATCGGGAGAAGCTCGCCTTCGTTGTAAATCCGTCCGTTGATCACCGCCACCCGTGTGCTGCCCGTGGAGATGCTGGTGACGGCAAACGCTTCGGGGCGGAAAAAGGCGGTGGAGATGGAGGGAGCCACCGCGACCGGTTTGCCGGTGGATTGCTGTTCGGATTTCGGCTCGGGTTTCACCCAGCCGATCGGCAGGAACGGGTTGCGCTCCACGGCGGGGTAGGGGAAGGCGGAGCGTTTCTCGACCTGAAGCTCCTCCACAGTCTGGGCGCTCAGGGAACCGGCCAGCAGGAGGCAAAGGAGGATCGCTTTCATCAATTTCATTTCACCAGGGTGGAGAGTTCAAACCGGAGGGATTGCTGTTCCGGGTTCGCAAGGTTCGTGCCGATCTCAAGGCTGGAGATCTGGGCGAGCCCTTCATGGTTTTCCAGCGCGGCGAGCACGTTGCCCATTTCCGAAAAACGGATCTGGTTGATGCTGATCTGCCAGCGGGAAACCTTGAAGCCGGGAAGGGTGTTGTCCACCGTTTCATCCTGAAGCTGCGAATTGAAGGAACGGACCCCGTGGGAGGCGAAAAATTCCTTGAGCCGCTGCGGGAACCAGGCGATCGGCGCGCCGCCCGGGATGGTGGCGTCGAGCGTTTCGAGCAACTGCCGGGCTTTCACCGCCGTCGGGTCGGAGTGTTCGAGCGTCCGCGTTTTGGCGATCTCCTTTTCCGCCGCGGTGACGAGCGGCTGGAGCCGGGCGATATCCTTGCGGGCTTTTTCCTCCTGTTCGTTGAGGGGGCCCAGCAACAGGGAGAAGTAGCCATAGAGCCCGATCAGGACGAACGCGCCCAGAGCGGCAAATTTCTTGATCGTTTCCTGATTCATTTGGTTTTGGCGGCAGTTGCGGGGGCGGGGGGTTGGGCTTTGACCGGTTCGCGCGGCGCGAATTCCAGGCGGATGCGGAATTGCGCGGTGTTGAGCGAAGCGCCGTTGAAGCTGATCTTTTCATCCATCTCCTCCAGCGAGTTGGCGTCGAAGGTCGCCTTGACGCGGTCGTATTCCGCGGAGAGCGCCTTCTGGAGATCGAGCCGGAATTCTTCGGCGAAGACGCGGGGCAGCTCGCTCGCGGCCACCCCCTTGAGGATGACGGTGTAGGTCTTCGTCCCGCGGCGGTCCGCCGTGGCGGTGGCCGTGAGTTGCTGGATCTGGATGGTGGGCGGCACCGTTCCGGCCAGCCGGGCCAGCAGCGGAGCCCAGTAGAAGCGGTTCTGAATCCGGTCCATCAGGGATTCGTTGATCTTCGCCTGCGCGAGCAGTTCCTGGTAACGTTTTTTGGCCTGTTCTTCCTTCGGCTTGAGGGTGCGCCATTTGGAGGAAAGGCCGGAGGCCTCCTTGCGGATGCTCCCGACGCTTCCCATCCGGATGAAGTAGTAGCCCACGAGCAGGATCACCACGACGAGCGCCGCGAGCCCGGCGAGCTTGAAGGGGTCGCGCGCCCGTTGCTGGGCCTGCGTGTGGATTTCGTGATAAATATTAAGGTGTAGTGCCATGCTCTTACGCTGGGAAAGGGAAAGGGGAGGGGAATCAACGCCGCTGCAAAATTTCCGCCGCCGCGCCGCACGCGGGCCCGAGCAACGGGAAAACCGCCGGGAACGCCGCCTGCCGGGCGGCAGGAAGGTTCACCTCGCACGGTTCGAACGGGTTCCATGCGTCGCAGGGAAGCTGAAGCTCTTCGGTGAGCAGCTTGAGGATGCTCGCGGAGCAGGCCAGCCCGCCGGAAACGAAGACCCGGGGGATCGAGGTTTCCCGCCGTGCCTCCACGAACCCGATGGAGGAACTGATGGAGCGGACCAGTTCGGTGAGGGAGAGCCGGGCGTTCTCCACGGTGAGAACCTCTTCCTCCGCCAGAAACTGGAAAATTTCCTCCGGGCTCGCGGCTCCGTGGCAGATCAGCTCTTCGGTGAACTGGGCTCCGCCGTACTCCATGGTCCGCACCAGGATCAGTTCGCCTTTCACGCCGACGATCAGTGAAGTGGAGCGGTGGCCGATGTCCACAAGCAGAAACCCCTGATTGGCGAAGGTTTCCCCGTGGGCGAACTCAAAGGCGTTGAAGAGGGCCACCGCGCCCAGTTCCAGTTGGGCGGTCGGCAGCTTGATCTTCTGGCTGCTCTCCTCCAGCAGCTTCACGTAGGTGCGCGGAATCCCGCCCACGACGTAGTTGAACGTCCCCGGCGCTTCCCCGGCGGCGACCGGTTCGCCCGAGGGGATGATGTCGCAATCAAGCACCATTTCCCGGCAGTCCTGATTGAGCAGCCCGCTTCCGTTGAGCCGGAGCGCTTCGCGCAGGTGCTCGGGGGGCATGGCGGGCTGTTCCACGATACGGACAAACGAATCCGCACCCGAAAGGGTCAGGGAGAGCCCCTTGGCTCTTCCGCCCAGATCATGGAGAAGCGCCTTGAGATGGGCGGCCATTTCCTCCGGCGTGCCCGGTTCCCCCTCGATCTCCCGGATGGCGTAATGGGTGAGGGAGAAGCGGTCGGCTCCGCGCCGTTGCAGGAGAACGGCTTTGAACGAATGTCGGCCCAGATCAATGCCGATGGCGGAAGAGGGAGGTTTTGCCATGAAAAAATCAGAATGCCAGAAAGCGTTTAACCTGCATGCTTCATGAAGCCCGTAGCGAAAGTGATTGCGGTAGCGTGCTCATGAATAGGGGAGTTGTCCCACCGGAAAACCGGTATCTTAGGAGGTTGCCCGGAAGAGGGCAAATGCGAATTTCCGGCCTCCGCCCCGGGCCGGGGAAGCTGCTCGATCACCCGCATCAGCAGCCAGAGGGCCGCCATCGCCAGCACCCCGAGGATGAGCAGGGCGATGATGAGGTTGCGGTAGCGCGACGGGTTCCCCCGCGCCGCGTCCCGGGCGGCGAGGCGGCGGGCCTCCAGCTCCGCGAGGAGTTTTTCCGGGTCCACCGGTTGCGGTTCTTTAGGGTCTTCTTCAGCCATGGGGGGTCTTTTTGGTCAACGTCGTGAACGCTTTTGCTTGAAAAGGCACGGGCATCCCGGAAAGGATGCGCCGCGTTACCTCCGGCGCTGGAGCCGTCCTCCCCGGCGCCTGATTCTTTTTAGCCAATATGCGCTCTCTGCTCAACACTCCTCTTGGGGCCTTCTGTGCACCGTTCGTGGCCTTCATGCTCTTTCTGGGGCTGCGGGATCTCATCGCCGACCCGGATTCCTCCCGTTTCCTGATCGCCCGGCCCGAATACTGGCTCTATCCCCTCCAGACAATCGTCTGCGCCATCCTGATCGCCCTCGGGTGGCGGCACTACCGGCTGAGATGGAGCGAAAGTGCGAAAAACTGGGCATTGAGCCTGAGTATAGCAATTCTCGTACTCGTGATCTGGATTTCTCCGCAGGCGTTTTTCGGTGCGGAGCCGCGGCTCGAAGGGTTTGACCCGGATGTCTTCCCCTCCGGTTCGCCGGAATACTGGGGGAGCCTGCTTTTCCGGTTTGTGCGGCTGGTGGTGGTGGTGCCGATTCTGGAGGAGGTTTTCTGGCGCGGCTTTCTGATGCGTTATCTCATCAAGGAGGATTTTGAATCCGTCCCGGTGGGGACTTACGCGCCGATGGCGTTCTGGGTGACGGTGGGCGCGTTCGGGCTCGCCCACTACGGGCCGGACCTCCCCGCCGCGCTGATCACCGGTGTGCTTTACAACTGGCTGGCCATCCGCACCCGCAGCATCGCCCTCTGCATCGTGGCCCACGCGCTCACCAATCTGTTGCTGGGCCTTTATATCATGCGGACCGGCCAGTGGGGTTTCTGGTGACATTCCAGCGGGCGGGGCCTATAATGCCCGGCCAAGCCCATGAACCACACGTTTCTCCACAAGCTGATTATGGTCATCCTGGCCGCCGCCGCCACCGCCGGGCTCTATGAATTTTACAAAACCTTTGTCAAGGGAGGGATGGAAGCGGTGGTGATCGACCGGCGGGAAAAGACCCCTTCGCGCAGGGCCTCCCGCTTCTGACGTCCCTGCCCGCTTGTATTCATGAAAATCGGCTTTGTGCAGATCAACCCGACGGTCGGGGATCTCAACGGGAATTATAACCGCATCCTCGACGCTTACCGGACGCTGGTGGATCGCGGGGCGGAACTGGTCATCACCCCGGAGCTGGCGATCACCGGCTACCCGCCGCAGGATCTGGTTTTCAAGTCGCGGTTCGTTCCGCTGACGCTGGAGGTGCTCGAAACGCTGCACCGGGAGGTGGGGGCGGTGCCGCTCATCACCGGTTATGTCGATTTCAATGAACGGACGGGCCGCCCCTTCCGCAACATGGCGGCGCTGCTCGTTCGGGGCGAGCCGATCCGCAAGTTCGCCAAGACGCTGCTTCCGACCTACGACGTTTTTGCCGAGGACCGTTATTTCCAGCCCGCGGACGAAGCGCCCGTGCCGGTGGAGATCGCCGGGCGGCGGGTCGGCATCACGATCTGCGAGGATATCTGGCGGGAAAAATTCCTGCCCCGCCGCCTCTATGAACAAGACCCGGTGGAAGCGCTGGTGAAGGCCGGGGTCGATTTCATCGTCAACATCAGCGCCTCGCCCTTCTGCGCGGGCAAGAGCGGGCGCCGGGTGGAGATGCTCTCCGGGCTGGCGCGCAAGCACGCCACGGGCATCGTCTACTGCAACGCCGTGGGGGGGAACGACCAGTTGATTTTCGACGGCGCTTCGCTGGCGGTCGGGCCGGACGGGGCGGTCCTCGCGCAGTTGCCCTCCTTTACCGAAGCGCTGGAGATTGTCGATCTCGCCGGGCCGCCGCTCCCGGCGCTTCCCCCGGTGGACCCGTCGGCGGAGCTTTACGGCGCGCTCACGCTCGGCCTTCGTGATTACCTGCATAAATGCGGGTTCAAGAGCGCCGTGCTCGGCCTGAGCGGGGGGATCGACTCCGCCGTGACGGCCGCCATCGCCGTGGAGGCGCTCGGGCCGGAGAATGTGTTCGGCGTGGCGATGCCGACGGAATTTTCCTCGCAGGGAAGCATCGACGATTCGATCGCGCTGGCGCGAAACCTGGGCATCCGCTGCCACGAGATCCCGATCCAGAAACCGTTCGAGAGCTTCCGCGAACTGCTCACTGAAGAGTTTGTCGGCCTGGGCGCGGACACCACGGAGGAGAACATGCAGCCGCGCCTGCGCGGCATGGTGCTCATGGCGCTTTCCAACAAGTTCGGCCACCTCGTTCTGAGCACCGGAAACAAAAGCGAACTGGCCGTCGGCTACTGCACCCTTTACGGCGATATGGCGGGCGGGCTTGCCATTCTGAGCGACGTTCTCAAGACGGAGGTTTACGCGCTGGCCCGGTACATCAACCGCTACCGGGAGATCATTCCGCGTTCCACCCTGGAAAAGGCCCCGAGCGCGGAGCTTCGCCCCAACCAGACCGATCAGGACACGCTCCCGCCCTACGATCTGCTCGACGCCGTGCTCCGGCTCTACATTGAGGAAAGCCTGACCGCGCGCGACATCATCGCCCGTGGCTACGATGAAAAGACCGTCCGGTGGATCGCCCGGCGTGTCGATCTCAACGAATACAAGCGCGAGCAGGCGGCTCCCGGGCTGAAGGTGACGAGCGTGGCCTTCGGGATCGGGCGGCGGATGCCGATCGCCCAGCGGTTTGTGGACTGAGCGGACCGGAGAAAAATGCCGATGGAGATCGTCGTTGCGGGCGGGGGAGCCGCGGGGTTTTTCGGAGCCATTACGGCGGCCCGGCGTCTCCGGGAGGAGGGAGCGCCCGGGCGCGTCACGCTGCTGGAGAAAGGGAGCGCCTTTCTGACCAAGGTGCGCATCTCCGGGGGCGGTCGCTGCAACGTCACGCACGCCTGTTTCGACCCCCGCCTGCTCGCCACCCATTATCCCCGGGGGGAGCGGGCGCTCATCGGCCCGTTCCGCCGGTTTTCCCCTGCGGATACGGTTCGCTGGTACGAAGCGCGGGGGGTGCCGCTCAAGACGGAGGAGGATGGGCGGATGTTCCCGGTCACCGATTCCTCCCAGACCATCATCGACTGCCTGCTGGAGGAGGCGCGGCGGGAGGGGGTGACGCTCCGGACCCGCTGCGGGATCGCCTCCGTGGAGCGGGAGGCGGACGGGTTTCGCCTCCGGCTCAGCGACGGCACGGCAATGCGAGCGGACCGGCTGTTGCTTGCCACCGGGGGGCATCGTACAGCCGGGGGCGGGGGCGGGGAGATCGCCGCCGCGCTCGGGCACACGCTGGAGCCGCCCGTGCCCTCGCTCTTTACCTTTCACATCGAAACGCCCTGGCTGCGTTCGCTCGCGGGCGTTTCCCTCGATCCCGCGGAGGTCTCCATCCCCGGCACCGGGCTCCGGGAGCGCGGCCCGCTGCTCATGACCCACTGGGGGGTGAGCGGGCCGGTCGTCCTGCGGCTCTCCGCCTGGGGCGCGCGCCTGCTTTACGAGCGGGACTACCGGTTCGCGCTCCGGGTGAACTGGGCTCCCCACCTGCACCGGGAAGCGATCGAGGCGGAACTGCGGGCGCGGCGGGAAACCCACCCCCGGGCGCTCGTCACCACCCAGCCGCTGCGCCCCATCCCGGCCCGCATCTGGGAACAGCTCGTCCTCGCCGCCGGGATCGCCCCCTCCACCCGGTGGACCGTTCTCCCGCGCCAGGAGCGGCACCGGCTGGTGGAAACCATCGCGGCCTCTTCCTTCGCCGTCACCGGAAAGAGCACCCACAAGGCGGAATTCGTCACCTGCGGGGGGGTGCGGCTCGGCGAGGTCGATTTCCGCACCATGGAGAGCCGGATCGTCCCCGGCCTTTTTTTCGCGGGAGAGCTGCTCGACGTGGATGGAATCACCGGGGGCTTCAATTTTCAGGCGGCCTGGACCACCGGCTGGATCGCCGGGAACGCCATGGCTTGATGCCAGAGTACGCCGTCCCGGGATTTGATCCCGAAGGAGGCGCAACGGAATGGGGCACCGACCGGAGAGGAGGCTGCGCGTCTTGCGTGGCGGGTTCGGCAACGCCTGCAAACAAAGGGTTATGGCGGCTGGAAGAATAGGCCGCTTCCGCGCAAAAGGGGCCCGATTGAAATTGACATTGACTGCGGCTGGCCGCGTCCTGCTACTTTCCTGTCAACCTCCGGAAGACCAAAAACCGCGGAGTATCCGCATGATTCCCGGGCCCCTGTTCCATGAATCCATCTTCACCTTCGCCGTCCAGGCCCAATATCCTCCTGATTACAAGCGATCAGCAGCACTGGCAGATGCTCGGGGCTCACACGCCCGGTCTCAAGACGCCGAATCTCGACCGCCTCGCCGTCCAGGGGACACGGTTTGACCGCGCCTATTGCCCGAACCCGACCTGCACACCCACGCGGGCTTCGCTGATCACCGGCCTTCACGCAAGTCAGCACGGAGCCTACACGCTGGGAACCCGCCTGCCCGAGGAGGTGCCCACCCTTGGAGAAGCGCTGCAAGGAGCCGGATACGATTGTTCGCTGATCGGCAAGGCGCATTTTCAGCCGCTCCGGGCAACGGCGGAGTTCCCTTCGCTGGAATCGTATCCGGTGATGCAGGATCTTGATTTCTGGCGCGATTTTCATGGTCCGTTTTACGGCTTCAATCATGTGGAACTGACCCGCAATCACGCTGACGAGGCGCACGTGGGCCAGCATTATGCGATCTGGATGGAAGAGAACGGCGCGACGGAGTGGCGCGAATGGTTCCGGCCGCCGACAGGGACGACGCCCGGGCAACAGCACACATGGAACATCCCGGAGCGCTTCCATTATAACGCATGGATCACCGAGCGGGCTTGCGCCCGGATCGAGCGGGCGGCACGGCAGGAAACCCCTTTCTTCCTCTGGGCAAGCTACTTCGATCCTCATCCGCCCTACCTGGTGCCCGAGCCATGGGCATCCCTCTACGATCCCGCGGAAATCGAACTGCCGCCCCAGGGGCTTGACCAGACGGATCGATGGCCGGAACTGCTCAAACGCACCCGACAGGCCGACCCGACATTCGACGAGTGGCATGAAGCGGGGGGGAACTGTATCCACGGCGCGGGCACCCACGAGTTCGATCCCGACGCGCTGCGGAAGGACATCGCCATCTATTACGGCATGGTAAGCATGCTGGACCATTACGTGGGGAAGCTGCTCGACCGGCTCGAATCGCTCGGCCTGGCGGAAAACACCCTCGTGGTTTTCACCTCCGACCATGGTCATTATTTTGGCCAGCACGGGCTGATCGCCAAGGGGCCGTTTCTTTTCGAGGACGGGATTCGCGTGCCGATGCTGATACGCTGGCCGGGCCGTGTGCCGGGGGGCAGGGTTTCCGCGGCGCTTCAGTCCCTCGTTGACATCGCCCCGACCTTCCTCGACGCGGCGGGCCTTTCCGCGCCGCTTCACATGGCCGGAAAGAGCCAGCTTCCCGTCTGGGCCGGGGATGACGGCGCAGCGCGTCGGCGGGTGGCCGTGGAATTCCGCCACCAGCCCACCCGGCTCAACCTGCGCTCCTACATCGACGCGCGCTATAAGCTGACCCTCTGGAACAACCCGCTTGAGGGGGAAATATACGATCTTCAGGAAGATCCGGGGGAACACCGTAACCTTTGGGAGAGTCCCGAACATCAGGCGCTCAAGACCCACCTTCTTGAGCAGGCGCTCCTGGCCGAGATGGACAAGGAGCCGCAACGCATGCCGAGGATTGCCGGGGCCTGATTCCTCCCGGCCCCGGGGTTGACGAACCTGCCCGGAAAACCGGTTCCGGTTCGAAAGCGGCTTTTCAACCGCTCCCGGCCAGTTCGTTCAGACAACTGAACCCATCCCGGGTGCGGGCCCGCCGCATCGCGCCGGTCATTCCCGAAGGCGGCCCTCCTGGAAAGGGAGGGGCGGATGGCGTGTCCGTTTCTGTTTTTGTTGAATTGCTTTCTTCGCGATGATCTGGAAAAAAATAGAATATTCAGAAGGAAATAAATAACCGATCGTCGTAAAGCGATGTATCCATCATGGTTTGGCTGTAGTAGATGATGGAATAAAATAAGACGAAATGCCTTGACGGGTTGCGCGCCTGGGTTCATGATCCACCATCGGTATTTTATGAAAACACTTCGCTCCCCCTTTCGCCGCAGAGTTTCAGCCCAAAGCTCACGCATGATACCGCGCCTTTTTGTCATTGGACTGGGTGTCACGGCTCTGAGCCTGTCCCCTCCGCTCCGGGCGGCGGATGGAACCTGGAATCAGCCCTTGGGAGGTGACTGGACCCTTCCGGCCAACTGGCTCGACGAAGTCGTCCCCTCTGCCGGAGCGGATGCCGCCTGGTTCAACGCGGTGGATATTGAAGGGACGACAACGGTTCTGTTGTCGGGGACGGACAATACCCGCGTCGGCAACCTGACCTTTGGCGATACCGGATTGGATACGGCGGGGAGCTGGCAGGTTCAGGGCGGAGCCTTTGTCATCCGGAACCGGACGGTTGCGGTGGAGTCATCTGTCCGCAACGTGGCCATTCAATCCAACTGGCTTGGAGGCAATCTGAGCCTGAACATTGCCGCCGGAAGCCGGTTGGAACTCGGGGGGACGATTTCCGGAACGGGAAGCCTGGAACTCGTCGATAGTCCCGGGCTGGCGATTCTCTCGGGCAGTAATGATTTCACCGGCGACGTCAAGGTCACCCGGAGCTGGCTACGGGTAACCTCGTCGGAATCATTGGGAATCCCTGCTTCAGGGAAAAATCTTACACTCTTGAACGGCAGGCTGGAGATGGTCGGTGACACGGGCTTGAATTTCAGCCGGGTGCTGGTCAATAGCACCCACAGTAGCAATACCGACAGCACGATCTATCTTGATCGCGCGACCGAGGGGAGCGGTGTCGGGTATAGCTTTAGCGGATTTTCCGGGGGGCGCATGCTGACTATCCGGAAAGGAGACAAGGTCACTTCCGGAGTAGCCTCGCTCAATATTGGGGTGGCCACGATGGATCAGATCACCACCTTCGTTCCGGAAACGGGAACCCGCCTGGTGATCAGTTCGGTGACAGGCGCTTTTCAGCCGACCTTCTCCGGGACAGGGGAAATCGAGATCGATACCATTGATACGACCAATACCAACGGCATCATCAAATCAGGCAGCGGCACCCTCACCCTCGGGAGTCTGGGCACCTATACGGGAACCACTTCGTTGATGGGCGGGCAGGTCATCCTCAACCGGAGCCAGGGGGGCGTTCACGGTTCGTCCTCGAATCTTCTGGCGATGGCGGGCGGTTCCCTTTACCTCAAGGGGGCTTCGGATGCCGATACGCAACAGGTCCTGGGCAATCTCAACCTGAGCCAATCCAGTCATAACCGCCTGATTGTGGAAAAGACCGGTGACTGGAACACCACGCTGGTTCTCGGTGATGCATGGACCTTCTCGTCCGGTTCCGGGACGCTTTTTGTTGATCTTTCCGGGGGAGGCGCGCTCCAGTCCTCCCCCGACCTCACCAACGGCATCCTCGGATACGCCGTCCTGCGTGACAACACCGGCACCTGGTTTGCGACCGTTTCGGACAACGGTTATCTTGAGGGATTCAAGGACTACACAGACGCCGGACTGGAGAGCGCCAGCAACAGCGCCACGACCAACTTCACCATATCCGGTTCCCTGGCTCTCGCGGCGGGCACCCATCAAACCAATTCCCTTCGCATTGATACTTCCCCCGGCGAAGGAACGCTGGACCTTTCGGGCACCCATCTTCAGGTGACGACCAACGCCCTGCTGGTTACCGGAAGCCATGATTTCATCATCCGCAACGGACGTCTCGGAAACGATGGAGCCGTGATGATTCACCACTACGGCACGGGAACCCTGACGATTGACGCCACCCTTTCTTACGAAGGTGGTGCGGGCATCATCAAAAAGGACGGTGCGGGTATGCTGGTGCTTGCGGGTGCCAATCAGGGAACCGGCGGATTGAGCATCAGCGAAGGGACGGTCGGCATCTCTTCCAACGACAATATCACGGCGGGCGGAACGGGCGATCTCATTCTTGATGGCGGCACGCTCCTGGCCATGGAAACCTTTACCCTGCGCAATGAGGAGACCTCCCGCAACCGCCCGGTCGGCATCGGCGACAATGGCGGAACCCTTGAAGTGGCCGAAGGAAAAACGCTGACGGTTACCGGAGTCATCTCCAATCAGGGGTCGGCTCCGGGGATTTTGGTCAAAACCGGAGAGGGAGGGCTCGTACTCACGAATGCCAATACGTTTTCCGGAGTGACGCGGGTCCGGCAAGGGGTGCTCGCAGTGTCCGGCGGCGGCAGCCTGGCCGCCAGCAGCCGCACGCATGTCGAAACGGGAGCCACGCTGACGGGCGACGGCGCCGTGGGCGATCTCGTGGTCTATTCCGGCGGCGTCCTTTCACCAGGCAACAGCCCCGGAACCCTCTCCGCCGGGACCACGACCTTGATGGGTGGCGGCATTTACCATCTGGAACTGGCCAGCGACGGAACCGGTGGCAGCGCCGGGGTGGACTGGGATCAACTCGCCATTACCGGGATGCTGGATCTGAGCCTGCTCTCATCGTCCGACCCTTTCATTATTTCTCTTCACACACTTGGGGAAGATCTTACCGATGGGGCGTTGGCCACGTGGGACCCCGGGGTCGATCACCTCTGGAGTTCGGTGATCACGGCGACCAACGGCTTCGGCGGCGAGGTCTCTCCTTCTCTTTTCCAGATCAACACGGAGTCGTTCATCAATGGCTTCAACGGCCAGTTCCAGTTTGCCCTGAATGCGAACCAGACCGGCCTGGATCTGGTCTATATGGCGATTCCCGAGCCCCGGACCTGGCTTATCAGCGTTGTCGGTGGGCTGGTGCTTCTTCTCCGGGTGCGGAAGGGCCGTCGGAACGCCTGATGCCCGGTGGGCTGCGCCATGTCTTTTACCCCGTCTTATCTGCCGACGAAGGTCGGAGCGGGCCGCGGATCCCCCCGGGGGGCCTCCGGCTGGGCTCTGGTCATGGTGCTCGGGAGCCTGCTGCTCCTTTCCCTGCTCGTACTCGCCTTTTTTTCCTCAACCAGCAAAAACACGGTTTCGAGCAGCGCCTATGTGCGCGGGGAGGAAGTGCGCGTTCTGGCGGAAAGTGTCACCAATCTGCTGATTGGCCAGATCCGCGAAGCCACGTCGGCACCGGATACCGCGTGGATTTCCCAGCCCGGCCTGATCCGGACTTTCACCTCCGGCGGTGAACCGGGGCGGGCGTTCAAGCTCTATTCCGCTTCAGAGATGATTCTCGAAGACGGGTTGGACCCCGCTGCGGACCTCACGGACGATCTTCCCGCCGACTGGTCGGCGCAACCGGATGTTTTCTGCGATCTCAACGAACCGGTCGAATGGAACGGTGCGTACCGTTACCCGATCGTCAACCCCACGGCGGACGGCACGGTGGAAGGATTTCACAACGGCAGTCAGGAAGCGGGAATGGCATCCGGTGCGAATGAGCTGCCCCTGCCGGTGCGGTGGCTTTACATGCTCGAGGATGGAACCCTGCATCCCGCCGGGGCCGGAGGGAGGGTTGCCGCGGCGTCCCGTTCCAACCCGATCATTGCCCGTGTCGCTTTCTGGACCGATGATGAAACGTGCAAACTCAACCTGAATATCGCCTCCTCGGGGCTCTTTTGGGATACACCGCGGGGGCCTGGCAATGATTCGGAAAAGGGCGAATTCGCATCCGGAAGCGTCGGCTCTCATCCGGTGGTGACGGTCAGCGGGTTGGCTGCCTCTCCGCCCGGACCCAAGGAATACAATCGCTATCCCGGCCACCCCGCGACGACTTCGCTGGATGTTGTCCTTAGCAACACGTTCTTTTTTCCCGGGCTGGAATCGGATTTCGAGCGGCACCAGCGGATTCTGGCGCTGACGCCCCGGGTTGCCTTTGGTGGTTCCCGGCTCGGAACGGCGTTTCCGGATGCCACAGCCGTCGCGCTGGACGAGGACCGTCTCTATGCCTCGGTGGATGAATACCTTTACGCAACGGATCGCTCGCTTAACCAGAGCAGCGAGGGGGAGGGCACCGTCGATGGCATTACCCCCGAGCGGCTGGATACGGCCCGTTTCTTCCTGACCACCCACAACCCCTCCCCGGACACCACGCTTTTTAACACCCCGCGCGTTACCATCTGGCCAATGCCGCTGGATGAAGACGCCCGGACCCCCTTTGAAAAAGTCATGGCTCTCTGCTCGCGGGTGGACGGCCGGGAGTATCTGTTTACCCGGGGAGCGTTTGCCGACGGGGCGGCGAATCTTCACCTGACCGGTTCGGTCACCGGTGGCTTTGCCTGGTTCGAAGGGGCGAACACCATACCCGCCCTCAGCCAGACCAGGGACTTCAATGCGGCCAACAAGGGGATCTACGATTATCTTTACGGCCTGATGCAAAAACCCATTCCCGGCTATGGGGCTTCGCTCAAAAGCAAGTTTGATGCGGATACGGGAGAGATTCTCACCCTCATCTACGATTACATCCGCAGTACCAATCTCTATGATCTGAGCGCTCCAAACGCCCGGCCGTTTACCGCCCGCCCCTTTACTTTCAACGAGTGCAGGAGGCTCGGGTTGACCGGCAACCGTCCTTATACCGCCTCTTTGCGGTTTGCCGATCTGCCCCCGCCCGCGGCGGAAGCCGAAACGGACGCGGACGGATATGTCACCAGCGCTTTTGTCGGCCAGGTGGTGCCGATCCGCATTGATGCTCCCGACGGACCGACACGGGGCGCGGGACGCTTTCCCGTCATTACCGGAGCCACGCTGGTCATCATCGCCACCGACCCCGAGGATCTCTCCCAGAAGTATGAAGACCCCGATGCCGGGACGTTGGTCCGGCGGCCTCACGTTCCCGTCCAGCATACCTTCGCCAGCTTTGCCGATGCGGCTGCCGCGGACCTGCCGGAAATTTCCCCGGAGGAATATACCGCACCGGCCTACAAGGCGGCTGCAATCCAGGCCGGGCTGCTCTTTCAGGTTGCGACGCCCAGCGCCGGTCCGCTGGAGCACGCCTTTACCTATGAAGTGGAAGTGACCGGCCTGGATCAGGCAACGCTGAACGGGCAGCCCGCCGGATTCGCCGACTTGGCTTCCAACCGGGTTTTCTCCTCCTCCGCATTTACGCGGTATCGCAATCGGATCTGGGGGCGGGGCACGCCCAACTGGGTCGATTCCTTCTTCGCCCCCGTCCTGCGTGATTCGGCCGGAATGCTCTACGACCTGCAAGGGAGTGGCCACAAGCAGGATCTTACCCCCTCAAGCGGCGAAAACACGGGAGCCTATCCCTTTGTGGGAGGCGTTGTTCCGCTGGATGGAGCCGATCACGTCCGCTTCAACGGAGTGGTTCTCTCGGTGAGCCTGAAGGTG
>Ga0206106_100244_pt1 | contig 70783 bp, 70 predicted proteins | sample 1B1ome_FD_148677 | JGI IMG/M metagenome (GOLD analysis project Ga0206106, IMG submission 148677) | Enriched microbial communities from leaf-cutter ant dump, University of Wisconsin, Madison, United States - 1B110A | ecosystem: Environmental > Terrestrial > Nest > Insects nest > Nest dump | place...
GCCTTCGGAACCCCATCCGAAGCCAGCCTCCTGATCAGCGCCCAGTCCTCCAAAGTGATCACTCTCCAATCGTTGAGTGTTCACTTTTCGAGCGCCGCTATCGATCAGTTCTCAAGCGCCGCCGACACCCACGGAAGAACCGGCCATCTTCGCCACAACGAGCAACAACCCCTCGCGCGCTCCCCCAACTCGTTGGGTGTCATGTCGGCCCTCAAGTCGGAGTCAGGCTGACCGACCGAAACTCCCCGGGGTTCCGGATGACTTGCTCGGAAACGGGACGAGACTCATTCGCCGCAGCGAATGTCGTATCGAGCGAGAGGCTTCGTGGCGGATCTGGCTCTCAACTCGGAAGGCGAGAGAAGTCCTCGCACTCCCGATCTTGGCTCCTCCGAACTCGTCGAATCCGATGTGTTTTTTGCCTCAGCGAGTTGCTCCTGTGCCGACCCCCGTTGGCTGTCTACAACCGATCGGCGAGTTCCCGCGGAGGGCCGACTTGAGGCTCCACAAAACCGGCCTTCGGAGTTATCGTCCGAGGGCCAATAGCCCGTAACCCCCCGAAAACACGGGCAGAAAGGAGGCTTTCATGACCTACAGATCTACCGCCGCACCGCCTGCGGCAACCATTGCCACCAAGCAGGCAATCATCTATCTCCGCGTCTCGACGGACCGTCAGGCGCATCGCGGTGGCGAGGCCGAGGGGTACTCGATCCCAGCGCAACGCGAGGCATGCACCCAGAAAGCTGCGGCGCTTGGCGCTCGCGTTGTGTCCGAGTTTGTTGATGCTGGCGAGTCCGCTCGCTCCGCTGATCGCCCCGAGCTACAGGCGCTCTTGAAGCGCGTCGCTTTGAAGGACATCGACTTCGTTATCGTTCACAAGCTTGACCGTCTCGCACGCGATCGCTACGACGACGCGCTTATCAATCAGGCCGTCAAGAAGGCCGGCGCGAAGCTTGTCTCGGTGTCTGAAGCAATCGATGAATCACCGCAGGGCATGCTGATGCACGGCATCATGGCGAGCATGGCGGAGTTCTACTCAGCCAACCTCGCCGCCGAGTCCAAGAAGGGTTCGCTGGAGAAGGCCAAGCGGGGAGGAACACCCGGCAAGGCGCCGCTCGGGTACATCCACACCTCGCGTCGCCAGGATGGTCACGAGATCAAGTCGATCGAGGCTGATCCGGATCGCGCGCCACTGATCTCCTGGGCGTTCAAGGCATACGCCACCGGCAACTGGAGCATCGTCCGTCTGACCAGTGAGCTGGCTCGTCGTGGCCTGACATCTCGCGCGACGCGCACTTACGCGGGCGGAACGCTCAACACTTCTCAGGTCCACAAGATGCTCTGCAATCCGTACTACAAGGGCATGGTTGTCTATTCCGGCGTCCTCTACGACGGCAACCACCCAAAGCTCGTCGATGAGGTCACCTGGCAGCAGTGTCAGGACGTCATGAAGGTGCGTCGCCTATCGGGCGATCGAAGCTGGAAGCGCACCCACTACCTGAAGGGGACGCTCCGCTGTGGCCGGTGCAACTCGCGGATCGGCTACGGACCGAGTACTAATCGACAGGGGCAGACCTACTTCTACTTCTTCTGCCTCGGACGCCACACCTCACGAACCAAGTGCGACCTGCCGTATCTCTCGGTGGAGAAGATCGAAGAGATGGTCGAGGAAGTCTGGCTGCGCAAGATCCGCTTCGATGAGGCGACCATCGAGGAGCTTCGCCCGTATCTTCACGCCGAACTCAATGACGAGCAGACTGAGAAGTCGGAGCTCGTCCGCCAGCAGGAGGACCGGCTCAACAAACTCGAGCATCAGAAGCAAAAGCTCATCGACGCGTATCTCGACGACGCGCTACCAATCGACGCACTCCGCGAGCGGCAGCGAAAGGTCGAGACGGAGATTGCTGACGCCAAGCTGTTGATCCAGGACGCCACGACCGAGGTTGTCACGCTCAAGGAACACCTGGACCTGGCGCTCGACCTTATGCGCGATGCCTGGCGGGCGTACGTCGAAGCCGGCCCGAAGGAGCGCAAGCTCTTGAACGCAGCGATGTTCGACCGGATAGATATCTGTCTCGACGGCGAAGAGAACCTGCGGGAGCCGAACCTAGCTACCGGGGAGACTGAGGTCGTGCTGGCCACGACTGCCGCGCTCGAGGCCGCGTCCGCCCACGTCCGGGCCGTTCCGAGCCGAAGCCGGGCAAGGACCCGACCCGGTGCCCGAACGGCCGCGTCTGGGGGTTAGCGGCAAGAAAGTGTGGATGAGATAGCCCGCTCGGCCTTGCGGGAGTAGGGCGAGGGGCGGGTGGTCATGGTCCGCGACGCTTAGTCGTGGACCTTGCGTCGAACTCGGCATCGTGTCTGGTATGCGGCGTGCGTCTGGTGAAGAACGGTCGCACGAGCGCGGGAACTCAGCGCTGGCGCTGCCCGGACTGTGGTGCGTCCTCGACCCGCCGACGCCCGGACGTGACGCAGCGTCAGCAGCTGCGCCGGTTCCTGGCCTGGCTGACCGGGAAAGCGACTCAGGCCGAACTCGGCGGCGGCACGGGCCGTTCGTTCCGCCACCAGACCGGGTGGTGCTGGCAGTTGCGGCCACGCATGCCGGTCACCGGCGAGGTTCACGACGCGGTGCTGGTCGACGGGATCTGGATCGGGTCCTGGTGCCTACTGATCGCCCTGTCCGACACCGGCCGCGTCATCGCCTGGCAGTGGGCGGCGCGGGAGTCCACCGCCGCGTGGGAGGCACTGTTCGACCAGGTCCCGCCGCCCGATGTCGTCGTCACCGACGGCGGCAGCGGCATCCGCTCCGCGCTCGCGCGGGCCTGGCCCGACACCGCCGTGCAGCGATGCATCTTCCACTTGCAGATGAACGTCACCCGCGAGCTCACCCGCCAGCCGCGGCTGAGAGCAGGACGCGCGCTGCGCCAGATCGCGATGAACCTCAGCGATGTCGCCGACGTCGACGCCGCGATCCAGTGGCGGCTCACGCTCGAGGCGTGGTGGCAGCAGTTCGGGCACATGACCAAGGAGCGCACCCTCTACGACAACGGCCAGTTCGGGTTCACCCACCTGAGACTCCGCAAGGCATGGGGCATCCTGCACCGGGCCGCCGAGGCCGGCCACGTGTTCACGTTCCTCGAGCACGGCAACCCGCGCACCACATCCCCGCTCGAAGGCGGCATCAACGCCCAGATCCGGCACCTGCTGCGCCACCACCGCGGCATGACCATCGAGCACCGCCGCCGCGCCGTCGAGTGGTTCCTTCTGCTGCACGAGATCCCGATCGAACAAGCCCACGAGCACGCAGACGAACCCACCCCACAGTCAGCACCCCGCGCCGCCGAGGAACCCCACGGACCAGCCCTCTACGACACCGGCCTCACCGCCGAAGAAGGCCTCTGGCACCGCTCAGGATGGATCGGCGACCACTGACACGCCCGAACCCACCCACACCTTCTTGCCGATAAGCCGCGTCTGGGCCGGACGTCGGCTCGCGCTACGTCAACAGGGGTGAGAACGAAAGAACCCCCGGCCAGCTTTCGCTGACCAGGGGTTCTAACAACATACGTTTGGTTGCGGGGGCAGGATTTGAACCTACGACCTCTGGGTTATGAGCCCAGCGAGCTACCGAGCTGCTCCACCCCGCGGCACAAGATAAGAGCCTAGCACGAGCGCGGAGCGGGTGCTGGCGCGGTCAGGGGTTGGTGGCGCCGAGCGAGAACGAGAGCGGCAGCCAGCGTTCGGCCGGCCAGCTCCAGAGGCCGGGCTGCTTCTCGACGAGGCTGCGGAACATCGCCCATGGAACGACGTCGTGCTCGTGGTAGAAGTCGAGGCGCAGGCCCGCATCGAGCAGAGCGGTGAGCACCTCGGCCGTGGGGTGCGACCACTCCCACGTGAGCGAGTTCTCGGCCCGCAGCTCGGCATCCGCGTAGTCGGCGCCGTCGTCGAAGAGCAGCGGCGTGCCCGGGAAGTACTCGTACCGCAGCTCGGGCCGCCCCTCGCCCGACTCCGGGTCGTCGAGGGAGAGCGCCGCGGGATGCCCGTCGGCGAAGTAGAGCCGCCCGCCGGGCGCGAGGAACCACGCGATGATGCGCGCCCACTCGGCGACATCGGGCAGCCACCCGATCGTGCCCCACGTCGAGTACACGACGTCGAAGCCGCCCGGGTCGGGCAGCGCGTGGCGCGCGTCGTAGATGTTGGCGTGCACGAACCGCGAGCGCTCGGCGAGGCCGAGCTCCTTAGCCGTGCGGCGCGCCTCCTCGACCGCGGGCATCGAGAAGTCGATGCCGACGACCTCGGCGCCCCGCTGCGCGAACACGAGCGTGTCGAGCCCGAAGTGGCACTGCAGGTGCAGCACGCGCTTGCCGGCCCAGCCATCCGGGGCGAACCCCGGCAGCTCCGCCTCCTCCATGGGCGTCATGAAGCGCCCGCGGCCCTCACGCAACGCCGTGCGGTCGTACATGGGCGCCGCCACGTGCGCCGGCACGACCTCGTCCCAGCGCGCGCGGTTGCGCTCGAGCCACTCGCCACCGCGCAGGTCGACGGGGTCGGTGGGCTCGCTCATATCACTCCGTTGCGGCGATGGCCGCCTCGACGGCCTTCTGCATCCGCTCGTCGGCCTCGGCGGCGGCGACGAGGTCGCCGTCGGCGTAGGCCTTCGTGCGGTCGGCGAGCGCCTTCTGGTAGTCGGCGAGCGCCTTCTTGAGGGCGGCGTTGTCGGTCGAGTCGGGCTCGGTGCCGCCGTCGGTCTCGCCATCGGTCTCACCGTCGGTCTCGCCGCCGGTGCCACCATCGCCCTCGAGGTCGTCTTCGGTGCCGTTGTCGCCCGCGTTCGCACCGGAGTCGCCCCCGAAGATCGAGTCGAGCGCCGCGTCGAGGGTGTCCTCGAACGCGACCTGGTCACCGAAGGCGACGAGCACCTTGCGCAGCAGCGGGTAGCTCGTCTCACCCGTCGAGGCGACGTACACGGGCTGCACGTAGAGCAGACCACCGCCGACGGGCACCGTCAGCAGGTTGCCGCGCGTCACCTTGCTGCCCTGCTGGTTGAGCAGGTTGAGCTCGGTCGCGACCGTGGCGTTCGAGTTGAAGTTCGACTGCACCTGACCGGGGCCCGGGACGGTGTCCTGGGTCGGCAGCGTCAGCAGCGTGAGCTTGCCGTAGCCCTCCCCCGCGTCGGCGTTCGCCGCGAGGAAGCCCGTGAGCACGCTCTGACCGGTGTCGGTCGCCTGCCGCGCCGGGATGTAGGTCGAATAGATCGAGAACGACGGAGCATCAGCATCCGGCATCTGCATCGTCAGGTAGTACGGCGGCTGCGCGACACCCGAGGTCTGCGTCGGGTCCTCCGGGGTCGCCCACGCGTCGTCGCCCGAGTAGAAGGTGCCCGCGTCGTCGACGTGGTAGGTCTGCAGGATCGCGCGCTGCAGCTTGAACAGGTCGGCCGGGTAGCGCACGTGCGAGGTGAGCTGCTCGCTCATCTCGGATGCCGGCTTGAGGGTCGAGGGGAAGATCTTCTGCCAGGTCTGCAGCAGCGGGTCCTCGTCGTCCCACGCGTACAGCGTGACGCTGCCGTCGTAGGCGTCGACCGTCGCCTTCACCGAGTTGCGGATGTAGTTGACGTCGTCGAGCGGGTACTCCGGCGACGGCGTGTAGGTGTCGGCGATGGTCGACGACAGCTGCTGCACGCTCGAGTACGGGTAGTTGGCCGTCGTCGTGTACCCGTCGACGATCCAGACGATGCGCCCGTCGACGATCGCCGGGTAGGTGTCGGTGTCGAGCGTGAGGTACGGCGCGACCTTGCCGACGCGCTCGATCGGGTTGCGGTCGTAGAGGATCTGCGACTCGGCGGTGACGTTGTCGGAGAGCAGCAGGTCGGCCGACTGGAACTTGAGCGCGTAGACGAGCTTCTTCACGACGTCGTCGAGCACCGGGCCGCCGTCACCCTCGAAGGTGTAGGTGGCGGCGTTGGTGTCGCTCGAGTCGTTGCCCCCGCGCGGGTAGTCGAGCTCGATCGGGGTCGCGTCGTCGGGTGCGCCGACGATCGAGTACTCGGGCGAGCTCTCGCCGAAGTACACGCGCGGCTCGAACTCGCCGAGCTGCCCCGTGGACGGGATGCCCGACTCGAGGAACTGCGGGGTGCCGTCGGCGGCACGGCTGTTGCCGTACGCCGCCACGACGCCGTAGCCGTGCGTGTAGACGAGCGTGTTGTTGTACCAGCCGGAGTTGGTCTGACCGGCCTGGTTGAGCTCGCGCACCGCGATGACCGTGTCTTGCGTCTGGCCGTCGATCTCGTAGCGGTCGACGTCGAGGTGCTGGGCGAACTGGTAGTACTGCTTGACGCGCTCGAGCTGACGGAACGTGGGGCTCACGATCGCGGGGTCGAGGATGCGGATGCTCGCGGTGGTCGCGGCGTCTTCACGCAGCTGACCGGCGGACACGGTGGTGACGGCGTCGTACGGCACGACGTCGAGGTCATCGAGCCCGTAGGCGTGGGTCGTGGCCTCGATCGCGCGCTGGATGTACTGCGCCTCGACCTGCTTCGCGTTCGGCACGACCGTGAAGCGCTCGACGATCGCCGGGTAGATCGTGCCGACCACGAGGCCCGACACGATGAGCAGCGCCGTTCCGATGAGCGGCAGACGCCAACGGCCGATCACGGCGGTCACGATGAACAGCACCGCGACGAGGATCGCGATGCCCGCGAGGATCGCGCGGCCCGGGATGCCGGCGTTGACCTCGGTGTAGGCGGCGCCCGTGATGGTGCCGGTGTCTTGCGTGAGGGTCGCGTACTGGTCGAGCCAGATGCTCACGGCCTGCAGCGCGATGTAGACGGCCGCCGTGACGGCGATCTGGATGCGCGCCGCGCGCGTCACGCGCACCTCGCGGCCGTTGATGCGGATGCCGCCGTACAGATAGTGCGTCGCGATCGCCGCGATGCCCGAGATCAGCACGATCGCCGAGGCGTAGGCGACGAGACCGCGGAAGAACGGCAGCTCGAAGACGAAGAAGGATGCGTCGAAGCCGAACTGCGGATCGGTCTGGCCGAACTCGGTGCGGTTGAGGTACTGCAGCACCGTCGACCAGCGCGCGGCCGTCGACACGCCCACGAAGAGTCCGAGCAGCACGGGGATGCCGATCATCGCGAGGCGGCGCAGCGGCTCCACGACCTGCTGGTAGCGGTCGAGCTGCGAGTTGAGCTTCTGGTAGAGCGGGCGCGAGCGGAACGCGATGAAGATGCTCAGCCACATGGCGATCGCCATCGACGCGAAGCCGATGAGGAACATGACGCCCATCGCCCACCACTGCGTCGTGAGCACCGAGAGGAAGTCGAGCTGGGTGAACCACAGCACGTCGGCGTACAGGTACGAGAACGCGAGGAATCCGACGACGATCACCGCCAGGATGGCGATGACGATCGCGATCGTGCTGCGACCCCGGCTGCGAGGGTTCGACGTTGAGGTGGCGGATGTCACGGGTTGCGCTCCTGCGGGTCAGCGGGGCAGAGGACCCCGGCGGCTCGCGTCCATCCTAGGTGCGCCGCGCTGGGGAGGTTCTGGGAGCGTCCCTCAATTGCAGCTCGGGAACGCGTCGGTCGACGCACCCTCCCCGATCGTGCGCACCACGTCGAGCGCCTCGTCGAAGCTCGACACGGCGAACACCCGCAGCCCGTCGGGCACGTGGCCGACGACCTCGTCGCAGTTCTGCTGAGGCGCCAGGAACCAGTCGGCGCCCGCATCCGCGGCCCCGAACATCTTCTGGCGGATGCCGCCGATCGGCCCGATGCCGCCCGCGGCGTCGATCGTGCCGGTGCCGGCGATGTGCTCACCGCCCGTGAGCGCGCCCGGGGTGAGGGTGTCGTAGATGCCGAGCGCGAACATCATGCCGGCACTCGGCCCGCCCACGTCCTGCAGGTGGATCGCGACCTCGAAGGGGAACTCGAACATGACCCCCGGCAGCACCCCGATGATGGGGGCGTCGTCGGATGCCGACCGCGCCTTCGTCGTGACCGTCACCGTGCGCTCGGAGCCGTCGCGCCGGATGCCGAGCTCGAGATGCGTGCCGACCCCCGCATCCGCGATTCTCGACCGCAGCTCGGCGTCGCTCGTGACGGGTGCGCCGTCGATCGTGAGGATCTCGTCGCCCGCCTCGAGCACGCCGTCGGACGGGTCGCCCTTGGTGACGCCGAGCACCGTGACCACCTGCTCGACGGCGATGCCGAGCTCGGCGAGCGCCGCGGCGGTGGCCGCCTGTTGCGAGGCCTGCATCGCGAGCGCGTTCTCCTCGTCGGACTGCTCTTCGGTCTGCCCCTCGGGGTAGATGAGGTCGATCGGCACGACGGCGCGGCGCCCGTCGAGCCACGCGCCGATCACGTGGAACCAGTCGATGGGGTTCTCGCGCGTGCCGTCGAGGTACACCGTGAGCAGGTCGAGGCGCCCGTCGGTGGGATAGCTGGGCGCGCCGTCGATCTCGATCACCGGGGTCGTCTCACCGTCGACCTCGGTCGCGCCGAGGGTGTCGTAGACGGGACCCGGCCGCTCGACCACGTAGGGGGCAGGCGAGATGCCGAACACGAGGATCGCAAGCACGACGACGAGCACGATCCCCTGCACGACGAGCAGCCGACGGGAGCGGCGCTCGCGCGCGGGCGCAGCCGGGTCGAGCGTCACAGGGTCCTCCGTGTTCGCTGCGGGCGCAGCCGAGACCCGGTCAGCCTAGGGCAATCCGCAGGTGCCACCCTGGGAACGCGCACTACCGTTGAACGCATGGCAGACGAGCCCCGCGATCCGCTCTTCGACGGCTCAGAGAACGACCCGGGCGAGGAGTTCCGCGACATGCTGCGCGACTTCCTCTCGGGCAACTCCGAGCTCGACCCGTCGCAGCTCGCGAGCGCCGCAGGTCTGCCCGCCGATCCCGAGCTCGTGAAGCGCCTCATCGGCCAGCTGCAGCAGGCCCTGCAGCACTCGGGCGACGGCATCAACTGGTCGCTCGCGCAAGAGCAGGCCACCGCGCTCGCCGCACGCTCGGCCGTCACCGCGACGCCCGCCGAGGTGTCGGCGCTCGAGCAGGCGCTGCACGTGGCATCCCTCTGGCTCGACGAGGCCACCGACATCGCGAGCCTCACAACCGCGCCGACGCTGCTGACGCGCGCCGGGTGGTCGGAGGCGACGATGCCCGTGTGGACGCAGCTCGCCTCCCCCGTCGCCGAGTCGATCGCGACGGCCCTCACGCGTGTGCTCGAGGAGCAGGCGCCCGAGGAGCTCAGCAGCATGCTCGGCGACGCAGGCCGTGTGATGCGCAACGTCGGCGGCACGCTCTTCGCGATGCAGCTCGGTCAGGTGGTCGGGCAGCTCGCGCAGGAGGTCGTGTCGGGCGGCGACATCGGCATCCCCCTCCTCGACGGCGAGCAGCGCCAGGCCGCGCTCGTGCCGCAGAACGTCGACGGTTTCGCCCGCGGGCTCGAGATCCCGGTCGACGAGGTGCGGCTCTACCTCGCGGTGCGCGAGCTCGCACACGCCCGGCTGTTCCGCCACGCGAAGTGGTTGCGGCTGCAGCTGCTCACGCAGATCACCGACTACGCGCGCGGCATCCACATCGACACCTCGCCGCTCGAAGAGCTCGCGGCCGACTTCGACCCCAGCAACCCCGAGGCGCTGCGCGAGGCGCTCACGAGCGGCAAGCTCATCCCGCCGAAGAGCGAGGAGCAGCTCGCGGCGTTGCGCCGGCTCGAGACGATGCTCGCGCTCGTCGAGGGCTGGGTCGACGTCGTGACCGCGCAGGCCACCACGCGCCTGCCGAAGTCGGATGCGATCGCCGAGTCGGTGCGCCGTCGGCGCGCCGCGGGCGGCCCCGCCGAGTCGGCGTTCGCGAGCCTCGTCGGGCTCGAGTTGCGCCCGCGCCGACTACGTGAGGCGGCGGCGATGTGGCAGGCCGTGACGGATGCCGTGGGGGCGGATGCGCGCGACGCGCTGTGGGCGCACCCCGACATCGTGCCGGGCGACGCCGACATCGACGACCCGACCCTGCTCATCGCGCGGCTCACGGGCGACGAGCCCGCGGAGGACGACGTCGACCGCGCGCTGCAGGAGCTGCTCGACGACACCACGGGCGAGCGCCCCCAGGATCCCGCCGACTGAGTGCGGCGACGCTGGTTTCGAGACGCGTCACGCCTGCGGCGTGCCGCTCCTCAACCAGCTGACCTCCTGTCGAGGCGGCTGAGGAGCGCCCGCCGCAGGCGGACGCGTCTCGAAGCCACCGCCGCTGGATCGCGACTCAGCCGGCGAACGGCTCGGTCACGTTCGCACGCAGCCACGACAGCGGGTCGACGAAGGTGTCGCCGCGGATGATGCTGAAGTGCAGGTGCGCGCCCGTGCTCTCCCCCGTGTTGCCGACGCGTCCGATGACGTCGCCGCGCTTCACGACGGTGCCGACCGGCACGGTCGAGCCCGAGATCATGTGGGCGTAGCCGCTGTACACCGTCTGGCCGTCGACCTCGTGCTGCACGACGACGTAGCTGCCCCACCCCGACATGGGGCGTGACACGACGACGCCGTCGGCGATCGCGTGCACCTGGGTGCCGTACCCGGGCGTGAAGTCGATGCCGGAGTGCTCGCTCGAGCATCCGCCGCAGGGCGCTGCCCGGTGGCCGAAGTAGCTCGAGATGGGCGAGCCGGGGTTCACGGGCCACTGGATGGGCGTGTAGTAGCTGAGGGCGAAGGCGTCACGCGCCGTCTCGAGGGGCAGCACGCGCGTGGACGCCGCGAGGGTCGCATCCGTGATGCTGAGCTCCTGACCTGCGGCGACGGGCTCCTCCTCGGGCAACGTCGAGGCGGCGGCCGGCAGGTCGTTGATGACGACGAGCGACATGCTCAGCAGCACGGTGCCGATCGCGAGGCGGCGGCGGCTCATGCCGAGGAACACACCGAGCGGGGCATGGGCGGATGCGGCGGGAGCGGATGCGGCGGGAGCGGATGCGGCGCCTGCCACGGCATGCGCGGGCGCGGTTCGGGAGAAAAGGGGCACGGGTGTCGGGTCTTTCGGGTTCTGTCCCGCGGGCGGGAGAGCGCAACTGCGCGCCGTCGGATCGGTCGGGGCCGCGTTTCGGGCGAGTTCTCATCGGCGGATCGGTCACACCGGGCCCGCCCTGGGCCGTCCACAACGTTGACCCATGCACCTGGCAGAACCCTGGCATCCGCCTCCGCATCCCGTGAGAACGCTCTCGCACGACGAACATCCCGGTAACACTCGGTCAACTCCCGGCGGAGCCTCTTGCCGAACCGACCGCCCCGACGTTCAATGGGATCATCCCCCGAAACGGGGGCCAGCCGGGGAGGAGCGCACTCATGCATCTGACGATCGATTCGACGACGATCACCGAACTCGACGTCGAGCGCGTGCTCGACGACGTGCATCGGGTGCGCGAACGAGGCAAGGTGGTCGGCTACATCCTCGAGACCGGTTCGATGTTCGTGACCCTGCGGGGCGAGATCTTCAACACCTCGCTCGAGGTCGGCCAGTCGCACGACCTCGAGACGGCCGTGCGCATCCTCGCCCGACGCTGAGCGCGCCGCCGAGCGCGCCGCCGGTCCGCCAGCGCGCCGGTACAGTGTGCAGGTGACGACGGCGCACTCGCAGCGGTCGGGCATCGATCTCGGTAGCCGCGACCTGACGCTCGATCTGGCACGCGTGTTCTGCGTGCTGCTCGTGGTGGTCATCCACCTGCTCTTCGTGGGCGTGGGTACGGATGCCGACGGCGGTATCGCGATCACGCGCCCGCTCGAAGAGCAGCCGTGGTTCTGGGCGGCCACCTGGTTCGGCCAGATCATGCCGCTGTTCTTCGTGGTCGGGGGCTTCGCCACCGCCACCTCGCTGCGCAGCCACCGACGCCGCGCTGCCGCTGCGGGCGGCATCCGGGCCGAGGCGGATCGCGCCTTCGTGCACGCGCGGTTCCAGCGCCTCGCCCGCCCCTCGCTGCCGCTGTTCGTGTTCCTCGCCGTCGTGCTCGCGGGGGCGACGCTGCTCGGCGTCGACGCGGGGCTGCTGGATGCCGTGGCCACGGGCGTCGGCAGCCCGCTGTGGTTCCTGTGCGCCTACCTCATCTGCCAGCTCGCCGCGCCGCTGCTGCTCGGGCTGCATGAGCGCGCCCCCGTCGCCACCCTGCTCGTGCTGCTGGCGGCCGTCGCGGTCGTCGACCTGCTGCGCTTCACGGTGCCGGATGCGCCCGTCGACCAGGCGGGGGCGAGCGTGCTCGGCTACCTGAACCTGCTGTTCGTGTGGCCGCTCGTGCAGCAGTTCGGCTTCTGGTACGCCGACGGATGGTTCGCGCGGCGCGCGTGCTGGCAGCTGCTGCTCATCGCCGCCGTCGGGTGGGCCGCGCTCGTGCCGCTCACCGCGTGGGGCGGGTACTCCGACGACATGCTCACCAACCTCAACCCGCCGACGCTGCCGCTCGTCGCCCTCGGGCTCGGCCAGGCGGCGCTGCTGCAGCTGCTCAAGCCGCCGCTCACGGCGCTCATGGGCACGCGCGTCATGCGCAGCATCGTCTTCGTGATCGGCACGCGGCTCATGACCGTGTACCTGTGGCACCTGCCGCTCATCCTCGCGATCGCGGGGCTCGGGCTGCTCGTGCCGGTGATCGCGGCCGCGCCGGGAAGCGCCGAGTGGTGGCTCACGCGTCCCATCGCCTACCTCGTGGTGCTCGGCCTCGTGTTCGTGCTGTCGCTCGCACTGGGCCGGTTCGAGCGTCCGATGCCCGTCACGCGCGCCGCTTCACGCGCCGAGCTCGCCGTCGCCGCGGTCGCGACGATCGTGCCGGCCGGCGCGATCACCATCTACGGACTCGACGTGTGGCTCGCGGCCGTGGCCGCGGTCGGCTTCGGAATCGCGGTGGTGCTGCTCGGGGCCGGTCAGAGGCCGAAGTCGCCGAAGTCCCCGAAGTCGCCGGAACCGAAGTCGGCCGCGCCGAAGTCGGAGCCTGTGGCGTCGGCACCGGAGGCATCCGCCCCGTCGGCGCCCGTCGCGCCATCGCCCGACGCGGCCGCGTCGTAACCCGCATCCCACGGCAGGAACGCGCTCACGAGGGCCGAGCCGATCACGTAGCCGGCGACCGTGCCGAGCAGCGAGCTCGCGAGCATCGACCCGAAGCCGGGGGCCCCGGGCGTGAGGCCCGCCGTGCTGCCGGAGAGCGAACGCTCGAGCGACCCGGGCTGGCGCAGTTCGGCGCGCGTCGCCGCGCGGGCGAGCGTCGCGGGTTCGCTCGAGAGGGGACGTTCGCCGGTCGCGGCGCCGCGCGAGAGCTCCTCGTAGATGAGGGCGCGCTGGCTGTCGGTGAGGCGTGCGAACGCCTCGGCGTGCACCTGTTCGATCGTCTCGGGCGGGGCCGTGCGGATGAGGTAGCGGTAGCGCTCGAGCGCCCGCTCGTCGTCGGTGCGGCCGGCCTGCGCCGTCGATGTGACGGGCCGCGCGCTCGCCGGCTCAGCGCCGAACAATCGATCCAGGAATCCCATGGTGCCTCCGTCGCTCACGCTACGGAGCCGGACTGGGGGGTGGCTGGGACGCGGCTGGTAGCGGGCTAGGGGGCAGGCTGGAGGATGCCGTCGATCACGAGCTCGCGCGCCTCGGCGACGAGAGCCGGCCGCATCCGCTCGGCGTCGGCCCCCAGCAGCTCGGCGACCGCGTCGACGATCACGCCGAGGGCGAGCTCGCCGTCGCACGCGCCCACGACGGCGGCGAGCGCCGGGTCGGCGCGCAGCTCGCGGCGCAGGCCGCCGCCCTGCCGCAGCACGATGACCGAGGGGTCTTCGGCGCCCGGCCAGTGGCTGCGCTCCTCGGTGACGTCGCTCGCCACCCGCAGCCGCGCCGTGAGCAGCGCCGCGTCGTCGAGGGCGGCGACCGTGTCGCGCGCGGCGAGCGCCGCCGAGAGGTGGGCGCCGATGCCGGCCACGCCGTCGAGCGGTGCCGCGGCACGTTCGGTGCGCCGGAACGGCGGGGCGGCATCCGCTGCCTCCCGACGCCGCAGCACGAGGTAGCCAAAGCCGACCTCGGTGACCCCGCGCTCGACGAAGTCGTCGATCCACGCGGCGCACAGCCGCTCGAACTCGGGGGTGCCTGCGCGCGTGCCGCCGTCGCGGATCCAGGTCTCGGCGTAGCGCGCGGGGTCGAGGCGGTCGCGTTCGATCACCCACACGTCGAGGCCCGCGTCGGCGGCCCAGTCGGCCGCGCGCTCGAGACCGTCGACGTTCCAGCGGTACTCCCAGTTGCCGAGCAGCTGCGCGGTGCCGCCCGGGCGCAGGTGCTCGGCCGCGCCCGCGACGACGGAGGCGACGAGCGCGTCGCCCACGAGCCCGCCGTCGCGATACTCGTACGCGGGCACGCCCGGGGCGCGCGGCGTGATGACGAAGGGCGGATTCGACACGATGCGGTCGAAGCTCTCGCCCGCGACGGGCTCGTACAGGCTGCCGAGCCGGAACTCGATGCCGTCGATCTCGTTGAGCTCGGCGTTCAGGCGCGCGAACTCGAGGGCCCGCGCCGAGATGTCGGTCGCCACGACCCGCCGGGCGAATCGACGCGCGTGCATCGCCTGGATGCCGCATCCGGTGCCCAGATCGAGCACGCTCTCGACGTCGTCGGGAAACTGCAGCGACGCGAGCGTCGTCGAGGCGCCGCCCACTCCGAGCACGTGGTCCACGCGTAGCGGGGCACCCGTCGCGAGCTCGCCGAGGTCGGAGGCGATCCACCACTCGCCCGCCCCGTGCGGGTCGACGAAGGCGTAGGGACGCAGGTCGAGGAGCGGACGGATGCGGTCGCCCTCGCGCTCGACGAGGCCCAGCTCGACGGCGCCCGCGACACCGAGCGTCGGCAGCGCGGTCGCGAGCTGGGCGGCATCCGCGGTCTCGCCGAGCACGAACACCCGGGCGAGCACGGCGGCCGGGTCGTCGGATGCCGCGAGCGCTCGCGAAGCCGGCACGCGGTTGCCGCGCTGAAGTGCGGCCTCTGCCGCGGCGCCCCAGAGGGAGTCGAGGTGGTCGACGCGGTAGCGGGCGGCGGCGAGGTCGGCGCGGAGGGCGGGGATCGGGGGCACGGGTTCATTGTCGCGTGATTTCGATACGCGCCTGCGGCGCTACTCAATCAGCGGGGGGTGGTGGGCCTGCGGCGCTACTCAATCAGCGGGGTGCACACGCCTGCGGCGGGGCGGGGTCAGTCGCGCAGGATCGAGAAGATGTTGCCCGAGGGGTCGGTGAACCACGCGATGTCGGGGCCGTCGCCGCTCGCGCGTCCGCGCATGACCCCGCGCTCGTCCTGCGGCATGCCCGGGTAGCGCTCGAGCGTCACGCCCGCGGCCTCGAGCTCGTCGACGGCGGCGTCGATGTCGGGCACCACGAGGTTGAGCACGGTGTAGCCCGCGGGCCGACCGCCGGGCTTCGGGTACACGATGACGTGCGTACCGCCGTGCGTGAACTCGATGATGCCCATCTCGTTGAGCCGGGCGTCGATGCCGAGCACGTCGCGATAGAAGGCGAGCGCTGCTTCGGTATCCTCCACGGTGAAGCCGCTGAACGCGTCGATCGTTGTGAGCATGAGCGCACCTCCGTCATGTGTACACTGTCCACAATTGCACGTCGGCGTCGACAGCACCAGCCCGAGGGGAAGATCGCGATGAGCACCGCCCGTGCCACCTACCGCCACGGGGACCTGCGCCGCTCGCTCATCGAGGCGGGCGTCGCGCTCGCGCGCGAGGGCGGGCCGGATGCCGTGGTGCTGCGCGAGGCGACCCGCCGCGCGGGCGTCTCCCCCAACGCCGCCTACCGCCACTTCGCCGACCGGGCCGAGCTCGTCGACGCCGTGAGCGACAGCGCCCAGGGGCTCGCCGCCGCCGCCATGGAGGCGCAGCTCGCCGAGGTGCCGGACGCCACCGACGTCGCGAGCGCCCAGGAGCGCCTGCGCGCCGTCGGCATCGGCTACCTGCGGTTCGCACGTCACGAGCCGGGCCTCTTCCGCGCCGCGTTCGGCGTGCCGGGCGACCTCGAGCGCGCCTTCGTCGCCGAGAAGGCGGGGCCCGGCGGCGCGAGCCCCTTCGGACTGCTCTCGAGCGCCCTCGACGACCTCGTGCGCTTCGGCGCCCTGCCCGCCGAGCGTCGCCCGGGCGCGGAGCTGCTCGCCTGGTCGGCCGTGCACGGGCTCGCGATGCTCGTGCTCGACGGTCCCCTGCACGGCCTCGACCACGAGGTGCGGATGATGGCGGGGCGCGGCGTCGTCGAGATGGTCGTGCGCGGCATCTGACCGCCCGCCGACGGCGACATCCGCGCGCGACGCGGCACGGCATCCGCTGCCCGGGTTAGCCTGACGGGACATGAAAGCGCTGACCGCCGAGCAGATCCGCGACTCGTTCGTGAACGCGGGGTCGCTCGAGCGTGAGCGCATCCCGCTGCCGGGACTGCACGAGGTGCTGTGGGACGACCGCGAGTTCCTCGGCTGGCGCGACGGTTCGACCGCGCACCGCGGCTACCTCGTGTACTGGCGCGACGACCGCCCCGTGGGGCTCGTGCTGCGGGCCGCGGAGTCGCGGCTCGCGGGCGGCTCGGCGATGTGCTCGCTGTGCCAGATCGCGCAGCCGGCCGGACAGGTGCGGCTGTTCTCGGCGCTGCGCGCGGGCGACGCCGGCCACGCGGGCGACACCGTGGGCACCTACATCTGCTCCGACCTCGGGTGCTCGCTGCTGATCCGCGTGGCGCCGCACGGCAGCCCGTGGGATCCGAACCCGGATGCGGTGATCGCCGATCGCGGTGCCGGCCTCATGCGCCGCCTCGACGCGTTCACGACCCGCGTGCTGGCGTAGAGCACTGTCGAGGCGGCTGAGGAGCGGCCGCGCAGCGGACGCGTCTCGAAGCCACCGACCCCGACGAGCACGAGGAGACGGCGGTTTCGAGACGCGGCGCTCCGCGCCGCTCCTCAACCGCCTGAGTGTCCGCGACTCTCAACCGCACAGCCTCACGACACACAGCCGCAGGAACACGAGCACTGCCGAGGTGGCTGAGGAGCGGCCGCACAGCGGACGCGTCTCGAAGCCACCGACGCGACGAACACCAGGAGACGGCGGTTTCGAGACGCGACGCTCCGCCCCGCTCCTCAACCGCCTGAGTGCCCGCGACTCTCAACCGCACAGCCTCACGACACACAGCCGCAGGAACACGAGCACTGTCGAGGTGGCTGAGGAGCGGCCGCACAGCGGACGCGTCTCGAAGCCACCGACACCGACGAACACGAGCACTGCCGAGGTGGCTGAGGAGCGACCGCACAGCGGACGCGTCTCGAAGCCACCGACGCGACGAGCACCGGGGGACGGCGGTTTCGAGACGCGACGCTCCGCGCCGCTCCTCAACCACCTGAGCACCTCACGCTGACGCGACTGTGTCGGCACTCGATCGGCCGGGCGCTCGCGCGCGGCCGGTCGATCGGCCGCGCGCCGCGGATTATCGCGGCGCCAGGAAGACAGCGCCGCGGATTACCGCGACGCCGAGAAGACAGCGCGGCGGATTATCGCGGCGCAAGAGGATTCAGTCGAACTTCTCGAGCAGGTGGAACGGGATGCCGAACGCGAGCGACACCCCGAGGATGCCCCCGAGGAACATGGACGCTCCGCCGAGCCCGCTCACGTCGCCGACCTCGAAGGAGTAGCCCATGAGCACGAGAGACCCGACGAAGATCAGCAGCGAGATGACGAAGACGACGACCTTCATGCGGCAACCTTACCGCGAGCTGAGGGTCGCATCCGTCGCCGCGCGGCGACCGTCGCTGCTCACTCTTCGGGGATGACGATCCAGAGCACGATGTAGACGATGATCGCCGATCCCGCGAAGAACGCGGCGACGACCGTCAGCACGCGGGTGAGGGTGAGGTTCCAGCCGAAGCGGCGGGCGATCGCGGCGCACACGCCCGCGATGAGCCGACCCTGGCGGGGGCGGGCGAGGCTTCCGGATGCGTTGCTCATGCGTCCATGATGGCGTGCGGGCGGTGCGCAGCGCATCCGGTGAACCCCCGAAGTTCGCCGCATGCTGCCCCGAGGGCGCGCAGCGTGCGCCGCTAGGCTCGACACGACCCCCGAGGAGGGCCGATGGCTGAGCTCACGGACACCGACCGCGTCGCGGTCTACATCGACTTCGACAACATCGTCATCTCGCGCTACGATCAGCTGCACGGCGACGGCGCCTGGCGTAAAGACAAGGCGCGGGATGCGAAACCCGCCACCGCCGAGAAGCTCGCGGCCGCGCGGATCGACGTGAGCGCCGTGCTCGACTACGCGTCGTCGTTCGGCACCGTCGCGGTGACGCGCGCCTACGCCGACTGGTCGGTGCCGGCGAACGCCGCCTACCGCGCGCAGCTCGTCGATCGGGCGATCGACCTGACCCAGCTGTTCCCGGTGTCGGGCACCAAGAACGGCGCCGACATCCGGCTCTCGGTCGACGTGCTCGAGGACCTCTTCCGGCTGCCCGACATCACGCACGTCGTGATCGTCGCGGGCGACTCCGACTACATCGCCCTCGCCCAGCGCTGCAAGCGCCTGGGGCGGGTCGTGGTCGGCATCGGTGTGGCGGGCGGCACGAGTCGCGCGCTCATCTCGGCGTGCGACGAGTTCGAGTACTACGACGAGGTCGCCCGCGAGGAGGAGCAGGCCGAGGCGCAGGTGGCGAGCGAGCGCCCCGCCGAGGCGGCCGGATCGGTGAAGGCGGATGCCGCATCCGGCGCCAAGAAGGCGGGCCAGACGGAGGCGGGCGACGCGGGCGACGCGGGTGACGCCGGTCAGCCGATCGGCGGGCCAGGCGCGTCGAAGCTGCTCATCAAGGCGCTCGGGCTGGTGGCGAAGGACAGCGACGGCTGGAGCAACGCATCCGCCGTGAAGAACCAGATGAAACGGCTCAACCCCCAGTTCGCCGAGAAGACGCTCGGCTTCGAGAGCTTCATCGAGTTCGTGAAGTCGCGCTCGGGGCAGGTCGAAGTGCGCGAGGATGGCCAGCAGCGCTGGCTGCGGCTGCGGGCGCCGAAGAAGAAGTAGCCGGTGGCGGGTCGCACCCTGGCCGAGGAGGCGCGCGAGCTCTACCTGCTGCCGCCCGCCGCGTTCGTCGCGGCGCGCAACGCGCGGCGCGCCGAGCTGCGAGCGGGCGATCGGGAGTTGGCCGACGCGGTCGGGGCCCTCAAGCGTGCGGCACCCGCCGCGTGGCTCGTGTCGTTGCTCGCGCGGGAGGAACCCGAGCGCATCGACGAGCTCGTGGCGCTCGGCGGAGAGCTGCGCACGGCACTTGAGAGCGCCGACCGCGAGGCGCTCGCCCGGCTCGCCGACGCGCGTCGCGACGCCCTGCGGGCCGCGACGGGTGCGGCCGAGCAGCTCGCCGCCGAGCACGACGTGACCCCCAGCCGCGCGGTGCTCGACGACCTCGCCGAGACGCTGCAGGCCGCGATGGGAGACACGGCGGCCGAGGCCGTGGTGCGCTCGGGGCTGCTCGTGCGCGCGCTCGAGTCGTCGGGGTTCGACCCCGTCGACCTCGACGGAGCGCTCGCCGTCGACGACGGCGCGCCCGCCGCTCCCCCGCGTCCGCGGCTGCGGCGCGTGAAGGATCCGGATGCCGAACTCGCCCGCGCGCGCCACGAGGCCGCCGAGGCGCTCGCGCAGGCGGAAGCCCGGCTCGCCGACGCCGAAGAGGCCGGGCATGAGCACGACCGCCGCATGCGGGAGGTCGAGACCCGCCACGCCGAGCTCGCCGAGGAGGTGGAGCGGCTCGAGGCGCAGCTCGCCCGCGCGCGCCGCCGACTCGACGACGCGAGCGGTGAGCTGCGCGACACAAGGTCGGAACGGGCCCGCGTCGACCGCGCGCTCGAGCGGGCGCAGGATGCCGTGGCGGAGGCCGAGGAGCGACGCGACAGGTTCCGGTGACCGCGGCATCCGGGAATCTCTCGCGGGGCCGCCGGGTTGCAGCCGACATGACGACTTTCGGCATCATCGGAGCAGGCAACATCGGATCTCACGTGGCGCGCGCCCTCACCCAGCGCGGTTACGACGTGGTGATCGCGAACTCGCGAGGGCCGGAGACCCTCGCCGAACTCGTCGCTGAGCTCGGGCCGCATGCCCGCGCCGCGACCGCGCAGGAGGCGGCCGAGGCGGCGGATGTAGCGGTCGTGACCGTGCCACTGCGCGCCTACCGCGAGGTGCCGGTCGAGCCGCTCGCCGGCAAGATCGTGCTCGACACCAACAACTACTACTGGGAGCGCGACGGGCGCATCCCCGAGCTCGACCGCGGCGAGGCGACCACCTCGGGGCTCCTGCAGGCGCACCTGCCGAGCTCGAAGGTCGTGAAGGCGTTCAACCACATCACCTCGGGCGACATCACCACCGACGGCACGCCCGCCGGCACCCCGAACCGCCGGGCGCTCGGCACCGCATCCGACTACCCCGAGGCGATCGAGTTCGTGACGCGGCTCTACGACGAGCTCGGATTCGACACCGTCTCGGCCGGACCGCTCGCCGAGTCGTGGCGACTCGAGCGCGACCGTCCCGCCTACGTGGTGCGGCAGAACGCCGAGGAGCTGCGCGAGAACCTCACGAAGGGCTTCCGGGTTCCGCCCGAGGCGTGATGGCGAGGTAGCTGAAGCCGCGCGCGATGATGAGTCGGCGACGCGGCCCCGTCAATCCCGATGCCGGGATCGGTCGACCGACCTAGCGTGAAAGCTCCGACGACGAGAAGAGGAGCCACACGATGTCTCATCTGACCGCAAAGACGGTTGCCTTCCTGCTCACCGACGGGTTCGAGGACTCGGAGTTCACCGAGCCCTGGAAGGCCGTGACCGAGCACGGCGCACAGGCGGTGCTCGTGTCGCCTCAGGCGGGAGAGGTCGAAGGCAAGAACGGACACCGCCAGCAGGTCGACCGGCAGGTCGCCTGACGGGCGGGCGGCTCCGAAGCGCGTTCGGACGGGCGGCGGGGGCGCACCCGTCGCCCGTGCGGACTAGCATCGGCGGCATCCGATTCGTCGAGGGAGACGCGCGATGACCGTTCCGGAGATCAACTACATCGCAGTGGTGCTCGCCACCGTGTCGAGCATGATCGTGGGGTCGATCTGGTACACGCCGAAGGTGTTCGGCACCTACTGGATGAAGCAGTCGGGCATCGACCCGAACGACGGCGGGCCGTTCGTGCGTCCGCTCGTGGTGACGCTCATCGTGAGCTTCATCACGGCGTGGGTGCTCGCGGGCGCGGCCTACATCTCGCTGCAGTTCTACGGCGGCAGCTTCTTCTGGAACACGGTGCTCACCGCGGTGATCCTGTGGGCGGGCTTCACCGCCGCCCGCTTCATCACGCATGACCAGTTCGACAGGCGGCCCGCGGGGCTCACCATCCTGAACTGCGCGCACGAGCTCGTGACCATCGTCGTGATGGCGATCATCATCGGCGTGTGGCCCGCCTGATGACCGCGCCGCTCATCTACTTCTCGACCGTCTCGCTCGACAGCTACCGGGAAGACGCCGACGGCCGTTTCGACTGGAGCTCCCCCGACGACGAGGTGCACGGCTTCATCAACGAGCTGTTCCGACCGGTGCGGCTGCACCTCTACGGTCGGCGCAACTACGACACGATGATGTTCTGGGACGAGACCGACCCCGCCGAGCTGGAGGGCGCATCCGCCGAGTGGGGGCGCTACTGGCAGGACATCGACAAGGTGATCTACTCGCGCACCCTCGGCGAGGTGGCGATGCGGCGTGCCGAGCTGCGCTCGAGCTTCGACGCGGATGAGGTGGCCCGCTGGAAGGCGGAGTCGGATGCGCCGATCGGCATCGGTGGTCGCATCCTCGCCTCCGAGGCGGCGCGTGCCGGTCTGCTCGACGAGCTGCACCTGCTCGTGGCGCCCGTGCTGCTCGGCGGGGGCACGCCGTATCTCGACGACGGCATCCGCCTCGAGCTGGAGCTGCTCGACGAGCGCCGCTTCCCGAACGGCTGGGTGTACCTGCGCTACGCGGTGGCTCCGTAGCGCTGACCCCTCAGAGAATCGTGCCAAATTGTCGCCATAGCGCTCTATGAGGACGATTCGGCACGATTCTCCGGGCCCACGCCCCGCGATCAGCCGTCGACGAGCGCGGCGAGCGTTCCCTTGCTGAGCAGCGAGAGGAAGATCTCCGGCGTGCCGGTGTGCGTGCGTACGCGCACCCATCCGGCGGCGGTCTCCTCGACGAAGACGTCGCCGAGCAGTTCCGCCCAGACGCGGCCGCTGAGCGGATCGGAGCCGTCGGCGATGCGCGAGGAGATGCGGTCGACGGCGGCAGCGGGATCGTCGACGCCGACGCACAGGGTGTTCACGACGTCGCCGCCGCTCTCGGCGATACCGATGCCGATGTCGCCCGCCGTGCGCGCCACCTCCGCCGACACGATGGTGGCGCCGATCGCGTCGCCCAGACAGTCGGCGATGCCGGGCAGAGCGGATGCGACGGTCGCGCCCGTCTCGTCGCCCGCGGCCGCGCCATCGCCCGAGGCCGCGACCCAGCTCTCGACGCCCGCGCGCGATGAGCCGGTGATGACGGTGGAGCCGTCGACCCAGATGACGTTGAGGTAGGCGAGCGTCTGCGGCGGGAAGTCGGGGTCGGCGAAGTCGATCTCGTGGTCGTCGCGGCGCACGATGAGTGTTCCGCCGTCGAGGTCGCTGCGCTCCCCCGTCACCTCGGCGAGCGCCGCCTCCGCGTCGGGCACCCCGTCGAGCCGGATGACACCGTCGGGCGAGATGCCCGCTGAGGTGACGGTGGCGTCGTCGAGCGCACCGTCGGGCACGAGGCCCTCGAGCAGCAGGAACACGCTCGTGAGCGGGCCGAACCCGATGGTGCCCGCCGTGCGGAACGGGCTGGCGCCGTCGTCGTAGGCGCCGAGCGCCTCGGCGCGGTGCATGTCGCTGAACGACGCCGAGAAGTCGCCGTCGCCGAGCGGCACGCGGGCGAGCGCCGCCGCGAGGGCGGTGTCGGTGGTCTCGTCGGCCGGCGTCGAGGTGTCGGCGTCGGGCGTGGCGCTGCCGTCGTCGCTCGGGGACCCCGCGGTGCACCCCGCCAGCGCGAGGGTTCCGACGAGGACGGCAGCGATCGCGGCAGCACGGTGAGTCATGCCTTCACGATATCGAGCGCGTGACCGGGGGCCGGGCGGCCGCCGGGCCGCACCGGAGCTGGCGGCGACTCACCTCATCCGGGGCTTATGGCATCCGCTCGACCGGCTGCCGCAGGATCGTGCGCAGCTTCGCGGGTGCGGTGCGTCGCGGGTCGCTGAGGTAGATCTCGTGGTGGTGGTGTGTCTCGCGCAGCGCGTTCGCGGGGATGAACTCGTCGTGTAGGCGCGCGAGCACGGGCGCTTCGTCGTCGAAGGAGCCGATGTGCAGCGTCTGCACGCACAGGCCCTCGTCGAGGGTCTCGAAGCGGATGTCGTGCACCCGCGCCGGTGCGCCCTTCGCGTCGACCGTGCGGCGGGCGGCATCGACGAGCTCGGCGTCGATCCATTCGGGTTGCATGAGCAGCAGCGTCCAGCTCCACCGGGTCTTGTCGCGGCGCGCCGTGAACGCCGCCATGTCATCCGCCCACCAGAGCCCTTCGAGCGGCGGCACGACGTAGTCGCGGCCGAGCTCGCGTTTGCTCGCGAACTTGAGCGTGTAGGCGAGCGGGTAGAGGGCCGCGGTCGCCTCGGCGAAGACGGGGGTGTTGGGGTCGCCCTCGCCGTCGATCATGAGGTAGTTCGCGGGCGGCACCTCGAGAATGCGGAACTCGCCCGCTTTCGCGCGGTACCCGTCGAGCTGCTTCTTGAGGTCGACCTTCTCGCTCACGCGGCCACGCTAGCGCGAGCGGCCGACACCCTTCCGTCGGCGGGTTCCGAGGCGCAGGATCGGGTGGTGGCCTGGATCCCCGTCGAATCGTCGGTGATCGACGCGATGCGCTACGACTCCCGCGCCGAGCGCCTCGACATCCGCTTCACGAGCGGCGAGGTGTACCGCTACGTGGCGGTGCCCGCGTTCGTGATGCGCGCATTCATGGCGGCCCCCAGCAAGGGCGAGTTCTTCAACGCGGAGATCCGCGACGGCTACGCGTTCGAGCGGCTCTGAGCGGCGGCGGCGCGGCCGGGGTGGCGGCCGGGGCGGCGGCCGAGCAGGTAGCCGATGCCGCCCGCGAGCAGCACGAGTCCGACGATCGCGACGATCGCGGGGATCGTCGGGTCGGGCGCCACGAGGTCGAGAGCGGGGCCCATCGCGTCGACGGACGCGTAGCCGAAGGCGCTCGGTTGCTGCACGAGCAGCAGCACGACGCCCACGACGAGCAGAACCGTGCCGACACCGACGAGTGCATACCTTCTCAACGCATCCACGCATCCTTTTTACAGGGCCCAGGCGACCGGATGCGCCCTCCCGTGCACGGGTTCACGCGCCTAGGGTGTTCGCATGGCGGGTTCGGTGTTCCCCATCATCAACTGTCGTGACCTGGCGCCCGTGCGGCAGTTCTACGAGCAGGTGTTCGAGGGCGAGCTCGTCTACAGCTTCCCGCCCGAGGGCGAGCCGGTGTATCAGACGCTGCGCGTGGGCGACGGGCGGGTGGCGCTCGGCCTCGGCAACGGCCCGGCGATGTACGGCGAGGTGCCGCTGCCGGCGACCGGACACGCGGTCGACCTGTGCCTCTACGTTCCCGACCTGGATGCCGCAGTCGCCGCCGCCGAGCCGGCCTGCGGCGCCGTGGTCACCCCGCCCGCCGACATGCCGTGGGGCGAGCGCGTCGCCTACCTGTGCGACCCGCAGGGCACGATGCTGCTCGTGATTCAGGAACCTTCGGAGGGCGGCGCGTAGCTGCCGACGACCCCCCGCCGAGATGGCTGAGGCCCGCCCGCGCACCGCCCAGGTGGCTGAGGACCGCCCGCGCCCCCGCCGAGGTGGCTGAGGGCCGCCCGCGCGCCGCCGAGGAGCGCCCGCGCACCGCCCAGGTGGTTGAGAGCCGCCCGCGCACCTGCCCAGGCGGCTGAGGAGCGCCCACGCACCCGCCGAGGTGGCTGAGGAGCGCCCGCGCAGCGGACGCGTCTCGAAGCCACCGCCGCCGTCACCGATGCGGCACCATGGGCGCATGGATCTCACCTGGTGGTACCTGCTCGCCCCCGTGCTGCTCTACGTGGTCGGCGTCGCTCTCACCCTCCTGCTGCTCTATGGCGTGATCCGCGTGGGAGTTGCCCGCGGCCTGCGCGACCATCAGCTCTGGATGGAGCGCAACCGCCCGCAGAGCCCGCCCTACACACCGCTCCGCTGACGCCACGCACCCCACTCATCCGCTCGCCTTCTTCGCGCGCAGCTCGACGATGCCCCGCGTGATCTGCGAGATGAGCTCGGCGGGCAGAGGGTGCGCGTGGGTGCAGAGAATCGTGCCAGTTGGTCGCTATGGGCCGCTATAACGACCATCTGGCACGATTCCTGAGGTGGTGACGGATGCGAGCGCCCGCGGATTCGAGTCCGACGCTATGGTTCGCGTATGGAGCGCGAGTTCGACCCCCAGTCTGCGGCTCCGTCGAGCGACGCTCCGGTTGAGACCGAAGCCTGGCGGGGACTCGACGGCGAGAGCTACGTCGAGAGCCTGCGCTCCGGAACTCGCCTCGACGACTCCGTCCCACGCTAAGTGAACCGGCAGTGTCAGGGCCGCAAGACGAGTGCGCTGTGGCCGCTTCACTTTCCGAGGGAGTCCAGTATCGCTGCCGGGTCGAAACTACGTCGCGCGGTCTCCCCCGAAAGCGCGGTAGACGATCACAGCCGCGAGCGGCGAGACTGACGACCGAGATGATGAGGTCGAGCGCGAGGAGGTTTCGTGGCCGAACAGCAGACGTGGAACGCTGCCCGGCTGATCCCGACTTCCGGGATCAACGGTGCGGAGGAGCAAGAGCGGCGAGCAACATCAGCATTGCTTGCTGTGATGAGCGCGGTACGTGAGTTCGCTCGTTCGGTGCTGGGCCCACTTGGGGCGCCAGCGGGAAACGTCGAAACCTTCATCGAGGTGCCGTTCGACCTGCCAGACGGTCGGCGCATCTTCCCTGACGGACTGATCCGCGTGAAGCGAGGGTCGAAGGAGTGGACCGCGCTCGTCGAGGTCAAGACCGGATCCAACGAACTCGCGACCGAGCAACTAGAGCAGTATCTCGATGTCGCTCGTGACCACGGATACGACTACCTCCTCACAATCTCGAACGAACTCCCGGCGACGGCGGGATCACATCCGACCGTCGTCGATCGCCGCAAACTGCGGAAGGTGCGTCTACACCATTACTCCTGGACTGAGATCCTCTCCCACGCCGTGCTCCAGAGGCAGTTCCGGGGAGTCGCGGATCCCGATCAGTCCTGGATTCTCGGCGAACTGATCCGATACCTGGAACACCCGAAGTCGGGAGCCCTCGAGTTCGAAGATATGGGAGCCAGCTGGGTTCCCGTTCGCGAGGCCGTCGCGTCGGGAACCTTGCGAGCGAACGACAAGACGGCAGCGGAAGTATCGCTGCGCTTCGATGCGCTGCTCCGCTTCGCATGTCTTCGCCTCGGACGCCAACTCGGGACGGAGGTCGTTCCGGTGCTGAGTCGCGCAGAGAGTGACAATCCAAGCCTGCGCACGAACGCGATGGCAACGCGACTCGTCACCGACGGAGTGCTCTCCGGAGAAATCCGCATTCCGAACGCCGTCTCGCCGCTTCGCGTCACCGCCGATCTGCGGGCATCGAAGGTAACTTGCTCGTTCGACATCGATGCACCGCGCGAGGGGCGGGCGCTGACCCGAGTCAATTGGCTGCTTCGACAATTGAAGACTGCACCCGACAATACGCGGGTCGAGGCGTTCGCTGCGCGCTCACGCATTGCGACGGCGGAACTGCTTCGCGATCTGCGCGACGCGCCCGCGAAGCTCGTTGGCGACCCGACCAAGGAACTCAAGTCGTTCACCGTCGCGCGCAGCTTCCCCATGGGTGCGAAGCGGGGAAGCGGCCGTGGCGGATTCATCGACTCGGTGCTCAACGCAGTCGAGACGACCTACGAAGAAGTCGGACAGGTGCTGAAGCCGTGGTCGGCAGCACCGCCTCGGTTGCGCGCACAGGATGAGGTCGAGGTGGACACGAGTGTCGCCCAGGCTCTCGTGTCGACGGCGCTGTCATCCGTTGACGAGAGCGACGGCAAGTAACGCTCATCGCCGACCGGCCGACACCTACCGGCGACTCTCCGATCCCATCCCAACGCATCCGTGCGTGCGGGGGGCTTCGATACGCGGCACGCCCGGCGCACCGCTACGGCAGCACTTCACGTGGCACCTTCGGCCCGTTCACCAGCCCCGAAGGGGCAAGGACTGCCACTTCGATGCAGCCCGAGCGTCAGCCCGCGGTCGCCCGCTCCAGCACCAGCTCGCGCACGCGGGCCGCATCCGCCTGGCCGCGCATGGCCTTCATCACGGCACCGATCACGGCGCCGGCGGCCTGCACCTTGCCATCGCGGATCTTCTCGAGCACGTCGGGCTGCGCGGCGAGGGCCTCGTCGATCGCGGCGATGAGGGCACCGTCATCCGACACGACCTTGAGGCCGCGCTTCTCGACCACCTCAGACGGGCGACCCTCACCCTCGATCACGCCCTCCAGCACCTGGCGAGCGAGACGGTCGGTGAGCTCGCCCGTCTCGACGAGGGCGATGAGCTCCGACACGTCGAGCGGCGACACGAGCGACGCCGGCTCGGCCTGACGGGTGTTCGCGATGCGGGCGATCTCGCCCGTCCACCACTTGCGGGCCTGGGCGGGCGCGGCACCCGCGGCGACTGTCTCCTCTACCTCGACCAGCAGACCGGCGTTGTTCACGTCGCGGAACTCCAGGTCGGTGAAACCCCACGCCTCCTGCAGGCGACGACGACGCACCGCCGGCGCCTCCGGCAGGGCGGCACGCAGCGACTCGATGAGCTCGGCGCTCGGCTCGATCGGCAGCAGGTCGGGCTCGGGGAAGTAACGGTAGTCGTCCGCATCCGACTTCGGACGTCCAGCGGATGTGACGCCCCGGTCTTCATGCCAGTGGCGGGTCTCCTGGGTCACCGTGCCACCCGCGGCGAGAATCGCCGCCTGACGCTGGATCTCGTAGCGCACGGCACGCTCGACCGAGCGGAACGAGTTGACGTTCTTCGTCTCGGTGCGGATGCCGAGCTTGACCTCGGGGTGGGGGTCGATGGATGCGTCGACCTTGGTGGGGACGGTGGTTTCGAGACGCGTCGCTTCGCGACGCTCCTCAACCACCTGAGTGGCGGCGCCGGCGCGCGGGCGCAGGCTCACGTTCGCGTCGCAGCGGAGGTTGCCGCGCTCCATGCGCGCCTCGGAGATGCCGAGGGCGCGCACCATGTCGCGGATCGTCGACACGTAGGCCTTCGCCACCTCGGGCGCGCGGTGCTCGGCACCGAAGATCGGCTTCGTCACGATCTCGACGAGCGGCACACCCGCGCGGTTGTAGTCGACGAGCGAATACTCGGCTCCCTGGATGCGCCCGGTCGTGCCGCCCACGTGCGTGAGCTTGCCGGCGTCCTCCTCCATGTGGGCGCGCTCGATCGGGATCGTGAACGCGGTGCCGTCCTCGAGCTCCACCTCGACCGAACCCTCGAACGCGATCGGCTCGTCGTACTGGCTGATCTGGTAGTTCTTCGGCAGATCGGGGTAGAAGTACTGCTTACGCGCGAAACGACTGCTCGGGGCGATCTGGCATCCGAGGGCCAGCCCCAGCGAGATCGAGTACTCGACCGCCTTCTCGTTCACCACCGGCAGGCTGCCGGGCAGGCCCAGGCACAGCGGCGTGATCTGCGTGTTCGGACCGGCCGCCACCGCTCCGGGCGCCGCCGGGTTCGGGGCGTCGGTGAACATCTTGGTGGCCGTCGACAGCTCGACGTGCACCTCGAAACCGAGCACCGGCTCGAACAGTTCGAGCGCCTTGTCGAAATCCATGAGGTCGGGCTTGGCCATGCTTCGATTCTAGGCGGGCGGATGCGGGGCGGGCTTCAGTCCGCGCGCCCCGCTCGACTGTCACGCACTGTCGGCCGCTGTCGGGACGCGGGTTCTGCCCGGCCCGGGGCCTCGGCGGGGCGCGCCTCAGCCGCGCAAACCCGCTTCCAGCCATCCGAGACCGAACTCGAACGATTCGTCGACATCGCCTCCGAGCTGGAATACGTCGGCGAGCTCCATGCTGATGAAGCCCATCGCCCACGCGGTGAGGAGGCGCGCCGCGTCGAGGGCGCGATCCTCGCCCACGATCGCGCGCGCCGCATCCAGCACGGGCGCGCTCGCCTGCCCCATCAGCTCACGCGCGCCGTGCACCGCGAACATCAGCCGGAACCCCTCCGGATGCGCGTGCGCGAAGGTGCGAAAGGTGCGGGCGAGTGCGGCGAGGGTGCCGTCGGATGCGGCGAGCCGCGCGCCGAGGTCGACGGCGACCGACTCCGCCACCAGCACGATGAGCGCGTCACGATCTCGGACCCGCTTGTAGAGGGAGGGTGCACGCACCCCCACCCGCTCGGCGACGGCCTGCATGGTGATCTTCGCGGGACCACCCAGCTCGAGGAGCTCGCGGGCCGCTTCGACGATCTCGGCGAGTGAGGTGCGGTCGGGGGTGGGCATTGAGGCCTCCTGATGGCTATTGACGTAAGCCATCATAGCTACGTACCATAGCCATGTTCAACCACGACACGAAGGAATCCCATGCGACTCGCACCCCACCTCCACCGCATCGGCAACGACATCGTGGCCGTCTACCTCGTCGTCACCCCTGAGGGAATCACCGTGATCGACGCGGGCCTACCGGGACACTGGCGCGACCTGCGCGCCGAGCTCGCATCTCTCGGGCGCTCGCTCGACGACATCCGCGGCGTGGTGCTCACCCACGGCGACACCGACCACCTCGGCTTCGCCGAGCGCCTGCGCCGTGAGCACGGTGTACCGGTGTTCATCCACGCCGCCGACGCCGACCGCGCGCGCGGACGCGGCGACAAGCCGAAGGTCTCCGCGGGCGCCATGCGCCTCGGCCCCACCGCCGGCTTCTTCGCCTACGCCCTGGGCAAGGGCGGATATCGCACCCACTACCTGAGCGAGATCACCGAGGTGGCCGACGGTGACGTGCTGCCACTTCCGGGTTCCCCTCGGGTGATCGCGCTGCCCGGGCACTCCCCCGGCAGCATCGCCGTGTACACGCCGATCGCCGAGGCCGTGTTCGTGGGCGACGCGCTCACCACACGCCACGTGCTCACCGGCCGCAGCGGGCTCCAGCCCGCACCGTTCACCGACGACCCCGAACTCGCTCTCGACTCTCTCGAGCGACTCGCAGGCGTCGAGGCGTCGTGGGTGCTGCCCGGTCACGGCACCCCATGGCAGGGGTCTCCGGATGAGGTCGCCGCGGCGGTGCGCGCGGCTCGCGACTCCGCGAAGGCGTGAGCGACGACATCCCACCTGCGGGCGTTGGGCGATGCTCCGACGCTAGGCGGGCGGATGCGAGCGCGACGCGCGGCGGCGAACGCCCGCCTCCAGCATCCGCACCGCCAGCATGCCCACGAGCAGCACGACGGCGAGCGCCGAGCTGAGACCGCCCGGGCGCTCCCCCAGCGCACCCGCGAACACCAGCACGAGCACGAGACCCGCCACCGCCACGACCCCCGCGACGATGCCCGACACGAGCGGCGGCGTCGCGTGCTCACGGGCATAGCGGATGCGCGTGAACTCTCGGCGATCCGACGCACCCCACTGCGCCACGAACCCACGATGCCGCGACACCGAGCGCACGGCTCGCACCGCGAGCAGCACGACCACCAGCAGCGACACCCCGAGCAGCACCGGGAAGAACCCGGCGGCCCGCCACGTCATGTCGTCGTGCGGCGGATGCTGCACGAGCGTCACGACGCTCAGCACCGCGAGCAGCGCCCACGGCACCGCCCAGGCGACGGAGCGCAGCGGATGCGGCGGCACGGTGGGAACGTCGGGCACGGTGGGCATGCGATTCATTGTGGCGGATGCCGTGCGCCCCGAGCCGACGCGCACGTCGGCACGATCGTGATGGGCAGGGCTACGACGACGCCGACGAGTTCGAGGTGGGGCTCGAACTGATCCTCGACGCGCTTGAGGTGCGGCTCGCGGCGTCACGCGACCTCGACGACTGACGCGCCGCATCCGGAACAGGGTGCAGCGCGTCAGTCGCGTTCGTGGAGGCTGCGCGTCAACGCGGCACGTCGCCGCGCCATGCCCCGGTCTCGCCGCCCGCGTTCTCGATGAACTCCTTGAAGTTTGTGAGATCCTTCTTCACTGCATGCGTGCCGGCGCCCACCCACGAACCGAGCACCTCGAGGGCGCCCTCCGGCTCCCAGTCGAGCTGCACGGTCACCCGCGTGCTCGCGTCGCTCAGCTTGTGGAAGGTCACCACGCCCGCATGCTGGGTGTCGCCGCCGGTGCTCTTCCAGGCGACGCGCTCATCCGGATGCTGCTCCGTGATCTCGGCGTCGAACTCGCGCTCGGCGCCGCCCACCTTCACCTTCCACGCGAGGTGCGTGTCGTCGAGCTGCGTGATCGACTCCACCTCGTCGAGGAAGTGCGGGAACGACTCGAACTGCGTCCACTGGTTGTACGCCGTCGTGATCGGAACGTCGACGTCGATGCTTTCGGTGATCTGCGCCATGGGGTCTCCTTTGCGTCACCTTCAGTGAACGTGAGGCGAGCGGATGCGGGCAGGGCCTTGACGAGGCGGGCCGGCGCGGTTAGGCGGTCGCCCGGTGCCCGCGACCTCTCCTCCCCAGCCCGCAGCCGCTCGCGTTATCCCAAGATTCCTCACATCTATAGAACATCCGTTCGATCTTTGAGAGAATTGCTGCATGACCCCCTCCCCCGGCTTCCTCACCCACGTGGGTGACACCTCGGCGCCGCTCGCGCTGCCCGAGGTGGGGCGGATGCGGGATCAGGAGCTGCTCGACGCGCAGCGTGAGGTCGCCGAGGTGCAGCGTCGCGTCTCGGCCATCGCGGCGGCCCTCGCGGGCGAGATCGCGCACCGCTCGCGGCGCGAGCTCGGTCACAGCGGACTCGCCGCGTCGCGCGGCCAGCGCAGTGTCGAGGGGCTCATCTCGCACCTGACGGGCGGCTCGACCCGCGAGGCGCGCACGCTCGTGAAAGCGGGCGAGGTCATGCCGACGGCGGCACCCCGGCCGAGCGCAGCGCCGGTGGCGGCATGGCTCGGGGTGATCGGCGACGCGGTCGCCGCGGCGTCGATCTCGGTCGAGGCCGCGGGCGTGATCCGCAGCCGCCTGGGCTCGACGCAGGTGGCACGAGACCTTGCTGCGGTGGCCGCGGCGGCCGGAGCGGCGTCGGATGCGAACCAGAGTGCGGATGCGGCGCCCCCGGCGGATGCCGCGCAGGCACTCACGGATGCCGCCCGCGATCTCGTGGGGCGGGCGCCGCAGCTGACCATCGAGCAGCTCACGGTGAAGGCCGGCCAGGCACGCGATGAACTCGATCTCGCGGGCGTCGCGGCGCGCGAGCGCGAGCAGCACGAGCGCCGCTTCCTGCGATTCACGCCGCAGACCGACGGAAGCGTGCGCGTCAACGGATTGCTCGACCGCGAGTCGGCCGCCATCGTGGTGCCGCATGTCGATGCGATCACGAACCCGCGCCGCAGCGGCCCGCGGTTCACGTCGCCGGATGCCGAACCCACGGCCGACGACCTCGTGCGCGACGAGCGCACCCCCGAACAGCTTGTGCTCGACGCCGTCGTCGAACTCATCCGCCTCGGCGGCCGCGTCGACGACGGTACCGTGCTCGGCGACCGCAAGTCGGCCGTGCGCATCCTCGTGACCGCTCGCGACCTCGACGCCACCCCCGGCGCCGACGGCAGCCGCCCCGGCACCGCCTACTTCGAAGGCCAGACCGAGCCCGTCTCGATCGGCACCGCGGAACGGTACATCTGCTCGAGCGGAGCCATTCCGATCCAGTTCGACGACGAGACCGGCCGCGTGCTCAACCTCGGGCGGGAGCAGCGCCTCTTCACCGAGAAACAGCGCATCGCGATGGCGGCCCGGGATGGTGGGTGTCTCATGTGCGACCGGCCCCCGTCCTGGACGGAAGCGCACCACATCGACCACTGGGAAGAACACCAGGGCAGAACCGACATCGACGACGGAGTGTTGCTGTGTCGACACTGTCACCTGCTGGTGCACAACCGCGGGTGGCGCATCCGCCGAGAAGGCGGCGACTACTACCTCGAACGACCCGACGACGACGGGATCCTGCGCCGCACACCCCTGCCCGCCCGCAGCCCCGCTGCCGAGCGACTGCTGCGCGCCACCGCCTGACCCGCGGCGTGGGTGATTGAGGAGCGGCGCAGCCGCGTCTCGAAATCACCACGGTGCACGACCGTGCGGCGGGGCCGGTTTCGACCTCCTCAACCAGCCGTGTGCTGCGTTGCGAGGTGATTGAGGAGCGGCGCAGCCGCGTCTCGAAATCACCACGGTGCACGACCCCGCGGCGGGGCAGCTGCTCGACACTGCAGTGAGGCTGGTTTCGAGACGGTCGCTACGCGACCTCCTCAACCAGCTGGGTGCTGCAGCGCACGTTGAGGTGATTGAGGAGCGGCGCAGCCGCGTCTCGAAATCACCACGCTGCTCGACCGTGCGGCTGGCTGGTTTCGAGACGCGCCTCCGGCGCTCCTCAACCAGCGGGGCAGGCGCCTCGGGCGCTCCTCAACCAGCTGGGTGGCTACAGCGCGGGGGCCTTCGCGAGCAGAGGACCGCCCCAGCGGTCGACGAGCAGCTGCTCGAGGGCGGCACCCACCGTGTAGAGGCGCGCATCCTCGCGGGCGGGCGCCATGAACTGGATGCCGACCGGCAGCCCGTCTTCGGGCGCGAGCCCCGACGGCAGCGCGATACCCGGCACACCGGCCAGGTTCGCCGGGATCGTCGTCAGGTCGTTGAGGTACATCGCCATCGGGTCATCCACCTTCGACCCGAGCGGGAACGCCGTGGTCGGCGCCGACGGCGTTGCCAGCACGTCGACCTGTGCGAACGCGGCGTCGAAGTCGCGCTGGATGAGCGTGCGCACCTTCTGCGCCGACCCGTAGTACGCGTCGTAGTACCCGGCAGAGAGCGCATAGGTGCCGAGGATGATGCGACGCTTCACCTCGTCACCGAAGCCCACCTCACGCGTCGCGGCCATGACATCCTCGACCGTCGGCTGACCCTCGGGAGTGACCCGCAGACCGAATCGCACCGAGTCGAACTTCGCGAGATTGCTCGACGCCTCGGCGGGGAGAATCAGGTAGTACGCCGCGATCGCGTAGCGGAACGACGGCGCCGCCACCTGCACGATCTCGGCGCCCTGCGCCTCCAACAGCGCGAGCGCCTCCTCGAAGCGCTGCACGACACCCGGCTGGAAGCCCTCGCCGCCGGCCAGGTCGGTCACCACACCGATGCGCAGGCCCTTCACGGCGCCCTCGCGCTGACCCGCGCGCGCCGCATCCGCGAACGACGGCCACGCATCCGGGATCGACGTGGAATCCTTCGGGTCGTGCCCGCCGATCACATCGTGCAGCAGCCCCGCGTCGAGCACCGTGCGCGTCACCGGACCCACCTGGTCGAGCGACGACGCGAGCGCGATCGCGCCGTAGCGGGAGACCCCGCCGTAGGTCGGCTTCATGCCGACCGTTCCGGTGACGGATGCGGGCTGACGGATCGAACCGCCCGTGTCGGAGCCCAGCGCGAACGGCGTCTCGAACGCCGCGACGGCCGCAGCCGAACCACCACCCGAACCGCCGGGGATGCGCGAGAGATCCCACGGGTTGTGGGTGTTGCCGAATGCCGAGTGCTCGGTCGACGAACCCATCGCGAACTCGTCCATGTTGGTCTTGCCGAGCGGCACGAGGCCCGCCGCGCGCAGCCGCGCGACCACCGTCGCGTCGTACGGCGGCACCCACCCCTCGAGCATCTTCGAACCTGAGGTCGACGGCATGTCGAGCGTGCACAGCACGTCCTTGATCGCGACCGGCACGCCCGCGAGACCGGATGCGGTTCCCTCGGCGCGCGCCTTGTCGATCGCCGCCGCCGTGTCGAGGGCGTTCTCGTTGACGTGCAGGAACGCGTGCACGTCGCCGTCGACCTGGGCGATGCGGTCGAGGTGCGCCTGCGTCAGCTCGACGCTCGACACCTCACCGGAGTCGAGCAGGGCGGCGAGCTCGGCGGCCGACTGCGTGATCACTGCTCCTCCCCCAGGATCGAGGTCACCTTGAAGAAGTCGCCGTCACGCTCCGGCGCGCCCGCGAGCGCCTCCTCCGGCGTGAGGGTGCGACCCACCACATCCGGGCGGGTCACCGTGCCGAGCGCGATCGGGTGGCTCGTGGCCGGAACGTCGGGCGTCGCCACCTCGGTGACGGTCGCCACGGCATCGACGATGACGCCCAGCTCACCCGTCAGACGCTGAACCTCGTCGTCGGTGAGGCCGATGCGGGCGAGGTGCGCGAGATGGCGCACGAGGTCGGGAGTGATCTCAGACACGGGTTCCATCCTAGGCGGGCGCGGGGGTGGGGGTTGCGGGGGCGGGGTGGTGCGGGGGGGTGTTGTGGGGGTGTGCTGTGGGGGTGGTTTCGAGACGCGCCTGCGGCGCTCCTCAACCACCGGCTCGGCTAGCGGATGTGGGTGAAGGCCCGCGCGAAGTCGCCGCGGGAGTGGTCGGGGCCCACCACCCACTCCCCCTCGCCGAGAGCGATGAGCGTCATGTTGCGCAGCGACATGCTGCCGGGCGCGAAGTAGTCGTTGTGGGCGTGAGCGCCCGCCAGCACGGCACCCGACACGGGGTCCGCACCCGCCGCCACCGAGAACAGCTGCGCGCCGTAGCTGCGTGATGCGGGTTGGCTGCCGAAGACACCGGATGCGGGAATCGGATCCCAGTCGGCCGCGCCCACCCAGACGCTCCCCACGTGCAGTTCGTCGGCGGAGCGCGCCGGACTGCCGGGCGAGCCGACCACGGCGAGCGCGTCGACGCTCACGTCGTCTTCCGCGAGCGAGAGCAGCGCGGCCGTCGAGCCGTAGGAGTGGGCGAGCACCGCGAGGTGCGGCTGATCGTCACCGCGCGCCGCCCGCAACCCCTGCAGCGACGCGGTGAGCGAATCACGGCCCTCACGTGCGAGTTCCATCGAGGCGACATTCACCAGGCTCGGCGTCGTGTAGCCGATCCACGCGACGGCGGCGACCGTCGCATCCGACTCGGGGTGCAGCGTGCGCAGCCAGCGCTCCTGATCGTCGACGAGCGTCTGCGCCGTCGCCGTCCAGGCCTCGATCTGCGCGTCGACCCCGAAGAACATGCCCGGCACGAGGTAGCTCACGTAGTCGGCGGTCGCGAGGTCGCCGATCGCGATCACCGCCCGCCCGTCACCCGTCACGTCGAGGCTCACGAGCCGCCGGTCGCCGCCGACGAGCGCCTTCTCTACCTGCTCGAGCATGTGGGCCCGGTTCTCGAGCTCGTCGCGCTCCGCGCGGCCCACGAAACCGTCGAGCCGCTCGTCGAGCTGCTCGCGGGCGTCGTCGAGCACGCGGCGGTTGGCGAGGTCGCGCGCGGTGTACGGGAGCCCCTCGAGGTTGCCGATCAGCTCGGGGGCGACGGAGCGCAGCACACCGCGCCCACTCGTCGAGGCGCCCTCCCACCAGGCCGCGACGTCGACCGCACGCGGGGGCGAGCTGACGAGCTCGGCGAGAGCCTGCGGGTGCGCGCCGAGGAACGCGCTCACATCGCCGCGCGGCAGCGAGTCGAGCCGGTCGAGCAGCGCGATGCCGTGGAGTCGATCGATGGGGGTCGACGGCCCGCCGATCGGATCGTTCGCCTCAGCGACGGCGACCGTGAGAGGCGCCGCGGGCGCGCCGAAGACCCCGGTCAGGGTTACCGGGGCTACGAGCAGCAAGGCGATCTCGAACAGCTGATTGCCCTTCCCAGTGACTCTCAGCAGCGAACAGGGCACATTCTACAGCGGGCATGATGCTCCCCACCTAACGAATGTGAAACACCGTCATTCGAGGATCGCGGGCCCCTCCGCGAGGAAGCGGGCGAAATCATCGGCGTCGATCACCGGGATGCCGAGGTCGGCCGCCTTCGTCGCCTTCGAGCCGGCGCCGGGCCCGATCACGACGAAGTCGGTCTTCTTGCTCACGCTCGAGGCCGACTTGCCGCCCGCCGCGATCACCGCCTCCTGCGCCTCGTCGCGCGAATGCTCGGGCATCGCGCCCGTGACGACGACCGTGAGGCCCGACAGGGGACCCTCGACGGACGCCGCGCGCCCCGGCCCCGGGTGGCCGGGCGTCGCCCACGGCACCCCGGCCGCGGCCCACCGCTCGACGATCTCGAGGTGCCAGTCGATCTCGAACCAGTCGAGCACCGCATCCGCGATGATGCCGCCGACGCCGTCGACCGCCGCGAGCTCGTCACGCGAGGCGGCGCGGATCGCCGCGAGCGACCCGAAGTAGTCGGCGAGCGCCCGCGCCGCGACCGGGCCGACGTGGCGGATGTTGAGCGCCACGAGGAAGCGCCACAGCTCCTTCGACTTCGCCTTCTCGAGTTCGGCGAGCAGGGTCGTCGCCGCCTCCGACGGCACGAACGTCTCGTAGTCCTTGCGGATGCCGGCCTTGCGGCGCTCGGCTGCATCCAGGTGCTCCGTGCCGGGCGGGTAGCTGCGCACGAGGTTGCGATACGGGTGACGCACGTCGTACTCGCCACCCTCGAGCACCTTGCGCTCGCCCGTCTCGGCGTCGCGCACGACCACCTCGATCGGCATGAGCCGCTCGAGCGTCAACTCGAACAGGCCCGCCTCGGTCTCGAGCGGGGCACCCACCTCTGCCTGCGTGAGCGCGGCCGCGCCGACCTCGCCGAGGCCGTCGATGTCGAGGGCGCCACGCGAGCCGATGTGCTCGACGCGACCCCGCACCTGCGCGGGGCACGCGCGCGCGTTCGGGCAGCGCAGGTCGATGTCGCCCTCCTTGGCGGGGGCGAGCGGCGTGCCGCACTCGGGGCAGTTCGCGGGCATCACGAACTCGCGCTCGGAACCGTCACGCAGCTCCACCACGGGCCCGAGCACCTCGGGGATCACGTCGCCCGCCTTGCGCAGCACGACCGTGTCGCCGATGAGCACGCCCTTCGCCTTCACGACGTCTTGATTGTGCAGGGTCGCCTGCCGCACCGTCGAACCCGAGACCCGCACCGGCTCCATCACCGCGAACGGGGTGGCCCGCCCGGTGCGCCCCACCGACACGACGATGTCGAGCAGCTTCGTGTTCACCTGCTCGGGCGGGTACTTGTAGGCGATCGCCCAGCGCGGCGCGCGCGAGGTGGCGCCGAGCTCGTCGTGCAGCGCGAGCTCGTCGACCTTCACGACGATGCCGTCGATCTCGTGCTCCACGTCGTGACGGTGCTCGCCGTAGTGGGCGACGTAGTCGAGCACGCCGTCGATGTCGGTGCTGACCCTGCTGTACGGGGTCGTCGGCAGGCCCCAGCCGGCGAGCAGCTCGTAGATCTCGCTCTGCGCCGACACGGGCGGGTTCGGCCACGCCCCGATTCCGTGCACGTAGAGCCGCAGCGACCCGATGCGGGCGAGCGCCGCCTCGCGCTCGAGCCCCTCCTTCTTGTCGAGCTGCTGCCGCAGGCCCCCGGATGCCGCATTGCGGGGGTTCGCGAACGCCGGGAACCGGCGGGCGGCGGCGGCACGCGCCTTCTCGTCGTCGAACGTCGAACCCCGCCCTGCCGCGCGCGCCGACGCGTCCTGGAACGCCCGCTCGCGCAGCTCGGCCTGCAGCTCGTTGAGCCGCTCGAACGAGGCCACCGGGATGAAGACCTCGCCGCGCACCTCGACGATCGCGGGGTGCCCGGTGCCGGAGAGCCGCTCGGGGATGTCGGCGAGACGCAGCGCGTTCTCGGTGACGATCTCGCCCGTGCGCCCGTCGCCGCGGGTCGCGGCGCTCGTGAGCACCCCGTTCTCGTAGCGGAGGTTGATCGCGAGCCCGTCGATCTTCAGCTCGGTGAGCCAGCGCACCGCGCGACCCGCGGCATCCGCCGTCTTCACGCACCAGTCGCGCAGCTCGTCGGCCGAGAACACGTTGTCGAGGCTCAGCATGCGCTCGGCGTGCACGATCGTGGCGAGCCCGCCCTCGTCGACGCCGCCGCCGACCGTCTGGGTCGGCGAGTCTTGACTCTGCAGTTCGGGGAACAGGCGCTCGAGCTCTTCGAGCCGGCGCATCATCGTGTCGTACTCGGCGTCGTCGACGAGGCTCGTGTCGTGCTCGTAGTACGCCTCGCGCAACTCGAGGATGCGCGAGGTGAGCGCGTCGGCCTCCTCGTGCGCGCGCTGCAGCGCCGTGCTCGTCTCGTCGGGAAGCTGGTCGATGTCGTCGGTGCCCCGTGCCACGAGTGTCAGCCTACGGCGGGCGGGTGACAGCGGGTGAGGGGGTTGCGGTCGGGGGCGAGGGCGCGGTGGGGGTTGCGGTGTGCGGGGGGGCTGCGTCGCGCGGGGAGGGGCGGAGTGCGAGGGCCGCGTCGCGCGGGGAGGGGCGGAGAGCGAGGGCCGCGTCGCGCGGGGAGGGGTCGACAGGGATTTCGATACGCCGCCTTCGGCGAGCTACTCAATCAGCGGAGGAGGGGGTGCCTTCGGCGAGCTACTCAATCAGCGGGAGGGGGCCTGTCGAGCTGGTTGAGGAGCGTCGCGCCGCAGGCGCGACGCGTCTCGAAACCAGCGTCGCCCGTCACGCGTCGACGGGCACGGCCGACACGGTGCGGTCGATCGTGCACTGGCCGACGACGCGCGTCCCGACGTAGACGACGGCGGTCTGACCGGGCGCGACCCCCTCGATCGGGTCGTCGAGCCGGATGACGAGCTCGCCGCCGTCGAGGCGGGCCCACGCCGGCACGGGGTCGCCGTGCGCGCGCACCTGCACCTCGCACGCGAAACCGGCCACGGCATCCGCGGGGGCTACCCCCGCCCAGGTGTAACGCGAGCCCGCGAGCTCGCCGATCGCGAGCGCCTCGCGCGGCCCCACGACCACCTCGTTCGTCTTGGGCCGCACCTCGAGCACGAAGCGCGGACGGCCGTCGGGTGCCGGGTAGCCGATGTTGAGCCCCTTGCGCTGCCCGACCGTGAACGCGGCAGCGCCCGGGTGGGTGCCGATGCGCTCGCCCGAGCGGTCGAGGATCGCGCCCTCCTCAGCGCCCACCTTCTCGGCGAGCCAACCGCGGGTATCGCCGTCGGGGATGAAGCAGATGTCGTGGCTGTCGGGCTTGGCCGCGACGCTCAACCCGCGCACCTCTGCCTCGGCCCGCACCTCCGCCTTCGAGGGGGTGGCGCCGAGCGGGAACCACGCGTGCTCGAGCTGCTCGGCCGTGAGCACGCCGAGCACGTACGACTGGTCTTTCGCCCAGGCGGCTGCGCGGTGCAGCTCGACGCCATCCGGACCCTGCCGCACCTCGGCGTAGTGGCCCGTGACGACCGCGTCGAACCCGAGCGTGAGCGCCTTCTCGAGCAGCGCCGCGAACTTGATGCGCTCGTTGCAGCGCATGCACGGGTTCGGGGTGCGGCCGGCGGCGTACTCGGCGACGAAGTCGTCGATCACATCGGCACGGAAGCGCTCGGAGAAGTCCCACACGTAGAACGGGATGCCGAGCTTCGCCGCGGCACGGCGGGCGTCGAGCGAGTCCTCGATCGTGCAGCAGCCGCGCGAGCCGGTGCGCAGGGTTCCGGGCGTGCGCGAGAGCGCGAGGTGCACGCCGACCACCTCGTGGCCGGCCTCGACGGCGCGCGCGGCCGCGACGGCGCTGTCGACGCCACCGGACATCGCTGCGAGGATCTTCACCGCTCCAGCGTACGTGGCTTGCGGCGGGAGCGCGGGGCGTCGGTTCGCCGAACTGATGGGTCGGGTTCCATCGCGGGGCGCCCGCGAGCAGCTGCGCAGCGGGCTGCTCGCTGCCCTATGGCTCGACGAGCCGCCCCAGCAGCTCGACGAGCAGCCGCTCGGCGACGGGCGCCGGCAACGCCTCGATGAGCGCGATGAGCGGCGCCTGTGCGTCGGGCAGCTCGGCTCCCCCGCCGATGCCGATGCCGCGCAGCAGCATCCAGGCGGTGTCGGAGTCGAGGGATGCGGCATCGAGCTGCGGCAACCCCGCGAGCAGAGCGGCACCGTCGACGTGCGGGGTGCCGCGCACGGCATCCGCTCCCGCGCGCAGCGCTGTCGCGAGCTCGTCGAGCACCGACTCGGTGACGGGGGTGATCGTGAGGTGCGTGGTCGACGGGAGGTCGGGGCCGCCGTGCTGGCGGAGGGCCGGCTGCAGTTGCAGCACGAAACCGTGCGCGCGCACGGCGTCGGCCCAGTGATGCGGGTCGACGCGGCGCTCGGCGGGCACGCCCTCGTCGGTGGCGACCGCGAGCAGCGGACCGACCGGGTCGCCGACGACGCGCAGCCCCTCGATGCCGTCGACGACGTTGCGCAGGGATGCGGTGCTGCGCGCACACGACGCGGCGAGCTCGGCGAAGCCCTCGGCTCCGAGCCAGCGGCTGATCGCCCAGGCCGCGGCGAGCGGCCCGGCCGACTTCGACCCGAGCAGCGTCGGGTTGACGACCGGATAGCCGGGCCAGCGCGTCGTCGCGAAGAACTGGTGCCGCTGCCTGTCGCGCCCGCGTTGCAGCACGACGGAGGCGCCCTTGGGGGCGTAGCCGTACTTGTGCAGGTCGGCGCTCATGCTCGTCACTCCCGGCACGCGGAAGTCCCACTCCAGCAGCGGACCGCCCGCCGCATCCGTCCAGAACGGCAGAACGAGACCGCCGATGCACGCGTCGACGTGCAGCGCGATGCCCGCCTCGGCGGTCGCGGCGGCGACCTCGGCGACGGGGTCGAGGGCGGCGAACGGGTAGTTCGGCGCCGACAGCACGACCAGGGCGACGTCGTCGGCGAGACGCGCCACGACATCCGACGCCGCCACCGTGCCGTCGGGGGCGACCGGCACGACGTCGAGCACGAGGTCGAAGTAGGCGGCGGCCTTCTGGAACGCGGCGTGCACCGTCGTCGGCGCGACGAGCCGCGGGCGCCCCTCGGGGTGGGTGCGGCGCCACACATCGCGCGCCGTCTTCACGGCGAGCAGGCAGCTCTCGGTGCCGCCGCTCGTGGCCGAACCCACGACATCCGCGTCACCGTGCAGCAGCTCGCGCACGAAACCCACGAGTTCGGCCTCGAGCACGGCGACGGACCCGAAGGTGGTGGGGTCGAGCCCGTTCACCGGCAGCATCTGCTGCACCGCGTCGCGCGCCACGCGGTCGAGCTCGACCAGGCCCGTGTCGTAGACGTAGCTGAGCACGTGCCCGCCGTGGGTCGGCGGATCGCCCGCGCGCAGGGCGGCGAGGCGCTCGATGATGCTCTCGGCGTCGGCGGCCGGGTTCACAGGGTCTCCTCGGTGTCGGTCGTCGCACCCGTGGCGCTGGTGCGGATGGCGGATGCGGCCGTGACGGGGTCGATGTCGGTGCGGCGCAGCGGGTAGCGGCCGAGACTCCAGAGGCTCAGGCCGATCATGATGGCGGGCACGATGCTGAAGCTCAGCACGATGCCGGTGATCGCGGTGGCGCTCTGCTCGACGGCGACGCCGGCGACCGACTCCTGATAGCCGGTGAGCGCGAGGATGAGGGTGAGCACGACGGCACCGAGCGCCATGCCGGTGGTCTCGCCCGCCGTCCAGACGCCGCCGAAGATGCCGGCGCGGCCGGGACCGTTGGTGCGGGCGTCGTGACTGATGACGTCGGGCAGCATCGCCATGGGGAGCGTCTGCATGCCGGCGTAGGCGGCGCCCGCGACGGCGACCGGCGCGTACAGCCAGGGCCCCGGCATCCAGACCAGCAGCACGAGCGAGAGCGCGGCGAGTCCGAACAGCACGGATGCGGCGCCGAACGCCCACTCCTTGCCGGTGCGGCGCGAGATGACCGACCAGACCGGCGCGCAGACGAGAGCGGGAGCGATGAGGGCGACGAAGAGGAAGGTCGTGCCGCTGTCGTCGCGCAGCACCCACTTGGCGATGTAGGCGGCGCCCGCGAGCATCATCCCGGTGGCGAGCGCCTGCAGCAGGAAGGTGGCCAGCAGCATCCGGAACGCGCGGCTGCCGCGGAGCGCCGCGAGGCCGTCGCGGTAGTAGCTCGCGATCGAGGTGCGGGGCGGGGTGACGATGGCTTCGCGGGGCGCGGAGGTGGCGGCGACGAGCATGCCGGCGCCGAGCAGCACGGCGGCGACGACCGCCATCCAGAGGTAGCCGCCGCCGGGCGCATCGGCGAAGGCGAGCACGAGCTCGGGGCCGCCCGCACCGAACAGCAGGATCGCGAAGGTCAGCACGACGACACGGGCCGAGAGCAGCCGGGTGCGCGCGTCGTAGTCGGTGACGAGCTCGGCAGGAAGGGCGATGTAGGGCACCTGGAACAGGCTGAAGCCGGTGGCCGCGAGCATGAACGCGATGAGCACCCAGATGCCGCTCGCGACGGGCCCGGCGTCGGGGTTGGCGGCGAAGGTGAGGATGAAGAACACGGGGAGCACGAGAGCGCCCAGCAGCATGAAGCGGCGGCGCGAGCCGGTGAGGGCGAGGCTGCGGTCGCTGCGTCCGCCGATGACCGGGTCGATGACGACATCCCAGAGCTTCGCCACGCCGATGATGACGGATGCGCCGAGCGCGGCGACCCCGAGGGTGTCGGTGAGGTAGATGGCGAGTACGAGACCCGGGAGCGTGCCGAACCCTCCCGTGCCGATCGAGCCGGCGGCGTAGCGGGCGATGGTGGAGGCGCGCAGGCTCGGTGACGTCGTCGTCATGCGCGCCAGACTATCGGGCGCCGCGGATGCGAGTGGCGCGGGCGGAGTAGTGGCTTCGAGACGCGTCCGCTGCGCGGTCGCTCCTCAGCCACCTCAACAGGTGTCGAGGTGATTGAGGAGCGGCGGAGCCGCGTCTCGACAACACCGTCACTCGGCGCACTCACGGCGACGAGACCGTATTCTTCACCTGCCGACACGACCCGACCAGGAGCACCCGACCCCGATGACCGAGCCGCGCCCGACCACCACCGACCCCGCCGCATCCGGAACCGCATCCGGGCCCCGCGCCTACCGCGCGCAGACCCCGTGGGTGAGCGCCGTCGGCTACTTCATCTTCTTCAGCCGCTGGCTGCAGGCGCCCCTCTATCTGGGGCTCATCGTGGCGCAGCTGATCTACGTGATCGTGTTCATGGTCGAGCTGTGGCACCTGGGCGAGCAGGTGATCGGGTCGTTCCTGTTCCCCGAGAACTCGCACTACGAGTTCAGCGAGGCGACCGTCATGCTCGCCGTGCTGGGTCTCATCGACGTCGTCATGATCGCCAACCTGCTCATCATGGTGATCATCGGCGGCTACGAGACCTTCGTGTCGCGCATCAAGGTCGACGGCCACCCCGACCAGCCGGAGTGGCTCAGCCACGTGAACGCCAACGTGCTCAAGGTGAAGCTCGCGATGGCGATCATCGGCATCTCGTCGATCCACCTGCTGAAGACCTTCATCGAGGTGGGCGACCTCGGCGCGCCGAAGCACGAGAACATCACGGGCGACACCTATACCTGGGACGGCGTGTTCTGGCAGGTGATGATCCACATCACGTTCATCCTCTCGGCGCTCGCGCTCGCGTGGATCGACCGGATGTCGGTCAAGGGTCACATCGCGGCTGCGCAGCGCACCGGCGAGCTGCCGCTCGAGCCGCAGCTGCCCGCGGCGCACCGCTGATCGGCGTCGCATCGGCGGGCGCGCGCCGGAGCGAGCGCCTCAGCTCGCGAGCGGCTCGATGAGGCCCGGATCGGCGGGGTCGACGGTGCGCGAGTTGTTGACGCGGCGATCGACCTCATAGCCGGTGAGCGTCGACGCGACCTCGCTCGACACCGCGTCGAGCAGGTCGAGCATGCGCTGCTTGTCGGCGTCGGATGCGAGCTTCGCGGGCGAGAGCCACTCGTCGTACGCGTCGCGCGTGAGGAATGCGGGCATGCGGTCGTGCACCTCGCCGGATGCGTCGCGTGCCTCCCGCGTGACGATGACGGTCGACACGACCCACTCGTCGTCGACCTTGCGCGCGGTCGCGAGGCCGGCCGCCGCGAGGATCGGCCGCTCGCCGTGCAGGAAGTGGGGCTGCTTGTCACCCGCCTCCCCCGTCCACTCGTAGTAGCCGCGCATCGGCACGATGCACCGGTTGCCGGCGAACGCCGACTTCCACAAGCCGTTGGTGGCGATCGTCTCGATGCGCGCGTTGAACTGCGGCCGCGTCTTCGCGGTGAGGAACGGCGGGTGGAAGTCCCACGCGGCGGGCTCGATCGTGCGCACGAGTTCACCGGATGCGGTGGCGCGTTCGCGCACGATCGGCACGACGTCGGTCGGCGCGATGGAGAACTGGGGGCGCCAGTCGCGGTAGTCGTTGCCTGCGGCGACGAACTCCTCGATCAGCTCGTTGGTCTCGGAGTCGTTCGCGAATCGTCCGCACATGCAGCCATCATGGCCCGCGCGTCGGACATCGGGGTGGTCGAACTAGCGCTGCGCGGCGTCGTAGGCGTCGACGATCTCGGCCTTGATGCGGCCGCGGTCGCCGACGGTGTAGCCGTTGCTCTGCGCCCAGGCGCGGATCGCGGCGAGACGTTCCGCATCCGCCCCCGTTCCACGGCGGGAACGCGATGCGGATGCCGTGCGGCCGCCGCCGACCCGGCGTGCGGCCGCGATGTAGGGCGCGAGCGCGTCGGCGAGCGCGCGGGCGTTCGCGGCGGAGAGGTCGATCTCGTACTCGACGCCGTCGAGCGAGAAGCGAGTGCTGCGGGAGCCGGCGGGCAGCTCCTCGCCGTCGAGGTCGTCGGTGAGGATCGTGATCGTCTTCTTCGCCATGTCGTGAGTGTATTCGCCAGCGCCGAATGCCCCTAGTTCTCGGCGAGCACGGCCGCTATCTGATACGTCGAAGCACGCAGCGCTCCTCCACGCCCATCGAGGGTCTCACTTCAGGATGCAGAGCAACAGCTTCGCGGGGTCGTCTGCCGCGACGGAGTGGGGAACACCCGCGCCCAGGTGCAGGATGCCGCCCGGCCGCAGCAGCACCTCGCGGTCCTCCGCCGCCACCCGCAGCTGCCCCTCGAGCGCCTGCAGCAGGATCGGCGCCGGAGCGCGGTGCTCCGCGAGCTCCTGGCCCGCGGAGAACGCGAACACGACGGCGCGCACGCCCTCGGCCGCGAAGGCGACCGTCGAGGCGCGGCGCTCGGGATCGTACGGCACGGCCTCGGCGAGCTTGTCGATGTGGATCATGTGGCCAGTATCCGCCGAGGGCGAGGGGTGGGGAGAGATGGGGCTCGTTCCGGATGCGATGCATCCGGAACTCGTCACCCCCGCGGGATTCGTCCCCACCGCCCCTCCACGCGCCGCGAAGCGGCGCGCGGAGCCTCCGGCGGCGTGGGCCCACCCGCGGGTGACGGCTCCTCGTCGTGCCGGATCCACGGAACGCAGAGAGCCCGGTCCTGTGGACCGGGCTCTCTGCGTTTGGTGACCCCAGCGGGATTCGAACCCGCGTTACCGCCGTGAGAGGGCGGCGTACTAGGCCGCTATACGATGGGGCCGTTTCGCGATCGCTTTCGCGACAACTTGACGATTATGCCATAGGCCGAGGGCGTCGACCAAAACGGCGGGAGCCGCCTCAGGCGAGCACGCGCAGGGCACCCGGCTCGACCTCGAGGTCGACGGGCAGGGGGCCGATGCGCTCCCCGTCGGCATAGGCGACGAGCGGCGCGTCCACCTCGATCCGGATGCGCGCGGCCCGCCGCATCACGACCCGCGGGTCGCTCGTGTGCTCACCCTTGAACACGCTCGGGAAGATGCGCAGAAACGCGAACCGCGACAGCGGCTTCACGATCATGACGTCGAGCAGGCCGTCGTCGAGCACCGCATCCGGGGTGATCTTCATGCCGCCGCCGAGCGAGGTGTTGTTGCCCACCGACACCATGAGCGCGTCGAGCTCGAGCCGCTCGCCGTCGAGTGTCACGCGGTAGCGCAGCGGGGTGAGGCGGGCGAGCTCCGCGAGCAGCGCGAGGGTGTAGCGGCTCGGCCCCTTCGGGTGGCGCATGAGGTTCGCCCGCTCGTTGACGATCGCGTCGAAACCGGCCGACAGCGCGCAGGCGAAACGCCGTTCGCCGGGGGTGCCGTCGGCATCCGTCCACGTGATCCGTGCCACGTCGATCGCACGCGCCGGCCTGCCGAGGGCCTCGCCGAGGAAGCGGATGGCCGCCTCGGTGTCGTCGTGCGGGATGCCGAGGCCGCGGGCCATGTCGTTGCCGGTTCCCGACGGCACGATGCCGAAGGGCACCCTGGTGCCGGCCACCAGGTTGACGCCGAGGTTCACCATGCCGTCGCCGCCCACGACGACGAACGCATCCGGCTTCGACCGCAGCGCCGCGCGCGCCACCTCGAGAAGCGACTCGAAGTCGGGCTCGGTGAGCGAGGTGACCTCGTGCCCCATCGCGCGGAGGGTCTGCACGACCGCGGGCCCCACGTCGCGGCTCGCACCGAACGACGCCGTCGGGTTGATGGCGACGACCACCCGGGCCGGCTTCGTCGTCATGCGCCCATCATGGCATTCGCGACATGCCCGCGAGCGCTACCCGAATCCGCGAGCGCTACCCGTAGACCGGTAGCGCTCGCCGGTTTCGGTAGCGCTCGCGAGAGGGGGGCGGAAGCGGATGCGACGCAGCAGTTGCGCGTTGAGGGCCACGATGACCGTCGAGGCGCTCATGAGCACGGCCGCGAGCCACGGCGGCATGAGGAAGCCGACCCCCGCGAGCACGCCCGCGGCGAGCGGGATGCCGAGCGCGTTGTAGCCCGCCGCCCACCACAGGTTCTGCAGCATCTTGCGGTAGCTCGCCCGGCTCAGCGTGATCGTGTCGACGACGCCGCGTGGGTCGGACGAGGCGAGCACGACGCCCGCCGACTCGATCGCCACATCCGTTCCCGCCCCGATCGCGATGCCGAGGTCGGCCGTCGCGAGCGCGGGCGCGTCGTTGATGCCGTCGCCCACCATCGCGACCCGCGCAGCGCCGCCCGCCTGCAGCGCGGCGACCTCGGCCGACTTCTGCTCGGGCAGCACCTCGGCCCGCACCTCGTCGATGCCGAGGTCGCGCGCGACGTGCGCGGCGACGGCGTGCGCGTCACCCGTGAGCATCGCGACACGGATGCCGCGCGAGCGCAGCGCTGCCACCGCATCCGCCGCCTCGGGGCGCACGATGTCGGCGATCGCGAACGCCGCGAGCACGCGGGCGTCGGAATCGGCATCCTCGACGAGCAGCACGGTGGTCGAGCCGTCGTCGCCCGCCGCCCGCACGGCGTGCACGAGCTGCGGTTCGAGGCGGATGCCGCGCTCGGTCACGTAGCGCACGCTCGCCACCGCGAGCTGCCGCCCGTCGACGGTCGCGACGGCACCGCGGCCGGCGAGCGCCCGGAAGCCGCGCGCGGTCGGCAAGGCGAGTCCCGCCTCGCGCGCCGCCGCGACGATGGCACGCCCGATGGGGTGCTCGCTGCGCTGCTCCACCGCGGCGGCGAGCACCGTCGCCTGCTGCGCGTCGACGCCGTCCGCGGGGACGGTCGCGACGAGCGCCTGACGCCCCTCGGTGAGCGTGCCGGTCTTGTCGAACAGCACGACGTCGACATCCTTGGCCTCCTCGAGCGCCGCCCGACTGCGGATCAGGATGCCGCGCCGCGCCGCGAGGGCGGTCGAGATCTGCGCCACGAGCGGGATGGCGAGCCCGAGCGCATGCGGGCAGGCGATCACGAGCACCGCGACGACGCGCTCGAGCACGAAGGCGGGGTCGTCGGGCCGCAGCAGCCACCACACCGCGAGGGTGATCACGGCGGCGCCGACCGCGACGTAGAAGAGCAGCGCGGCGGCGCGATCCGCCAGCAGTTGCGCGGGCGATCGGCTCGCCTGCGCATCCGCCACGAGCCTCATGATGCCCGCGAGCGCGGTGTCACCGCCCGTGCGGGTCACCTCGATCGTGAGCGAACCGAGAGCGACCGAACCCGCCACGACCTCGCCGCCGACGGCCTTGTCGACGGGTGTCGACTCCCCCGTGAGCAGCGACTCGTCGACCTCGGCCTCCCCCTCGACCACGCGCCCGTCCGCGGGGATCGCCGCCCCCGGGCGCACGAGCACGTGATCGCCCACCGCGAGCTCGGAACGCGCCACCCGCACGGGCGACCCGTCGCGCAGCACCTCGGCCTCATCCGGCAGCAGCTTCGCGAGCTCGCCGAGCGCGTTCTGCGCCCCGTGCACGGCCGACATCTCGATCCAGTGCCCGAGCAGCATGATCGTGATGAGCGTCGAGAGCTCCCACCAGAAGTCCATGCCGGGCAGCCCGAACATGACGGCGGTCGAGTAGCCGAACGACACCACGATCGCGAGCGAGATGAGCGTCATCATGCCGGGGCTCTTGGCCCGCAGCTCGTGCCACGCGCCCGCGAGGAAGATGCGCCCGCCGATGACGGTGATCGCCGCGCCGAAGACGGCCGGGATCCACTCGCTGCCGGGGAACCTCGGACCGGCGAGGCCCAGGATGTCTTGCAGACCCGTCGAGAACACGAGCGTCGGCAGGGTGAGCACGAGGCTGATCCAGAACAGCTTGCGGAACTGGAGCGGGTCGTGGCCGGAGTGGTCGTGGGCGGAGTGGTCGTGGGCGGAGTGGTCGTGTGATGAGTGGTCCGCGGATCTCGATACACCGTCGCTGCGCGACGGCACTCGATCAGCGGGGTGGTGGTGGTCGCCTGCGTGGTCGTGGGCAGGGTCAGCGGGGTGGGGGTTGTCGCCTGCGGGGTGGTGGGCGGGATCAGCGGGGTGGTGGGCGGGGTCAGCGGGGTGGTCGTGGTGGGGGTGGTCGCCCGCGTGGTCGTGGTGCTCGTGGGCGCTCATCAGGCACCCCGGTTCTGCTGCAGCTCGAACACGGCGAGCAACTCGTCGACGGCCTTCTCGCGCTCGTCGCCGCCCTCGTCGAACATCTGCGACACGTGGGTGCGCAGGTGGTTCTCGACGAGCAGCTTGTTGAGGCTGCCGAGCGACTTCTGGATGGCGAGGGTCTGCGTGATGATGTCGACGCAGTAAGCCTCGTCTTCGATCATCTTCTCGACGCCGCGCAACTGCCCCTGGATGATGCGGGAGCGGTGCAGGGCGCGCTTCTTGATGTCGGCGATCATGCCGACAGAATATACCCCCCAGGGGTATCTACGCAGCCTCAGTCGCCGAAGACCTCGTGCAGGATGCGCACGTTGTCGGCATCCGTCTGCGCCGCCCCGCCCTCGTGACCGTTGAAGGGGAAGACCTCGATCGACTTCTCCCCCGCGTACGCGTTGTACGCGCCGAACACGGTCGAGGGCTTGCACGTCTCGTCCATGAGCGCGACGGTGAACCACGCGGGTGCCGTCGCGCGTCGGGCGAAGTTGACGCCGTCGAAGTAGGCGAGCGTCTCGAGCACGTGCGCGACCTTGCCGCGATGCTGGGCGAGATAGCGCACGACCTCGTGGTACGGGTCGCGGTCGTGGATGGTGAGCGCCCGCGGGAAGTCGCACAGGAACGGCACCTGCGGCAGCACCGCCGCGAGACCGTCGACGAGTCCGGCGACGGCGAGCGAGATGCCGCCGCCCTGGCTGCCGCCCGTGACGGCGATGCGCGACGCGTCGACCACCTCGAGCGTGCGCGCCGCGTCGACCGCACGCACGGCATCCGTGAACAACCGCCGGTAGTAGTACGTGTCGCGGTGATCGATGCCGCGCGTCATGACGCCGGGGATCTGCGGACCCGTGACGCCGTCGTCGGGGGTGTCGCCGATCGACCACCCCGAGCCCTGCCCGCGGGTGTCGACATGCAGGTGCGCGAAGCCCGCCGAGGCGTAGAGCAGGTTCTCGGTGGGCCGGCCGCGCCCTCCGCCGTAACCCTGGTACTGCACGACCGTCGGCAGCGCACCGGACGCACCCCGCGGCACCCGCAACCAGGCCCGGATGGGCTGGCCCGCGAAGCCGGGGAACGTCACGTCGAACACGTCGAGGGTGCGCAACCCCACCTCGACCGGCTCGAGCACGGCGCCCGCAGGGGCGGCGGCGCGGCTCTCGGCGAGCGTCGCCTCCCAGAACGCGTCGAAGTCGGCGGGGTCGTGCTGCGAGCTGCGGTAGGCACGCAACTCGGCTTCGGGCAGGTCGACGAACATGGCATCCCTTCGGTGAGGTTCGCCCTCACCCTAGGGGCGTCAGACCGCGGGTGAGAACTCGGGGAGCATGCCGGACGCCAGCACCCCTCGGTCGCTGTAGACGACACCGGCCTTGATCACGAGTCGCACGTGCGCGGGCTCCGCGAGGGATGCGATGTCGGCGATCGGGTCGACGTCGGCGACCACGAGGTCGGCGGCGCGTCCCGTCGCGACGGTTCCGAGCAGGTGATCGAGTTCCAGCAGTCTCGCGGCGGCGCCCGTGCCGGCGACGATGGCCTGCATCGGCGTCATGCCGTAGTCCACCATGAGCCGCAGCTCGTCGAGATTGGCGCCATGGGCGGGAACCGCCGCATCCGTGCCCATCGCGACCGATCCTCCCGCCTGCAGCAGTCGCGCGAACGACTCCCGCTGGCGGACGTCACGTTGCTCGTGCTGCTCGCGCTCCTCGGGCGTCGCGTCGTCGCGCACGGGACGCGCGAAGGTCGACAGGGTGGGCACCAGGTACGCCCCCTGCTCCGTGAGCAACTCGATTCCGCGATCGTCGACGAAGTAGCCGTGTTCGATGCTCCGGGCCCCCGCCTCGAGAGCAGCGACGATGGAGCGCGGCGTGTTGGCGTGCGCGGCCACGGGAAGCCCGAGCGACCGTGCGGTCTCGGTCACGGCGGCGAGCTCCGCGGTCGACAGGCCACCCGCATCCGGATGCGTCGCGGTGGGGCTCGCACTCAGCGTCACCTTGATGACGTCCGCTCCTGCAGCCCGCAGCTCGCGCACCGCGCGCACGCAGTCGTCGACGCCGTCCACCTGTCGGGAGGTGCGCGAGGGTGACATCGCCGGGCCGAAGTCGAACCCGCCCCGGGTGCGGAAGTCTGCGACGCCGCCCGTCGGGGTGAGCACGTTGATCGCGATCGAGAGCCGCGGACCGGCCGTGAGCCCGGTCTCGACGGCCACCTTGGTGGCGAGATCGGCCCCGCCGAGGTCACGGACGGTCGTCACGCCCGCCTCGATCGTGCGCCGCATGCGCACCGCCATCTCATAGGGCGCGAGCCCGGCCGGGCGGTGCAGGTAGTCCTCGGCGCGCAGGTGCCCACGACCCGGCATGGCGAGATGCACATGCGTGTCGATGAATCCCGGCAGCACGGTGTGCCCGCGAAGGTCGATCGAACGCATCCCGCGCGCCCACTCGGGAAGCCGCTCACGAGGGCCGACCCAGGCGATCTGCTCCCCCACGACGACCACGCTCGAGTCCGGCTGAGGCGGGGCGCCTGTTCCATCGATGAGCGTGGCGCCCGCCAACACGGCCCCGTGGGTCGCGCGACCGTCGTCGGTCGTCATCGGCCGGCCCCCGCCGTCACGAGCCGGTCGTCGGCTCCGTAGGCGAACGCCGCAGCGCGGTTCGCGTGCAGATGCACGGGATCGCCGGGGCGGGCGGATGCCTCCACACGGCTCACCGTGGCGAAGAGCGTGCGGTCACCCTGTCGGATGACGTACTCCGCGCGATCGCCTGCCGGGAGCAGTTCGTCGACCACCCCGGTGCCGAGCGCGACGGCATCCGACGGGAGCGTCTCTTCGCCGGTCGAGACCGTGACCTGAGTGGGACGCACGCGGATGCGGTAGGAGCCCGAGGGAAGGTCGTCCCACCCGCCGAGACGCTCGTCGCCGGCGAACGCTCCGGAGTCTCGAGATTCCACGTCGAAGGCGTTGCGGGCGCCCAGGAAGTCGGCGACGAACTCCGTCGCGGGCGAGGAGTGCACCTCGTCGGGTGTGCCGATCTGCTCGAATCGACCCTCACGCATCACGGCGACCCGGTCGCCCAAGGCGAGCGCCTCCTCCTGATCATGCGTGACGTACACCCCCGTGAATCCGACGGCGCGGTGCACCTGACGCAGTTGGGCGCGCAGTTCGATGCGCAGCAGGGCGTCCAGGTTGCTGAGCGGCTCGTCGAGCAGCATCAGCAGGGGCTTGCTCGCGAGTGCCCGGGCGAGCGCGACGCGCTGCTGCTGGCCGCCGCTCAGCTCCGGAGGGTACCGATCCGCGAGGTGCCCGCACTGCACGATCTCGAGCACCTCCCGCACCCGCGCGGCGCGATCCGCCCTCATCCCCCGGGACGTGAGCGGATACTCGACGTTCTGGGCGACCGTCATGTGCGGCCAGAGCGCGTAGTTCTGGAACACCATTCCGATATCGCGCTTGTTGGGGGGCACGAACACACCGGTCTCGACGTCGACGACCGTACGATCGCCGAGGTCGATCGTCCCCCCATCCGGACGCTCGAGACCGACAAGGCAGTTGAGCAGGGTCGTCTTGCCGCAGCCGCTCGGCCCGAGCAGCACGAGCAACTCGCCGTCGCCCACGGAGACGTCGAGACCCTTGAGCACCTGCACCGTCTCGTTGCGGCGGCTGAACGACTTCGTGAGCCGTCCGACTGCCACTCGCTTGGTGGCCGTGTGGTCGGTCATATTCTCTCCAATGCTCGAGTGCCGCCGAAGATGAGGGCCGCGATCACACCCACGCTCGTGACCACCGTCATGACGAGTGCGATGACGGCGACCATCGGGTACGAGCCGCCTCCGTACTCGTCGAAGAGCAGCACCGACATCACCGTGGTCCCCGGGGCGCGCAGCAGCACCGAGACCCCGAACTCGTGCACGAGCAGGATGAAGATCAGAGCGGCGGATGAGGCCAGGCCCGATCGGCCGAGCGGCATGATGATGCGGAAGAAGGTGCGCGCGGGCCCCGCTCCGGCGACGAGACTCGCGTCGGAGGTCGCCCGCCCCACCGAGATGAGGGTCGCCAGCTGGTAGCGCACGGCGAACGGCAGCATGATCGTGATGTAGGCGATCACGAGACCGGCGGTGGTGCCGTAGAGACGCACGCCCGGGAGCGAGTAGGCGAACAGGAAGCCGAAGCCGATGAGGGCCGCCGGCACCGCGAGCGGAAGGTTGGCGCCGGCGTCGATGACCGCGGCGACCGGCTTCCACAGGCGATGGCGGTTGTAGATCGCGAGAGCGACGAGCATGCCGAGCGGAAGCACCACGGCGATCGCCAACAGGGTCACCAGGAGGGTCGTCCCGACCGCGACCAGCAGGTCGGGTTCGCTGAACGCCGCGACATAGTTCTTGGTGGTGAGCAGCTCGAGTGACAGATTGCCCGACCAGTACGGGGTGAGGCTCACGAAGCCGAGAGCGAGGATCGGCAGCACCGCGGCCAGGAGCACGTAGAGAACCACATAGACCGTCGCGAGCGCGGTCCCCACCCGGCTGCGCGGCGCCTGCCGCACGCTCGAGACACCGCGGCCCACGAAGCGGTTCTGGTCGCCGATCAGGCGCCGCTGCACGACGACGAGGATGAGCGCGACGACGAGCAGAGGGGTGCCCAGGGAGGCGGCGATCGCATAGTCGATCGGATACCGCTGGGTGAGAGCGAACATCTGGGTCGTGAGCACGTCGACCCCTTCGCGGCGCCCGAGCATGAGCGGGCCCGTGAACTGCCCGAGCGAGAGCAGGAGCACGACGACCGACGCGTAGACGAGGGTCGGCCGCAGCATGGGGAGCGTCACCGTCCACAGCACGCGCCCCGCGCCCGCTCCGTTGACGCGTGCCGCCATGCCGAAGTCGTCGCCGAGGTTCTGAAGGCCGGTGCGCACGAAGAGGTAGACGAATGCGGCGAGGTTGATGCCCGTGTACATGATGATCCAGAACGGCTGGTACACGTTGATCGGCCCGGTCGTGAGCTCGGAGAAGAAGGGCAGCATCCGCAGGAACGCGTTGATGTACCCGCTCTCGGGCGAGAACAGGAAGACGAATCCCACCACGTGCGCGATGCCGGGGATGACGAGCGGCAGTGCCGGGGTGAATGCCAGCCCACGCCGCAGCCTGTCGGGCAGCGCCTGCACGGCGAGGGCGAGCGAGGTGCCGAGCACCATCGCGACGGCGAGCGCCCCGAATCCGATGGCGAGCGTCATCACGACGACATCCCAGAACCCGGGAAGATCCGCGAGCGCCCGTATGCCGGCCGCACCGTTGTCGAGCGCCTGCCACTGCAGGGGCACCACGGGGGCCAGCACGAATACGACGACCGCGAGTGCGAGCAGCACCCACGGCCATTGCCGCCCGAGCTCACGCGTCGCGCGCACGAGAGTCATGGGGTCTCCGTTCGGTAGTCGATGGCTGAGGGTCGGGTGGTGCGCGCCGGGGTGCTCGGCACGCACCACCCCCGGTACTCGGCGGATCAGCCGAAGTACTGGTCGAACTTCCTCTGCCACTCGTCGAGCACGTCGGGCGTGTACTCGCGCGGATCGAGGATCTGCACGGTCGATACGTCGACGGCTCCGTCGATTCCCGAGAGCGCACTCGAGCCGAGCCCGTCGCCGTTGAAGGCGAACTGACCCGCGGGCGACATGAAGAAGTCGAGGAACACCTGTCCTGCCTCCGAGCGCTCGGAGTGCGCGAGCACGCCTGCCGCGTAGGAGAAGCCGAATGCGGGATCGGTGACCACCCAGTCGACGGGCGCCCCCTGCTCCTTGAGATCGAGCACGAGGACCGGCGTGGACATGCCGGCGACGCCGACCTCGCCCGAGGCGATGGCCTGCGCCATCGGAACGTTCGAGGGGTACATCTTCGGCTCGAGTTCGCCGAGCGCCTCGAGGTACTCCGTTCCGAAGTTGCGCTCCAGGAAGGCGAGGTACCCCGAGTGCACCGCCGCGAGCGGCGGGGCCATGGTGAGCCCGATCTTGCCGTGGTTGGCTTCATCGAGCAGGTCGTCGAACCCCTCGAAGCCGTCGGGGAACGTCTGGGTGTTCCAGACGATGATGCTCCACGGCGTGATCGAGGCGGTCGGCGCGGTGGCCGGGTAGCTCCAGAACTCCTCCGGCCAGTTCTCGACGCTCGGGCTGTCGAGCTCGAGCAGCGCCCCACCGTTGGTGATGAACCAGGGTTCGGTGTAGAGGAAGACGTCCGCCCCCTGCTGCTTGCCGGCGATCTCGGCTTCCACACGCGCCGGCAGTTCGCCGGCACCGCGGGTGACGTTCACCGTGATCTCCGGATAGCACTCGTTGAACGCCTCGATGAGACGATCGTTCTGCTGAGGAGCCGCGACGCTGTAGAGCGAGAACGACCCCTGCTCTTCGGCCGTCGCGACGATCTTCTGCCATGCCGCATCGTCTGAGCGGCACTCGGCGTTCGCGGGAGCTTCTCCTCCCCCCGGACTCTCCGAGGCCGTGCACGCGGTCGTCGCGAGTGCCAGGACACCGATTGCTGCCGCGCCGAGCACGCGACGGACTGTAGATCTGCTGCTGCGCATCTCACCCTCCATTGGGCTTAGTTCAACGCTGAATTATGCGTGATCGCACAGTAGCTAGCAGCAAACTAGCCAGTCAAGAAGATTTGGTACGCAATTCGTTTACCGTTGAACTTAACTCTAAGGGGGCGCACGCGACCGCACGTGCGGCGCACGGCGATGTCGGCCTCTCAGCGGGAGAATCCGTCGGCGGGTCTTGGAGAAACCTCCAAGCGACCCCCGTCGGTCGGCCCCTCCGACTGCCCGAGCAGCCGCCGCACCTGCAGCGCGAGCATGACCTCGGTGAGCGTCGCCGCGTCATCGAGCCGCAAACCCGAGAGCCGTTCGATCCGATCGAGGCGGTACCGCACGGTGTTCTCATGCACGCCGAGCGTCCGTGCTGCCGCGCTCACCGAGGCTCCCGTGGTGACGAACGCCTCGATCGTGTCGAACAGCGTCGCGTCGAGCCCCGCCTCCCCCGCCGAGGGTCCGGCGAGGCGGGCGAAGAGCTCGTCTCCGAACTGCTGTGCCGCCTGCATGCCGTCCCACTTGCTCAGCAGACGAAGCAGACCGAAGTCCTTCGTGCAGACCAGACGGAACTCCCGACCGTAGCGCCTGACCAGCGACGCGGTCTCGCGACACGCATCCGTCGCATCCTTCATCGCGCCGAGGTTCGCGATCGCGTCCGAGAGCACCGCCACGCGCATGTCGTAGTCGGCAGCGAAGGACTCGAGCGCTTCGCGCGTCGTCGCACAGAACTCCGGTGTCAGCCGATCGCTGGGCGACGCGAGCTCCACGAGGAGAAGGTCGGAACTCGTCACACCGAAATCTCCGACGCAGCGGGCACTCCCGCCCCATGCCCCGTTCAATGCGCTGCCCAGGGTGCGCCGGCGACGTGCCGACTCGCTCGAACGCGAGAGGGTACCGGTCGCCTCCTGATACTCGATGCGCAGCACGAGGTGCGGAAGACCCGGGTCGACCCCCGCGGCCGGGGCGGCACCATGAAGCGCGGCGCGATCGGCGCGCCCGTAGAGGACGTCGGAGATGAAGTGCTCGGATGCGCGATCCGCGAGGCTCTCCCCCGCCGACTCCCTCTTCACGACGAGGGCGAGTGCCGCCGCGAGTTGCGTCAGGGCCTCGTCGCCGATCGCGAGAGCCTGCGAGACGTCGCCCACCTCGAGGTAGCCGACAACCTCCTGTCCGACCGACACGGCGCAGAACCTCCTGCGCCGCCCGTCGACGAGCACGTCGACGCACTTCGCGCCGTCACGCAGCGCACGGAGCTCGTCGGCCACCGACGCCTCGGCGAGATGGCGCGGTGAGAGCGACGGGAGGTGCGCCGCAGAGGGGGATCCGGCGATCAGCTGAAGCCCCGGGTCGTAGAAGTTGAGCGGCCTCTGCACGAAACGCTCGCAGATCTCGAGCAGCTCGTCGGCACCCGCGTCCTGGGTGACGGCAGCGGTGAGTGCGGTGCCCATCCGGTTCAACGCGAGCAGGAGGTCGCGTTGCCTCTCCGCGCGCAGCCGATCCAGGTGCAGTCGTTGCACGAGCATCAGCTGTTGCACTCCCGCCGCGACCACGGCCGCGAAGACCTCGGCCGTCTCGAGCCGCGCTCGGGTGAGGCCGCGGTCACGGCCCTCGTCGTCGGCGTAGATGATCCCGATGACGGTGGCATCGACGACCAGCGGGATGCCGACGAGCGCACGCGCCCCGAACTGACGGGACTCCGGCCGACTGGTCAGCCGTGGGTCGCTGCTCGCGTCGGGTGTGAACACCGGAGTACGGGTGCGCACGATCTCGCGTGCGAAGCGATCGCGCGGTCGACCGGTGACGATCTCCCGCACCTCCACGGGCGGCGCGGGCGCCACCCAGCCGACCCGCCCCTGGAAGAGGCCGTCGTCGCGTCGAAGATAGATCGAGTACCGCCGCACCCCGAGCACGGCGCACATCGCGTCACCGACGACGCGAAGCAGATCGTCGAGCGGGGCGTCCGGGTTCCCCGCCGATCGCGCGACCGTGTCGAGGGCCGCGAACACCGTCTCGCGCTCGTCCTCGACGCCGGTCTCGGACATCTTCGTCACGAGATCGAGAAGCTTCGCTGTCATGCGAACAGTATGGGTCGGTCGACGACGAGACTGAATACCCGACGCCGTCGGGGCATAGAGTCGGCTCCATGAACGTGACCAAGTACGAGCACTCCTGCATGGTCGTGAGCAAGGGCGGCGCCCGGCTCGTGATCGACCCCGGCATGTTCCTCGCGGCGCTGCCCGAGAGCTCGGGGGTCGTCGCGATCGTGCTCACCCACGAGCACGCCGACCACTTCTCGGCCGACCGGGTGAGCGACCTGCTCGCGATGAACCCGGATGCGCGCGTCTTCGGGCCGCAGGGGGTCGCGGATGCGGCGGCCGCATCCGGCATCGAGGTCGAGGTCGTGCATGGGGGCGACGCCGTCGAGGTCGAACCGTTCAGCCTGCGCTTCTTCGGCGACACGCACAACGTGATCCACTCGTCGATCCCGGTGATCGACAACGTGGGCGTGCTCGTCGACGACGAGTTCTACTACGGTGGCGACTCGTACACCGAGCCGGGCGTCGAGGTGGAGCTCATGGCCGCCCCCGTCGGCGCGCCGTGGCTCAAGATCGGCGAGGCGATGGACTACGTGCTCGCGGTGAAGCCGCACCGCGCGTTCCCCGTGCACGATATGACGCTCTCGGTGGCCGGCAAGAAGATGCAGGCCGATCGACTCAAGTGGGCGACCGAGCAGAACGGTGGCGAGTTCCACGTGCTCGAGCCGGGCGAGTCGATCGACCTCTGAGCGCCCGCGACACGCGCCCACAACGCACTCGGCCCCCGATCCCGAGCGGGAACCGGGGGCCGAGCGGCGTCGAACGTCAGTCGAGGGCGACGTAGATGTCGTTGCCCCAGATCGAGCCGAGCACCAGCTGCGAGCCGGCGACGGCCGCGGTGGGCACCTCGAAGACGAGGTTCACCTCCGCGGTGCCGCCGGTGGTGAGCTCGGGTGCGTCGTAGAGCGAGTTCGGGTAGTCGGCGTAGCTCGTGTCGTAGAGCACACCGTCGCTTCCCGCGACCTGCGTGAAGATGAGGAACGGCGAGCCGGAGTCCGATCCGAGGTAGCTGTAGGTGACCGGCACGACGACGTACTGGGCGCCGGCCTCCGGCGCCGAGTTGTACTCGTCGGCGGCGAGCACGTCGGCCGTCGCGTCGAGCACCGGGGCGCCCACGACGACCTGCCACTCGTCGACGCCCTCGAGGTCGGTGAACGTGATCGTGTCACCGGGCGCGGCCGGGTTGCTCTGCGATCCGAGCGCGTTCGGGTCGCCGTCGTTCTGCGTCTCGCCCCCGTCGGGATCGGTGATCACCGGGTCGTCGGGGCCGAAGTCGCGCAGGTCGTCGATGCCCTGCTGGATGCCGTTGAAGACCACGAGCATGAAGATGCTGATGATCGCCGTGAGCAGCAGGGCGATACCCGACACGATGGTGCCGGCGATCGCGAGACCCTTGCCCTTGTTCTTCACGATGAGGCCCACGATGCCGAGCACGACGCCGACGAGCGCGATGAAGACGAACGCGAAGCCGACGAACGGGATCCAGCCCGCGGTCACCCCGAGCAGGAACGCGAGACCACCCGCGATGAGCGAGATGAGACCCATGACGTTGAAGCGTGAGGGGCCGGCCGGCGCCGCCGCATACGCGGGAGTCGCGGCGGGTGCACCGTACGGGTTGGGCTGCTGCGCGGCGTACGGATTCTGCGGCGTCTGCTGCGGGGCCTGCGGCTGGGCCGCGTAGGGGTTGGGCTGCTGCGGCTGCGCCGCGTAGGGGTTCTGGGCCGGCTGCGCATAGGGGTTGGCGGGCGCCGCGGGCGCGGCCTCGGTCACCGGCGGAACCGGCGGCGCGGCGGGCGGCACGGGCGGAACGGCGGGCGGCACCGACGAGGCATGCGCGTCGGGCGCGGGGGTTGCGGCGACGCCGGGTGCGGGAGGGATCGGGGGGATCTGGTCGCCGGTGGCGCCAGGCTGCTGCGGATCGGACATGAGCACGAGTCTGCCGTCTCCCGCCCCCGCTGACCAACCGCTGCGCCGGGGAGAGCTCCCCATACGTCTCGGAATGTCACATTCTCGCGGCCCGGATTGTCTTCCCGAGTATGAAGATCGTCGTCATCGGAGGTACTGGTCTGATCGGGTCGAAGGTCTCGGCCCGACTCGCGGCGGAGAAGGTGCCCGTCGTGGTCGCCTCCCGCGCCACAGGGGTGAACTCGTTCACGGGAGAGGGACTCGCGGAGACGCTCGAGGGCGCCGACACCCTCATCGACGTGTCGAACTCGTCCTACACCGACTATGCGGGTGCGCAGGAGTTCTTCTACGCCTCCACCCTCAACCTGCTCAGCTACGGTGCGGCCGCGGGCATCTCGCATCACGTCGTGCTCTCAATCGTGGGCACCGACCGGCTCGCGTCATCCGAGGGCGGCTACTTCGCGGCCAAGCTCGAGCAGGAACGCCTCGTGCGCGCATCCGGTCGCCCGTTCTCGATCGTGCACGCCACCCAGTTCTTCGAGTTCCTGCTCGACATCGCCGATTCGGCGACGCAACATGGAGTGGTGCGCGTGGCTCACGCCCTCATCCAGCCCATGGCCGCTGACGATGTCGCGGATGCGGTGCTGCGCGTGGCGCGCGGTGAGCCGACGGGCGGGATCACCGAGTTCGCCGGACCCGACCGCTTCCGTCTCGACAGCGTCGTGCGCACCCGGCTGTGGTTGCACGACGACCCGCGGCAGGTCGTGGCCGACCCGCTCGCGACCTACTTCGGCACCGACCTCGACGAGCGCGAACTGCTGCCCGCCGATGACGCCGTCATCATGCCCACCCGCTTCGACGATTGGACCCGCCATGTCGCGTGACAGCTTCGAGTACCCCGACACGGCCGGCTATCCCGACGGCACGGGCTTCCTCGACGAGGGCACGGCCGAGCAGGTCACCCGGGGCGCCGGCTCGGCCGAATTCGTGACCCCGAGCGCCGAGGCCCCCGACGATCTGCGGGTCATCGACGTGCCCGACGCCGAGGAATACCGGGCGATCATCGGCGACCGCGAGGTGGGTGTCATCCGCTACTCACGCGCCGACGGCGCCCCCACGGTGTTGCAGTCCACCTTCGTCGACCCCGAGCTGCGGGGCCAGGGCATCGCGACCGCCTTCATCGTGCACGTGCTCGACGAGCTGCGCCAACGCGGTGAGTCGATCGTCGTCGAGTGCCCGATGATCCGCCGCTACATCGCCGCCCACGGCGAGTACGCCGACATCGTCGTGCGGTGACGCGCGAGCACTGACAGCACAGCGATCGGGTGGCGCCGCGTGCGGCGCCACCCGATCGGCGCAGGCTCAGGCGACAGCGGCGCCGGAGTTCTCGGCGCGCACCGTCGCGACGGCCTCGAGGATGCTCTCGGCCACCGCGACCGGCTGCGAGACGCCGACCGCGTGCGAGGCGCCCGGGATCTCGCGCACCGCGCGCGCCCCCGCGCGCTCGGTCTGGAACCGCTGCAGCTCGGCGGGGATGTTGAGATCCGCTTCGCCGTAGACGAACCAGCTCGGCCGCTCGCGCCAGGCCGGGGTCGCGGTCGGCAGCGCTTCGGTCAGCGCCGCCTCGGTGACCGGGCGCTGGGTCGCACCCATGAGCCCCGCAACCTGCTCGGGCACATCCGCCGCGAACTGGTGGTGGAACGCGTCGCGACGGATCACGAACTCGTTGCCGCCGGTCGAGACGGGGTGGGCGTCGAGCGCCTCACCGAGCGTGCTGCCGGGGAACTTCGTCGAGAGCTCGAAGGCGTTCTCTCCGTGCTCGGGCGCGAAGGCCCCCACGTAGACCAGCGCCTGCACCGAGGGGTGCGTTCCCGCCTCCGTGATGACGAAGCCGCCGTAGGAGTGCCCCACGAGCACGATCGGTCCCTCGAGGCTGTCGAGCACGTCGCGCAGGTACGCGGCGTCGATGCTGACGCTGCGCAGGGGGTTGGCGACGGCGACCGAGGTCACGCCGTTCTGGTAGAGGTGCCGGATGACGTCGTTCCAGCTCGCGGACTCGGCAAAGGCGCCGTGTACGAGCACGACAGTGGGATTGCTCATGGTTCTTCTTCTTTCTGTTGTGAGATGGATGACCGGATGGGGGAGGAAGTCGTCGAGGCGAGTCGCCACAGCTCGGGGTCACCGCCGCCCGCGTGCACCTCGGTGTAGGCGCCGCCGGGCAGCCGCACGATGCGGCCGGTCTCCCAGCCGTGCTCGACGATGTCGAGGTCGCGGCGCTGGAGTCCGAGGCACACGCGCTGCGCGACGACGAACCCGATGACGGGACCGGCGAACAGCTGCACCTGGAACCCGACGAGCACGAGTTCGAGCGAGAGGTGGAAGAGGGACGCCAGATGGTCGGCGGCGGCAGCGGCCCACATGGTGCCGACGAAGATGAACCCTGCCACCCCGATCGCCGTGCGGTTCGCCGCGTTGCGAGGACGGTCGAGTGTGTCGTAGGTGCCCGAATCGTGCAGGATCCACGACTCGAGGTAGGGGTAGAGCGCGACGCCGACCACGAAGACGCCGACCACGAGGAGCGGCACGATGACGGCGAGGGTCCAGGTGCGGCCGAGCCACTCGACCTCCCAGCCGGGCGGCACGAGCCGCAGCGCGCCGTCGAGAAAGCCCGTATACCAGTCGGGCTGGCTGCCGGCCGCCGCGCTCGCGGGGTCGGACGGTCCGTTGAGCCAGACCGGACTGATCGTCACCGTCGCGCCGACGAAGGTGATGAGGGCGACGACGATCGCGCCGAGTCCTGCGGCCCGGGCCGCGGCCCGCGGCCACGTCGGCACGAACTCGAGCGGTCGCTCCGGCGGCCTCGGCAGCAGGGGCACGGGTCGACGCAGCACGAGCACCGAGCGCACGAGCACGACGGCCACGAGGGCGAGCGGCAGCACGACGACGTGCAACGGTGTCAGGCGTTCGATCACATCACCCGGGAAGGCGCCCCCGAACAGCAACGCAGAGATCCAGGTGCCCACGACCGGGATGCCGAGCGCGACGCCCTCGGTGATGCGCAGGCCCGTTCCCGAGAGCAGATCGTCGGGAAGGGCGTAGCCGCTCCACCCCGTCGCGAGCGCGAGCACGAGCACCCCGACCAGCAGCACCCAGCTCGCACGTCGCGGGCGGCGGTACCCGCCGGTGAAGAAGATGATGGCGAGCTGCACGCACAACGCCGCCGCGAGCGCGAGCGCCGACCAGTGGTGCACCTGCCGCAGCAGCAGTCCGCCGGGGATCTCGAAGGAGAGGCGCATGACCGAGTCGAAGGCCGCCGAGACCTCGGTGCCGCGCAGCGGCGCATATGATCCGGCGTAGATGACGCGCTCGCTCGAGGGCGCGTAGAAGATGGTCAGCACCGCCCCGCTCACGATCAGCACGACGAGGAGCGCGAGCGGGACGATGCCGAATCCGTGGGTCCAGTGGCGCGGCACGGGACGTGCGCGCAGTGCCGCGATCGCGGTCGTGACCGCGGCCCCGGCGCGGGTGCGTGCGAAGCCCGTCGCGAGACGATCGGTGAGGGATCGCCGCGCCCGACGGTCACGGGCGCGGCCGGCCTCCCTGTGCGGGGTGTGCGTCATGGAGGCCTCCTCCCTCTTCCATGAGAGAAGACAGACTCACCCCGCGGTGTGTGACCGATCGCGCGGATTCAGCCCGCGGGCGCGAACGAGATGCGTGCGAGCTTCTCGGGGTTGAGCAGCCAGAACAGTCGCGCGATCCCGTCGCCCGAGGTGCACATCGTGATGACGGTGACGGCCTCGCCGTCGGCGACGATCGCGACGCCCGGCTCCCCGTTGATCTCCGCCTCGCGCACCTCGATGCCGTCCCAGAACCAGCGCGAGAAGGCCGCGACGAACTTCACGACGCGTTCGGGTCCGATGATGGGGATGCGGGCCGCGTGCACGGCATCCCCGCCGTCGGAGTAGCTGATGATGTCGGCGGATAACAGCCTCTCCAGCTCGCGCACGTCGCCGGAGCGGGCGGCGGTGACGAAGGCGCGCAGCAGCCGGCGGTGTTGCGTGGTCGAGACCGTACGGTGGCGACCCGACGCGATGTGCTCGCGGGCGCGGCTCACGAGCTTGCGCACCGCCATCTCGCTCGTCTCGAGGGTGTCGGCGATGCTCGCGTACTCGTAGCCGAAGGCCTCCCGCAGCACGAACGCCGCGCGCTCGGAGGGCGAGAGCGCTTCCATGAGCACGAGCAGGCCGAACGATAGCGACTCGTTGAACTCGGCCTCGACCTCGGGGCCGGCCTCGGTGTCGATCGGTTCGGGCAGCCATGGACCGGTGTAGCTCTCGCGTCGCACGCGCGCGGAGTGCAGCACGTTGATCGCGACACGCGTCGTGGTCGTCACGAGGAACGCCTCGGGATGCTCGACCTGTGCTCGGTCGTAGGCCTGCCACTTCAGCCAGACGTCCTGCACGACGTCTTCGGCATCCGCGACCGTGCCGATCACGCGATAGGCGATGCCGAAGAGCCGGGGTTGCAGCGCCTGGAACTGGTGCGCCGCGGTGTCGAGGTCGGCGTGGGGAGGCGCATCGACCGGATGGGGTGGAGCGTCGGTCTGGAGTTCGCGTCGGATCGCGAGGTTCTCGGTGTGGGACCGCATGGGAGTCTCCTCGTCGTGATGCGGGAAACGGTACTCCTCTGAGCGCACGTGTCAATAGATTTCTTTTATTTAGAGTGCTAGGTTTTTCGCATGGACGAACCGGAGGGCGCGATCCCCCTGAGTGAGATGGTGTGCTGGAACCTGTATCAGGCCTCGCGCGCCGTCGTCGCGGAGTACCGGCGGCTGTTGGAACCGATCGGGCTCTCCTACCCGCAGTACATCGCGCTCGCCTGCCTCTGGGAGTACGGCGACCACACCGTGGGTGCGCTCGCCGACCGGCTCCAGCTCGAGTACGGCACCATGACGCCCCTGCTGAAACGTCTCGAGCAGCGCGGCCTGATCACGCGCACGCGCAGCCCGAAAGACGAACGAACGGTCATCGTCTCCCTGAGCCCCGAAGGCGCGGCCCTCAGCCACCACGTGCCGCAGATCTACTCGGGCATCCGCGAGGCCTTCGAGTTCACGCCCGAACGCTCGGCCGACGCTCTCGATGTGCTGCGCGCGATCGCCGCGAAGGCCCGCACCCCCGGCGAGTAACATGGCGTCTTCGTCGACGACGTCACAACTCGGCACCCGGCACGGTCTCTTCTTCGAGGACCGGTGTGCCCGCACCGGCGAAGGGGGACCCGTGACCGACAATCGCACAGGCGACGCCGGGACCGCGGTGTCCCGTGGCGCGTGACAGCGCGGTCGCCGGGCTTCTCGCGGCGCTCGAGCGATCGGACGGCAGCGGAACCGCGGCGTTCCTCGGCGTGCGGGCGCATCTCGTGCATGACGCGGGCGACGCGAGCGGCGGTGAGGCGCGCGGACGCATGCGGGTCGCGCGGCAGCTGCTCGGCATCCGCAAGCGGTTCCCGGATGCCGTGGTGAGCCCGGCGCGCGTGAACGGCGCACCCGGTGGCGTCATCCGCACGCCCGAGGGGCGCGTCGTCGCGGTGATCGCCGCCGAGGGGGGCCGCCGCATCCGGAGCGTGTGGGTGACGACGGCGCAGCGCAAGCTCGCGCGCTGGAACTAGGCCCGCCTCGCGAGCGGGAGCGTCACATCCGCCCCGCCTGCGCTGTCCCCTCTGTGGGCGCGGTCGCGCGCCCGCTCACGGAATGAGGAGACCATGAAGATCGTCGTCATCGGAGGAACCGGCCTCATCGGCTCGAACCTCGTCGCACAGCTCACCGCGGCCGGCCACGAGGTCGTCGCCGCGGCCCCCAGCACCGGCGTCGACACGCTCACGGGCGAGGGGGTCGCCGAGGCACTCGCGGGCGCCCAGGTGCTCGTCGACGTGTCGAACTCGCCCTCGTTCGAAGAGAAGGCGGTGCTCGACTTCTTCACCACCTCGACCGGGACCCTGCTGGATGCCGCGCGCGCGGCGGGCGTCGAGCACTACGTCGCGCTGTCGATCGTGGGCACCGAGCGGCTCGCCGACAGCCCGTACATGCGCGCCAAGGTCGCGCAGGAGAAGCTCATCCGCGAGGGCGGCGTGCCGTACTCGATCGTGCACGCCACCCAGTTCTACGAGTTCGTGCGCGGCATCGCCGACTCGGCCACCGTCGACGGCGTGGTGCGCCTGCCGCACGCGGGCATCCAACCGATGGCGAGCGCGGACGTCGTGGCCGCCCTGTCACGCGTCACCGTGGGTGAGCCCACGGGTGGCGTCGTCGAGATCGGCGGCCCGCAGCACTGGCACCTCGACGACCTCGTGCGCACGGGGCTCGGCCTCATGGGCGACGAGCGCAGCGTCGTGGCCGACCCCGAGGCCACCTACTTCGGCGCGCACCTCAGCGGCGACGAGCTCGTGCCGGGACCCGACGCGCAGCTCTCGACGCGCGGCTACGAGGAGTGGCTGCCCGACAACCCGCCGCCCGCGCGCTGAGCGGTGCCGACCGACTCCTCGTCGGGCGTCGGCTCGTCGGGCATGAGCTCGAGCGAGCTGACGCCCGGCATCGAGAACAGCATGCGGGCGCCCGGCCTGCCGCCGAGCACCATGAGCACGAGCTCGCAGTGCGCGCAGCGCGCGACGGCGCCCATCGCCGTGGCGTAGACCATCGTGCGCGCGATGACGCCGCTCTCGTGGCATCCGGCGCACGTCGCGACCGCGAGCGTGACATCGCGGCCGAACACCTCGGCGAGCGGCCCCGCGATCGCATTCCCGTCGACTTTCACCCTCAGCCTCCTCCGAACCGCTCGGTGCGGATGTCGCGCGGCTCGTGGCCGAGCGCCACGAGCCAGTCGGCGACCGCCTCCACGAACGCGGTCGGACCGCACACGTACACGCTCGGCCGCTGTTCGACGGGCCAGACGGCCGCCGCGAGGGTCTCGCGCGTGATGCGCCCGACCGGCTCCGCCCATCCGTCGGGGGCCTGCCGCGTGTACACGTAGCGGATGTCGAGGCCGCGCCCGGCGAAGCGGCTCAGCTCGGGCGCGAAGAAGCGGTCCTCGGGCGTGCGCACCGAGTAGAGCAGGCGGAACGGCGTCGCATCCCGCCGGACCTCCTGCAGGGCGTCGCGCACCTCGGCCATCGCGTACAGCGGCACGACACCCGAGCCTCCCGCGATGAGCTGCACGGGACGCTGTTCACCATCCGGACCCCACACGAAGTACGAGCCGAGCGGGCCGTGCAGCTCGACCTGGTCGCCGGGCTGCAGCTCGTGCACGAGGAACGGCGACACCTCGCCGCCCGGCACCTCGTCGACGGCGAGCACGACACGGGGCGTCTCCCCCGACGAGGCGATCGAGTACGAGCGGGTCGCCTGGTACCCGTCGGGCGCCGTCAGCCGCACATCGACGTGCGAGCCCGCATCGTTGCCGGGCCAGCTGGGCACCTCGAACTCGATCCGGCGGGCCGACGGCGTCTCGACGGTGACGGCCCGCACCGTCGCCGCATGCCAGCCCGCGGGTCGCCGCGTCACCAGTAGCGTTCCTCCTGCCACGGGTCACCGTGCAGGTGGTAGCCGTTCTGCTCCCAGAAGCCGGGGTCGTCGCGCGGCATCGTGACGAGCCCGTGGATCCACTTGGCGCTCTTCCAGAAGTAGAGGTGCGGCACGAGCAGCCGGGCCGGGCCGCCGTGCTCGGGGCTCAGCGGCTCGCCGTCGGCCTCGAACGCGATCCACGCCTGCCCGTCGAGCAGCTCGTCGAGCGGCACGTTCGTCGTGTAGCCGCCGTAGCTGTGCGCCATGACGTAGTCGTGGCCGGTCTCGACCTCGTCGAACACCTTGTCGAGCGGCACTCCGCGCCACGCCATTCCGAGCTTCGACCAGTGGGTGACGCAGTGGATGTCGACGGTCACGTCTTCGACGCCGAGCGCGTGGAAGTCGTCCCAGTTCCAGCTGCGGCGCCCGTTCTCGGTGACGACGACGAACTCCCAGTCGGCGGGGTCGATGTCGGGGGTCGGGCCGGCCGAGAGCACGGGCCAGTCCTCGACGAGGGTCTGCCCGGGGGGAAGGTTCGGGTCCCGCTCGCGATTGCGGCCGGAGAACCCTCGAGTGATGAACGACATGGCATCCGCCCTTCCTGTCGCCTGGGTACGTTTCTACCGCAATAGGACGATCGCGTCCAGTACGAGTTCGCGCGCCCGGCGCGAGATTCGCCTGGGCGGCGTCGTGCGCCCGGCAGCTACGCCGGGAGCGCGGTGCCCAGCAGCTGCGCCACGAGCGTGTCCGCGAGCCAGTTCTCGAACCGCTCGGCCGTCCAGCCGGAGTCCTCCACGAGGGCGCCGTAGACGCCGGGGGCGGCGAAGGCGCGGAAGACGGCCTTCGCGTCCTCGAGCGGGCAGCTCAGCGACTCCTCGACGGATGCGATCAGCGAATCCATCACCCGGTTGCGACCGCGCAGCTTGCCGTGCAGCAGCCTCCGGGTCTCGGCATCCTCGTCGACCGCCGCATCGAGGATGCGCGCGACGTCGAAGTCGGTCGAGTACAGCACGGTGAGCCAGCGGGCGGCACCGCGCACCCGCCCGACCGGGTCGGGTTCGGCGAGCACCTCGGCGGCGAGTCGCCTCGCGCCCGCGCGCTCGAGCCAGTGCTCGCAGATCTCGTTGAGGATCTCGCGCTTCGCCCCGAACACCGCGTAGACCGTTCGCGAGCCGACGCCCGCGTGTCGCGCGATCGCTTCCATGCTCGTCGCGCCGTACCCCTCGGTCGCGAACAGGGTCTGCGCGGAATCCGCGATGCGCCGCCGGGTCGCGGCCGCCTGCTCCTGGCGGTAGTTCGACACCGAGGTCTTGACGTCATCCCCCACGCGAGTCATAGTAGCCATGCACTCACTGCAGTGTTACTGCATTGAGCGCAGTTAGACTGCAAAGGAGCGGATGATGGATGACACGAGCGCCGTCGCGCTGATCGAAAGGATCCTGCACGAGGGCTTCGCGGGCGGTGACACGAGTGTGGTCGACCGCGTGTGCTCCCCCGAGCTGATCGAGCACCAGTTCGGACTGGCGGGAGTCGGCGCGGAGGCGATCATGAAACTCAAGCGCGGCATCGCCGAGGTGCATGCGGCGTTCCCCGACCTGCGCTTCACGATCGAGGGCTCGGCCACCGACGGCGACATCGCCTGGGTGCGTGCGGAGGGCACCGGCACCAACGACGGGCCGTTCCTCGGCCCGCCCACCGGTCAGCCCGTGCACTTCACCGTGATCGACGTCGCGCGCGTCGCCGACGGGCGCATCGTCGAGCACTGGGGCGTGCCCGACCGCTTCGCGATCCTCGCACGCCTCGGCCGACTCGAAACCCTCACCCGGTGAGCAGGCGGCGGCGTTCCGACTAGCGGGTCACGCGATCAGCACCTCGATGCTGTCACCCTGCAGAGAACACGCACGTGTGCTGGGGCGTCGGGATTCACTCGCTCGGCGACAGCGGTGACCGACCATCCGCTACGGATCCGCTCGTGCACATCCGCGCACAGCCAATCAGGCACGTATCCGATCTTGCGACCGTCGTCAGTGTTAATCAGAACCGCATTCGGATTCTTGAGGTTGTCCGTTTCCAGACGCAGGCTCAGCACCGCCCCGTTCCGAAGCGATGCGACCGCTACGCCGTCCTGGTCGGCGTAGCGGATCCCCGATACGAAGAACCGACTAGAAAACGTGTCGTTGCCATCCTGCGGTAGGTCGACGACATGGAAAGTATCGGTCGCGCGACCCCCACCTGTGCGGGCAAGAACCTCGACGGGGATCTCGCTCTCATCGAGATGGGCGATCCCCAGCCATCCGAGATACTGCGCATAGTGCGGACGATCGGACGACAGTACTCGATTGGCGAAGAAGGCGGGGATCTCGTTCGAGACATACAGCGCGTCCAAGCGCGGGTACTCGACGAGCGGCGTGAAGTTCGTCTCTGCTGCGGCCGCAGGCAGATAGTGGAATGCATAGCGAGCGTTCGGAAGCGCGTCGAGTTGCCCCACCTTCACGAACCGACGGTCGGTGGGGTCTTGCCACACCAATAGCAGCGATCGCTTGTCGGCGGCGCTCGAACTCTGAACGCTTTCGGCGCTCGAAAAGTGAACGGTTGTGGGCAGTCTAGTTAGGCGTCTCGTCGGTGGTCGTGCGGATGCTGGGGAGGCTGTCGATGCCGCGTCCGCGGA
>Ga0206106_100246_pt1 | contig 70625 bp, 59 predicted proteins | sample 1B1ome_FD_148677 | JGI IMG/M metagenome (GOLD analysis project Ga0206106, IMG submission 148677) | Enriched microbial communities from leaf-cutter ant dump, University of Wisconsin, Madison, United States - 1B110A | ecosystem: Environmental > Terrestrial > Nest > Insects nest > Nest dump | place...
TGCTCATACTTAATGCTATTCGCTGCAAACTTATAGCCAGGGCTTTCGCTGTCATCAATCGAAAAACCCCTTTTGTTAACACTCAAAAATTTGCCGCCTGATTATTTGGTTTTTAACATAGAATGCCGAACGACCGTCTGGAGACTACGGCGACCAGAGTGCGGGGTAAACCTGTTAGTTTGGAGGAGCAATTAGCATTAAGCAATGCAAAAAATGGTGGAGGTAAAGCGATAATGCAGGGAAAAATTAATGATCCGAGATACCAGGGAGATTGGATAAAGATGGATGCAACAATTAAAACATCAGATGGCAACTCAATTAATATACATTATTGGTATAATACGGTTACAAGAGAAATAACTGGTATTAAATTTACAATTCCCTCTTATTATTCAAAATTCCCGAGTACGTATTATTGGAATATAAAAAACTAATTAAAGAATGATTATAAAATGCATTGAAAATACAGGTAAAAACCTGCCGGTAGAGATTAAAAATGTAAAAGGATATTCCGAAAACACGACATTTGAAACTATAACAATTAATAAATTGTACAATGTGTATGGAATAGGCTTTTATAATAATAATTTCTGGTTTCTGATATGCGAAGACCATTATGACGACAATTATATTAATTACCCTATATATATGCCTAGTATTTTGTTTGAAATAGTGGATATCCGGCTTTCTTATTTTTGGACAGTCAGGCAAAAAAAAGAAGATATGCAAACAATATTAGAGTTTGGCATGAAAGAAATACTATATGAGGATGGGTTCTATTTTCGAATATTAGAAGGTGCGGCTAAGGAAGTAGATTTTTTTAAAAAGTATAAAGAAAAAATTGATAAAGAGATATTCTATCAGCAGGGTTATTAAAAACAATCCCCGATCGCCGTAGTGTTCAAGCGGGTGTTGGGGTGCTTTTACAGGTGGTGCAACATCGGAGGGTCTTGGGTCAGCTTTATATGGTGGCGATGTAGAAGATATTGCAGCTTCTTCATTATTGGGAGAAGCGGTTTCTTGGAGAGGCTACCCTTTTTGGGTTGGATATAAAGGAGAAAGGATAGGTTGGAGTCATCCTATATTTCAAGACAGGACACAGAATTTTACACATAAATGGTTTCCTCTGGGTAGGCAAAATTTTTATAATAGATATGACTTTTTTATAGGAGATCTCTTTTTACAAACGGGTTATTATAACCAATATACTTTATGGGGAAACTGGTTGCACTAATATTAATGATATGGGGTATGACCATCGGCGACAGTATTGCTCAAAGACCTTGGGGAGCTAAACGAGATATTGATTTTTGCTATCGGGGATCATATACAGGCATTGATACTATAATCAATACTGATGGGTATTATTATCTCAGGCAAGATGATAGCAGTCGTTTTGATGGCTATAGCTTCATCTTTTTTAAAGACGGCTTTTTTGCTTATTCTCCATTTTCCGACCCCAATATAACGGTGAAAAATAATGGTGAAATAATGAAAATAGACAAAGCAATAAATGGCTACTTCGTTGGAACATATAAAATTGACAATGATACAATAAAAGCTCAGTTTTCCAACCCTCCTAATGCCATGTCATGGACTATGACAGAGCTATGGTTTGAAATTGTTAATAATAATACCATCAGAGCCATAAACATACCGGATAATATTATAAAAAAAGAGAGCAAATAAGGAATACAGCGACATATCATAGAGAAGAAAAACAAGATATTGTATTTATCCCTCTGGCAAAACTGCCTAATCCTGATGATAGTTGGATAAAAAAAAGAAAATGGTTTTGGTGTGAAGATGCATTGTATAACGACTGGATGAATAAAAATAAATAATGATAATGATAATCGCAAAGATTGATGAATATAATACAATATTTAATTTTATTAATTATAAAATATGCTAAAGCGTAGCTTATCCAACATTATTCTATCACACATGTGGTTAAATGAAAATAGGAATAAATGTTTTTTAACATTTTTTGCAATATGCTGCCTTTTAACACAGGTTGTCGCAGTACATGCACAGGAAAAGCAGGTAAGCGATTTTAAGCGTATAAAAAAAATATGAACAGCTTATCCTTTCTGACACCTTATATGATTATTCACGCAATCGGTAATGGTACTGCAACTGTTGACAAGGCTCAAACGGATACAGTAGGGCTGTGGGTCAATAAGCAGGTTACATCCATGCTTCATGGGAAATATAGTTTAATGAATGTTCCGGTTCAATGGGATTCCGGTATCAGCCAGATGGATTCGTTGTTTGCCTTGCTCGACAGATTCGGTAAAATCCTCCCTGTTATTCCGGTACCCCTGTGGTTACAACCGACTGATACGGGCAGCAGCAGATACGCATTGATTATCTTTATGAAAGGAAATTATCATCAGGGCTACGAGTCGTATTACGGCATCAGGCAAAGTATGGCTGCCAATACAATAAGAATCGGATCATCTGCCCTGTCCGGCACCACCATGAGCATTATAATTACAGACAAGCTATCCAATACAATACTTTATTACAAAACCATTGCATCACGCAGATATGACCCTCGTATCCGTGCTGATATTAATCAACTCACATCAACTATTTTGAAGCATATTTATTACCGGTAAGTCATCAGTAAATCCATTACCCGAATCATATATAAACATCCATCCACAATAAGATAAAAAATATTTTCTTTGCATAGCTTAAATTGCAGCATATTATTTCCATAACCTATTCATAAAACCATAAAGATGCCATTCTCTCTTTTCAGAAAAATAGTTGCTACGGGCATATTTCTTTTTGTTACGGGCATAAGCCATGGGCAGGAAGCCCAAAAGGGAGCCGATTACTTTAACCGAAAAATTACGATGGGCATCGGCCTGGGTTTGGATTATGGCGGCATTGGCGCCCGGATAGCCTATAGCCCGGTTAAGTATTTAGATGTTTTCGGCGGACTCGGATTCAATTTCATCGGGCACGGAGCCAACGGCGGGCTGTCTTATAATATACTGCCCGGCAGATCCTGCATCCCGGTGGTCAATATAATGTACGGGTATAATGCCGTACTGCGGATAGACAATTTTTACCCCCCTACGGCTCAACACATGGCCCCACTCTGAAAAAAACCTATTATGGCTTTACGGCGGGAGCAGGCCTGAAGATAAGGCTTTCCCGGAAGACACATAACTTTTTATACATCGGACTGAATGTGCCCTTCCGGAATGCAGAATTTCACCGGGATTACCACTACGTTACTGCCATCCGGAATATACCATTAGCGGCTAAAATGCTGCCGGTATTATTCGTTATAGGCTATAACCTGCACACCTGATATGAAATGATTTCAGGGAAAAGACAGAGATGCAATCAACCCAAACGCTCCTATTAATAACATTCGAAAACCTTTTTTATAAACCGAACAGGATAGCACGACATCACAGAAAAACAGGAACAGCAAAGCCTGCATGAATGATCATAAAAGCTCAAAAAATAGCGGCAAAATTGCTCAGACACTAAGAATTTTTGGTATTGTTAAGATAATATACACTCTATTTTTATGTCAAAAAAATAATATTTATTCCCCTTTTTTTCAGATTTGACAACCCCGAAATATTCGGGGTTGTCAAATCTGAAAAAAAATATACTAACTTGACAATACCGAATTTTTATGCTGAGTGATTGAGTGGCCAATAGAAAGCGCGAACGCCATCATGTAAACCACTTTACCCTAAACTAATGCTAAATCAAAGAGATATTGTCTGTTTACTCCAAATTAAATTAAACTTATTATCAATATTTTACTATTTTTCATTTTTAATTTTAACTCAATATTAATAAATAAATATCTTCAAAATGAAAAAAATATGCACCATACTTGCCTGTATTATGGGCTTTTCCGCTGCCGCCCAGCAATACAAGATCGTTGTCAGCTATGATGAGAACGGCAATCGCGTACTGCGTGAAAAAATCTGTTATGAAGACTGCCAGGGAGGCAAACCGGCTCCGGCCGGGGACAGCGCTGCCATTTCCCCCAATGGAGCAGGCATAGCAGGCTTAGATGGAATCAACGGAACGGGCTTTGAGCTGTTTCCCAACCCGACAACAGGACATCTTACCCTTCGCCTGGGCGACAGGAATATGCTATCGTCCGGATGCGAGTTGCTGATCAGCGATGCTTCGGGCAGGCTGCTCTTCCAGAAAAAAGTAACCGACCAAGTCAGTCATTATGATATCGGCGCTAATGCAGACGGTTTCTATTTCTGCACCCTTCTGTGGGGCGACAGGCGGGAAACGGTAAGGATTGTAAAAGCCGCAGAATAAATGGGGTTTCCCGCACGTGCGCATATGCGTCAGGTTAATTTGGCATTGTTAATCTGATATAGGTTTCAGAAAATTTGACAATACCGCAGGTGCGGTATTGTCAAATTTAGAAGTCAGAACAATACATATTTACATTATCGCTGTATATTTATAAATCTATCTTAATTTAACAATGCCAAAAATAATTTCTATTTGCCAGCGTGTACCGTAAGTTTTTAAAACATGATGCGCCGGTTACAAAATTTAGGGAAAAAGTAATAATTTTGAAAAAAACAGGAGCCATGAGTACAACAAGTAAAAAAACGGTAACGCGCAAAAAAACTACTACCAGAAGCAGTAAGGCGGTAAGGAAAACAACAAAAATAAAAGGCTTACCAATAGAAAAACTATACAAAGCTGTGGAACGTTTAATAGAAAAAAAGGTAGATTTAACCCTAGCCGAATGACAACAATTTTAGACACAACCGCCCTAACGCATCTAACTAAACATTTTAGGGTTATGCAAAAACTGATTGCGAAAAACAATATTACAAAAACCGTAATAACACGCATCAATTACTGCTAAGTCAAGAAGATATTGTCCGTATGTTCAAGACTTTGTCATATTGATTATCAGATTTTTATTGTTTTGCATTCTTGTCCCGATCATTCGGGGTTGGCTTTTGACTTTTGACTTTTGACTTTTGACTTTTGCATTTTGACCTTTGCATTTTGACTTTTGACTTAACACTATGGCACAATCTTCTTACAGCACATCCCTATTGGACACCAGCGGTCTGGAACAATTAACCGCAGCGCGGGTTGGAATAGTATATACGGAATGGAATGAAGATATTGTTACGGCACAACGGGAGGGTGCGCATCGTATAGCGCTTCAGACAGGTGCGGTCATCAGCCATGAAATTGCCGTTCCCGGAAGCATAGAATTACCTTTTGCCTGCAAACATCTTATCGAGCATACGGATGAAAAGAGCGGCCCTCAGGCTATTATAGCTTTTGGGGCGGTTATTCGCGGCGGCACCCCTCATTTCGATTATGTATGTAAGGCGGTAACGGAAGGTATCATGTACCTGAATGTACACAAAAACATCCCGGTTATTTTCGGTGTTTTAACCTTAGAAAACGAAAAGCAAGCCTGGGAACGGCTCGGCGGCGCCTTTGGCCATAAAGGTGAAGAAGCTATGATTACCGCGCTGAAGATGATCCGGCTCCGGCAAATGCCACTTTGATTTCATTGTCATCTTATTTCAGCAACTGATATACTAACAGAGATGCCACATAGGCGATAGCGGTCATATACACCAACTGAAATAAAGGCCATTTCCATGTTCGGGTTTCACGCTTTACAATAGCCAGCGTACTCATACATTGCATGGCAAACGCATAAAAGATCATCAGGGAAACACCGGAGGCCAAAGTATAAACAGGGGTTCCGTCTGCGCGTTTCGCCATTTTCATTTTATTTTTCAGGGAAATTTCATCATCTGCATTACCCACGCTGTACAATGTGGCCATGGTGCCTACAAAAACTTCCCTTGCTGCAAAAGAAGAGAGCAAGGCAATACCGATTTTCCAATCATAACCTAAAGGCCGTATGGCAGGCTCTATAACTTTTCCTAAATAACCCGCATAAGAATGCTCTAATTTTTCGGAAGCAAAATCCACCGATTGTTCCGTACTCAATTCGCTACCCTGCTGCGCTGCAACCTGCTCATATTTCCATTCCGTATCACGAATACCGCTACCCGGCCCGAAGGAAGCCAGCGCCCACAAAATCAGGGAAATTACAATGATAATTCTACCGGCATCCGTCACAAAAATCTTTGCCTTTTCATACATCGTTACAAAGGCATTACCCCAGCGCGGCACATGATATACCGGCAGCTCCATGAGATAGAGGCTGCGTTCTTTCATTGTAATAAATACGGAAATCACCCTTGACACGGTCAGCGCCATAACAAATCCCAGCAGATACAACCCGAAAAATACCAGGCCCTGCAAGCTGATAAAGCCTAAATAAAAATGCTGGGGTATCACTAAAGCAATCAGGATGGCATATACCGGAAGCCGTGCAGAGCAACTGACCAGGGGCGTTACTAATATGGTCAGCAAACGCTCTTTAGGGTTTTCTATCGTGCGTGCCGCCATGACCGCCGGGATAGCACAGGCCATACCGCTGATCAATGGCATGACCGAGCGGCCGTTCAATCCCGACCCCCGCAGCAAGCGGTCGGTAAGGAAACTGATCCTGGCCATATAGCCGGTATCTTCCAAAATAGTAATGATGAAAAATAATATGGCAATCTGGGGGATAAAGATTACGATACCGCCAATACCGGCTATTACGCCGTTTACCAATAAATCCGCCCACCAGCTTTCGGGCAGTATCGCACCAATCCAGCCCCCGAATTTTGAAAAAATAAAATCAATCCAGTCCATCGGGTAGGAAGCCAGCCAGAAAACGGCCTGGAACATCAGGAATAAAACCAGCAATAAGATGACATATCCCCATGCCCGGTGCAATAATATCTTATCAATCCGTTCCGTATAGAGCTGCTTTTTGAGCGGATTATCTTCCACTACGGTACGATGCATGATATGATTGATGCGTTCGTAACGCGCCATGACTTCTTCCGCCTGTATCTTGGATTTTTGCAAAGGCATTTCCTGTAGCAACTGATCCAGCCGTGCCTTCACTTCATCGGGAACAAAACTGACCTTATCGTAAGCGCCGGCTAAATGTAAAGCGGCATAATTGCTGATGCCTTTATATTCCGTCTGAAGCTGTTCAGCCACCTGCCGGGGCAATGGCTGCGGCAGTTCAATAAAATCAGGCAATGGCGCAAAATCATGCTCCTGCATCTGGACAATCCGCTTTTTCAGCTCGGCTATACCTTTATTCTTGCGGGGATTAACCGCCACTACAGGAATGCCCAGTTCCCGTTCCAGGCCTTTCACATCAATCTCCATTCCCTTTTTACGAGCGATATCCAGCATGGAAAGCGCCAGCAACACCGGCTTTTTCAGGTCAATAATCTGAGAGCAGAACAGCAGGTTTCGTTTCAGATTGGCGGCATCCGCCACAATAATAATCAGATCCGGAACATCTTTCCCATGCGGATTCAACAGGGTTTCATAGGTTACATATTCATCCTGCGACTTAGGATACAGGCTGTATGTTCCGGGAAGATCAATGACCTTAGCCGTAAGATCGGCATTGAGGGCAAATACACCCGTCTTTTTGTCAACGGTAACGCCCGGAAAATTCCCTACTTTTTGATTCATCCCGGTGAGGGCGTTAAAAAGCGAGGTTTTGCCGCTGTTGGGATTGCCCGTAAGCGCTATTTTAAAATAAGACTTGGTCATTTTTCAGAATCCGCAAAGATAGGCAATTCAGTGCCGTGTTGACTGTTCTTGCAGGGCATTATGACAATTCTCCTACAATTGCTCCAATGCCGCAAGCATACTGTTGCGCACCCGTTCTTTTAATTGCGCTACATCTAATATGGCAATTTCCGCCGCACTGATTTCCGGCAAAAAAACAGCCCTGGAAATACCCGGCTTAAAGCTGAAAACACTGCTGTAATGCAGTCGTTTTTTAGTATCGGGAAATAAAACAGGCAGAATCGGGATATGCGTTTCTTTAGCGATGCGAAAAGCGCCATCGTAAAAATGCATTAAAGGCGCTTCCGTTTCATTAAAAGCGCCTTCAGGGAAAATAAAAATACTGCCCGAATGTTCCAGGTGTTCCTTTAACTGTTTAATACTTTTGTTTTTACTGTCTTTATTATCACGCTGTACCAATACGGTAACCTGCTTATACAATAAGCCGAAAAGCGGAATCTTAGCCAGCTCGGCCTTGGCTAAGGGCTTGGCATAAAAGGGGATAGCCCGGAAGATCATAGCCGTATCGAGATAGGAAAGATGATTCGCCACAACGATATAATTTTTGCCGGTATCAGGTTTACCTGCCCGGTAATGTATCCTGACCGGCATGGCAATCAGGAATAACCAGACAAAGCCCCATATCCTGATCAGCCGCCAGCTTACTTTTCTGCCTTTTTCACCGAAAAAACCAAGTAGTACAAAAAAGGGCAAAAACAGCAGAAACAACACCGCAAAGGTGATAATACAATAAACGGAATAAAGATATCTCAACAACATGAGTTCTTTATAAAAGGACAATTACGACATACCGGCCAGCCAGCCACGCCCTAATTCCGTACGGAACGGCCAGGGTATGGAAACCAGGATTACGATCAATGCAATGAGAAAATACCAAAATGCACTTTTGAATTTCTTTTTGTCGGAAACGGGCTTTTTAACGGCGGCATAGCCGATATGCACTAATATCAGTGCAATAATCATTCCGGCAATATGCTCCACCGCAAAGAAACGAGCTACGCTATTCTTCATCACATCACCCATGGAGCCGCTTTTCTGAATCAGGTTTATGCCCCAGGAACCGAAAAAATACAGATACATACCGATCAGCAACTGAATATCCATGAAGATCATGAATAGCATGGCCGGTCTTTTATCTGATTTGGTAAAGGTTTTACCGCCATTCATGCCGCCTGCCATTTTTATAATAGCCCATAAAGCAAACAGCAATACAAGATAGCGAACAATACTGTGAAGGTGTAACATTCCGGTTTCCATAAAATTATTTTTGACGAAAATACAATAAAAACCAATACGCTATTTAGTTAAGGGTCATTTTATTATTAATCATTGCATGGGTATAAATCTGCACAAATGCTTTCCACCGGAGCAAGGCATTACGCCCCTGCGGACTATCGTTAAAACCCTCAGGAATGAGATTATGAGCAGCAAGACTGTCAGCAGGGAAGGTATATGCTTCAATGGCAGCATCATTTTTCAATTTCATCCTGTACCCTTCCTGTATCCATTCATACACAAAATCGGCACGGTTAATCACAAAACGATGGGCTACAGCTGTATCGAACATACTGTTGCCTAAGGCATAAAAGGGGCGGTCATAGCCTAAGTATTGCATGATGCCGGGCAGCAGGTCAATTTGCTGCGTAAGCACATTATTATAGCCGGTGCAGGAATCATTTCCCGGCTCAAAAAACAATATGGGTACCTGGTAACGGCCTGCCCCATTGGCATAAAAATCGTTGCTTGCTGCCGGCGAGCAGTGGTCTGCAGTAATAACAAATAAGGTATTGGCATACCAGGGTTGCTGCCGGGCACTGTCAAAAAAACGACGTATGGCATAATCGGCATAAGCGATACTGTTTTCAATCGGCAAATCACCTTTATTAAAAATATCCTTATAGGCTTTGGGTAAAGAATAGGGCGGATGAGAGCTTAGGGTAAATACGGATGCTAAGAAGGGTTGCGGCATCGTATTCAATCCTTTATAAAAATATTGCAGGAAAGGCTCATCATAGATACCCCAGGCGCCGTCATAATCTTTTTCATTATTGTATTCCGTACGTCCGAAATAATGATCGAACCCGGCAGTCTGACTGTAAGTATATAAGTTCATGCTCCCGTTGGTAGCGCCATGATAAAATGCAGTGCTATACCCTTTTTGTTCCAAAAGTGAAGCAATGCTTACAATCTTGTTATTGCTGTAAATGGATTCAATGAACGGCTCGTCCATCAGCGCCGGGATACCGGAAAGTATTGCCGGCACACCATCATTGGAATGCCGCCCGTTGGCATAGGCATTGGTAAAAGTAAGGCTGTGATCCATCAGGCTGTCTAAGAAAGGAGTACAATCAGCGCCGTTCCCTAATTTTGTCCATTCTTTGGAAAGGCTTTCCACAATAATAAACACGACATTCTTAGGCTGAAACGGACCGGAAAACCGTTTGACGGGTTGAATTAAGGCATAAGCCTCTTCCTCCGGCATAAAAGTTTCCGGCGCTAAGGTTGTATTTTGAATAGTGTTGATAATGCTGTAAGGCGTGTTCAGCACAATGGAGGAATACTGGCTTTTGGTGATTTCCACGGCATTCCTGATATTGAAAGGAATCAGTTGAAGACCGCAACGGATACCGATTACAGAAAGTCCTGCAACCACAGCCAGGCCCAAAATTTGCCACACCACCGTAAGGAAATTGCCTTTTTTATACGGTTGATGCTTAGCATAACAGCGGTCAATATAGTCGTCAAAGGTTTTGCTGATTTTATAAAAAACAACAATAAGTACAGCCGCCATCAGGAACAAATACCAGTAATCTTTCAGGAAGGACGGAAGAATGGCTATAAAATCGCCCTTACGGCTGACCATACTCAGTACGTCTGCTGTGGAGCGTTTATGATTAAACATAAAATAACGCCAGTCGGCAATTTCAAAAAGGAAGGCGATACTGTTGGTCAGGATGAAAAACATACGCAGGCCCTTTTGCCATTTTCTCCATGAAAGCGTATCTATAGGCAGCAGGGACAATAGTATATACAATGAATTAATAATCAGTATTGCAGAGACATCAAAACGCCAGCCCCACAGGAATATATGCCGCAGTTCCGCAGCCGTGATACCGGAAAATGCCGGTCGGTTAAACAAGTAAAAACACAGCCGGAACAGGGTATAAATCAGCAACAGCAGTAGAAGCTGTCCGAAAACTTTCCTTACCCGGAGCAGAAATGATGACATGTATCGTATCTGATTCAAAAAAAGAAGGGCAAAAATAATGAATAATTCAGCAGTTGAAAGGATCATCAACCGAATCAGGCGTATTTCAAAATCTATATGTGGTGGGTGAGGACACCCACCACGGCGCCATGGCAATCGCATAAAAAAAAAGAGACCCCGAAGGGGTCAAATATTAATAGTATTAAAAAAGGAAACCCCGAAGGGGTCAAATATTAATAGCCCGGGGCAACGCCCCGGCCGTGGTGGGTGCCCGCACCCACCACATGTGATTCGGCAAAGAAAAAGGGGCATGCCCCGGCATGTGTTTTTGCCAGGACAGAATAATAAAATGCGATGGTCTTATGATCTATATTGTACCTTTGCAGCAAAAGCAATAAAAAAAGCACATGCCAGGATTTACGGTAGCTATTGTTGGTCGGCCCAATGTGGGAAAATCCACCCTTTTCAATCGTTTGTTGGAAAAGCGGAAAGCCATAGTCAATGACTTTAGTGGCGTAACCCGTGATCGCCAGTACGGCATATCCGATTGGAATGGCAAGAGCTTTAATGTGATTGATACCGGCGGATTTGTTTCGCATTCGGAAGATGTTTTTGAAAAGGAAATCCGCAAGCAGGTGCACATTGCCATTGACGAATCCGATGCCGTGATTTTTGTAACCGATGTTACCGCAGGCATTACCGACCTGGATGATGATATGGCGCAGTTACTGCGTCGTTCCAAAAAACCGGTTTTGCTTGCCGTGAACAAAGTAGATAACGGTGAACGACAGTTAGACGCTACCGAATTTTATGTACTGGGCTTTGAACATACTTTTTTCATTGCCTCTATTTCGGGAAGCGGTACCGGCGATCTGTTAGACGCGCTCACCACTATCATCCCCGAAGACAGCATCCCGGCTGCTGAACGGGAAATTATCTGGGTGGACGGTGAAGATGAGGAGGGCAATCCCATTCGTTTTCAGCAGGAAAAATCACCCTTGCCCAAGATCGCTATTATCGGTCAGCCTAATGCCGGAAAGTCCACCCTGCTGAATGCGCTGACCAGCCAGGAGCGCACCATTGTATCTGATATTGCCGGCACTACCCGCGACAGCATTCATACGACCTATAAGTTATTCGGAAAGGAGTTTGTATTGATTGACACCGCCGGTATCCGCAAGAAGAAAAACGTACAGGAAGACTTAGAGTTTTACTCCGTGATTCGTGCTATAAACGCTATGGATGAGGCTGATATCTGTATGCTGCTGATTGACGCAGAAAAAGGCATTACGGCGCAGGACATCAATATCTTCAGCCTTGCCGCCCGAAAGGGAAAAGGCATTGTTATCCTGGTTAATAAATGGGATAAGGTGGAAGATAAAGCGACCAACACTGCCCGTGATTATGAGGAGGCTATACGGAATAAGATAGCGCCTTTTACGGATGTGCCGGTCATTTTTATTTCCGCTACGGAAAAACAGCGCATCTTTCAGGCTGTGGAAAAAGCGCTGGAGGTTTATGAAAATAAAAACCGGAAGATCTCCACGGCTAAGCTCAATGATATTATACTGCCCGAAATTGAACGCTATACACCGCCTATGGTTCGGGGGCATTCCGTTCGTATTAAGTTTGCTATGCAGCTTCCCACTTATAATACGGCGTTTGCCTTTTATTCCAATCATCCGGATGAGATTAAACCATCCTATCGAAATTTCTTAGAAAATAAGATACGCAGTCATTTTAATTTTACCGGTGTTCCGTTGCGGATTTTCTTCAGGAAAAAATAGGCAGGCCAATCTTTGAGGCCAATATCCGTATCCTGTCCGATACAGGCAGTATCAACCCGGAATACGGGAGATGTATTTCTTCATTTCATTCAACTGCTCGATAATCTGTTCACTTTTGGGCTTTGCCGCTTTGGCGCGTGCATAGTAAAACTTGGTTCCCCGGAAATCCCGGCGTTGCATACATATAGAAGATAGTTGCAAATAGGCTGTAGCGCTGCTATCGGCATCCGGCAGGCCGGCTTTCACAGCTTTACGTAAATGTTCATAAGCCTCCTTCATATTACCTTTCTTATAGGCCAGAGAGCCTAACTGTAGCATAGCAGTTCCCTGAAAATCCTTATCTGCGCCGCCGGTAGCAATACCTTTGCGCAGTTCTGCCTCGGCGGTATCAAAATCCTCGTTCATAGTGGAGAAATTCGCTTTCATCATATAATAAGCGGAACGGATCGGCTTGTACAAAAGATTGGGGTATTTCACGCTGGCAATCAGCTTTTGAGCACCTTCCACATCACCATTTTCGATAAATCTTTGGAGCAGTGTAACCGGCCCTACAAAATAATGCGCAAAGATCATTAAAGCACCGATAAATATAGGTAGCCAGCCTAACCACCAGGTAAGTGCAAAACCTGAATAAATACCTGATGCGATTAATAACAAACCAATCCACAACCTGTTAAGCACTAAAAAACGTCTGAATGCAAACATAAAAACAACCTTTGAGATTTTCGGCTGCAATATTAGGCATTTTCAGGGGCAGAAGCTCAGTAGCCGACTATTTTTATGATATTGAGAGAAAAAATTTTTTTAATAAAAAAACATAAAGTATTTTTGCCGACAAATTATTAATTTTTCAACTTTTTAAAAAAAAACGAAAATGAAAAAAGCTACTTTAATTACCGCTGCAGCTTTAATGCTGGGTTCGGTACTGTTTACCTCTTGTAAGAAAGAATACACCTGCGTATGTACCACAAACGGTGATACACAAGAAATCACTATTCCTAAAACAACAAAAGCCTTAGCAAAAACAGCTTGTGAAGTTTACAATATATCAGGCCAAACAGAATGCAAATTAAAATAAGCATCCCTTTCAACTTTAAAAAAAGCTGCTTTCTGAGAAAGCAGCTTTTTTTATACCTTTAAATTTCAAAATTACCAGGCAATATCATGTCCAACACTCCCAAGTCCGGCGTTGTCATCATCCTGTTACTCGCAGCAGGCAGCTTATATGGTGTATCCTGCCGGAAATCATTTACCTGCTCCTGCTCCTATACGGATACTGGCGTTCCGCAGTCTATTACCATTCCTTTGCACCAGACCAAAGCAGATGCACAAACGATTTGTGAAGGATACACCCGTCAGTATGCTGTTTACCCGGATGCGGAATGCAACCTGCAATAAGTGGTTAGTGGTTAGTTAACAACTAAAAACTAACAGCTAACAACTAAAAGCTAACAACTAACAGCATAATTTTTTTAGCTAAAATGCACTTATTATCGAAGCACCGGTTAAATTTGCAGGCGATAATTATTTTTTTGTAAATATTCAGCATACAAATATTTCTATATGAAAAAATACACTACAACGTTATTCTTAGCTTTTATTACCTGCGTCGCATTTGCTTCCTGCAAAAAAGATTATACCTGCACCTGCTACGATAATGCCAAAATTCCTACCAACAAAAACACCTACAATCAGGTTACCAAAAATGTTGCAGAGGAAAAATGCGACAAGTTGAATGTAGGTGCGGCAGTAAACGGTGGTTATTGCACCCTGAATTAAATCTGCTCAACCATTGGGTTCTTACACCCTCCGAATGGTAGTTGCATTCATGCTATTGTCTCTAATTTCGGGTATCCGCCTTAAAGATACCACGGAGTGCTATTTTAGTTTCCTTCGTTTCAGTTCTTTCCTGATTAAAGACAATTCCCGCCCGGTTTGCCCGGCTACGGAAGTGTTCTCCTCCGCCCGCCGCATAAGGTAAGGCAGCACATCCTGTAACGGCCCGTAAGGAAGATATTTTGAAGCGTTAAATCCTGCATGAGCAAGATTGAAGGTGATATTATCACTCATACCGTAAAGCTGGGAGATGAATACCTGGGGGTGGCCGGGGGGGATATTTTTTTCCTGCATCCACCGAACCGCTTTCATACAACTGGATTCATTATGCGTACCAATAAACACGGCAAGCTCCGCTAAGTGATCTAAGCAGAATGCCATGGCAAGATCATAGTCCCGGTCGCAGCTTTCCTTATCAGGCTGAATGGGCGAAGAATAGCCCATAGCCGCCGCCCGGTCTCTTTCCTTTTCCATATAAGCACCGCGGACTAATTTAGCGCCCAGCAGGTAGCCGTGTTGACGTGCATGCGCTAAGGATTCCTGCAAATAGGTATAACGGTCATGCCGGTAAAGCTGAAATGTATTGAATACCGTTACCCGTTGTCGGTTGTATTGCTCCATCATGCGGTTGACCAGATCATCTACCGGTTGCTGAATCCAACTGTCCTCCGCATCTATCAGAATCATAATACCTTTTTCCGAAGCAGTTTTGCAGATGGTATCAATACGCTGCTGTACCCGTTCCCACTCCTGATGCTCTGACGGGGAAAGTTCTGCACCGCTGTGCAATTTTTCCAAGAGACCGAACCGGGCAAATCCGGTCAGCTTTAGGGGAATAAAAGGAATGTTTTTCTGCGTAGCGGCATACTGAATGGCTTTTACAAATTCCGGAACTGCCGCATCGAATTTTGTTTCACTTTCACTGCCTTCCACGCCATAGTCCAGGGCAACACCCACACCGTATTTCGCCAAAATTTTAGCAGTTTCGGCAGCTTCCGATATAGTTTCTCCTCCGCAGAACTGATCAAAAATAGTACGTTTGACGATACCCCGGAACGGCAAATGCGCCCGGATGATCCATCGGGTAAGTGCAATCCCGGTTTTTGCAACTAAGGGAACGCTCATAGAAGAGAATAAGAAATGCGCCCGTTTTAAGTCCCGGTCACTTTTATATTCAAAGGCTACTTCAGTGTTTTCAAAAGAAATTGGCGGCATAAAAAAATGCGTGGAAATTTTAGGGCACAAAGGTAATTACTGGAATGGAATTAGCGTATAATTTCCGGTAATTATCCCGGAATGTTTCGGGTGGTAATCGTAGTCATCATGATGTCGTTCTTAGGATGAGCCCGCATAATGTTCCTTTTGTATTGAGCTACAATACCTGGCAGAAGATATCACACATCTATTCATCAGCACACCAAAAGAGGCCGCCTGTTCAGGCAGCCTCTTTTGATCTTTTTTATTGCGGCTATTATTATTTTTTAGCGGCAGGAGTCTTAGATGTTTTGGATGCAGTGGTTTTAGCTGCAGGAGCTTCTTCCGATTCTATATCCAGCATCTTTTCCAATTGACGCACTTCTTTTTTCAGGTCATAAATCACCTTGTACAGTTCATCCAGGTCGCTGCGGGTAGCTACCGGAACTCCGGACAGCATTTTTTCTGCCTGCATATCCATTTGCTTGCGCAATTTCAGTTGCAGGGCACTTACTTCAGCCATCAGCTTGCTGTAGGCATCGCTTTCGAACAGATCGACATACACCTTATCACCGATATTCAGCCATTCCTGGTATAAAGCAGAGATGCTGCTGATTTCCACACCGTTCTCCATTTTATTCATGATGCTTTCTACTAATTTATCCATCACTTTGGTGCTTTGCTGATACATCATATATTGCAGCTCGGCATTTTTGATATGGAAAACAGCGGTTTCATTAGCGATATCTGCCCATTCGGCAGCAGTTTTGGTATATTGATTAGGGGTAGCCATTTTAGCAATCGGGGAAACGGCATTTTGAAAGCTCTGATGAGCAGCCTGGTAGGCTTCCATCATGTTGGCAAACACATTATAGCCTGCGAAAGGATTCATATTGTTCATCATATCGCGACCGGTCTGATAACCTGTTTTGCCGTATTCCGCCATATTTTTCATGCCGGCATTCCACATGTCCGTAGCCTGCTGCATGTATTGACGACCGTTTTCCGGCATAAAACCGAATAACTTATCAATCATTTCTTTGTAAGCATCGGCATTGAACGCATTTTTAAAAGCCTCTGCATTGAAGGTTTTTTCCTGGATAGACTTCCAGAACGGTGCCCAGATTTCGTTGAATCTGCCGAATCCGCTCATGGCGCTGATCATATTCTGATATACATCCTGACCGGTAGCACCCTGCAGGTGTTTTTGCATATCAGTAAATGTAGTGCTCAGCAATTCCTGATAGTTGTTGAACATTTTGCTCCAGTTGTCCATCATGTTTTTCATATTGTCAGCAACGGAAGCGGGATTAAACTGCTGCATATTCTTCCACCATTGGTTAGCCTGCGCGCCTTGCTGCATCCAGTTATTGAAATTGTTCATGGAAGCCGTCCACATATTAAACCAGTCGGCGGGAGTAGTATTTTTCATGCTGTCCTGAGAAGGGATATTGTTTTTCACCCAGCTCTGGTTCATTTCCCAAACCTGCTTAGCCCAGTCCACCTGAGTTTTCAGCCAGTTTTGATAGTATTCGTTTGCTTTTTCGGTATTTTCCTTTACGGTTTCCGCAACGGTTTCTGCTTTTCCGTTCAGGTTGGTAAAAGATTTTTGTTGCTGATCTAACCAATTTTTGTAAAACGTCGTTCCTTTTTCAATTGCATCATTTACCACAGTATTACCCTGGGTAAATTTCTTGGTGTTTTCCACCACAGTGTCCATCATGTTCTTTTGTGTGTCCATCATGGATTCCACAAAATTCTTGCTGTTTTGATTAGCCATTTTTTTTGTTTTATAAAAAATTGAAATAAATTTGTTGATTAACGCTGCAAAATTAATGCAGTAAACTTAGCCGGCCTGAATTAAACTGTTATCTTATTAATAATTATTCTCAAAATCACTATACATTTCAGTCACCGGAATTTCAGGGAGCAGATGCCTGATTTTGCCCCTTTTTCAAAATCGGGTGCAAAGGTAGGGGTATTTAATTACAAAATCAAAAATATTTTATTTTCCCAATCTTTTTTTGGGAAAATATATCGGGGAAGATATTGCCCAAAAACAGCCACTAAAGATCGCGGGTGGGCTCCTAAACATTTCAAAGCTTCTTACCCCCGTGATCAAAAAAGATTTGGGGTGGCCTGTCAAAAAAACTTTATACCTTATCGCACCACTTTGCACAAATCCTTCAATTGACCTGAGCGGATCAGACCATTCAGATCATTGACCACATCCTTAAACGCCTGGCGGTTGCCGCAATTATACATTTCCGTCAGCGGGTCTTTATCTATGACCATCTTCATCAAAGCATCTCTCGAAGGCGCTTCAGGCAATGCGGCATATTCCGCATAGGTCATGCTAAGGTAAGCCACATGCAGCCCTATGCCTCTGTTATCTAACAGGTAGCCTTTTTCCAAAGCCGTAGGCAGGGGAAAAGCATTATTAGTTGAAATATCTTTAGGATCAGGGTAAGAAACTATTTTTGTCTTATCCTCTGAAAGCAGCACGGGAACATTATTGCTGTAATCATTGCGGGTTTGATAAACCAAAGTCGGCGGTCCTGCCGTAAACCGGGGTTTTACCATATTTTCCTGTTTATCAGATTGGCCGGTAAGACTGTTGCCGGCAGTACAACCGGCAACAATAACAAAAGTCATTAATACTATATTACTCCATCTCATTATTTAACTGTAATTTTCTTTGTAAAAGATCCTTTGTCGGTATGAATACGCATGAAGTAATTTCCGGCACTCAACCCGTCAAGGGCAATGTTCTTTACATTTCCAATCAATGCATCATTTTGATACACTTGTTGTCCGAGCAGGTTAACCAACTGCACGCCGGCAATCTTCCCGCTGAATTTACTCCAGTCCAAAACAATACTCCCTGAAGCGGGATTGGGGAATACAAGAATTTGGCTAAATTCACTTTCAGGGTTGGATATAGATGTAGAAACCGTTGGTTTGATATTAATCAACGCTTCCTGACCATCGTTAAAATTGCCGCCGCCACCGCCGACACCTAAAGCATCCGGCGAAAGATCGTTTATTACAAAATAGCCGTTTGAATTTCCACTCCATCCCCAGTTAATGTGAAAAAACACCTCATTGTCTCCATCGTCATAGCCATCAAAGACAAAGGCATGTCCACCAGCCCCACCATAACCTGTATATAATATAGGTCTGCCTTCATCAAGCTCAGTTTTAAGTTTTGATATCCAGGTGGAAGGACTAAAATGAACCCTCTCCAAGCCTTTTATTCCTGCATCGTATCCAAAATAATCCACTAATGCCTCCTGGCTACAAGGCACATTATCATATCCGTAATTAATAACATAGGCTCCACTTCCGCCATTTTCAGCCAGGTCATAATTCATCTCAACAGAAACCCCACAGTGATACATTAATAGAGCAACGGCCTTTTTCTGCGCCGGAGTAGAATTAGTATTTAACTGTTCAGGCATCTTATCCCAGGCGTAAGTAGTGTCAAAATCAGCTGATAAAGTACCCCCTTCCATAGAGCTGCTGTAAGTATGCGATCCCGTCCCGCTTACAGGAAACTGCCAGAAATTCATGATCTGAGCCATTGCTGTTGCTACGCAACCCGTTGGTGTACCGGCAGGGCAGAGATTATTATACAATAAAGTACCGGATCCGTAAGGACTCATCTGATCCCAATCAGTACTCAACATCGGTGAAATATTAGTTGGCTTAGCAGCAGTATGCCCTTGCTCTGCCTGAAGGTTCGATAAGCGACTCCATGCAGCAGCTACTTCCGGGCTTGCCTTCAGTTGGTTGGTGATTACATAACTAATCTGGTCGTTATATCCCTTCATCCAATATGCTACTTCATTATTGGTAACCTTCGCCGGGAAAATATTTTCGGTTGAATAGCCCAAAACAGGCGTTACCGCATCATCACCGGAAACGATGACAAAGCCCCTACCTTCATTGACATCAAAAATATACATAGCCGTCTGCCCGGATGCTACAGTTGATCTATAAGTTTGGCTTAATTGCAAGGTAATGTTTTGACCGGCATTTTTACCGGTCATAAAATTTTCAGCAACAACCTGTGCTTGTTGTACGCTAACCGGATGGGCATAAGCAAATACAGCAGATGCTGCAAGGCTTATGGAAAGGACAAGTTTTTTCATTGTATGCTTTTAATTTTTTTTGCCGAAGATGTGAAGCAAAATTAATGTTTTATTAAACAATTTTGTTTCAATTTTTAAAAATTAGACTATTAGAATAACGGCATATTATAAATATTTTTTATGAAATATTAATTTGCAGGGAAATATTTTAAAAAATCAATACCCGATTCAGAACAACCCGGACACAATTTCACGACCAGCAACAGTAACAAAAGTTATTAATACTACTGCTAAGTCAAGAAGATATTGTCTGTATGTTCAAGACTTTGTTATATTGATTATCAGATTTTTATTGTTTTGCATTTTGACTTTTTACTTTTGACTTAACACTACATTATTCCATTTCATTATTTAACTGTAATTTTCTCTGTAAAAGAACCTTTATCGGTAATAATACGGATGAAATAATTTCCTGAACTCAGGCCGTCAAGGGCAATATTCATCGTTGTTCCGCTTAATACATCGCTTTGATACACCTGCTGCCCGAGGAGATTAACTAATTGCACACCGGCAATCTTTCCGCTGAATTTACTCCAGTCCAGAACAATATTACCTGAAGCAGGATTAGGGAATATAAGAATTTGATTCAATTCACTGGTCTGGCGGGCTATTGAAGTAGAGTTCACATGAATGGTAATGGAATTAGGCGAGCTGCCGTCTGATACCGGCTTCCAGTTAGCATCGGAAGCATTGGCTTTGTAAAGCGCTTTTACCTTATAAGTACCCGGAGTCATTTCCTCAATTCCTGAAGTAGAGATTGTAACCGGCATAGTGCTGCCGGAAAGCAGGTTCTGGTCAGATAATACATTCATATATTCGATAAGTGTAGAACCGGAGGCATTATAAACACCACATGTTAAAACGCCATTGACCAAATCACCGGTACCGGTATTCTTTAAATTAGCTTCTATGGTAAAAGCTGCACCGGCTTCAATATCTGCCTGGGATGCACTCAGAGCTGCATTTATAGCCAGCTTAGGCACTATGGCCGCCGGCTTGATGTTGATCAGCGCTTCCTGGCCATCGTTAAAATTACCGCCGCCGCCGCCGACACCTAAAGCATCCGGAGAAAGGTCATCTATTACAAAATAGCCATTTGAATTACCGCTCCACCCCCAGTTGATGTGAAAAAACACATTATTAGCATCACCGTTATAGCCATCAAAAACAAACGCATGTCCACCAATATCTCCGAACCCCGTATATAATACCGGGCGACCTTCATCCAATTCCGTCTTTAGTTTTGATATCCATACAGCATCACTATAATAGTCTCTCATCAATCCTTCCATCTCATCATCATAGCCAAAATAATTTATTAAAGCATTTTGACTACAGGGAAGATTATTATATCCGTAATTAATAACTATGGCTCCGCTTCCCCCATTTTCAGCCAGACCATAATCCATCTCAACGGCAACACCGCAGTGATACATTAAAAGCGCAACAGCATTCTTATTTGCCGTAGAAGAGCTACCGCTAAGCTGTGCAGGCATATTATCCCAGTCGTAGGTAGTATCAAAATCAGCCGATAAAGTACCGCCTTCTGTAGAACCGTTGTAGGTATGTGAACCTGTTCCGCTTACGGGGAACTGCCAGAAATTCATGATCTGAGCCATTGCTGTTGCCACACATCCCGTCGGCGTACCGGCAGGACAGAAATTATTATACAATAAGGTACCGGACCAGTAAGGATTCATCTGATCCCAGTTGGTAGTCAGCATTGGTGAAATATTCGTTGGCTTTGCTGCGGTATTGCCTTGTTGCGGCTGATAATTCAATAAATGATCCCATTCAGCAGCCACTTCCGGACTTGCTGTCAGCCGGTTAGTGATCACATAACTGATCTGATCATTATATCCTTTCAGCCAATAAGCTACTTCATTATTGGTAACCTGTGCCGGGAAAATATTTTCAGTTGAATAGCCCAAAACAGGCGTTACCGCATCATCACCGGAAACGATGACAAAGCCTTTGCCCTCACTGACATCAAAAATATACATAGCTGTCTGCCCGGATGCTGTAGTAGATGCATAGCTTTGGGTTAATTGCAGCGTAGCGGTTTGTCCGGCATCTTTACCTGCGATAAAATTTTCAGCAACAACCTGTGCTGTTTGCACACTAACCGGATTGGCATAGGCAAAAGCAGCAATTGCTACAAAGCCTACGGATAAGAAGATTTTTTTCATTTTTTTGTTCTTAAATTAGTTTGCCTGAAAAAAGGCGGGTACAAAGTTAAGTATTAAATAATCATTTTAAAATTAAAATATACAATAGCGAGCACATTCCGCATTTGCGGTACAAATATACCTGCTCCGCTTTTTTATTTGCTCCGTACATTATTCTAAAGGAAAATCTGTACTACGTCCTGTACCCCCTACCCTTATGAAAAATACCCTGTTCATGGTATTGTATAAAAACCCTGTATTAATTTCCTTTGCATAAAGTTAGTTGATCAGGATGGGCATGGGTTTACAAAGCAGCCTGCCGTTTCAAAAACTGACTATACTTTACGCTGAACAAACCTGTTTGAATATATTAAAGACGGTTTTGTGGTTTTAGGAGTGTGTGAGTGGATTTTCATAAATAGCAAAGCGCCGTGCGATTCTTCGCATGGCGCATTTTTTTACCGGTGTATCCCAAAAGCCGATGATAAAGCAAGCATGCAGAACTGGGTAGCGTGCGTGTATTTAGCAGGGAAGCCATTATACCAATATTATCCTGCTGCAACCAGTGTTCCTGCTGAAAATAAGTTGTACCTTGCAGCCTGAATATTAAGGCCGTTGGATTAATAAAATCATGTACCCCGATGAAAAAGATCAATATCATTTCAGGCATTGCCATCATCAGTATATTTTTACTCAGTTGCTCCGGCAACGGTAACGGGGCAAGCACAACTGAAGCTGTCGCAACACACCAACATGATACCATTCATGCGGATATGCCGGAACTCAATAATGGTGAAAGATGGGTGGTGAATGAGGAAATGAAACCTTTTATTCAGGCTGGCAGTGAGCTGGTTAATACCTATATCAAAACATCGGACACCGGTTTTCAGCAGCTGTCCGAACAATTAAAGGCACAGAATGATCAGTTGATTGCTAATTGTACTATGAGCGGGCAAAGCCATGATGAGTTGCATAAATGGCTGCATCCCCACCTGAATCTCGTAAAGCAGCTTTCCGAAGCTGCTACTCCTGAAGCAGCACTACCGGTAGTATCAGCGCTGCAGCAGTCTTATCAGGACTTCGGAAAGTATTTTCAGTAGAAAGAAACGGACAGTCGTGCAATATTGCTCAAGGCATAGATTCCGAATGCCAGTCTATGTCAGTTTCAAGTCACCTGATAATACGGGCTTGCATTAGGTATGCCTGATTAATTGCTGATAAATATTAATAAGGAGTGATAAAAAATAATTGCTCCTTTAATTCTGAAATACAAAAAGCCTAATGAATCGCTCAAAACATATTCCTTTTAATTCAACGGAATAGTAATACCTTCGCAGCGGTTTTGTATTTTCTTTGCTACAAAACAACATTCAATCTTAATTACAGAACAACAACATTATAGATCGTCCTTTTATTTTTGAGGCAAAAGGGCAATTGCTGAAACTAAGCCTCAAGCTGATTAAAACAACATAATATGAATGTAACACCACAATCCGTATCGTTTCAATTACCGGGCGGACAAGAAGTAACCATCGAAACAGGAAAGCTGGCCCGCCAGGCAGATGGTTCCGTAACCGTACGCTGCGGAGACGCTATTTTGCTGGCAACCGTAGTAGCCAGCCATGAACCCAAACCCGGTCAGTCATTCTTCCCGCTTACCGTGGATTACCAGGAAAAATTTGCTTCCGCCGGACGTATTCCCGGATCATTTTTCAAACGCGAAGGTCGTATCAGCGACTATGAGGTATTGATCTCCCGTCTGATTGACCGCGCCCTGCGCCCCCTGTTCCCGGAAAATTATTTTTGCGAAGTTCAGGTAATTGTCAACCTTATTTCTAACGACCCCGAAGTAAAACCGGATGCGCTGGCCTGCTTAGCCGCATCATCCGCATTAGCCGTTTCGGATGTGCCCATCCAGGAAATTATTTCTGAAGTAAGAGTAAGCCGCGTGAACGGCGAGTTTGTAGTCAATCCGACTATAACTCAGTTGAAGGACGCCGACATGGACTTTATCGTTGGCGCTACCCATAAAAACATCATGATGGTGGAAGGTGAAGCTAAGGAATGCCAGGAAGAAGATATGATCAAAGCTATCGAAACCGCACACGAAGCTATCCGCGTACAGGTGAAAGCCCAGGAAGAACTTCGTGCAAAGGTGGGCATCACCACCAAACGAGAAGTAGCGCCGGCCTATGAAAATGACGAAGTAAAAAATAAAGTAATTGATTTTGCCGCAGCAAAAATCGGAGCTATTGCACACGCCACCACCACAAAACACGAACGCAGTGATGCATTCAAACAACTGAAGGAAGAACTGATGGCTGCCTTCGATCCGGAAACTACCCCGGAGGAAGATGTGGCATTGGCCAAAAATACTTTTGAAGATTTACTGTACCATTCCGTACGCAATATGATCTTGGATGATAGCCGTCGCCTCGACGGACGTAAATTAGATGAAGTACGGCCTTTGGAAATGGAAACCAATATCCTGCCTTCTCCGCATGGCTGTGCGCTCTTTACCCGCGGAGAAACCCAGTCGCTCACTACCGTTACGCTCGGCACCAAAGATGATGAATTATTGGTGGAAACAGCCGGCACTTCGGAGTACCGCACTTTTTATCTGCATTATAATTTCCCGCCCTATTCCACCGGAGAAGTAAAATTCCTGCGTGCACCCAGCCGTCGTGAAGTGGGTCATGGCAACCTGGCCAAACGCTCTTTGGAAATGATGATGCCGGAAGATTATCCCTATACCTTACGCATCGTTTCCGACATCTTGGAATCCAACGGTTCTTCATCTATGGCAACGGTTTGTGCCGGCTCCCTGGCGCTGATGGATGCAGGCGTACCCTACCCCAAACACGTCGGCGGTGTGGCTATGGGGCTCATCAGCCGTCCCGATGACGGAAAATGGGCCGTATTGACCGACATCCTCGGTGATGAAGATCATCTCGGCGATATGGATTTTAAAGTAACCGGAACCCGTGAAGGTATCTGCGGTATTCAAATGGATATTAAAGTGGACGGACTAAGCATGGACGTGATGCGCCAGGCACTGGAACAGGCACGTCGCGGCCGTCTGCATATCCTTGATGCTATGTACGACTGCATTCCGCAACATCGCGATGACCTGAAACCGCATGCGCCACGCATCGAACAACTGATTGTAGATCGGGAATTCATCGGCGCCATTATCGGACCGGGCGGAAAGATTATCCAGGAAATTCAACGGGAAACCGGCACCGAAATCAATATTGAAGAAGTAGGCGATAACGGTGTGGTGAAAATATTCTCCAACGACGGCGAGAAAATGAAAAAAGCTGTTGACTGGATCAAAGGTATTGTAGCCATTCCTGAAGTAGGTGAGGTATATGATTCCGTAGTAAAATCTATCATGCCTTATGGGGCATTCGTAGAATTTATGCCGGGGAAACAAGGTCTGCTGCATATTTCAGAAGTAAGCTGGAGCCGGATTGATACGCTGGATGGCGTGATGAATGAAGGCGACCATATTCAGGTAAAATTAGTGGGACTTGATCCTAAAACGGGGAAATTCCGGTTAAGCACCAAAGTGCTGCAACCTAAACCGGAAGGTTATGTGGAAAGACCCGAAAGCGGCAACCGGGAGCGGCGAAGCGGCGGTGACAGAGACAGAGGTCGTGGCAATAACGATCGCAAACACGGCAACTATCGCGGCGGCGACCGGGATCACGGCAATTCCAATAACCGTCAACATCAGACAGATCATTCCCAGGATGACAATTTGAAATTGTAATTTTCCTTCGGAAACAGCATCCAGCAGCCGTAACATTTTTGTTATGGCTGCTTTCTTTTTTATGAAAAAACAAATGAGTGGAGTTCAGAAAACTGCCGGCTATCCGGTCTGCTTTAGGCGGAAAAGTTATCTTTGCGTTGATACCTGACTAAGCAATAAAGATTAATGAGCCATCTGAAACATTATTCCGTTGACCGCATCACACAGCCTGTACAAAAATTTATCCGGCACGAAAAAGCAGGAGGCATTGTACTCGGCATCAGTGTAATACTGGCAATAGTCATGGCTAATTCTCCCTGGTCAGCCTCTTACCATCACATTTTTTCATACCGTTTAGGCCTTTTATTTCAGGGCGAAACTTATTTGGAATACAATTTGCATCATTGGATCAATGATGGATTAATGGCGGTATTCTTCTTTGTAGTAGGATTGGAATTAAAACGGGAAATGAAAACGGGCGCTTTATCACAACCCCGGAATGCATTACTCCCAATAGCCGCAGCGGGTGGTGGAATGCTGGTGCCGGCTATCATCTATATCAGTCTGAATTCCTCAGGTGAAGCCTCAAACGGATGGGGTATTCCCATGGCTACTGATATTGCATTTGCTCTTGGTGTGCTGTCTTTATTAGGTAAAAAAATCCCCCTTTCGCTCAAAGTCTTTCTTACCGCATTAGCCATTGTGGACGATTTGGGAGCGGTTTTAGTCATTGCCTTGTTTTACACCTCCGATATTTCAATAACTTATCTGCTCATCGGTTTGCTATTTTTACTGATCATGTATATGGGCAATAAAATGGGTGTCAGAAATATTTTGTTCTATGCAATATTAGGCATCGGAGGTGCATGGGCCTGTTTCCTGCTGTCGGGTGTACATGCAACGGTGGCTGCGGTTTTAGCAGCATTCACCATTCCTGCTGATGTTAAGATCAGCCAAAACAGCTATATCCGGAAAATGCAGGAATACTTAGAACGATTAAAAAAAGGTACAACAGCACATCAGTCTTCTACATTGACCAATGAGCAGATGCATATTATTGATGCAGTGAAAAAAAACACAGATTATGCCATTCCACCCTTACAAAAATTAGAGCATGCCATGCAACCTTATGTATCTTTCCTGGTCATCCCGGTTTTTGCTTTAGCCAATGCAGGCGTTTCCGTTATGGATATTGACCCGGAACAGATTTTTGGAAATAATATAGCCTGGGGTGTGGCATTTGGCCTGCTGATCGGCAAGGTAGTTGGTGTAGTCGGCTTTACCCTATTATTAGTGCGGCTCAAAGTTGCCCCTTTTCCTGAAGGCATGCATACCGGCAATCTGCTGGGGATGGGCTTTTTAGCCGCCATAGGTTTTACCATGTCTTTGTTTATTACATCACTGGCATTTACACATGAAGTGTTTCAGACACAGGCCAAATTAGGCATCTTTACGGCATCCATTATCGGCGGCGTGCTGGGCTATATGATCTTAAAACGATCAGGGGGAAATTCCGAACGAAACCTATAAGGTTTTTGGCAGAACTCTTTTAGAAGTACAAACCAAACCTTATAGGTTTTAAATCCCGAACAAAACCTATAAGGTTTTTAGCAGAACTTTTTAGAAGCACAAACCAAACCTTATAGGTTTTTAACCCCCAATGAAACCTATAAGGTTTTTGGCAGAACTCTTTAGAAGAACAAACCAAACCTTATAGGTTTTAAATCCCGAACAAAACCTATAAGGTTTTTAGCAGAACTTTTTAGAAGCACAAACCAAACCTTATAGGTTTTTAACCCCGAACAAAACCTATAAGGTTTTTGGCAGAACTCTTTTAGAAGCACAAACCAAACCTTATAGGTTTTAAATCCCGAACAAAACCTATAAGGTTTTAGCAGAACTTTTTAGAAGCACAAACCAAACCTTATAGGTTTTTAACCCCCAATGAAACCTATAGGGTTTTTGACAAAACTCTTTAGAAGTACAAACCAAACCTTATAGGTTTTTAACCCCCAATGAAACCTATAAGGTTTTTGGCAGAACTCTTTAGAAGAACAAACCAAACCTTATAGGTTTTAAATCCCGAACAAAACCCGGCAGCGAAAATTCATTTTACCGCCTCCGTTTCATTCCAGTAATAGCTGTCAGGAGTGGGTCTTTTACCGAATATGGCCGTACCTACTCTTACAATAGTGGCGCCTTCTTCAATAGCCGTTTCCAAATCGCCGCTCATGCCCATAGATAATTCCTGCATCTCCACACCGGGAATGTTTAGGGCAATAATCTGCTGCTGAATCGCTTTAAGCAAACGAAAGCACTGCCGTACTTTTTCCGTTTCGACACTGAACAGGCCAATGGTCATCAAGCCTTTAATCTTCAATGCTTCCAGCACTGCAACCTGCTGTACCAATTCAATGGCATGTTCGGGCGCTACGCCGAATTTACTCTCTTCAGCAGAGGTATTCACCTGAATCAATACCTCCATAGTCTTTTGCTCCCGGAGCAAACGACTGTGCAACTGCCGCGCCAGATCTATCCTGTCTATGGACTGTACGCAGGCAACCTGGCAGTTCAGGATGTCTTTAATTTTATTGGTCTGTAAATGACCAATAAAATGATTGGTATGCGGCGTATCGTGCAAGGCATTAAATTTCTCTTTAAGCTCCTGCACTTTATTCTCCGCTATCAAAGTATGCCCTGCGCTTAATGCCAACCTGATTCGTTCTGCCGGGACGGTTTTGGTAGCCATCAGCAACTTCACCGTATCCGGATTTCTGCCGCTTGCCATGCAGGCTTTATAAATCCGTTCTTTTATGACAGCGATGTTATGGAGTATGTTTTTGCGGTCTGACCATTGCTCTTTATGAATCGCATACACGATATTCCAACGCGGAGCTTCGCCGAAATAAGCTACTTCCTCCTCAGTAATTTTCTCTGCACCCAATCGCCCGATAGCCACCTGAGAACGGATATTGCCGACGCCGATATGCAGGTAAACTTTTGACACAAACGGAAAGATATAATCCAGTATAGTTGCTTTTACCGAAGGATTAAAACCTTTTCCCCAGCAGGCAAGGGCATAAAATGTATAACCAATAAATATGCTGTTTTCCGCTTCGTTATAATCATAAAAACGGGTGCTTCCGATGATATCCCCGGTAGCTTTATTAACAATTTTAAATGCGCCTTTACTTTGCAGCGCACCGTCAAAAAAGGTTCGGAATACCTCCTTTTTCCAACGGTCTTTGTTAGGATGCTGTTCCCAGATTGCAGGATCGGAAGCTACGGCGTATAAGGCCTCGAAATCCGTTTCCTTTAAGGGATAAAGGATAGCTTTTTCATTTTCTAATACGGGTTGAATATTGAAATGCATGGATATCATTTTAATTAAAAGAGATGGCATTTTCCGGAAGAGAGCTGCACTTTTTATTTTGCGGAGAAAGGTATAGTGTAAAAATTCCAACAAATTCCGGCATCAAAATTAACCAGGATAATTTTTGATTGCAACAAAATTTAAACCATGCACAGTATTCCTGCCCATACTATTGCAATTCGAATCATCATGTATTTCCTTTTCATGAAATACCGGAGGATGCATTTCAACTTTTTCTTTGCCGGATCCCATGTGGTCGGTGTCTCCACAGACCACGGCGCCGCCCCGGTTGGTGTCCCCACCGACCGGCGCAAATTTGAAATACGCCCATACCGATCATCCGGGAACTTAATTCCGCTATTTTTGCAATCATGAATACCGATATCAACAAGGCATTGGAGGTGGTTCGTAATGGTGGCGTTATCCTCTACCCTACGGACACCGTATGGGGTCTGGGCTGTGATGCCACGCAACCGGAAGCCGTCAAAAAAATATATGACATCAAAAAAAGAGACGACAAAAAAAGCCTCATTATCCTGTTGCCGGAAGCTAAAGATATTTTCACCTATACCGCCGGTCCGCCACCGGATATTGTTGATATGCTGAACCGGGTGGAACGACCTACCACCGTGATTTATCCTCAGGCCGTAAACCTGCCTGATGCGCTGATTGCGGAAGACGGCAGCATTGCCATCCGGGTTATCCGCGAACCTTTTTGCAAATCCTTATTAAAGCGGTTACGTCGACCTTTGGTTTCCACTTCGGCAAACATAAGCGGTTCTCCCACTCCACAGCGTTTTAAAGACATTAGTCCGCTGATCAAAAATCAGGCGGACTATATTGTACACTACCGGCAGAATGAGGAAACGCCTGCTGTTCCTTCTCAAATCATCAGGATGCTGGCAGATGGAAGTATGGAAGTTATCCGGGCATAACAAAGAAAAATGTACAACCTGTAAGCGGCTTAGACATTGAAGCGGAAATGCATGACATCACCGTCCTTCACTAAGTATTCTTTACCTTCAATCCGGAGCCGGCCTTTTTCCTTAGCGGCCGCTTCGCCACCGAGCGCTATAAAGTCGTCAAAGCTGATCACCTCTGCCTTGATAAAACCTTTTTCAAAATCGGTATGAATAACGCTGGCGGCCTGCGGGGCTTTCCAGCCTTCATGTATCGCCCAGGCACGCACTTCCTGAACACCGGCGGTAAAATAAGTAATCAGGTTTAACAGCTTATAGGTGGCTCTGATCAGCCGGTTGAGTCCCGGTTCCTTTAGTTGGTATTCATCGAGGAACATAGCCTTGTCCGTTTCGTCTTCTAATTCGGTAATCTGGGCTTCAATATTATTGTTCATGACAATCACCCCGGCGCTTTCCGCAGCAGCCATAGCCGCCACGGCATCGCTGTAGCGGTTGCCGCTGTGCATGGATGCCTCATCCACATTAGCCACATATATTACGGGCTTTTGAGTCAGCAGAAAAAGATCGGCCACGGCATCCCGGTCTTCGCCTTCCAATTGGAGGCTGCGGATATTTTTGCCCTGTTCTAAATGGTTTTTACATTGTGCCAGTACCTCAAGTGTTCTTTTCATCTTGGGATCGGCTTTTACCATTTTTTCTACACGCGCCATCTTTTTCTCTACACTCTCTAAATCTTTAAGCTGCAGTTCGGTATCAATAATTTCTTTATCGGAAACCGGATCAACTGCGCCTTCTTCCCTGAGGATATTATCATCTTCAAAGCAGCGCAATACTTGTATTATGGCATCCACTTCGCGGATATTGGCAAGGAATTTATTGCCCAGACCTTCGCCGCTGGAAGCGCCTTTTACCAAGCCGGCAATATCCACAAATTCAATGGTGGTCGGTACGATACGGTTGGGTTGTACAATTTTGGCCAACTGATCCAAACGGGTATCAGGCACGTCCACTAATCCTACATTAGGCTCTATCGTACAAAAACGGTAATTGGCAGCCTGCGCTTTGGCGCTGTTGCTGACTGCGTTAAAGAGTGTAGATTTTCCGACATTGGGAAGCCCAACGATTCCTGCCTGTAATGCCATATTGAATAAAGCGATTTTAAAAACCGGCGCAAAGGTAATAATTGTTATCCGGAATTGAGGCATCAGGAGTCGTGTATTACGATGCCGCTGGGATGTAATATGAACAGCCGGTTGAATGCTACGGCAATCCGTAGAGACACACGTCCGTGTGTCTCTACCATCCACAAACCATCAGTGACAATGGCAAACTGCCCGTGCATTCCAGGCGCTATCAATAAAAATGAGTTTTAACCCATTTCAAAAAACGGATACACCATTCAGAAAAAAAACCAATGCCGGTATTTCCGGAAAAATCTATAGATATTTATTTTGCGGTTGGCTGGGCCCCTATGCTCATGCGGTCAGAGACCGCAGCCGCCGGGATGTAGTCTGGAGACTACATCCAACGCCCAACGCCCGCTTGAATACTAAGGCCATAATGAGGTATTATTACAAAGCGACAACAATTACAAAGAGGACAACGATAGAAGCAGGAATAGCTGTATGCTTTGTTTCTTCGTAACCGTTATTTCTTTGCGTGAAACAATATTTTTCACACAAAGACGCAAAGATTACAACGCTACAACGATAGAGATGGGAATTGCTGAACGTCTTTGTTTCTTCGTTATCGTAGTTTCTTTGCGTGAAAAAAAGAACGCCGGGCTAAGCATTTTTACTTTTGAATTTTGAATTTTGAATTTTTTGCATTTTGAATTAAAAAAACGGCCACCCCAACAGGCAGCCGTTTTTTATCATTATCCTAAATCCCTTTTAGGAATTCCTATTAATATCCCATATCCATTCCGCCGCCCGGCATAGCAGGCATAGCGGGTTGTTTAGGTTCGGGCTTGTCTGCAATTACACATTCGGTAGTCAGCAGCATACCGGCAATAGAGCTGGCATTTTCCAATGCGATACGGCTCACCTTAGCCGGATCAATCACACCGGATTTCAGCAGGTTTTCATATTTCTCCGTACGGGCATTGAAGCCGAAGTCAGCCTTACCTTCTTTTACTTTTTGCACCACGATGCTGCCTTCAATTCCGGCATTTTCCACGATCACACGCAGGGGAGCTTCCAATGCACGGCGTATAATGGCAACACCGGTAGCCTCATCATCATTTACCGCTTCAATTTTATCCAACGCATTAATGGAGCGGATAAATACGGTGCCGCCGCCGGGTACAATACCTTCTTCCACAGCAGCGCGGGTAGCGTGCAGCGCATCGTCCACGCGGTCTTTTTTCTCTTTCATCTCTACTTCGGTAGCAGCACCTACATACAATACTGCAACACCGCCGCTGAGCTTAGCCAAACGCTCCTGCAGCTTTTCGCGGTCGTAATCGGAAGTAGTGGTTTCGATTTGAGATTTGATCTGATTGATGCGGGCAGTGATATCGCTTTTCTTTCCTTTGCCATCCACGATAGTGGTATTGTCTTTATCAATGGTAATGCTTTCTGCGCTACCCAGATAGCTCATGTCGGCATTTTCTAATTTATAGCCCTGGTCTTCGCTGATGACGATACCACCGGTCAGTACGGCAATATCCTGTAGCATTTCTTTACGGCGATCGCCGAATCCCGGAGCCTTAACGGCAGCCACTTTCAGGGAGCCGCGCAGTTTATTCACCACTAAGGTAGAAAGCGCTTCGCCATCCACATCTTCAGCGATGATCAGCAGGGGGCGTCCGCTTTGAACCACTTTTTCCAGGATAGAAATGATGTCCTTCATCGTACTGATCTTTTTATCAAAAATCAGGATGTACGGTTTGTCCATTTCCACCTGCATTTTTTCGGTATTGGTAACGAAATACGGGGTCAGGTAACCGCGGTCGAACTGCATACCTTCTACCACGTCAACGGTAGTTTCGGTATTTTTTGATTCTTCTACGGTGATCACGCCTTCATTGCCCACTTTTGCCATAGCAGTAGCAATCAGCTTTCCGATTTCGGTATCGTTATTGGCAGAGATTGTACCCACCTGTTCGATTTTCTGATTGTCGTTACCGATTTTCTGAGATTGCTTTTTGATGCTGGCAACTACGGAAGTTACCGCTTTGTCAATACCGCGTTTCAGATCCATGGGATTGGCTCCTGCGGCAACGTTTTTCAGACCTTCGCTGATGACGGCCTGTGCCAGTACTGTAGCGGTTGTGGTACCGTCTCCGGCGATGTCATTGGTTTTGCTGGCTACTTCTTTCACCATCTGAGCACCTATATTTTCGATGCTGTCTTCCAGTTCGATTTCTTTTGCTACGGTAACGCCATCCTTAGTGATAGCCGGAGCGCCGAATTTTTTTTCTATAACCACATTGCGGCCTTTAGGACCTAAAGTTACTTTAACCGCATCGGCTAATGTGTCCACGCCTTTTTTCATTTTATTGCGGGCGTCGGTATTAAAAAACAATTGTTTTGCCATTGTATTGATTTAAAAATTTAAAAGTTAGTAAATATAAATAACCGTTCCGCTTTTCGATCGGAGCAGTTATGGGTATTAAACTATAGCCAGGATATCGCTTTCGCGCATGATCAGCAGGTCTTCGCCTTCCAACGTAATTTCGGTGCCTGCATATTTACCATACAATACCATATCACCCGGTTTAACGCTCATCGGCTCGTCTTTTTTACCCGGTCCGGCGGCGATAACGGTACCGCGCTGGGGTTTTTCTTTTGCCGTATCAGGGATGATAATGCCACCCGCAGTTTTGGTTTCTGCCGCGGCTGCTTTTACAATTACCCGGTCATGAAGCGGGGTAATACTTGCTTTTTTTGCCATAGAATATTAATTTATGTTTGTTTAACAATAGAATAATTATACCCTTTACTGACGAAAAATATGCCAAAGCGGGGAATATTGACATTTTTGCAGTTTTGCCGGGGGAATAAGATTTTCAGCGACTGAAAACTGACAATTAGCAAGTAAAACTGTTTTTTTATAATGAAAATATGACAAATAAACGGCTTTTGAAATCCTTCGTATCCGGGTTTTTAATTTACTTTTGCGGCAAGCTAAAAACGAATATAACATGAGGCAGTTTTTTATCGGCGCTGTATTAGCGCTGCTCACATTGGGATTGCAGGCGCAGGCACAGGACAAAGTTGTACGCGAGCCGGCTCATCCCGGAAAAATTTACGGTGAAAAAGTAAAGGAGAAAGGTGCAATGGATATTGCCCGCTTACCTGCATTACTGGCTAAAAATGACGGCAAGATGAAAGCCAAAATCAAAGCCAAAGTGGTGGACGTTTGCCCTAAAAAAGGTTGCTGGGTCAATCTTTACGTGAATGACAGCACTACCGTTTTTGTAAAAATGAAAGATTACAGCTTCTTCGTTCCCATGGATATTGCGGGAAGAACCGTAGTATTGGAAGGCGTGGCTTATGTGGAGGAAACTTCAGTGGAGGAACTGCGCCATTATGCAGAGGATGCCAAAAAGCCCCAGGAGGAAATTGATGCAATTACCCAGCCGGAAGAAAGTCTGCGATTTACGGCAAAAGGCATTAAAGTGCTGGATTAAAGAATAGCTCACTCTACCGAAAATAGTACAGCCTGCGAAAAATCGCGGGCTGTATTGTTTATGTCAATCCAACCGTCATTGACCTGACTAAAGCCCTGAACCGGCTCGAAATTCCTTACCCTGATTCTGCTCATTTTATATTAAAAAAACAATCACGCAAATGTACATTTTTAGCATCAGTTATTGCATTATATCGGAAAATGAATATTCAGACCGGATTAGTATTTATAATTGCTTTGCCTTTTGATCGTTTGTCCCTGAGGCTCTTTTGGCAAAGCGCTTTAGCTTAAAAGGAAGGATGGATTAACCACTGTTTACTTGGGCGACACCAGGCGGAAGCCCAAGTCGTCGTCGCGGTCGTCCGGGCCGTAGTTGATGCGGATCGCGCTACGGCAGTCCCCCGCAAGGCTGCTCCAGCTACCACCGCGAAGCACACGGAGAGCCCCGGATGATGACCCTTTGGGGTTAGTCTGTGCTGTTGTGGGGTATTCCTCATACCAATCGCTGCACCATTCCCACACATTGCCATGCATATCGTACAAACCAAAAGCATTGGGGGCAAAGCTCCCAACAGGAAGCGTTTTTTCCCGATACATTCCCTTCGCGTTACCATTGTATGGATAATCTCCATTGTAATTAGCCTGAGCTGTGGTAATGTTATTGCCCGTATTAAAAGGTGTTGTTGTTCCCGCGCGGCAGGCGTATTCCCATTCCGCCTCGGTAGGCAGGCGGCAGCCCATCCACTCGGCAAAGGCATTGGCATCGTACCAGCTTACATTGATTACAGGGCGGTCGCCCCTGCCCCAGCCTTCATCACCAGGTTTGGCTCTGCCGGTGGCTTCGCAAAACAAATCGTATTGGGCAAACGTTACTGCATACTTGCTCATCTTAAATGCACTCAAGGTTACCTGATGTTGTGTCTCGCCACTACCTCTATCCACTTCGCTTGCAGGGCTGCCCATCGTAAATGTGCCGCCGGGTATAGAAGCCCAGGCAATAGCGGGCTTCGTTTGCGCCCAAAGTGATACTGTTGCAAAAACCGCAAGGATTGTTATAGTGATTTTTTTCATTGTTTTGTTTTTTAAAACTTTGAGGGGAGCTAAAAACGAAGCCGAAACATTCAATTTAGCACTGCCGTAAGCAACACCGCTTGGTGTCGCGAACTTGCATAAGTTATCGCAAAAATCAAGCGGTTTTTGCGATAATCGAAACTGAAATGTTCAACTTAGATGGAACACCGCTTTTCCCGACTTTCAGTACGGGACAAGTCTTGCCAAACTGCTTGTTGAACGGTGGTGGTTTTCAATTTTCGTGTTCTTTAGTTAATTATGCTAATACCTTTTTCTTAATTGTGCTTTTAGTCAGACGACTTTTAGTTGTTGTCTGCTTAACAGGCATTTTTCTACCTGTTGCCTTATAGTAAGAAATTATTTCACTAATTTTTTTTCTGTCTTCGGCTGTCAATGGTGTTGAGTCAACTACGAAGTCAATTCCTACTGGTTCTTTGATGTATCCCATTATTATAAATTTAAGTTGGAAAATATTTTTTAATCAGTTTTAAGGCTTCCTGCGGAAATATTACCATTTTATATCCGCCAATATGTGTCGCACCCAGGATTTTTTCATAATACTCAATTAGTTTCGTCTTTGAAGTGAAAGAAACGAAACCTTGGTAACCTTTGTCCCACGAAGATTTACAAGTAAAAGCAAACAAATTTCCCGGTACGCCTTCGTAAAGTTTATTCTTACCTAAGTTGAATGGTGCACTTTCTATGAGGTGTAAATAAAAATGGTCACTATAATCACTAATACTAACTAATCCTTGTACAATTTCAGGGTTATTTCTGATTGTCAATTTATAAATTTGTCTGTCGGTTAATTTAGATTCGCTTGCCCAATTAAATTGCCAATTGTTTTTCTTGCTAACTATTTTTAAGTCTGCCTTTGAAATAGGGTGAATATCGGTTGGAAAACTATCTCCCGAAATAGTATTTACAATGCTGTTTGTTAGCTTGTCAATCTCAATTGAAATGTGATATTTTGTCTGTTTTGCCACTTTTCAAAGGTACAAAAAATGTCGCAGGACTTTTCAATGTCAGGCAGTATCGCATCATTAGCGCAAGGTTCAGCATTCGTGCTTCCTTTGTCGCTCCCTCGCAAAGCCGCCGAACCGAGAAGCATCCGAGTGGCAGCTTTTTGTACCCGAAATGCAAAAAGCCGGGGAATTTGAGCATTTTTGGATTATGGATTATGAATTTTGGACTATGGAAAATCCTTTTTAATACCCGCAGGGCTTTATCTATTTTTATCCACGAAAGAATTTTCCTTTTTATTTTTCGTGTGCTTCGTGATTTTCGTGGTTAAAGGGTGAAGTTGTTTAATTTTACCCCTAATTACCGTTTCCTCATTTTTTCAGGGATAATTTACGACTTTTGCCATCGGTTTTTTATGGACAATAATTATAAGAGAATATTAGTTACCGCAGCCCTGCCTTATGCAAACGGCCCGGTTCATATCGGCCACCTGGCCGGCTGCTATCTTCCTGCTGATATTTATGTACGCTATCAACGTGCGCAAAAACGGGATGTACTGTTTATCTGCGGCAGTGATGAACATGGTGTACCCATTACCATTCGGGCCATGAAGGAAGGCGTTTCTCCTCAGGATATCGTGGACCGGTATCATACGCTGATTAAAGACAGCTTTGCCCAAATGGGTATCTCCTTCGATATTTATTCCCGTACCTCTAATGATATACACCGCCAAACCTCGCAGGATTTTTTTAAAAAACTGTATGATGCCGGTTTGTTTGAAGAACGGGAAAGCGAGCAGTATTTTGATACGGAGAAAAATCTGTTCCTGGCAGACCGCTATATTACCGGCACCTGCCCGGTTTGTCAGTATCCGAATGCGTATGGCGATCAGTGTGAGAAATGCGGTTCCTCACTTTCTCCCGAACAACTGATAGCGCCGCGCAGCGCTTTGAGCAATGCGCCCTTAGTCAAAAAAACAACGAAGCACTGGTATTTTCCCCTGAATCAATATGAGTCTTTTCTGAAGGAATGGATTGTTGAAGGGAAAAAAGACCAATGGAAACCCAATGTTTACGGTCAATGTAAAAGCTGGTTAGATCAGGGGTTACAGCCCCGCGCCATGACCCGCGACAGCAACTGGGGCGTACCGGTTCCTTTAGAAGATGCAGCGGGCAAGGTGCTGTATGTATGGTTCGATGCGCCTATCGGCTATATCAGCGCTACCCGTGAGCTGCTGCCTCAGGGCTGGGATAATTACTGGAAACAGGAAGATACCAAATTAGTGCATTTTATCGGAAAGGATAATATCGTGTTTCACTGTATTATCTTTCCGGCTATGCTGAAAGCACACGGCGGATATGTATTGCCGGATAATGTTCCCGCCAATGAATTTTTAAATATTGAAGGGGAAAAAGTCTCTACTTCACGCAACTGGGCGGTATGGATACATGATTATATCCGCGACTTCCCCGATATGCAGGATGCCCTGCGCTATGTGCTTTGCGCCAATGCGCCGGAAAACAAGGACAATGATTTTACCTGGAAAGAATTTCAGGACAGGGTCAATAATGAATTAGTTGCGGTGTTCGGCAATTTTGTCAACCGTACTATGGTGCTGATGCATAAACTCTGCCAGGGGAAAGTGCCCCGTTTCCATAATGAAGATAAGGATGATGCCGACCTGGAGCTAATCCGGGACATTCAGCAGGCAAAACAACATATTGAGGATAGTATAGAAAACTATAAGTTCCGGGATGCCTTATTCGAGATTATTGACCTGGCCCGGAAAGGCAATAAATATATGCAGGATAAAGCACCCTGGATGTTAGCCAAGACGCCGGAGCTGCAATTGCAAAACCAGCAGAAGATAGATAACTGCCTGCATATTTGCCTGCAGCTTACAGCGAACCTGGCCATCTTTGCTCATCCCTTTTTACCTTTTACCGCAGCCAAAATGTGCCACATAATGAAGGTGGTGGACAGGATGCTGGAATGGGAAAATGCCGGGAAGATAGATTTACTGCGGGTAGGTTATTCCCTGCGTGCCCCGGAATTATTATTTCGTAAAATTGAACAGGCGGAAATGGAACAACAAAAGGAACAGCTCATTAAAAACAGCAGGAATAACAGTACGCCGGCTTCCGAACCTTCTGTTCCGGAACACGAATCCAAAGCGGAAATTAACTTCGACGATTTCGCAAAGATTGAATTCCGCACGGGCATCATTCTCCATGCGGAAAAAGTTCAAAAAGCCGACAAGCTGCTGAAATTGGAGATAGACTTAGGATTTGAAAAACGGACTGTAGTTTCGGGTATTGCTCAGCATTATCAGCCGGAGGACATCATTGGCAAACAAGTGACTGTAGTGGTCAACCTGGCACCCCGGAAAATGCGGGGTATTGAAAGTGCGGGCATGATATTGATGGCGGAAGATGCCGAAGGACGGCTGAGCTTTGTAGCACCTGAAAACCCGGTACCGCCCGGCAGTGAGGTGCGGTAAACAACCTGATCTTTTAAGCAATCATTGATAATCAACTATAGTTAAATAAAAAGAAGCAAAAGCCAATCCCGAACATTCGGGACAAGAATTGAAACGGAAAATAAGTTGATAATCATTTGGTATAATTTTACAATGCAGATAAAAGACGCTTAACACAACACTATATTTATTTTATGGGAAAGAAAAAAACAATCTGGTGGCTGGTCGGCGGTTTAGTGGGGCTGATTATTGTACTGATTATTCTTAAAAATGCCGGCGTTATCGGAAATACCGAAGGTGTAAAAGTAGCTGTTGATACTGCTCAGGATCATGTGATCATTGAAGTGGTAAGTGCCAGCGGCAAGATTTATCCCGAAACGGAAGTGAAGATAAAACCGGATGTCAGCGGAGAAATCATAGACATGCCAGTGGAAGAAGGAGACTCTGTAACAGCCGGTCAGTTATTGCTAAAAATTAATCCGACTATATATGTGTCGGAGGTAAGCCAGGCGGAAGCTATTGTTAACCAAAGCCGTTCTTCCGTGACCAATTCCGAGAACATGGCCAACCAGGCCAAAGCGCAGATGGAACGTGCCGAAGCCAATTATAACCGCAGCAAACAATTGTATCAGGACAAGGTGATCAGTAAAGTGGAATATGAGCAGGCGGAAACGGACTATCTCACGGCAAAAGCCACTTATAATGCGTCACTGGCTACTATCAGCGGCGGAAATTTTGGCGTTAACAGCGCCAGCGCCAGCCTCAGTCAGGCTCGTGAAAACCTGCGCCGCACTACAATCACGGCGCCTACATCGGGTATCATCTCCCAGTTGTTGGTAAAAAAAGGAGAGCGCGTGGTGGGAACGGCACAAATGGATGGCACCCAGATCATGACCATTGCCGATATGGGACGCATGGAAGTGCGGGTGGAAGTCAGCGAAACCGATATCAGTAAGGTGAGCCTCGGCGACACAGCGCTTATTGAAGTGGATGCATACCGTAACAGAAAATTTACCGGAACCGTTACCAAAATATCCGTGTCCAGCGTAGCGGATAATAATACGCTGGCATCCGCTACTGCCACAAGCGACCAGGTGTCCAATTATACGGTACATATTCTGATTCATCCGGGAACTTATGAATCGCTGCGCAGCGAATTGGGTAAAGGTAAATTTCCCTTTAAGCCCGGCATGAGCGCCGGAGTGGAAATTCATACCCGCAGAGAAACCGGTTTAGGGGTGCCGCTGATGGCCGTTACGACAAGGGACTGGCCGGAAGATGAAGAAAAACATGCTGTAGATAATGATCATAAAGAAGCGACAGGAACAGCTAAAACGAACAGTGATATTCGCCAGGTGGTATTCGTATATCATCCCGAAACAAATGAAGTAAGCATAAGAGACGTGAAAACCGGCATCCAGGATAATGAATTTATTCAGATTACCAATGGGTTGAAACAGGGTGAAATGGTTGTATCATCGCCATACAGTGTTATAGCACGCCAGTTGGAAGATAAAAAGAAAGTGCGGGTGGTAGATAAAAAGCAACTGTGGGATGCCGGTTCCGAAAAGAAAGAAGAATAGCCGGCGTATTCCATACTAACCTGACCGGCTGCGCGGAAGGATGTTGTCTTTATTATTGGGGAATGATTAGCTTTATACATTGATGGAGTATGTATCCGAATACTCAGCTCGCTCCCGTTTTCATTTTTCATTTTTACCTTTACTTTTGATTTAGTACTAATTGTTTAATTCCAACCTAAAAGCCGGGCTACTTATTGCTGTATAATGATTGTAACACTTCTGTCCGATTATGGTTACCAGGATAATTATGTAGGCATTACCAAAGCGGTATTGTATCGCTTATTGCCCGATGCCCGTATCATAGATATTGCTCATGATATTACGCCACATCATCTGTTACAATGTGCTTATTTACTCTCCGGATCATTGTATGCCTTCCCGCCGCAAACTGTTCATCTTTCTTTATTCGGTGTGCTTTATCATATTCCGCCTAAGGTACTGCTGACACAACACAACGACCAGTACATCATCAGCGCCGACAATGGCTTGCTGCCATTGGTCGGAGGGCAGGACCCGGAATCCCGGATATACTGCTGCCCCGAAATTCCGGCCAATTATATGGAATGGATTCAAATTGCCGCAGCCCTTATCGGACAAATTGAAAAGGAGACAATAGACCGGAGTCGTTTAGTGCCGCACCAACCGGATGTTTATCCCGTTCCGTTACGCCCGGTAATCAAGGATAACAGTATCGACTGTAATATCGTGCATATTGACCGCTTCGGAAATGTAGTGCTGAATTTGAGAAAAGAAGAATTTGAGCGCTATAGCAACAACCGCAAATTCAGGATTGTACTGCGCCGGAACGATTATATCGAATCGGTGAGTGAACATTATGCCAGCGTGCAACCGGAGGAACGGCTGTGTTTGTTCAACAGCTCTGGTTTTTTGGAAATTGCCATCAACCAGGGTGATGCTTCAAAACTGTTAGGCCTGAAGTTGTTTGATCCGAGACAGGTCAATTATCAAAGCATAAAAATTGAATTCCTATGATTATAAGAATGGTGAAAATGGTTTTCCGGGAAGATGACATTCCCATTTTCCTCCAGCTTTTTGAGGAGCGGAAAGCCACCATTCTGAATTTTGACGGGTGCCGGCATGTAGAATTATGGCAGTCCATATCGGGTAATGGTATTTACTTTACCTATAGTATATGGGAAAACGAGGCAGCATTGGAGGCATACCGCCATTCTGACTTTTTCCGGGAAACCTGGACACAGACAAAAAACCTGTTCCGGGAAAAGGCAACAGCCTGGAGTATGATAAAAGAAGGCGACACAGATATCTAATTCATCCGTTAGTTTTCGTACATTTACCCAACTTTTTTCATTATTTCCGCATCTTTAAGATTAAACATATTCAATATCAAAATGGCAAGAAGTTTTTTTTCAAAAAGAACCATAATGATGGCAGTAGCGCTTTGTGGCATTACAGTCGGCACCTATGCCCAAATAACAGGTAATGAACTGGCAGCAAAAGCACAGCAGTTTGCCGAAGAAGTTTTTGCAGACGCTGTACAATACACGCAACCTCAGTATATTGATCTATATAAAAATACACTGACCCGATTTGAAATTATAATTGAGTCGCCACTTCCGGGCGAAACTTATCCCAAATTATCAGGTTTATCATTAATAAACAAATACAACCAACAACTTCAAAATAACTGGCAATCTTTTAATCCTGAACAATTTAATCCAATGAAGTATCAGTTTAACCTTAACGCCGGTGAAGATATTAAATACCGGGTAGATAATACGGATTATGTTATCGTGATTCATCCCGCTCAATAAATCTCCAATTACAAATCGCAATATTGATATGTATAGTAAATATTTTCTGTGTACCGTTTTTTTCTGTGCTGCCTGGTGCCGGGTTGCTTTTGCACAAGATAATACAGACCCTTGTTTTGCATCGCCATTCTGCAGTGATAGTTCCTATAATTTTAACAATAACACATCCGGCACTGCACCTTCCGGCCCCGATTACGGTTGTTTATATGATGAACCGGGGCCTTCATTTTATTACATGGAGATAGGCACAGCGGGTACCATGCAATTATTTCTCTCACAGCAAACCTATGGTGGCCAGGCTATTGATGTGGATTTTGCGATGTGGGGGCCTTTTACAGATTTAGCAACCGGATGTGCTGCTGTCATGAGTGGCGATCTCGCTCCTATTCAGTGCAGTTATTCTCCCGCTACTACGGAAAATCTTGGACTTGGATTACCCGGAGGTACCGGAGCAGGAACCAGCACTCCGCCGGAAGTGCAGGTGGGTGAGGTCTATATTGTTTTGATTACAAATTATGCTTCCTCTTACATGGGTGCTGAAAGTGCGGGTACAATCAGTTTTAGCCAGACCGGGGGCACCGGCTCTGCCGACTGCGGTATCGTTTGTGGCCTGTCAGCCAGCAATTCGGGACCGATTTGTCTTGGAAATTCCGTAACCTTATTTGCCAATAATAACAATACGGAAACGACCTTTACCTATACCTGGACAGGAACGGATGGCCTGACCGGAACGGGACAAAGTCTTACTTTCATGCCGGGCAGCGCCGGGACTTTTGATTATTCCGTAATGTCTGTCTCTGCTGCAAATGATACCTGCTTTGCCACCACTACCGTAACCGTTAACCCTAATCCTGAAGTTACCTTAGTGAATTACGCTCCGGTACATACTGTTTGCAATAATGCCAATTACGGGTTGTCCGTGGCAAATCCTTCATCTTTTGCCAACTATCAATGGTATCAAAACGATGAACCTATTCCGGGGGCAACAAGCTCCTCCTATATAGCTACTGAAAACGGCACGTATTATGTAGTAGGCAGTACGCCTGCCGGCTGTAACAAAACATCTTTGACTACAACACTGATATTTCATGTTATAGAAGTAGATTTTGATTATGAAATATTAAAAGGCTGCAATGCGGATACCGTAATCTTTACGAATCTCAGCGATTCGGGACAAAGCTGGTGGAGTTTTGGGGATGGCTCCACGCCCCCTGATGATACGACTACAAATCCCGTTCATATTTACTCACCGCAAGGTAATTATGTTGTACGATTGAAACTCACCGACAGCATTGGCTGCACGGATTCCATGCTCAAGTTTGTGGATACCCGCCATGAGATTAATGCTGTCTTCGGTCAAAGTGCCGACTCCATTTGTCAAAGCGGTAACAACAACGTCATCTTCTTCGATCAGTCCACCGGAGATATCGGTTCCTGGTTTTGGGATTTTGGAGATGGCAACACTTCTACCCAACAGGGGCCGACACATGCCTATACTGTTGCCGGAACTTATACCATCACGCTGGTCATTCAGGAAGCCGGCCTACCTTGTACGGATACCGCATACGGAACTATTTATGTGGATTCCACACCGCATATTACCATCATGGCAGACCGCGATACCGTATGTAACGGCGAACGGATTAATTTCTCCTTAGACTATCTGCAAACTGCAACACTACTGACCTGGGATTTTGGAGATGGCAGCTCATTAGTCGGGCTGAACGAAACTCCGTATCACAGCTACGATAATCCCGGCGATTATACTGTTGCCGTAAAAGCAGATTACCCGGTTTGTAATTCGGTAACCGATAAAATGAAAGTTTTAATAAAACCTTTTCCTATCGTAAATCTCGGGCCGGATACCACGCTATGCCTTAACGGCGCACCTTTCAGCCTGTTAGATACCGTGAACCTGAGCAACCCGGATATCAAATGGACATGGAATACCGGCGATACCACTGCCATACTGAAGATTGTTCATCCGGGCTCCTATTCAGTAGAAGCCGACCTGGACGGATGTAAAACTACGGATGAGGTAGTCATCAGAAAAGACTGCTATACCGATGTTCCCAATGCCTTTACACCCAACAACGATGGCGTAAATGATTATTTCTTCCCCCGGCAGTTTTTATCGGAAGGTGTTAAGGCCTTCACCCTGACTATTTTCAATCGCTGGGGAGAAAAGGTTTTTGAAACCACCCGTGCTGATGGCCGCGGATGGGACGGCATGCTCAACGGTAAGGAACAGCCGGTAGGCGTATATGTGTATATAATTGATGTGGTTTATAAAAATAAAGCCTCGGAACATTACGAAGGAAACGTGACCCTGATTCGTTAAGTAATATCAATACATAGCAGGGAAAAAGCTATCTCATAGAGGTAGCTTTTTGTTTTATCTCAGATTAATATCCAGCCATGAAAATATTCCAGCGCCTTCTATACCGAAATGCCATATCAGGATAGTGACATAATGTATTCAAATAAGCATGGCAAAATAAATCCTGCGAATCCGGATATTAAAGTTATTATTCAAAGCAGAAAAAGGAAAAAATCATGGCGCGGCAATTATTTATGTATATCCATAAGTCAACGCCTTGAAAAAACACGCAATATTTGTTTTTTGTAAATATTTAAGAATAAAAAACAGATTTGTCAAACTTTTTTCTATAAATTACCGTCTTTTTTCTAAATATCGTTAATTTTAATAAAAATAGTTGAATGCTATGGTGAAATGTAAACTATTTCTTACCGCTTTCCTTATTTATTCCGGCGCTTCATTTGCTCAGGATATTGACAGCAGAATACTGGCAGTATATGAAAACAGCATATCGCAAATGAACACAGAGCAGATTGCCTGGCTGGATAATTGCCTGGAGCGATCGGAAATTTTGCCAATAGAAGCTGTTCCTGTATCTGAATCCGACATGGACATGTTATCCACATTACCATTACAAACCAAATTCACTGAAGTGGCTTTGCCGGATACCTTTAATGCGGATACCTTTAATCCATTAATTTACGCAATCAATTTTTTTAAAAAAACGGATCAGTATTTCAGGATTGACAATACCGGCTTTGTTTTGAAAATTCACAAAAAAGAAGATTAACCTCCTCATTTTTTTCTTATGAAAAGAAACCTACTATATACATTCGTACCGTTTTTACTCATTACTTTTTTCTTTTCGCATTCCTCTTACGGGCAATGTCAGGGTATCCAGGCTCAGGTAGTCAGTACGGTCCCTGCGGCTGTTGATAATGCGATAAGAATATGCCAGGGAGAAACCGTTGCGCTTACCGGTGCGGGCATTTTTGACGTCAGCGGCTCCGGAGCCACTTACGAGTGGTTCTTTGGCGATGGCAGTTCTGCAACAGGTACCAGCGTTACCCATGTTTATCCGACACAGGGGGTATATATTGTGGACTTACTGATTACTGACCCGGACGGATGTAACAATACTAACCGTATTGATTTAGCCGTACAGGTTTCTACTACGCCCATATTTTCCGGCACAAATGCCAATCCGACCCAGATATGTTTAGGGGAAACAAGCGCATTAACAGGCGTTGTTACGCCTGTTCCGGGTATTTACGAATGTGCACCGCCGGAATCTGATACTACTTTTTTACCGGATGGCAGCGGCGTTTCCTATACTACCTCTATTGAAGTAGAATGCTTCGCTCCGGGTATGACACTGTCTGACCCCAATCAACTGGAAAGCATTTGTATCAATATGGAGCATTCCTATTTAGGCGACTTAAATATCCAGATTTCATGCCCCAACGGGCAGTCGGCAGTTTTGAAACCCTACCCCGGCGGAGGGGGTACCTATTTGGGCGGTGCTAATGATGATGGCACATTAGCAATGGGAGAAGGCGCTACTTATTGTTTTTCGATGTCGGCTACATGGGGAACAATACTTGAAGAAAATACATTGGGCAATTGGGTAACAGCCGGCAGCAACCCGCCAAACAACTCTATGACTCCGGGCACTTATCAGCCCAGCCAGTCTTTTAATAATCTCGTAGGGTGTCCGTTAAATGGCGATTGGACAATAACAGTAACCGACAATCTGGGTATTGACAATGGCTATATATTTTGGTGGGGGGTAAACTTTGATCCTGAACTACTGCCCGGAAACTATTCCTTTTTACCGGAATTCATATCCGAAAGCTGGAGCCCTACTACGGATATTGTCGGGGGAAGCGGTAGCCAGGTGACGGTAAAACCCGCTACCGGCGGCAATCACTGCTATACTTTTTCAGTTACTGATAATTTTGATTGTACCTATGATACTACAGTTTGCATTGTGGTCATTGATCCGGGAGATCCCGGCTTAGACAGCGCCGCTACAATCTGCCTTAATGAAAGCCCGGTTAACCTCTTCGGTTATCTTGCAGGAACCCCTGACCCCGGCGGCTTGTGGACCGGTCCCGGCGTATCCGGATCCGGCATATTCAGCCCCCAGTCTGTTGGTGTAGGCACCTATACATTGACCTATACCAAGTCCGTAGGCGGATCCTGCGATACCTCTGCCACAGTAACCATGACCGTCAATAATGATGTGAACCTTGATTTTGATTATACCTTATCTAAAGGCTGTACCGGCGATACCGTGTTGTTTAATAATTTATCAGAACCCGCCCAATACTGGTGGAAATTTGGTGACGGATCGCCCATTGACTCCGTAAATGTCAACCCGGCACACTATTACACAGCTCAGGATCAGTACAGCGTAGTGCTGACCGGCAGAAATGCATTAGGCTGTAAAGATTCTGTTACAAAGATTGTAGATACCCGCCACCCAATTGATGCCGTATTCGGTCAAAGTACCGACTCCATCTGCCAAAGCGGTAACAACAACGTCATCTTCTTCGATCAGTCCACCGGAGATATCGGTTTCTGGTTCTGGGATTTCGGAGATGGCGACACTTCTACCCAACAAGGTCCGACCCATGCCTATACCTTAGCCGGAACCCATACGATTATGCTTATCGTTCAGGAAACCGGTCTATCCTGTACGGATACCGCATACGGAACCATTTATGTGGATTCCACACCGCATATTACCGTCATGGCAGACCGCGATACCGTATGTAACGGCGAGCGGATTAACTTCTCCTTAGATTATCTGCAAACCGCCACTTTGCTGACCTGGGATTTTGGAGACGGCAGTTCATTAGTCGGGCTGAACGAAACTCCGTATCACAGCTACGATAATCCCGGCGATTATACCATTGCCGTAAAAGCAGATTACCCGGTTTGTAATTCGGTAACCGATAAAATGAAAGTTTTAATAAAACCTTTTCCTATCGTAAATCTCGGGCCGGATACCACGCTATGCCTTAACGGCGCACCTTTCAGCCTGTTAGATACCGTGAACCTGAGCAACCCGGATATCAAATGGACATGGAATACCGGCGATACCACTGCCATACTGAAGATTGTTCATCCGGGCTCCTATTCAGTAGAAGCCGACCTGGACGGTTGTAAAACCTCCGATGAGGTAGTCATCAGAAAAGACTGCTATACCGATGTTCCCAATGCCTTTACACCCAACAACGATGGCGTAAATGATTATTTCTTCCCGCGACAGTTATTATCGGAAGGCGTTAAGGCCTTCACCCTGACTATTTTCAACCGATGGGGAGAAAAAGTTTTTGAAACCACCCGTGCCGATGGCCGCGGGTGGGACGGCATGCTCAATGGTAAAGAACAACCGGTAGGCGTATATGTGTATATAATTGATGTAGTATATAAAAATAAAGCTTCGGAACATTACGAAGGAAACGTGACCCTGATTCGTTAAGTAATATCAATACATAGCAGGGAAAAAGCTATCTCTTAGAGGTAGCTTTTTGTTTCTTACCTTGTATTGATTATTTGAGCAAAAACATGTTGTCCGCGATACGACGACCAACGCTAAGTTAAAAAAATACGGTCTGTATGCTCTAAATTCTATAAAATTGATTACCATATTTTTGCATTTTTAATTTTGCATTTTAATTTTACACAATCAGGCAGCTATTGACGATTATAACCATGTCTTCTTTTTTTATCGCGGAAAAATTATTGCCTTGCATTTGAATCTGGAACAGCTATATAAGAACAATTTTGAAGGCCTACACCGCTACGCCTTTACAAAGGTTCACGATAATGAGCTGGCATCCGATCTGGTGCAATCTGTTTTTCTCAAATTTGCGGAAGGGAAAATTGCTATAGCGGATATTGCCAATATTCGTGCTTACCTGTATCGCATGGTGCATAATGCCTGCACCGATCACTTCAGGCAACAATCATCATCACAGCATACTCCGTTACAGCATATCCTGCATGTGGCCGATGAAAGCGGCAATATGCAGGATACGATCCTGCGCCGTGAAAAGCAGGAGCAGCGCAGTACACTGATCGAAAAAATATTATCGGGGCTGCCCCCGCAGGCCCGGTTAGTATTTGAAAAAAGCAGAACGGAAGGCAAAAAATACCGGGAAATCAGCGAGGAGCTGGGCATCTCGGAAAAAACCGTAGAAGCACACATGAGCAGGGCGCTGAAAATAATCAGGGATTATATAAGGGTAAACGGATACCATTACCGTCTTTTAATTTTAATGTTGCTTTCATATGCAATCGCTTAATTTCGACATACTGATTCACTATCTTTCCGGGGAAGCCACTCCGGAAGAAGCGTTGTATGTAGAAGACTGGCGTAATGCAGATCCTGCTCATGCAGCGTTTTTTGATGAGCTTGCTGTCGCATGGCATGATGATCTTTCTTACCGGAAACCCGACATAGTACGCATGTGGCAGGATTTTCAGGATCGCAATACGACCGGGCGAATAGCATTGCCCACACGGAAGAAGCGCCGCCTGATGGTTTGGTCAGCCGCCGCCGTATTATTATTGCTGACCGCCACAGCCGGTTTTGTTTTTTTATTTCATAAACCGGAACCGCTCCGCTTTTATGCTTCAGATCGTATAACCCAAATCATTTTACCGGACAGCACCCGCGTTGACCTGCATCCCAGCGCTGTACTCAGCTATATTGAAAATGCGAAAACCGGCCGCAGGCTTACGCTGAAAGGTGATGCCACATTTGAAATTGTTCGTCATCAGTCTCCTTTGGTGGCGGAATTAGAAAACGGCCTGCATATAAAAGATATCGGCACCCGTTTTCATATTATACAAAAAAACAAAACCGCAGAGGTTACCGTATATTCCGGTAAAGTAGCGGCATACTTCCAAAGCGATACCGTATATGCTTCAGCCCGGCAGATTATTACTGTAGATGCCGGTTCAAAGTCATTGCAGCAGGAGGATATGAAAGGCCGGTTTTCATTTAAAGATGAGCCGGTGAGCGATATTGTACAGCAGCTTTCGGGGCATTTCCATACTTCCATTTTTATAAAAGACAGCACTATCGCTGCACAGCGAATTACCATTACCGCAAATGCAGAAACATTCGATACCTGGATGCAGATACTAAGCGCTCAACTCGAAACCAATTATTATCAGGATGAAAAAGGCAACTTTATTATGGAATAAGTTTTACCGGACAATAATCTGCTTCGCGGGAAGCCTGCTGCTGCTGGGTCATTGCTATGCCCAGCCTGTCACATTATTATCGGGAAAAATAACGCTTAGCCGATCCCGGTACACCGTTTATGACCTTTGCAATGCCATTCAAAAACAGGTGGATGTATCGGTTTCCTATAATTCCTCCAAAATAAAAAGCAGTAAGAAAATTTTTATCGGCCATAAATCAACCGACCTGAAGTCGCTGTTGGTACTGTTGAAAAAAGAATATGGCATCGAATCAAAAATGGCCGGCCATCATATTATCCTGACACCGGCAAAAGATTACGGAAAAGACCGCGAGAAAAAGAAAAAAACAACCCGGACAAGGCAAAAAAAGCAGGAGGGCGCACAAAAAAAACCGGCCGCTGATAGGCCGGATCCGGAAGCAAAACAGCAGGCGGGAAGCCCTATTGCAGCGGGAGACAGCGCCGCAGCGGAAAACATGCCGGTAATACTCACTGCTTTTGACAGCATGAGCAGTACGGATATTTCCGCCGGTAGTGCCGGCGCGGCAGGCGGCAGCATTGACAATGTACATTACGAAACGGAAACCAAAACTGAAAAACGAAAACAGGTGCTGTTCCAAAATCTGATAGCCACTATAGGCATCCATGCCGATCAGCCGCATTATATAAATGCAGATGTACGACTGGGATATCAATATGTTTATGTGAGCGCAGCTTATGCCTTTCATCCTACGGCAGCGCATTGGCGTTTCGGCGGTGGGCTTACATTCCCGGTCAGCGAAAAAGTACAGCTTGGCTTATCCGGCAGCTACGGAACCTTTCAGGGTAGCGTTTCCTATTCAGGACAAACCATTACCGTGGATTCCGTGGATTCCGGCGTAGTTGTTTTTGATACGGTTACTTATTCGGGGCTGTTGCATACCAATAATGATCTGTTGAAAATCGGTTTGCATTTTGATTATAAAATACAGCCCTGGTTATCCATATTCGTTGCTCCCGTATTCAATACCATGCGCAACGAATTTACCGATGCCGGCGACCCTAAAAGCCCGCGGGACGTGTTACCTGCGCCTGTTGATATTCGCCGGGAAGATTTTGACGGGTTGAATACCACATTAAATCTATCCAATAATTTCAATGAAAGCAATGCCTCATTCCGGAAAAACTGGATCAGTATTCAGGCCGGTATCCGGATCAGCCTTTCCGGATGGATCAATGCGGTCATGGCACAATAGTTTGCAGCAACCCAAAACATATTTTCCCTGCTCAAAAAACAATAAAGCCTGCCGGTGGTCTGAACCGTTCCCTGAGTTAGTAGTGTAAATTTGTATTCGGATTAATAACAAAAGTGTAAACTTTTTTCAGGACGACACAGGGCGCCGTGGTGGGTATCCCCACCCACCACATGTAGTTCGGCAAGGAATTAGAAATCCGCCCTTTCTTATGAGCTTTCCCGGATTATTGATATTTTTGCGGGGAATTTATAAATGCATTTTAACCAAAAAAGAATAACACATGAAGAAAGCTTCGCTTTGGATCATCCTTTTTGCAGGATTACTGATTTTTTCCGCCTGTAACAAAGAAAAAGAAACCGATACGGAAACTATAAATGTAGGGGCATTGCTATCGCTTACTGGCAACTGGGCCACGCTGGGACAAACATCTCAAAGCGCTCTTGAAATTGCTGTTGAAGATATCAACCGGCACATGGAAAGTATCGGTTCACGCCACCGTTTTGCGGTGGAGGTTTATGATACCAAAATGGAAGCTCCTTTAGCATTAGAATATCTTCAGTCAGCCAAAGATAAAGGTATCCGCTTTGTGATAGGGCCGCAAAGCAGTTCGGAAGTGGCCGCCATTAAATCTTATGCAGACGCTAATGACATGTTTGTCGTTAGCCAGGGAAGCACGGCCGGCTCGCTGAGCCTGCCCGGCGATAACATCTTCCGGTTTTGTCCCGACGATAAGTTAGAGGGCAAGGCTTTGGCAAAGACCATTTATGATTCTGGAATAAGAGGATTAGTGACTACCGGCCTTGACGACGTAGGCAATACCGGATTAGTAAACGGCGTTACTACCGCATTTACCGATTTAGGTGGAACCGTATATGCTGCTCCGCCTTATGCCCCCGGCACAACGGATTTTGCTTCGGCTATTTCTGAAATAGAAAATAAAATCAATGCAGCCATCGGTCAATACGGCACCGCAGCAACGGGCGTATATATCGCCGCTTTTGATGAAGGCGCCGGTCTGTTTGCTCAGGCAAAAAACAATGTGATGCTCAGCTCGGTACATTGGTTCGGCGGAGACGGCATAACCAAGAGTAATGCCTATATCAGCAATACGGATGCTGCCGAATTTGCAGGTGCTACTCATTTCTTCGCCCTTGAATTTGGACTTCCGGAAGAAACCGCATCGCAATGGGGGCCGTTAGTCGAAGAAATTAAATCGCGTACCGGTGGTATCGAAGCGGGTGCTTTTGCCCTGGCTTGTTATGATGCGCTGTGGACGATCGCCAATACTTATGAGGCCACGGAAGTATCCGGCCATGATGCAAGTTCCGTAAGAACTGCATTTGAAGAAGAAGCTGCCAAATACAACGGCATTACCGGATCTGCAGCACTCAATGAGAACGGAGACCGTGCTACGGCTATCTTTGATTACTGGGGTATTGTGAATGAAAACGGTACTTATTCCTGGAAACTTGTAGGTTCGTCTGAATAATTCAGTCCGTAGCCTGCAAGATGGCATAAATCGCCTTTCTATCTGAGATAAGAAATGTACCAGCATATTTTTTGTTGGTACATTTTTCATTTGACCCTGTTTGTATGCCCGTCCATTCGCTCCATACGCATCTCCGCGGAATACCAACCGGGAATGTGGTCATACGAAGCTTGAAAAGAGAAGTAACCATCAAAATGTCGCAATTATTTTGACAGTATTATAAATTTCAATAATTTTATTTTTTTTATTAAAACAATAATCACTCACATCAATACACTCAATATGGACAATAAGAAAGCATCAAAGCTCACCCGGCAAACCGGCGCGCCGGTTCCCGATAATCAGAATGTGCAAACCGCCGGCCCGCGCGGCCCCATGCTGATGCAGGATCCCTGGTTCATAGAAAAAATGGCCAACTTCGACCGGGAGGTAATCCCGGAAAGAAGAATGCATGCCAAAGGCTCAGGCGCATTCGGTACATTTACCGTAACGCATGACATTACGCAATATACCAAAGCCGCCATCTTTAGCGATATCGGCAAAAAAACTGAAATGTTCGCCCGCTTCTCCACCGTTGCCGGAGAGAGAGGCGCCGCAGACGCGGAACGGGATATCAGGGGTTTTGCCATGAAATACTATACCGAAGAAGGTATCTGGGATTTGGTAGGCAATAACACGCCCGTGTTTTTCTTCCGCGACCCGATGAAATTTCCGGATCTCAACCATGCAGTAAAACGCAATCCCCAAACCAATCTCAGAGATGCCAACGCCAACTGGGATTTCTGGACACTGCTGCCGGAAGCATTGCACCAGGTGACCATCGTGATGAGTGACCGCGGCATCCCGAACGGTTACCGACACATGCACGGCTTTGGCAGCCATACTTACAGCTTCATAAATAAAGACCAGGTAAGACATTGGGTAAAGTTTCATTTCGTCACCCAGCAGGGCATAGAAAATCTGTCGGATGAAGAAGCGGCCAAACTGATCGGCATGGACAGAGAATCCTCACAACGTGATTTGTTTGATGCCATAGCAAGAAAAGATTTTCCGAAATGGAAAATGTATGTGCAGATCATGACCGAAGAACAGGCGAAAACCTATCGTTTCCATCCCTTTGATCTGACAAAAGTATGGTCGAAAAAAGATTTCCCGCTGATACCGGTAGGCGAATTTGAACTGAACCGCAACCCCGAAAACTATTTCCAGGATGTGGAACAAGCCGCATTCAATCCCATGAATATCGTGCCGGGTATCGGTTTTTCTCCGGATAAAATGCTTCAGGGAAGATTGTTTTCATACGGAGATGCTCAGCGCTATCGCTTAGGTGTAAATCATTTTCAGATTCCGGTAAACCAACCGAAATGCCCGTATCATGCCTTCCACAGAGATGGCAGCATGCGCACGGACGGCAACTATGGCAACGCTTTACACTACGAACCCAACAGCTATGGCGAATGGCAGGAGCAACCCGGCGCCAAGGAGCCTCCGTTAGCATTGAACGGAACTGCTTATGCGCATAATTTCCGTGATGATGATGAAGATTATTTCACGCAGCCCGGAGACTTGTTTCGCATTATCAAGGCGGATGGAAAAGCAGATGTATTATTCAAAAATACGGCTGCAAATGTAGGCGGCGCAGCGCAATTCATCCAAATCCGCCATATCAGAAACTGCTACAAAGCCGACCCGGAATACGGAGAAGGCGTAGCAAAAGCACTTGGACTGAGCATGGAAGAAGTCAACAATTTTGACCTTTCTCCTTATGATCAATGGGCGCCGCGACCCACTCAAAAGTAATCATTAAACAGTAAGCATGTCAATCCGTATATTGACATGCTTACTGATCTGCTATGCTGATATTTTTCATCATTAATTTTGGCTCATCAACAAACCGTGTATAATGGAAAAGAAATTAACCATCATCTTATCCTTGTTATTGTTTTCCATACCCACAATAATACAGGCGCAGTCCTTCCGCTACGGATTCAACATGGGTTGGTTAAGCGCTACAAAGACGGTGAAAATGCTGCAACCCGAAAATGGCGTTACAACACATGCCATACATACGCCGGTCATAGGTATCAACGCAGGCTATGATTTTCATAAGCGCTGGAGTGTGGAAACCAATATCCAGGTTAGAAATGAAGGCTTCCGGATGCATTATCGCTATGCTACACCCTATATCAATTCCCCTGAATATACCGAATTCAACCTGTATCAATACGATTACTATCTGAGAATCCCTTTATTGATTGCTTACCATATACTGCCTCCTGGTGCTAAGTTTGGGATAGACATTACCGCAGGGCCAAGCTTAGGATTTTTAATGAAGCAAAGCCTGAAAACGGAAGCGATCAATCAAAACGGGGTAGAATATCTTTCAACCGCATGTTATGATGTACCCGCTCTAAAAATCTTTGATCCCGGCATACATATCGGGTTACGTGTCCGGACAAAACTGGCCAAAAAGTTTGATGTATTCTGCGATGCAGGCAAGTACCAGGGCATCGTCAATATCCAGGACAGCGGCTACCCGGTAATTGATAACAACAAGACCTGCAACCGTAGTTGGAACATTAATATAGGCCTGCAATACCGGTGCTGCGGTAAATAACTGTACCGGGAATAATACGGAACTAACTATACGCAGGATTTGTACCGTCCATTTTCTAATACAAAATGGAAGCAGCGGTTATTGTATCCGCTCATGATTTTTTCCCCATAATTAAATGTGTAAGAATATCACCTTTTCCCTTAATTTCTACAAGACCCCTTGTTTCAAAAAGGTAGCGGTCTTCCAATCTTTCCCGAACTGCCGTAGTACACTGAATTTTTCCGGGAATACCGTGAGATTCCATCCTTGAAGCCACATTTACGGCATCACCCCACAAATCATAAGAAAACTTTTGCTTACCGATAATGCCGGCAACAGCAGTACCGGTATTGATGCCGATTCTTAATTGCAAATCATATTCCGCATTCAGGGATTGAATAGCCTCCTGCATCTCAAATGCAGCCTCCACAACCGCTTCGGCGGGGGCATGATGAGGAAGCGGTATGCCGGCCACGGCCATATAAGCATCCCCGATGGTTTTTATTTTCTCCAGTTGATATGTTGCAGCTATTTTATCAAATACTGAAAATACTTTATCCAGCAGCCTGACCACTTCATCAGGGGAAAGATCGGAGGACAAAGGGGTAAAATTGACAATATCCGCAAAAAGGATAGTTACGTGATCAATCCTGTCCGCTATCGGATTTTCCCCGTTTTTCAACCGTTCTGCAATAGAAACGGGTAATACATTCAGCAGCAGCTTTTCTGATTTCTCCCGTTCCCTGTTCAGTTCAATTGTTTTTTCTTCCACCTTCCTCATCAGCTCCTTATTATACTCCGTCACGGCCCGCATATCTATATTTTCATCTTCCGTTTGTGTGTCCGGGAAAGAATAATGAAGATGGTACATTTGCCAGGGGCACATTTCATCCGATACCGGCTCTTCGTATTGAAATACAAAGCTGCCCCGCAGTGCCGGCATATCCGACCAGGCACCATCCATCAATATCTGTCCGTCCACTTCTCCTGCTGCAAGAGCCATTTTTCCCGACACGGTTATATCCGCCCACAAAAGCCGGAAAAAAATATCCTGAAAAGGGAAGGATTTCGGGCCAAATAAACTGTCTTCAAATTCATCCCGGAACCGCCCTTTTTCATGGGGGCCGGTGCCAAAGCCGACCATTTGCGCTGCACAGACCTGATGTAATATAGTACGTTCGTTGGTCTGATAGGCCTGCCGGCAACCGTCAAAATAGGCCTGAATACTTTTTACAATGTCTCTTTCGGTACCGGCATCGGTATTACTGGTAATTTCAGGCATAATATACTGTTCTGTAGTTTTTATTATGGTATTAAAATAAAATAGTGTTACCGGTAATTTTATCAAATTTCAAAAACAATCAATTATCAAATATAAGTATTTTCGCATAAATACATGAAGAAAAAACGTATTTTCAATATGTTGCCACCGGCATGGCAAATTCCGGCTTAAACCCTTTTCCATACTGCAAAAAGAGCTTCCGTATGGCAGAGAAAAGGCAGCGCGAACTATTAGTTCAATACACGCTTACGACTATACAAAAATACAACCGGCAGGCTGCTGTAACTATAAGATACAAGACAAATACGATTAATATTGGGACATTTTATCATAAATATCCGGTAAAAGCATTAATTTTTTCTGAAAAACAGTACATTTAAGGTCGTTATCAAGGATGAGCAACAACTTTTCAGGCTTTTGCTTTTATACTGCGTACCGGATAAAAATTTGCAAAACGCTCGTCATTTCGAGTGAAGGCACGAACGAGAAATCTCCTGAAGGTAGCGCTGGTTTTTTATTGAGGAGATTGCTCCGCTGCGCTGCGAAATGACGAGAGGGAGCGGGAACAAAGCCTATCCAAACACAAAATAAGCTATTTCCAGTGCACTTTTTTATGGAGAGGAAAGTATAAGCTCTGAAAAGAGGCATGTTATTAGCTCAATATTAAAGTAAAAATATCGGAACGGATCAGGCAAATTTTGAGCAGAATTTCCTTCAACACGAAAAAGTCCGGAGATGATGCATCGTTAAAGGACTTTTAAGCGCTAAACAAGGGAGTAAAAAGAGCATTAAGATATTTTAATTCCATTACGAGACGATAAACATTTAAGCCGCTATCTGTGGCCCGACTTTTTTATGGGAATCATTATTTTAAAAACATGCTTAAAAAACAGGCTGTTGCTATAGTGAGTAACGTATGATATCAATGCAATGAACAGGATAATAAATACTCCTATCCGGGAATACTGCCGGCCTTTTTTATTGATCTGTATGATCAGCATCTGGCTGATGCCGGTATCTGCGGCCGCACAGGCCAGAATACAAATCACCGTTGCGGATGGCCTGCCGCAGGGATTTGTTTCCGGGCTGATACAGGACAACCAGGGCTTCATCTGGATAAGTACCCGGAACGGGCTGGCCAGGTATGACGGATTCCATTTCAAAGTGTTCCAGCATAATAATCATGATACGGCATCACTAACCTCGAATGTTGTCTCAACAATATACTATGAGGCAAAAAAGGATCGGATATGGATATTCTATGAAAACCGCGGGATAGATTATATGTCCGCCACAACAGAGCAAATCGTGCATTATTCCACGCAGTTTCCTGCTGCCATAAACGAAAAGCCTTATCAGACTGTCGTTGCCGAAAATAAAGAAGGTATTATCATCAAAGCGCCGACCGGCTTCCTGGTATGCCGGGACACAGCGGTAATCGATCCTTTTCATACCGAAATCCCGGCTAAGGATAGCATATTGCATTTTGCCACGAACCAGGGAGGCGTTTTGTATGTGCTGACTCAAAAAAATCTTTTCATCTATGACAGTACAGGAATGCTGTTGAAAAAAACGACATTCCCCTTTTTTTCCGACTGGAATCCCCTTGCCTATAAGATCTTTTGCAGCCCGGAGCATCATGTCCTGGTCAGCTCGCCTGATGGTATCCGGGAATTTTACCGGGAGCAGGATTCATTTTCCATACCGAATAAAGCTCCACGAGAAATTACCCGGTCTTACCTGATACGGGATTCTTTATTGTACCTGCATGCAGGAAAAGCCTTATACAGCTTTTCCATCCGCTCAAAAACCTACAGGCTGCTGATAGACACGCTTCCTGACATGAACACCATCCTGGCAGACAACACCGGAGTAGTATGGTTAGGTACCAACGGGAAAGGGCTGGAAAAAGCAGAGCTATACCCTACTACTTTTCGCTTTCAGAAAGTCACGCGTCCTTTTGCCCAACAGGTTTTAACGGATCTGCTGCATATACCCGAAAAGGATATCCCCCGGAAGCTGACCATTAATAATCGCTTTACCTCATCTTTTCGTTGGGCTTATGATCATTCGGGAGCGCTCTGGCTGACCAATACCAATATCTATGAACATACACCCCAATTCACCATCTTCCGTTGGAAAGATAACAGGCTGGAGGAAACAGCATGGAAAATAGTAGATGCTCCTGAAAAATTTAAGCCCTTAGGTGTTTATGGTATCGCCGAGGATTCTAAAAACGTCATGTGGCTGATCAATACCAATCTCTTTTTATTCCGACTTGCCCCCCGGACTCATACCGCAAAAGTCTTCAAACCCTCCCTGTCCGTCCACATGCAACTCGGGGAACATAACCTGTATATTGATGATGAAGATAATTTCTGGATACCTTCCGAGTACGGCCTGTTACAATATCGTGAAGGATGGACTCAGTACAAACTGTATTTATTCAACAATGAAGATAAAAAGGATATCACAAACAATCGCTTCATGTCGGTAGAGCAGGACCGGCATAATAACAATGTGCTATGGTTAGGCTCCGGCTCTAACGGACTGATCCGGTTTGACAAAACTACCCATATCTTCACGTCCTTTACAAAGGATGATGGACTCCCCGACAATACGGTATATAGTGCGTTGTCAGATGAGCAGGGTTATTTATGGTGTACTACCAATAGCGGTCTTTTCCGGTTCAATCCTGCCGATTCAAGTGTAAGGCCTTATGTCTCCCAGGAGGGTATAGCATCCGTGGAATTTAACAAGCACAGTTATCTCAGAATGCCTGACAACGCATTAGTATTCGGCGGCTTCGAATACTACACCTGTTTTCATCCCCAAAAACTCCGTGAGGACACCTATTCACCGAAGGTCGCCATCACCGGCTTCCTGGTCAACAACAAATTGCGTAATATCTTTACCAGCCCTGGTTACACAGCAGAAACATCTGCTCATCCGGCCACCCTGCAATTGCGGTATAACGAAAACTTTATTGATGTTCATTTCGCCGCTATGCAATATAACCATCCCGAACTGATCAAATACCGCTACCGGTTATCGGGCATCAACAGCGACTGGGTATATGCAGATAAAGGTGACGCCGGCTATACCAATTTGCCGGACGGGAACTATACGCTGGACCTGAACGCAACCAATACTGCCGGGATGTGGAGCAGTAATATAAAAAGCATACACATCCGTATTATGCCGCCCTGGTGGGGCGCCTGGTGGGCATACCTGTTATACCTGAGCATGGCGGTATCCATCGTCCTGTTTGTTATCCGTAACCGGATGAAGCAGGTGAAGCTACAGCAGGAGATATACCTCAAAGAACGGGAAACCGGGCAATTAAAGGCAATGGATGAATTAAAAGGAAGACTCTTTGCCAATATCACCCACGAATTTCGAACCCCCTTGTCTTTAATCATAGCTCCCTTAGAAGAGGAACGAAAGCACAACCCCACATTAAACAAAGCCTATCAGAACGCCATGCACCTGCTGCGCCTCATCAACCAGTTGCTGGATATGAATAAGATGGATGCCGGCAGCCTGAATATAACATTGTCCCGCGGCTACTTTTGCCGCTATACCGCTTCCTTATGTACCGCATTTGAAGCTCCCGCCGCCGCTAAAAATATCACCTTCCGCTTTAAAGGCTACCCGGAAGAAAAAGAACATATTTTTGATGCCGATAAATGGGAAAAGATCGTTTACAACCTGTTGAGCAATGCCCTGAAATTTACACCGGGCAATGGCGCCATACAGGTCGGCCTGCAGATGACCGAATCGGAAAAAGGATACGATCTTTTTACTTTTACCGTGACCGATACGGGAATCGGTATCGGGGAAGCCCATTTGCCCTATATTTTTGACCGGTTCTACCAGGCGGATGATTCCTCCACACGAAAATATGAAGGCGCCGGCATCGGGCTTTCTTTTGTGAAAGAACTGGTTACGCTGATGGGCGGTAAAATCAAAGCAGAAAGTACCATTGGCGAAGGCAGCACTTTTACCCTGTCTTTCCGGCTTGATGCAGCCACATCTGAACATGACTATGAGGCGCTACCCACACGGCACGAAACAACAATTCCGGAAGAAGAACCGGAACAATCTAAAAAAGACGATACACCAACCCATACCAAAGATACGCCGGTAATCCTCGTAGCGGAAGACAATTCTGATCTTTGCAACTTCATAAAATCCTGCCTCGAACCTTATTATAAAGTGCTGACCGCAAACAACGGAAAAACAGCCTGGTCATTAGCACAGGATGAATTGCCCGAAATCATTATCAGCGATGTAATGATGCCGGAAGCAGACGGGCTGGAATTTTGCCGCAATATCAAAAGTCACATCACAACAAACCACATTGCCTTTATTTTTCTTACCGCAAAAACAGCCCATGAAAATAAAATCACCGGACTGCATACCGGCGCCGATGACTATATCACCAAACCCTTTCATGTGGATGAATTATTGTTGCGCATCAGCAATATTATAAACCGGCAAAGAACACTTAAAGAATATTATACGGCACACCTCCGGCCCGAAGCCGAGTTGATGGCAATAAGCAAAGTGGAGGATCCTTTCCTGCAATCCGTTTATCGGGCTATTGATCAGTACCTGGACGATAAGCAATTCGATGTGGAAGCGCTGGCCGCCGCAGTATTCGTAAGCCGCAGAACCCTGAACCGGAAATTAGCCGCTGTCATTAACCTGAGTGCCAGCGAAATTATCCGGACTTACCGTTTAAAAAGAGCCGCAGCCATCCTGACCGAGGGGCATCCCATAGCAACGGTTGCCTACATGACCGGTTTTGATACACCTTCTTACTTTAGCAAATGCTTTAAAGACCTGTTTCACTGCACACCGAAAGTGTATATCTCCAATTTGAACGCCCTAAAGCATAAAAAATCCGGAGAAGCCGGTAATACGGATTTGCCCCAATAACAGCCTGCGTTTTTGCCCGCAGGTAATACAGGATTTATACGGGCGCATATTTTTCTCCTCTGCCTTTCCATACTTTCACTTCCGGGCGCATTTTTTCTACATCTGTGAAAATCCACGCAATCTGTGCGAAAAATCTTTCACATACCCCGTCATATTTCCCCCATGCTCCGCAAAATGTCCCAAAATTCATAGGAATTGTCCTATAATTTATATTATTTACATATATAGTAGCCTAATTTTGCATGGTGCTATGCTGTTATAGTAAACAATCAAGCCGATCAATACTTTAACCGCATTGCCGGCTATAAAAACAGGTAACAAAACAATTTCCCTGTCAATGTCCGGACAGTATTATTGATGAAGCATAAATATTGTATATATAGTGGCGAACAAACCAAGACATGTTTTATTAAAATTTAAACATTCAAACCGATCAGCTTATGGTGATGAATAATGATTTAATTCAGTCCGTTTTCAAACAAATGGCCGAATACAAACCCGGATTACAGAAATTCCTGATTGAGGATGATGAGGAAGAAACAGACATCCGTATTCTCGGAGATCTGATCATCCGGAATTTCCCCTGGCCGATAGGCATTGAACTGCGACGACTTTTCTCCGGAGCCATGCGGCAATTAGACCGTGCCCGGTTGGACCAGATATTCAAGACCATTGAGCGCACCATGCAGTTCCTTTCCTTTATGCTGGTGGCGCAATTGTGGGAAGAGCGCATGAATAAGAATATAACGCTTCCCGATGAATTTACATCCCAGTTTGAAAGTCGCTTCTCCGTACTGACACTTGGCAATTTCGCCTGGCTGATCAGGAGCATCTGCAAGATTTTCATACAAAACGATACTGATCACTTTATTGTGGAAAAAAAGGAGATTGCCAATAAAAAATTCTTCGATCTCCTGGATTTCTGGGTGCCGGAACGCAATGAAATAGGCCATTATCAAATCAACTTAGTGCAGGAAGAAATAGAAAAACGCTGTATTGAATATGAAGAAAAGCTCAAGCTGATACTCAGCGCCATTTCTTTTTTGTCACGCTACAAGCTGGTTACCGTACGCCAGATCAAGGTGATGAAGCAAAAGCATAAAGATGCAAAATTCAATCATTATTTTGACCTGCTCAACAGTTCCGATTCCGATTTTAAAGGAACGGAAATAAAACATGATATCTATGTGGACAGTAATGCCGTGCTGATCCTGAAAGACTTTAAGTCCCCCGGTGAGTTTTTAAACCTGTCACCGCTGATCATTGATTCCCGAACGGAAGTTATTGACAGCAAGGACAAATTCAATATCAAAAAAGACATCTTTCTCTATACCAAATTCCAAAATGACAAGCTGTTTTATGTGGGTACCGAAGTAACCAGCAAATGCGACCTGTCGTACCTAAGCAGCTATTCCGACCTCGTAATACAATACAAAGAAATGATGTCCGCCATCTTACAACCCGGCGTTACCGCATAATAAACAATAATAATTTACAGTATGGCAAATACACCCTTTAAATTTCTTGATTCTTATACCCGGGAAGACCAGGATATCTTTTTCGGCAGGGAACGTGAAGTAGAAGAGCTTTATTATAAAATATTCGAAAGCAGCCTGCTTATTGTCTATGGCTCCAGCGGCACGGGAAAGACCTCGTTGATCCAGTGCGGCCTTGCCGGCAAATTCCAGGAAGCAGACTGGATGCCCATCCTCATTCGCCGGGGTAATAATATTAACCAGTCCATAAAAAGAACCCTACAGCATATCGCCATCACCCCGCTGAAAGAGAAAAATACCCTGCCCCAGGATATCCAGTCTGTTTACCTGGATTTTTTCAAACCGATTTATGTGCTTTTCGATCAGTTTGAAGAATTGTTCATTTTTGGTGATCATGCGGAAACAGAAGAATTTATAGACAGTATCCAGGCCTGCCTTGAAGCCAATCTTTCCTGTAGGTTTATCTTTATTATCCGTGGAGAATACTTAGAAAATATTGCACGCTTCGAAGAGAAAATTCCCGAATTCTTCAATAACCGGATACGTATTGAACGCATGACCAGAAAAAATGCGGCAAGAGTTATTACGGAGCCATCCGATTTGTTTCATATCCGGGTGTCAGAAGGTTTTCCCAATAAAGTACTGGAAAAGCTTGCACCGGATACGGCATCCGTAGAGCTGACCTACCTCCAGGTGTACCTGGATAAACTTTATAAGATTGCAGTAGAAAAAAATCCGCAGCAGCCGGAGTTTAACGAGGAGCTGCTACAGCAGTCCGGGCGCATTGACGATGTGCTCGCCGCCTTCCTGGAAGAACAGATTGCCCAAACTGACAATCCCGAAGAAGCGCTTACCATGCTGAAATCTTTCGTATCCAATGAAGGCACCAAAAAGCAAATGACCGTAGCGGAGGTTATTGCCTTTTCTCAGACAATCGGGAAGGCCTTATCCCGCAAGGCAGTAGAAGGCTATATCCGCCAGTTTGTGGATCTGCGTATCCTGAAGGATAAGGATGAAAACGACAAATACGAGCTGCGGCATGATGCCCTCGCTGCCAAGATATATGAACAGATTAGTCATTCGGAAAAAGAGTTGCTGGAAGTACGCCAGTTCATCACGAACCGCTACAATGAATATAAAAAACGCGGCACCTGGCTGGAACACGGAGACATTGAATACATCAAACCTTATCAGCATAATATGTTCCTCAACCCGGAACAACAGGAATTTGTAGATAAAAGTATCCGGCTGTCCCGGCATAAAAAGCTCAGGCGGAGAAATATTATTGCCGGCACCCTGTCCCTCATCTTTATTACGCTGCTGGGCTTTTCCTTTTATGCATTAAGCCAGAGAAACCGCGCTATCTTACAAACCAATATAGCGGAAAAGCAAAAACAGGAAGCGCTTAACCAAAAGGCTCTGGCAGAGCTGGCCAAGGACAAGGCCCTCAAAGCCTCTAAAGAAGCGCTTTCTTCCCAGCAGTATGCAGAATTGCAGTCCAACATTGCCAATGAGCAAAAAAAAATGGCAGAGGAGCAGAAGCAAATGGCAGAGGAGCAGAAGCATATCGCGGAAATACAGGCCACAAAAGCGCAACAGGAATCCGAGCTGGCCATTGCCCAGAAAAAAATAGCGGATGAGCAAAAACTTGCCGCAGACCAGGAAAGGCAAAAAGCGGATGAAGCCCGTCAGCAGGCCGACCGGCTCCGGCTGATTGAGCTGAGCCAGGCCGTAGCCTTTAAAGCACTTCAAATAAAAAATGATCCTACGCTCCGGGCGCTATTGAGCTGTGCCGCCTATACGCTGGCCGATGACAACGGCGGCGATACGCAAGATCCCCAGATTTACCGCTCCTTATTTCAGAGCCTTAAAAATTTACAAGACGCCTACCCGGAAATAATTCGTATGCCTGCCGCCGTAAAAGCAATGAGCCGGTCAGCAGACGGAAAATTAGTCGTATTGGCTGCCAACGGCGCTTTACAATATTATGATGATCATAATAAGATTTCCCGCGAAATATCCCTGAAAACTTCCGGCATCAACACCGCTTACCTGAGCCGGGATGCCCGCTATGCCATCACCGCGTATGAAGATAATTCCATTAAAATATGGAATACCGCTACCGGCACCGCTTCGCCCGCCCTTACGGAACATACCGGGCTGGTTCGGGCTGCGGCATTCAGCAACGATGGCCGCCTGCTGGCTACCGGTGGCCGCGACAGCATAGTGATTTTATGGAGCAATAACCAGGCGGTCAAAAAGATCAGTTGCTCCTCGCGTATAAGGTCGCTTGCGATGAGCGCAGATAAAGATAAAATATTTGCCGGATGCGAAGAAGGAACCGTATATGCTTATGACAGGAGCAGCGATACCAAAAAACTTTTTGCATCCTATAAAGGCAGCCGTATAGAAAATATTGTTTACAGCTCCGGTGGCAAATACCTCATCATAACCACTTCCGGCGGCGCCATTCATATCTTCAACAGTCAGGGCAGTCCCGTTAAAACAATAACGGAAAGCAGCAGCGTGGATTTTATTGTGGCAAATGATGATGAAGGATGGTTTGCCGAAGTAATGGCCAACCGGCTGATTAAAATATATGATCTCAATGAGCTCTCCCGCAAGCCGGTCGAAATTGATGATATCACTATTCCTGTTGCTGCGCTGAGCTATACGGAACAGGGAAACCTCTATGTAGCGCTGTCCAATAATACGCTAAGACGATATGCCCTGAGATCTTCCGGCCTGCAGCGTTTAATCAAAAACCAAATCAACCGTAACCTCAGTCCCGAAGAATGGAATACCTATATAGGCCATGATGTTCCTTACCGGGCAACAGTGCCCGAAAATAAAAAACACTAGTGTTATGTAAGCAGTAAAATGACGTAAATAATAAAGTTGAGCCGCCGTTGTTGGTGTTTTTCACCAACAACAATACGACTAACTTAACACTAGATCTTTATAACACACTAAACATTCATTTATGAATAGAAAACTCCTGCTGACCGCCGTGGTGCTTTGCTGTGCCTTATGCTCCTTTGCACAAACCGACAGTTGTGTTGCGCATCTTAAAGATGCCGGCACCCTGTACGATCAGGGTAATTATGATGAAGCCATTGACCTGCTGGAAAGCACCATCCATGATTGCGATCTGAATAAAACCGATCGTATCGGCGCTTACAAGCTGCTCATCCTCTGCTATATTCCCATTGATAACCTGGAAGGCGCCGATGCGGCAGCAGAAAAAATCATGAAGCTCAACCCCAATTATACGCCGGACAAATTCAGGGATAACGCCGGGTTGATCAGGCTGTTTCAAAAATACAAACCACATCCCGTATTTTCAGTCGGGATAAACGGAGGTATTAATATGCCCTTCATTGGCCAGGGACAGCAATATTCCGTAGTCTATCCCAACGGAGAAGCCCCGGAATCCTATGGAACAAATACAGGCTTTCAATTGGGTATTCAGGTGGAACGACGTATTTATAAAGGGCTGTGGGGCGCATTAGGATTAAATTACCGCAGCAGCAGCTACCAGCATACGCTTTTTGATGTGGACAGCGCCACTATTCATTATTCCGAAAAGCTCAGCTATTTTGAATTTCCCCTTTATCTGAAATATTATTTCCAGGCAGGGCATTTCCGGCCTTACCTGGAGGCCGGCGTTTATGCTTCCTTTCTCAGCAGCGCACTCAGCACCACCACATCTGACCTGAGCAACCAGAAGGATATCATCAACCGTATGCCGCTGCGGAATATTACCCATATAGGCTATATGGGCGCCGCCGGTATAGGCTATGCTATTAAGAGCTTCCTGGTTTTTGCGGATGTACGGTATGTCAATTTTCCGGGAAATGTCAATAAAGCAGACGCCCGCTACGCCGATGAAGTTAACCTGTTCAAATACTATTATATTGATAATGATTTCCGGCTCAATAACCTGCAATTAGGCATTGGCGCCTCGTTTATGCTGAGCTATAAAAACAGCCGCCGGTGATGCCCTTTTTGTCCTGCGGCCTCCTGTAGCAGATACCCTCAAAAAGGAAAGTGCGCGGCGAAGAACATCTTGACCAGGCTGTTTTTTCAGTAGAAAATGCATAGCATCATTGGAGTGGACAAGTGACAGTGGACCATTGGCAATGAAAAATATCAACTATAAGCAAAAGAAGGAAAGACTTCAAAGGTTTTAGAATCCTTAGAGCTCTCCTCCACGCAAACCTTCAAGGCATCTCGTTCAATTTGTATAAAACAAAACAGTAAAATCTCATCTGTGTATATCCGTGCCACCTGTGAGCAATAATTCAAAATCCAAAAATTCAAAAAGCGGATTAATCTGATTATGGGATTTCACGGTCCGTCATTGAATCCCAAAAAATATAGTTCAGACAAGAGGATGAAAAATGAAAAATCCTATGATTTCATCTGTGTAAATCCGTGCTATCTGTGAGCAACAATTCAAAATCAAAAATTCAAAAACATGAAACGTACTATACTGCTGCTGATTTTGCCGGCACTTTGCCTGGCTGCCGCCTGCAAAAAAGATACGAACAGCACTGCCACACCAGCGGATGACGCTACTTTTTTTAAGGTGTACCAGGATACCGATATGATAGGTTCTTTTCCCGATGCTATATTTGCTTCGCCGGATGACGGCTTATATGGCTTATGGCATGATTACCGGAGCACTCGTTATACTATTATAAAAACAGATGCCGAAGGAAATATCCGGAGCAAGAGCGATGTTCCCGCTAATGATTTCTATATTAATGAATATCCTGCGGGAAATAACCACATAACTTTTGACGGTAGTTGTTTTTACTTCACGATGTTAAATTATACCTCCTCCGGGAATTATTTTTGCAAGGTAGATGTCGATGGGCATTTCGTGTTCAAAATGTCTATAGACAGCCTTATTCCCGAGCCATATTCTGTTTCTCCATTATTTAACTATAAAGACCAACAAAACAATATTCTTATCAATGGATCTTATACTGATACTTCATACAATGATCATCCTTTTCTAATTTGCTGCTCACAGGATGGTACGGTACTCTGGCAGAACCTTTTCACCGACTCCGCCTTTAGCGGGTACGGTTTACACAATATTTCCCAAACGCCGGACGGCGGCTACCTGGTATTTGCTCCACCTTCCGGCAGCAGTTCCGACTTACCTTCCTTTTTCTATAAGTTAAGCAGTGACGGGACATTCGAATGGAAAAAAATGACGGAAGACGGCGCATACGACGGCCTGCTCTGCCTGGCAGACAACAACTTTTTGGCTGTTACCAACAGTAATCCGGTGGAGCATATTTATTATGAAAAGCTGGTGCTGATGGACTCCTTCTGTCGTACTAAAAACTCCGTTCTTGTACCCGGTTTTGATTATGATAACACTTCATACGCCTCACTATATTCTTCCACGTATAGTGGCTTTATTCAAAAACCCGGTGGCGGCGTAGTGCTTGGGAGGCTCTTTAATGGATACTATTTCCAGAATTTAGGAAACTCCCGTGTAAGCCTGGGTCACTCCACCATTTTTGATATTTCAACAGATGACCTCAGTGTCCGGGAGCTTCCATTCAGGCAATATGGGGTGGATTTGTATATCGCTGCTATGGGTATCACAGCGGATAACCGCCACCTTTTATTTGCCGGTATGATCAAAAGCCAGGGTAATTATCATCCTTTCATTCTTAAAACTGATCTCAATGAACATTTCTGATTTGCACCGGCTCAAAAGCCTGCTGTGGAGCGCACTGCCGGTAATCTGTGCATTACTTCCCACAGCCTGCCGGAAAGCACCGGCAGCAAGCGTAGCAGCCACGAATTTTAAGGTCTATAGCTTTAACGGCAGCAGGAGCGGCTTCTCGGCGGTGAAGCTGAAGAACAATACTTTCGTGGCCGCTCTGCAAGACCCGGATGATTCGGTGCGCAGGGGCAGCCTGCTCTGCGTGGATGCTGCCGGCAGGAAATTGTGGACGGCTACGCTGCCGGCGGGCATGCACTTTACCGGCATAGCGGCTACCGGCGACGGCGGCTTTGCCATAACAGAAAGGAAGGGCAGCTCGATTACTTACGATGATAGGATAGCATTCGATTCCAGCTATACCGTATATGTATCGCATTACACGGCTGAGGGAAACAGCGACTGGACTTATACCCTGCAGGAGCCAAGACACGGCTTTGCCGTATCGCTGTGCGCCGCACAGGATGGCAACAGCATAGCGGTGGCCAGCTCCTGGGGCGCAGGCATCCAGCCGAAGCAGCCTTATCATATCCGGATCATCAACCTGGCGCTGAACGGCGCCCTTAACAGCATACGCGAAATTATCACCCCGGAAGACGATTCTTTTGCCTACTGGACTCAGAAGATATGCGCCGTCAACAACGGATTTGTCATCACGGGCTCCGTATATCTGTATGATACCGCTTCTTCTCCTTACCTCCTCTCTTATTCATTACCCGGTACGCCTGGCTATTTTGTATTAAAAACCGATGTCCAAGGCAACCTGGTATGGAATTACAATAAACCTGGCGACCCAGCGGGGGCTGTCACCAACGGAGGAGAAGATATCTGCACGGCTGGTGGCAATACTATAATTGTGGCAAGAGACTCCTCAATGTTAGTGTGGAACTACAATTACAGAGGTAATTATATGATTCTCCCCCAAGGAACAATAGCATTTGATCTTTTTGATGCAGGCACCGGCGCCCTCCGCCGCACGGTCGCATTTCCTGCCGAGAACGCCAGCGTGCTGCCTTATATCACACGCACTACGGATAATCATTACCTCATAGCAGCGACCAGTAATTATACCCAAGCCTACCCCTGGCAGGTATTCCTCCTAAAAACAGATGAAAATCTGAACCCGCTATGGCAGCGAACACTCGACATTCCCTATCCTGCACAGGCTTTCGGAGCTTTGGAAACGGATGAGGGCAGCTACCTGGTCTTTGCCAACATACAGACCTTCGGCAATGAAAGGATTGATATAGCCGTCATAAGAACAGATACTAACGGAGATATTGTGGAGGAATGAAGGGGCGGTCGTTTTCGCCAGCTGAAGGAGATTCCTCCACGAAAATCCTGATCGGAATTGCTTCGCAACCCGGGATTTTCTTTTCGGAATGAACGGTAGCCTGAGTGCGGAATGACGAGAGTAAGCTATCCCTATTGCAATTTTTATGCAGTGAAAAGTATAAAAATATCATTTTATCAAAAAACACAAATTCATGTAATTAAAATTTAAAAGTAAAACATGAAACATTGTGCATGCCTAAAATAAGTTGACAAAAAACAGTCACTTATCATGGGTAAAAGTAGCCAAAACATAGCGATTCGGGAACGTAGGATTTTCTCTGAATCCTTAAAGAAAAAAATTGTAAAAGAATTGG
>Ga0206106_100247_pt1 | contig 69857 bp, 63 predicted proteins | sample 1B1ome_FD_148677 | JGI IMG/M metagenome (GOLD analysis project Ga0206106, IMG submission 148677) | Enriched microbial communities from leaf-cutter ant dump, University of Wisconsin, Madison, United States - 1B110A | ecosystem: Environmental > Terrestrial > Nest > Insects nest > Nest dump | place...
TTGAATTGTACTTTCATATTGTTTGTAATCGCAACGTCAAGATACAATCTCTTGGCGAACAAACAAAAAATCCCCGACACTTTTTTGTATCGGGGATCAATCTTTAAGAGGCTTTTTAGACAGCCCCACAGTGATAACTATACTACATACCGGATAAAAATGTGCAAAACGCTCGTAGTCGAGTGAGGAACTGATGCCGTGGCGGGTGTCTTCACCCGCCCCACAATGACAACTATACTGCATACCGGATAAAAATGTGCAAAACGCTCGTATTCGAGTGAGAAACGAACAAGCAATCTCCTGATAGTTTTTTGTTTCTTTTTTGGCGGAGCAAAAAAGAAACAAAAAAGGCGGTCGAAAACCAATTGCTCCGCTGGTTTTCGATGGCTTGCGCACCGCTTGCTTCTGGTGTCGGGATTTAAAGAACCCATCAGAGCTGCCCGATGGTAATTAAAAATGCAAAATTAAAAATAGTTCATAACTTATGATTCATGATTCGCACCCGAAGCTTCAGGGCATAATCCAAAATCCAAAATTCAAAAAAACCATGGTTCAGACAATACCCTGTTGCTGATTTTCATTTGTTTCACCGACAAATATGTTCATTCACCTAAATCCGTGTTATTTAAAGCAATGCCCGCTACTACTGTTGTATTTTTGCAGCCTATGTTTAAACATACCGGTGTGCTGCTCATTGTCATTTCAGCACTTGCATTAATAGAATATTATTGTTTTACAGCAGTCCATACAGCCTTTCGATCGGCTTCCGGCCTCAACCGGATGATCATTACCGGTCTGTACCTCCTGGTTTCCTTAGCTGTTTTTTATACCGCATTTTCCATCCGTCACTGGGAGACCGCTAGCTGGAACCCGGCGGTTCGTACCCTTGTCATTACCTTGTTCATGGGTATAGTCGTAGCCAAACTCCTGATGACTTTGGTGATGTGTACCGATGATGTGCGCCGCCTGATCGTCTGGATCGGACACAAAACAGCTTCCGGCCCGGCCATGATGGCGGATGCTGCTCCTGAAACCCTGCCGGCATCGGAGGGCATTACCCGCTCCCGCTTTATTGCACGTTCCGCATTGTTGGTAGGCGGATTAGTATTGGGCGGATTCATGTGGGGTACCCGCAACAAATACCGTTACCAGGTTAAAAGAGTGAAAGTTCCGGTTTCCGGCCTGCCGGATGCCTTTAAAGGATTTAAAATCGTACAGATATCGGATATACATTCCGGTAGCTTCGATGATCCCGCAGCTGTAAAGCATGGTATAGACTTAGTGATGCAGGAGCAACCCGATCTTATCCTGTTCACCGGAGACTTGGTAAATGACCGGGCTTCGGAAATAGTACCTTATCAGGATATCTTCTCCCGGCTTAAAGCGCCTATGGGTGTTTACTCCGTTTTGGGTAATCATGATTACGGCGACTATGTACAATGGGATTCGGATGAGGTTAAAAAGCAGAACTTAGAGCGGCTGAAGCAGCATCATGCGGAAATGGGCTGGAAGCTGATGATGAATGAGCACAAAATCTTTGAGCGGGACGGCGTTAAAATGGCCTTGCTCGGTATTGAAAACTGGGGTGCGAAGGCAAGATTTCCCAAATACGGCGACATGAGCAAGGCTTATGCCGGCCTGGAGCAGCAGGATATTCCGGTGAAAATATTAATGAGCCATGACCCTTCTCATTGGGATGCGGAAGTGCGTAAATCCTATCCCGATATTCAGCTTACCCTCAGCGGACATACGCATGGTATGCAGTTCGGCGTATTACTGCCCTGGATGAAATGGAGCCCGGTAAAATATATATACAAGCAATGGGCCGGACTTTATACCGAAAAACAGCAACATTTGTATGTCAATGTAGGATACGGATTTTTGGGTTATCCCGGCAGATTGGGCATTTTACCTGAAATTACGGTATTGGAACTGGTGTAAGCCATTATTCAAAGCAAAGGTGACAGGTAATTTGCCTTTAAGCACGGGGTATCAATTTTGGATTTTGGATTAACAGCTCGCCGTGGTTGGTGTCCTCACCGACCACATGTGATCCGGCAAAGGAAAATTTGAAATGCATCCGGTAACAGGTAATTTGCCTTTAAGCATCGTGACCCGAATGTCTGGGGTAAAATGATTTTGACTTTTGCATTTTGACTTTTGACTTAACCTGAACCCTCATTATGCCTTTTGTGCCAGCACGTATTTGGCCTCATTATTAATCACATCAAGTGCAATTTCATTAGGTGTATCTTCCGACTGCATCACATATTCCACAATGCGCTGATGCAATTCTCTTGCCGGCGCATCCGCATTCATCTGCGAAGCAATATTATTGATCATAGCCAGCTCCTGCTCCATGACACCGGCCACTGTTTTCCAGACTTCTTTGGAAACATAGATTTGCTGGGAAAGATTATGTTCAAATTCCGTACGAATGGTTTGTACGAGCGCATATTGCAGCTCCCGAACCTTCATGCCGGTCTGATATACATGCGGCACCAACTGGCGGGGATGAATACGTTCGATAAATAAGGTCAGGCGCTCATAAGCCTGTAAACGCAGGCGCAGCGTAGTATCCAAGCCTTCCTGGAAAATAGCGAGCTGTTTCCTTTGTATCTCCGTCACTAAAAACTTCTTCACCACCAAGTAGGTGGCCAGCAGCACTACGATGGCAGGAACGGTATATTTTGCTATTTCAAGCAATGTGTCAACTATGGTCATAAGCGGCAAATATAAAGGATATCATCAGAATGGAAATACATGTTTTAAGGCGGGCATACTTCAAATACGAGTCAGGCTGTATGTGGTTGGTGGGACACCAACCACGGCGGCTGCCCCGGTTGGTGTCTCACCAACCGGGAAATTTGGAATGCGCCTTTAAAGGCTTATTTCCCCTGACAGAACCATATCAAAGCGTTATTTTTGCAGGCTAATCATTTTTTCGCTGAAAAAAACACTTCGATATATCCGCAATCTCCTGCTGACTTTGGCAGGAATACTTATACTGAGCCTGCTCCTGGTTCAGCTTAAGCCGGTACAAAATTACGTGGCACAGCGGGTGGTGCATTATCTCAGCAACAAGTTAAACACCACGGTTACGCTTAAAAATGTCCGTATTGATTTTTTTAACCGTGCATCATTAGAAGGGCTTTTTATTGCAGATCAATGGCAGGACACTTTACTGTATGCCGGGGAAGCTCAGATCAGATTAACCGACTGGTTCTTTTTGAAAGATGAACCGGAACTCACATTTGCGGGATTAAAAGACGCCTATATTCATCTCTACCGGAAGGACAGTTCTGCGAGCTGGAATTATGATTTTATTGGAAATGCCTTTGCTTCCGGTTCGGGAAATACCGCATCCGGCGGGGAAATGCCGCACTGGACTCTTAAAAAAATCAGCCTGCAGCAGGTGCGCTTTCATATCGTGGATGCCTGGGTAGGTAATGATATCATCGTAGAAGCAGGGCGGTTTGATCTGAATGCCCGTGATATTGATTATGAACATAAAGCGATTCATATCCGGTCTGTTGCCGGAGATGGTATTACTATCGGACTGCGGGATTATAAAAGCTCGGAGGGATATCTTTCCACAAAGAAAAAACGACCGGTCAGTGTTGTGGATACCACACCTTTTAATCCCGGCAACTGGCGTGTATACTTAGAAAAACTCAGCCTGAAAGACAGCCGTTTTTTCCAGGATGATCCCGATTCTAAGCCCGTTGCCCATGAATTTGATCCCTGGCATATTGATATTACCGGTATTAATCTGAAAGCAGAACAATTGCAGATTATCGGCGATACGATCACAGCAAAGGTTCATGACCTTCAGGCCGAGGAACGCAGCGGCATTGCCATCAAAAAAATGCGGGCTGATGTTACCGTATCTCCGAAATTGTCCGAATGCCGGAATCTCTTTTTGCAAACCAACCGCAGTACGATTCGTGATTATTATGCCATGCATTACGACCGCTTCCCGGATTTTGAGGATTATATTACTAAGGTGAAGATGGAGGCCAATCTGAAGCGAAGTACGATAGCCATGGAAGATATTATTTATTTTGCTCCATACGGCTTAGATCGGTTCCGCAGCATGGTAGCGGAAGTAAGCGGGAAGGCTGAAGGCACCGTGGCCGATTTACATGCTGAAGACCTGAACATTGATGATGGAACGAATGATATTTCCGGAGATTTTCAGATTATGGGTCTGCCGGAAATTGATACTACCTGGATCGAACTGAACAAGGGACGCATTCAAACTGCCGCGCCCGGCATCTTTGCTTATTTCCCGGAATTGCACGACCAGGGCGGCTTCAATATTTCTTCTTTAGACACCATCAATTTCCGGGGTGCATTTAAAGGTTTCTATAACGATTTTGACATCTCTGCAGATCTTTCCACCGGATTAGGTACGGTAGTTGCCGATGTTCATTTGCGAAACATAGAAACCGACACGCCGGAATATACCGGGAATATTATCAGTTCTGATTTTCACCTGGGTCATTTTTTAAAGCAAAATACCATAGGACGCATCGCATTAAATGTAGATGTGGAAGGAACCGGCTTTGATCCTGCCACTGCAAATGCTCGGGTTAAAGGCATTATTTCCGCATTTGATGTAAACAACTATACCTATGGAAATATAGCCCTGCAAGGTATCTTACAGCGCAGGCAATTTGACGGCTATCTGAAATCCGGAGATCAGAACCTCGATATGGAGTTTAACGGAAAAGTAGATTTTTCAGGAGAAGAACCGGTATTTGATCTGACTGCACAGGTGAATTATCTGGATGCCTTCCAGCTTCATTTCAGTCCGAAAAATATACGGGCATCGGGGCAGGTAAAACTGAATTTCAGCGGTAGTAATATTGACAATTTCAAAGGTGTGGCAGTGATACATCGCGTGGAAATATACCGGGACAGCAGCCTGTTAGACATTGATTCCTTCCGGCTGTCTTCCCATCAAAATGCTTCAGGTGAAAAAGAACTGAGCATGATGACCAATGGTCTTCAGGCAAAACTCTCCGGCGATTTCTCTTTAATGGATCTTCCGGGGTCATTCCAGTTATTTCTCTCCTATTACATCCCGGAATATGCCAGCCCTCCGGCTGAAGTAAATCTCAATCAGCATTTCCGTTTTCAGATCAATACAGAGCATTCGGATGATATACTTTCGATATTCAGCTCAGGTTTGCGGATAGGCGGAGGAACGGATATCCGGGGCAGCATGAATATGGATCAACAGCAACTCCAGATACAGGGTAATATCCCTTTTTTATCTTATCGTCAGCATGTATTGCAAAAGATGGAGCTGGACGGTTATGGCGACAAGCAGGGCTTTAAGATCAGGGTGCGCAGCGGCGATATTACCAATGCCGGTAACAATGTCGTTTCTTCAACCGAACTCCGCACCGACCTGTTTCATGATACCGCAAAGTTCAGTATCATTACTACTTCGGTCAACAACTTAGGCAATGCTGAAATCAATGGCGAAGCCTTTGCTTTCAGCGACAGTTTCCATGTGCGTTTATTGCCCTCTTCTTTTTATTTAAGTGATAAGCGCTGGGAAATAGCGGCAGGTAACGAGGCTATTTATGCGCCGGATTATTTATGGGTAAAAAATGTGGTACTTACGGCAGACAGTCAATCCGTCCGGGTGAATACGACAAGCCGGCCACAAGCTAACCAGGCTATGATCCGCTTAGAAAATATCGGGCTGAAAGCCATTAATGAATTTATCGGAGATGAGCATTATCAGGTGGAAGGCCAGGTGAATGGCAGCGTTCAGGTTGCCCCGCTGCTGCAACACCAGGTTGCGGATTTTAACCTGAAAGGCCGGCAACTGCAATTCAACAAAAAAGATTTAGGCATGTTAAATGCCATCGGCCAGTATGATTTTTCCAAAAACTTATTACAGTTGTATAATGGCACGGCATTAATATCGGGCGATTCCCGAATGGTGGTGCACGGCAATTTCAGTACTTCTGAAAAGGAAAGGAGCAGTGCAGTTATACAATTAGAAGAAGTGCGGCTTGACCTTGCCGAACCTTTCCTGGCGGATGTATTGGATCAGATCAGGGGCAGCGCCAATGGAACCATCTATGTCAGCGGCGATATCCGGGATCCACTGATAGGCGGTACGGTGAAGGTGAGCCATGTGGGTTTCCGCCCGGTGATTACCGGTGTGCCTTATCATATCAATGAAGGTACCGTTTCGCTCAGCAGTACTAAAATTGATATCGGCACCATGATAGTCCAGGACGAATCCGGCAGGGAAGGCTTTCTGAACGGGTCGGTTACTTTTAATAAACTGAGTGATTTCCGCTTTAATCTCCGCTTAAACAGCGAGGGTATTCAGGCCTTGAAATTGGATGCACGTGATGCTGCAAATTTTTACGGTGATGTAAAAGCTGCGGTGCAAATGCGGCTCACCGGCTATATTGATGATTTGAATGTTACTATTGCAGCCACGCCCTTAAAAAATTCCCGTTTATTTATTCCGGTCAGTGATGATCTTGATCTCGGTGCTTATGATTATATCCATTTTAAATCAAGGGAAGAAACGGGGACATCACGGCGTTATGCAGTGAGCAGCAGTTATCATGTTCGTATTGATGCGTTGGCCACGCCCGACCTGGAATGCTTTATCATTCTTGATCCGGCTACCGGCGATCAGATTTGGGCACGAGGCACCGGTAATTTAGTATTGGAAATTCCTTCTGCCGGCGATATCCGGCTGAATGGTAATTATATTATTGATGAAGGCCGTTATGATTTTGCGTTTAAACAATTACAGGTGCTCAATTATAAAAGGCAGTTCCAGATTCATTCCGGCAGCAGTATCAAATGGAATGGCAGCATTTCTGATGCCGAGCTGGATGTTACTGCCGATGCCCAGGTAAAGGCACGTTTGTATGACCTGATCTCGAATGATATTGACCGCTTAGCCATCAGCCGGGATGAACTCCGGGATGCCCAGTTGAAGCAGGATGTGAATGTGCTGATGAAGATGGAAGGCTCATTGCTGAACCCCAAACTTTCTTTTAACCTGGAGTTGGCTGAAAACCGCTCTGTGGGCACCTTCGCCTATCAGAAATTACAGCGTATCAATACGGATGAACGGGAACTGCTCAACCAGGTAGCCTCCCTGCTGTTGTTAGACCAGTTTTTGCCGCCGGAAGGATTTAACAGTACATCCATTTCTACAGGCACTATTAATAATATGAGCGAATTGGTATCCGGTTTTGCATCTTCGCAGATCACCAATTTTACCAATAAAATATTGGGCATGCGGGATATGTATGTGGGAGTGCGTTATAAAAGTTACAGCTTAGACAATACTGAAGATCCTTTATTACCGGGCTATATCAACCGGAATGAAGCGGGCATCAATTTGCGTAAGAATTTCTTCGACAACCGCCTGGTCGTGGAAGTAGGCGGCGTTTACGACTGGGGACGCGCTTCCTCCGTTCAGAATCAGCTTACGGCTAACCTGGCCGGCGATTTTCGTATTCAATACCTGCTCACCGATGACGGCAGAATCCGGTTGAATGTATTTCGCAACAGTAATTACGACCCGGTTTTCCAGGAAAATATCGGCCGGCAGGGATTAGGATTGATGTACCGGAAGTCTTTTAATAATATCTTCGAACTTTTTAAAGCAGATCGTAAATTGCATCCGGTTAAATCATCTGAACCGGTAAACAGTAAGGAAAATGGCTCCGCAGAAAACAAGGCTACAGAAGCCGGTAGCGATACCGCAATACATTACCCGGTTAAACCATAATTTATTTCAGCATTGAACACATTACAACAATACGATACGGTACTCCAACATTGCCGGGAAGTTTATCTGAAAAAAACAAAGGATTACGGCAGCTTCTGGCGGGTATTAAGACCGGTCTCCATTGTAGATCAGATTTATATTAAAGCCTGGCGCATCCGCCAGATCCAGGAGAAGCAGGTACAAAAAGTTGAAGACAGCATCGAAAGTGAATTCAGGGTTATCGTCAACTATGGTATCATGGCCATGATTCAGTTGACCATGCCGCCCGATGCGGATATCCGGCTCAGCGCCGAAAGCGCCGAAGCGTATTATGATGCTCAGGCGGAAACAGTACGCAAGCTGATGTTAAACAAAAATCATGATTACGGAGAAGCCTGGCGTAATGTGAGCCAGGAATCGTTCGTGGATCTTATTCTTACCAAACTGTTGCGTATCCGGCAGATACTTGCTAATGAAGGTAAAACGATCATCTCCGAAGGAGCAGATGCCAACTTCGCCGATATTGTGAATTATGGCATCTTTGCTTTGATCCGAATCAGTGAAGCCTCCTGAGGCATTTCTTGTTACATCTTACAAGGGCATTGGTCTCGCTTTTTATATATTTGCCTGCATAAAATCTCCGTAAATGCCGAGTTATTTTGATATAGTGCCGGACAAACTGGATGCAAGGGTATCTGATGACAACAAACCCGATATAGCCTGGAAACGGATCATATACAGCGTGATCTTCGAATCGCATAAGCCGGTGGGTAAGATATTCGATGTGGTGCTTTTTCTGCTGATCCTCTCCAATATTTTCTTCCTGATGTTAGAAAGCATTTCGGCGGTAAGTCTTATCTACCACAGTTGGTTCCGGGCGCTCGATTTCTTTTATATGATCATCTTCACGGTAGAATATGTGTTACGGATTATATGCGTGAAAAGCCCGAAAAAATACATCACGAGCACTTATGGTATTATAGATTTCCTGGCCATCTTCCCTTCCTATTTAGAGTTAGTGCTCCCTCGTATGCACATACTGATGATGATCCGTTCTTTCCGTTTGCTGCGTGCATTCCGGATATTCCGTATGGTGAAATTCCTGGACGAAAGCCGTTTGTTAGTACTGGCATTGCTGCGCAGTTTTCACAAGATCATCATCTTCCTGTTTTTTGTACTGCTGCTTACGGTTTTTATGGGTTCGTTTATGTACGTTTTGGAGTATGATAAAAATCCGGGATTCAGCAATATACCGCAGAGTGTGTATTGGGCTATTGTGACCATTACTACGGTCGGATACGGAGATGTGGCTCCCGTAACTGTCGGCGGAAAGATCATGGCTTCTTTTATCATGGTACTGGGTTATGCCATCATCGCTGTTCCGACCGGCATCATTACCGCTTCCGCTATGCGAAGAGGCGGAAATGATGATATCAGAAAGGTGGTGTTCAAATGCCCCTCCTGCGGTAAAGGCGGTCATGCTAAAGATGCGGATTTCTGTAAATATTGCGGGCATAAAATAGCGGAGGAATAACGGCATTTGTAAACCGGATGATATTGCAACACGCCTTTATTATTAACTGCTGTTTAAATGGCGGATGTCAACTTAAAGATTATTTTTGCTTTATAAAAAACAATCAGCATAATGAATACTACCCATACCGTTTCGGGGAACTCCGGCCGTACTGCGGGGTTTTATGTCCTGCAGTTTATACGCATTTTCGTAGGTGTGTTGTTTATATTTTCCGGACTGATTAAAGCCAATGATCCATCCGGCCTGGCTTATAAGATGCAGGAATTTTTTGAGCTGTGGAAAGTCACCGCATTCTCGCCTTATGCCTTTACGCTTTCCATTGCGGTTATTACTTTTGAAATAATTGCGGGAGTGGCGTTATTATTAGGTTTCCGCTTCAAATTTTTTTCCATTCTGCTGCTGCTGCTGATGCTGTTTTTTGCTTTTCTTACCGGCTATGCAATATGGTATGAACACCACACCGGTCTGGAATTGAAATGCGGCTGCTTTGGCGACTGTATTCCTTTAACGGCTATGCAGAGTTTCCTGAAAGATATCTTATTATTAGTATTGGTGATTATTTTGCTGATTTTCAGAAAACATATCCATCCCCTGTTTTCCCGCAGGCCGAATACCGCCCTCATGGCAGCCGGCCTGATTGCGGCTTTAGCCATACAATGTTATGCCCTGCAACATTTACCTTTTGTGGATTGTCTGCCGTATAAGGTGGGTAATAATATCTGGGAAAAGATGCAGACACCTCCCGGAGCCGTGCCGGATGTGTATGAAACAGTAATTACTTATGAAAAGGATGGTAAGCAAATAGAAATTTCCCAGGATGGTTTTCTTGCAGATTCTACCCTTTGGAATCTTAATGTAATTGACACAAAATCCAAACTGATTAAAAAAGGCAATGCCACACCATTGATTACGGATTTTGCCGTTACCGATTATGAGGGAAATGATTATACCGAAGCGCTGCTGAATGAACCGGGATATAACTTTCTTCTTTTTATTAAAGATATGGATAAAGCCAGCCTGAAAAATATCGACCGCATCCAAAAACTGATAGCGAGGGCTTACCAAGGTGAAACGGTCGGCTTCTTTATTTTATCCTCCGGTAGCCCGGAAAAAACAGAGGCTTTTAAATCAAAGCATAAACTGCCGGTAGATGTCTTCCTGTTGGATGGTACGGTATCTAAAACCGCCATGCGCAGCAACCCGGGACTCATGCTGATTAAAGGCGGCACCATCATAGGCAAATGGAGCCCGCGTGATTTTCCCAAAGATTTCAGAATGAACAAAGGGGTGTTGGAAGTGGTAAAGTAGTCACAGGAATACCATCCATCTTTCCCGTACAAAACCATTAAAACGCCCGGCGCTGATCAACAGGCCGGGCGTTTGATATCTTAATGTCTGTATGCTGCTTATCCTTCATTCCGCACAACTACGGTGCCGTCAAATACATCAATCAATACCGGTTTTGATTTGTCAATTTCCCCTGCAATGATCTTCTTGCTCAGCAGGTTGATGATCTCTTTCTGAATCACCCTTTTTAAAGGGCGTGCGCCGAATTGCGGATCGAAGCCCCGTTCTACAAAATAATCCAAAGCATAGTCCGAGAAATGTAACGTGATACCCTGTTTCAAAAGCTGGCCTTTCAGCAGCTCTAACTGGATCCGGATAATGCCCTTAATCTCTTTGCGCATCAGCGGGTGGAACATGATGACTTCATCCACACGATTGAGAAATTCCGGTCGGAGTGTCTGCCGCAGTAAGGCCGTTACCACAGCGCGGGTATGATCCATGACCGCTTCAATATCGTCATCGTCTTTGAGCTGATCAAAATTTTCCTGTATCAGATGGCTGCCTAAGTTACTGGTCATGATGATGATGGTATTTTTAAAATTCACTACACGGCCTTTATTATCCGTAAGACGACCATCGTCTAATACCTGTAAGAGGATATTAAACACATCGGGATGCGCCTTTTCAATTTCATCCAACAGCACAACGGAATAAGGCTTGCGACGCACTGCTTCCGTCAATTGTCCGCCTTCATCATAACCCACATATCCGGGAGGCGCACCCACTAACCTGCTCACGCTATGCTTCTCCTGGTATTCACTCATGTCAATGCGGGTCATCATGCTTTCATCATCAAAAAGATATTCTGCTAAGGCTTTCGCCAGCTCGGTTTTACCTACACCGGTAGTGCCGAGGAAGATGAATGAACCGATAGGTCGGCGTTCATCCTGCAAGCCTGCACGGCTGCGACGAATGGCATCGGAAACCGCTTCAATCGCCTCATCCTGTCCTACCACCCGTTTGTGCAATTCTTCCTCAAGATGAATCAGCTTGTCTCTTTCGCTTTGCATCATGCGCTGCACGGGAATGCCGGTAGCTTTAGCCACATTTTCCGCAATATCTTCCGCATCCACTTCTTCCTTCAGCAATCGTTTTTCCGATAAGCCATCCAATTCCGCAGTGAGGTCTGCAATGAGACGTTCCTGCTCCTGCACTTTGCCGTAGCGAATTTCAGCTACCTTACCATAGTCGCCGTCCCGTTCGGCACGTTCTGCTTCCTGCTTCAATGCTTCTATCTGTGCTTTTGCTTCCTGAATGGTTTCCACATGCTCTTTTTCTTCTTCCCATTTAGCCTTCAGCGTGTCACGCTGTACGGAGAGGTTAGCGATATCGGTGGATAATGCTTTTAATTTTTCTTCATCACTTTCCCGTTTGATCGCTTCGCGCTCAATTTCTAACTGCCGTATCCTGCGGTTCAGCTCATCTAATTCTTCCGGCATCGAATTCATCTCCAACTTTAATTTGGCTGCGCTTTCATCAATAAGATCAATAGCCTTATCCGGCAGGAAACGGTCGGTGATATAGCGTTGGGATAATTCCACCGCAGCAATGATCGCTTCATCTTTAATGCGCACATGATGGTGGTTTTCGTAGCGGTCTTTTAATCCGCGCAGGATGGAGATGGCATCTTCTTCATTGGGTTCATCTACATATACCTTCTGAAAACGGCGTTCCAGCGCCTTGTCTTTTTCAAAATATTTCTGGTATTCATCTAATGTGGTTGCTCCGATGGCTCTGAGTTCGCCGCGGGCCAGGGCTGGCTTTAAGATATTGGCGGCATCCATAGCGCCTTCACCACTGCCACCGGCTCCGACTAAGGTGTGAATTTCATCAATAAACAAGATGATCTGGCCATCGCTGTCGGCTACTTCTTTAATGACCGCTTTCAGCCGTTCTTCAAATTCGCCTTTGTACTTGGCGCCTGCAATCAGCAAGCCCATATCTAAGGCGTAAATTACTTTTGATTTCAGGTTTTCCGGCACATCGCCGTTAACGATACGGTGCGCCAAACCTTCCACGATAGCCGTTTTTCCCACACCCGGCTCACCGACTAAGATCGGGTTGTTTTTGCTTCTGCGGGAAAGGATGTGCAGCGTTCTCCTGATTTCTTCATCCCGGCCGATAACAGGATCTAATTTGCCATTCGCGGCCAGCTCGTTCAGGTTTTTGGCATATTTCTGCAAAGCCTGATAAGTGCTGTCTGCGGTTTGTGAATTGACTGTGCTGCCTTTGCGCAGCTCTTTAATAGCGGCTACTAACGCTTTCTCCGTTAGTCCCGCATCTTTAAGTATGCTGGAGGAAGAATCATTACCGCGTAAGATGGCCAGCAGTAAATGTTCGGGCGCCACAAATTCGTCGCCGAAATCTTTCAGCGCGGCGCCGGCACGAAGAATGACATTATTGACCTCTCTGCTGATCATCTGTCCCGCATCTCCGCCCTGCTGTTTGGGCAGTTTATTCAGCGCTTCCCGGAGCTTTGGCAATATCAGTGCGATATTGGCATTGCTTTTTTTCAGTAAATAATCAACGGATCCGTCTTTGTCATCAATCAGCACCTTTAAAAGGTGTGTGGTTTCAATATTCGGATTAGCGTTGTTAAAAGCCTCCTGCTGTGCTTCCTGCAGGATTTCCTGGGCTTTGATTGTGAAATTATTTAAGTTCATTTTTAGGTTATTTAATGTTGCATAAGAGATTCAGGCAGGGCGGGTCAATTAAAAAACCTGGCTATAAAGGTACTGTAAATGCCCGCCGGATACCTGAATGTATCCGGATTTAACAAGGCTCAAATTTCTTTCCACAATAAAAAACGGGTACGATCTGGCAGGAATAATCGGTATATGCTGAAAAAATTTCCGGTCATTTTTTGTCAACCGGAATTTTCAGCAGGAAATGTATGGCGTTAATGTAAAAATGGCACACCGACAGCTTGTTTTGCATGTCGGATTCAGCTTATGTGGATTCGAAATGCTGCTTACGACTATTTGTGCATCGCATCCGGCATTAGAAAACCTATATGGTTTTATCCATTCTTACAACTTATCGTTTCCCCCAAAAAAACCTTATAGGTTTCCGACACTACAGTTCGGCCTGGCAATGAAAACCTATAAGGTTTCATCCGTTCTTGCGACTTATCGTTTCCCAAAAAACCTTATAGGTTTCCGACAATACAGTTCGGCCTGGCAATGAAAACCTATAAGGTTTTATCCGTCCCTGCGGCTTATCGTTTTTTCTAAAAAAACCTTATAGGTTTCAACGCTACAGTTCGGGCTGGCAATGAAAACCTATAAGGTTTCATTCGTTCTTGCGACTTATCGTTTTTTCTAAAAAACCTTATAGGTTTCAACGCTACAGTTCGGGCTGGCAATGAAAACCTATAAGGTTTCATCCGTTCCTGGGGCTTATCGTTTTTTCTAAAAAAACCTTATCGGTTTCAACGCTACAGTTCGGGCTGGCAATGAAAACCTATAAGGTTTCATTCGTTCTTGCGACTTATCGTTTCCCAAAAAACCTTATAGGTTTCAACGCTACAGTTCGGGCTGGCAATGAAAACCTATAAGGTTTCATCCGTTCTTGCGGCTTATCGTTTCCCAAAAAATCTTATAGGTTTCCGACAATACAGTTCGGCCTGGCAATGAAAACCTATAAGGTTTCATCCGTTCTTGCGACTTATCGTTTCCCAAAAAACCTTATAGGTTTCAACGCTACAGTTCGGACTGCACAAAATTCAGTTTTTATCTGCAACCAGTAAAGTGATAAGCAATATTTTTGGTACGGCAAGATCAAACAAAAACATCTTCCCTTAACTTTGATATATGGTAGTGAAATAAAAACGCCTGAACAATGTAAACCCGGTATAAAACGCATCAACAAATAATAAGAACTACAAAACATATCAAAGCATGTTAGGACTGAGAACTACAATTTATAAAGTCGGGGATATTCAGAAAGCGGTTGAATGGTATTCAAAAGCATTCGACACAACGCCTTATTTCAATGAACCCTTTTATGTGGGTTTTAATATCAGCGGTTATGAATTAGGACTTCAGCCGGAAGAAAACCCGGCAAACAATAAAACGGATAATGTAATCTCCTATTGGGGGGTTGAAGACATTCGGCAAGCTTATAACCGGTTGGTAACTTTAGGTGCCACCGAACATGAAAAGCCTTATGATGTGGGTGAAGGAATAATGACTGCAACGGTTAAAGACCCCTTTGGCAATGTTATTGGCCTGATTTACAATCCTCATTTTCAACTAAAAGGTTAAAGAATGGCTTCCGACCAAAATTTTGTGGAATTTGTATTGGAACAGATAAAAAATGCGGGGAATATCACCGCTAAAAAAATGTTTGGCGAATACGGTATCTATCCTGATGACAAAATATTCGGACTGATATGCGACAACAAGCTATTCATCAAGCCGACCCATGCAGGGCGAAAATTTATAGGCAATCCAAACGAAGCGCCTCCATACACAGGCGCAAAACCATATTTTTTAATAGAAGACCAAATTGAATACAGTGCCTGGCTCATCAGTGCGCTAATCAACATCTCCGTTAAGGAATTGCCCGCACCCAAACCGAAAAAGAAAAATAACCGGAACGATTCGTTTAGTTTCTAACAACGTGGCCTCCATAGAGCAGACCATTATCTTTCCAGAGTACAACAAGACCTCCGGAATTATAAGTTTCCGGAGGTCTTGCAAACAGCTATAAACTGAACAACTATTTCGTGAGGGTAGCCGTACGGTCTTTTTCTAATGTTCCTGTGGCATCATCGGTTACGCTAAAATGAATCTTCAGCATCGTATCGTTGGTGCGCGTAACATTTGGTACCGCATAAGTCTTGCCGGAAAAAGATGCGGGTGTAACGGTCATCACATTCCCGTCCACCGTGGCATTCAGGCGAACGATATTGCCGGCATTGGCAATGTTATCCACTAATAATTCCGTAGCGGTGCTGTTATTTGCCGCATTAATGCTTACAGAATATCCGCTTTCAAGCGTATCATTTGTGCCGCCAAGCGACATTTCTTCCGTAACCGACCATACACCGGTGAACTTATTGATAGACTTGATTTCGCAACCGGTACCTTCATATCCCTCCGGGCATTTACAGGAACCATCCACGCAGGTGCCCCCGTTTTGACAGGTAGTCTGGCAGGTATTGGTATCCTCTGTTTTTTTAGTACAGGAGGCAATAATACCGATCGAAAATACACTTGCAGCAATCAATGCAACGGTTAAAATGGAATTTTTTCTTTTCATTTGTTTTTCATTTTTCTAATTAAAAAATAATTATCACTTCAGGTTACCCCCCATAATTTTTCCGATCCCGGAAATGTCAAAAGTAATATGCCGGGTAATTTATAAGGCAATTTGTCTTAAAGCACATCAAAGCAAATTCCTATCAGTGTTCTTTTATTTATACCCTGTGTCAGAAAGTTCTTAAACTGCGTATATTAACAGAAATTGCTATGCTGAATAAAAGAACACCATTTAAAATTTGTCCGAATATGCCGGCAGGCTCATCGGTGCGGCTTCAACATTTCTACATATAGACGACAAACCAGGCTAAGGCTTGGTTTTTTTATTAAAAAAACTATGACCCGTGGGAAGGTCGGTTAGTCATGTTGTATAATATGGCCACCTCCCGTTTTTGCATATATGAAGTGAACACTCAGGAGTGCTTTGTATAACGCCATACCTTAATGTTCCGATAGGACTTAATGCTGTTGTACGGATTCCGCACCGGCGGTATCTTTCAATATTTCTGCCACCCGGCTGTTATCTTCCTCTGTGCCTTTATAGACTAATAAAATCTTTCCGGACAAAAGATAATTATCGTAAATGCTGGCAATCTCCGATTCCTCATTATTCAATAGCAATACTGCGGCAATGCTGCCGCCAATCGTACCGATATCTAATCCTGCCAAAGCGCCTACTAAGGCGCCGGCGCCATATAGAAAACCGAAACCGGGAATTGCCATTACCCCAAGCCCGGTCAGCACACCTAATACCGGGCCGCTGATCGCACCGATAGCAATGCCTTTCGCCGCAGTTGTGGCGGTCTTTATCTGAAGTGGATCGTCGGCCTGAGCCTTGCCCAGCAGGCTGATATGTTTGGATTTGAAACCCTGATCTATAAGGGCAGTTACGGCAGCTACAGCCTGGTCGTGATCATCATACACGGCAATTACATTATGATGCATAACTAAATGTTTTTGTATCCACAAATTTACGCATAATGCACTATGTGTGTATTCCCGAAGGCGCTTCCGGCTTGTTTTTAACAGGGTATAAACCGATACGGACATATACTGGTAAACACCTTGCCGGCCAAAAAATCAGTGTAACAAAACTTATTCAACGGAGGGTGCATTTGCCCGATACACAGCTTATTAAGGCAATTTAAAAATAAAAAAATGACCGCCCTGTAAGCGTATCCGGTCTTTATAATATGCCGAACCGGCATTTGCAACCAAGGCATTTTTTCTCCATAATTTTGCCAAACGACAACAAAATATTCTATTTTGAATTCCGGTAAATGATGACATAAGAAGAGACCTGTTATGGGATAACACAGCAGGTTGACTGCTTTATCGCCACCTATACCTACTGCTAAGCCAAAGAGATATTGTCTGTATGTTCCAAACTCTATTAAACTGATTATCGATTTGAATTTTGAATTTTGAATTTTTACTTAATACTACCAGATTTTATTATGGAGATCCCGGGTGTCTTTCGGTCGGACAATAGTAAATACGCGGGAAATATTAAAGCCGAAATGAATATCGCCACGGTCTATTCTTCCGGTAGTCTGACCTATTACGGTTCTTTCATTGATGCCTGTGGCATTGGTGAATAACAGTTGAAAAACATGGCCGCCCGTTTCTATATCTACTCCGACACTTGCGGCATTACGCGTACCGGTTAATCTTTTTCCTATAAGCGGATAGTATTCTCCCGTAACAGAGATGCGTTTGCTCAGCTTGAGCCTGCCCCCCAACCCCAAGGCGAAGATATCGTTCGGCTCGTTATTAAAAGCCACAAGATTATAATGAATATACACCGGCATCAACTGCAGGGAGAAGGATGCGGAGAACTTACGTGCGATCAGTGCCTGATGTATATAGGCCATCTTGTCTTTAAACATATACGATTTTCCTGCGGGAGCATAGGCATCCTGAGCCTGAATGGAAAGCGCCCCCATATAACTCAGGCTTACCGGCATGCGACCATCTTCTGTCTGGCGTAATATTTTTACTTTTAGGAATCCGTCATAATCTTTCAGGTAAGTACTTCGGCCTGCGCCAATCATCAGCCTGTCCGTAATGCCATAATCAAAACCAAGATGAGAAACCGCATTATCTAAGCCGAAGAAGTTTTTGAATGCCTGATTCAGCAGCCCGAAGCGATGATTGATCCGCATGTCTAATACGCCGGCTCCCATCTGCTCTATACTATGTCCGTTGGCGATCCGGGTGCTTTTAAATGTTGCGGCGGTATATATTGCAGCGGGAATATTGTCGCTTTCTTTATTCAATATGGCCATCATGTCATTTTCATCCCTGCTTTGCAGCGAGTCCCTGTCCTGCGCCTGAAGGGAAGTTGTACAAGGTAAAACGGATAGGGTAAATGCACATGCTGCTAACAATTTTTTCATCAAAAACAATTTTAGAAAAATGAGGATTTCTGTTACTTACTGATCCATCTCTTTTAAAATACTATCCACTGTTACGGCAATGTCAGCTGCTATTTTGGAAGCCACTATAGAAGGAATTTTAATACCGTAATCGGCCGGCTTTATATTAAATTCCGAATGAACAGTTACCGTTCCGCCTTTTATCACAATCGTTGCCGGAATATTGACATTCTTTGTGATGCCATGAATGGTCATTTGCCCTTTGCTGAGCACGGAATATGTGCCGTCTTTACTAAAGTTAACCTTACTCATATCCGCTATTTTCCCCTGGTAAGATGCTTTGGAATACTTATCGCTTTCTAAATAGCTTTCATTAAAATGTTCCTGCATCAATGCCTTGTCGAACTTGAAACTTTTGATGGGAACGATAAATACTACTTCACCGGCAGCGCTGTTAAGGGCACCGGCCACTTCATTGTTGACGGCTTCAATGTTTTCGATAGCTGTGGAAGAGGAAAAACGTACTTTCCCGGTTCGGGTCATCCATCGTTGAGCAGAAGCAGATATAGAAAACGCCAATAGTAACAAGGCGATAATGATTAACTTTTTCATCTGAAGATATTTATTGGTTGAGTATGGTCAGGCAGCATTTGCATGATAGTATTTCCGGTTTTTTATGCGTTTGTTTTTTGTAGCTCTTGGGCATTCATGAGGGCTTTGCTGTTCGTGTGACTGTGTGTTATCACACCATCATCATTCAACGATATTGATATTATGCTTTTAGGAAAAAAGATTATTTAGTTATCAGGCGCTCCGTTGTTGACCCATGCCGTAATTTTTGCGATAGTGCAATCATCAAGCTTAGGGGCATTTTGTGGCATGGGAGCAGGCCCGGTATGATTGATAGCCGGCAATAATTTGCCATTTTGTACCACAGCCAGCAGACCATCGTATGTGGTAAAATCATGGCCGCTGGAGCTACCGTTTACATGACAACCCGACACGGCGCATTTGGCCTGGATAATGGGCAGAATAGCTCCGGAATAAGTTACCTGATTAGTATCGCATTCCTCATCCTGGAAAAGATCCTGGGCATTGTCCTTACTGCATCCGGTTCCGAGAGTGATGCCTGCGACACCAATGAAAGCGGCAATCCAAATTGTTCTGATGTTCATCATGTTCATTAAAAAATAAAAAGTTATAACAATATACACTCCGATAGCAGTACCGACATGGTGTAGCCATGACAGAATCCTTTAACAGTAACGGTTTCACCTTTCTCGACTTTTAAATTGCCCTCCCGCATGCTGCATTGCACGTCAGACAAAGGGCCGGAGCCGGCCAGCAGAATTACGGTATTTCCATCCTGATTGCTGTCCACTGCCGTAACGGTTCCGGTAACGGACAATACTTTGTTGAGAAAACGGCTATTGGCCGCTTGTTCATCCTGTAAGAATGCGTTGGAAAGGTCGGCAGCACTGATGCTTACAGCCGTCTTGTTGTCCACCGTTTCGGGGGCTTTATTCCATAAATATGCGGCGACTCCTATACCGGCCACCAGTATAATTAATACAACCGGGATTATCATCCGCTTCATCGTATTGTTTTTGTTATGTATCATTGTTCCGGTAAAAATGCGTTGTACGGAGTTAATGAATCATGCTGCGCTGCCCATAGTCTCATTGTTCCGGTAAAAATATAAGATGTCGCTTAACGGATAAATTGCAATGGTATGAAACTGTAAAAAGAGTGTTTGAAATGGTAAAACCTGTTACCATCTATTCATCTCCGAGCCAGCGTTTAAAAACGGAAGAGCGTTCCGAGCTTACCACCGGCTGTTCTTTATTGGTCGGGTTAAGCGTGATGATGATCCTGGCTTTGGAATAAGTTTTCATATCGGCAATAGCAGCCAGGCTGACTAAATATTGCCGGTTGATCCGGAAAAATTTCTTAGGATCAATAAGCTGACTTAAAGCATCCAGGTTATAATCTACCGGGAAGTTACGCCCTTCAAAATTACGGGCAAAAGTAGCGCGGTTCTCACTATAAAAATAGGCGATGTCCTCTATGTTTAAGGTCTTAATATGCTCCCCGTACCGGATGATAAAGCGGTTTCTGTAAGCCTGTTCCTTCTCCTGCTTTTCTCCTGAGGAATGGAAGAAATGTTGCAGTTGTTTTACCTTGAATAAAGCCTGTTGCAGTTCCGCTTTTTTTATCGGTTTCAGCAGATAATCTATGCCGGTGGTTTTAAAAGCATCCATGGCATACTGGTCATAAGCCGTAGTGAAAATAACCGGGCAGGTGATGTTGACGGCTTTCAGTAGATCAAAGGCAGAGCCGTCCGAAAGATGAATGTCGAGGAAGATGATGTCCGGCACATCATTTACCGCCATCCAGCACCTGGCAGCTTCAATGCCGTCTAAATGAGCAACAATGTCAATAGCAGGACTAAGTTCCTGCAATTGTTTCTTCAGCCTTTTAAAGGCCGGCAATTCGTCTTCGATAATCAATACATGCATTGTCGGATCATTAACTGTTGTTATAATAAAGGCAGCCGCACTACCCATTCCCCGTTTTCCGCTCCGAACTGTACCGTTCTTTTACTTAAAAGCGCATAGCGTTTCCGGATGTTATCCAGCGCCACGCCGGAGCTTTTTTCTTTCTTTATTTTCTCTCTTATTTTATTGCTGGCGATGATCGTATCATTATCTGACGATATCATCACCCTCAAAGGATGGGCCATGGAGACTACATTATGTTTAATGGCATTTTCTACTAATAATTGTAAAGACATTGGTACGATTTGTTTACGGGACATGGTCTGCTCATCAATAGTACAGCTCACTTGTAATGCCTTGCCAAAGCGGCTTTGCTGGATATGCAGATAGCTGCGCAGAAGCTCCCATTCTTCGGATAAAGGGATAAGGTCTTTATCTTTATACGTTAACATGTTGCGGTAGAGATCGGACAACTGTTCCGTATAGGCAATCGCATCATCGGTACTGGTTTCGATGAGGCCGGTAAGCGTGTTCAGGCTGTTGAACAGGAAATGCGGATTCACCTGGCTTTTAAGATGCTCATATTCAAATAAAATTCTTTCCTGCTTCAACTGTAAAATTCTTTTTGCTCTTGCATTCCTGTAGCGCTGTAATAAATAGACCGTAGCGGCAAACAGTAACAGAGCCGGCAGGATAAACCACCATCGCTGCCACAGGGGCGCTGCAATTTCAAAATAATAAGCAGCTTCACGGGCAAGGGAAAAATCATCATTCAGCGATACCCGTACCCGGAAAGTATAATGACCGGGAGGCAGATTGGGAAAGGTAACAAGGGGTTCATTGGTCGGTATCCACTGATTGCTGTAACCTTCCAAACGGTACCGGTAATTAAGCCGTTCGGGATTGGTGAAGCATATACCGTCGAAACCAATGCTGATAAAATTTTCGTTTGGCGTAAAATGATGGTTGCTTAATGAGGCCGGATTGAAATTTTTCTTCACAGAGCAGATATGGACATTCGGGCGGATATCCCGGGCGCTATGCTGGTTTTTAAAAATGAGTATACCTTTTTCAAAAGGGATATACACATTGCCGGAAGTATCTCTGGCTGCACAGTTCAGCGCTGTGGAAGTACTGTCCAGACCCATACCCGGCCTGCTGTTGAAATGGCGGTAAGTTCTGCTGTCCGGATACCACATGTCAATACAACGCTGAAATACGGCTATAACCTGCCCGGTATTATTGGCCGCTACGGTAAATACATTCACATCTACGTCCTGCACCTCGCAGCCGCGCATATTTTCCCAATGATTGCCGGAGTAGCGCAATAAGTTTTTATACCATGTTCCTGCCCACATATTTCCGTAAATATCTTCAGTAATAGCATAGACCACGGTATTGTCATGCTGAAAGGTATCCCAGTGATGATACCGGCTGCCATCATACATACACACTCCGGCTCCGTCCGTAGCCATCCATACACGCTCTTTTTCATCGGCATACAACTGGTAAATATAGTCGCTGCCGATACCTGATTTTTTATTGTGTGTCTTTACTATAGCGGGAGATGTGATGCCCTGGGTTTCGGAACAGGCTATTTCCCGTGCACCGTTCAATCCGGCTATCCATAAATGTCCCTTGGCCTGGGTAATGCTTAATACGCATTCCTGCTCCAGCCCCGGAATAGTTATTTTTTTGAATGCGGAATGGTTTCCGTCTTTGTACCACAGCCCGTCACCAATCGTACCGACCCACATCCTGTTTTTATCATCACAATACATGCAACTGATTGCAGAAGCAAAACGGAAAAACGGAGTAAGCGTATGTCCTTCTGCGATAAATAGCTCATTAGCCAGCGCCAGCCATAACCGGTTGTTCCGGTCAAAGCAGAGCGCATTTATGCTGCGCAGATGATAAGGTTCGGGCAGGGAATCGTACCAGAGGTATTCGTAAGTGAACAGGGTAAGTCCCTTGTTGGTACCTAACCACAGGTTGCCGGCATGATCCTGCAATAAGGCTTTTATTTTTTTATCCGGAAAATAAAACGGATGCAAACCGGCTTTGCCTTTATTCAAATCAATGCGGATCAGGTGCCCCTCCTCCGTTGCAATCCAGGCTGCTGTATTACTTATAGGTAAGATATCGTTTACCTGTCCCCAAATCCATTCCTGCTTCGGCATAACCGCTATGATCTTTCTCTGAGCTACATCATAAACGGCAATACCGCCGGCCTGCGTTCCGATCCAGAATTTTTGTTCATTGGGAAAAGGTTTTAGTACCCGGACAATATTATCAGGCAAGCCGTCTGAAGCTGAAAAAATACGGAGCTTTACATGCCCGTTTTCAATAGTAATATCATTAATGCCTCTGTCTGTTGCCGCCAGAAAGTGTCCGGGACGGAGGGATTGTACGGAATAAATAAAATTATCGGAGATGCCGTTTGCAGCAGAATAGAAACGGGTCTTGTTATTGCTTAGAGCAATAATACCATTTTCAGTACCTAACCACAGCTCATTGGAGGAACCTGTTATGGAAGTAATTGCAGCAGTACGAGGCTTGTCCCCTTCTATATAAAAACGCTTTACGGAGTCCTGGCTGATGATCCCCGCTGTGCCATCCTTATAGCCGGCAAAGATCTCATTATTCCATATGCCCAATGCAGTAGCAGGCTGTGTTTCCGTTGCTTCCGGTTTTTTAAAAGATGAGCCATTGTAGCGGAGAACGCCTTCATCCGTAGCCAGGAAAATATAGCCGTTGCTATCCTGCATCATGGCGTTTACCTTTAGCGGTGTCCGGCTTTCATTCAGCCACAGGTCAAGGTGGAAAGGTTGCTGTGCGAAAGTTGCCGCGACATTTAAGCATAATATGAGGAAAAATAACAGCCGCATGTCTTACTGTTGATGCAGTATGGCCTTAACCGATACTGCTATTTGAGAGGAGAGTTTATTGTTCACAATACGTGGAATCTTGATGTTGTAATCCGCTAAAAGTATCATGAACCCGGAAGTAATTGTTATAGTATTCCCCTTTATGATTATAACAGCTTTGATGATCTGCTCCTGTTCAATACCATGAATCTTTAATTTTCCCTTTGTACGCACAGTGTATGTCCCGTCTTTGCGGAAATCAATATCTTCAATAATTTTCCCTGTATAGCTTGCTTCCGGGAAAATGCTGCTTTCCATATAATTTTCGTTGAAATGCTCGCGCTGAAGCGGACTGTTAAATCCGAAAAAAGTATTGATGGAAATCTTAAAGGCAAATACTTTTTTATCCATATCAATAACGCCCTGTAATGCTTCGGATGAAGCGCTGATCAGCTCCTGTCTTGTTTCTGAAGAAAAATTTACGGTACTTTCCGTAACCTCAAAAATGCCCGTTTGGGCATAAGCTTTGCCGGAGAGCAATACGAATGATAATATAAGCAATCGGACAAACATTGATCTGATCATTAAAACGACATCTATTCAGCGTATAAAAATAATAAAGCCATCAGAATAAACAGACGGCTTTATTATTTTTTATTCACGCCCTGACTATCGTATAATACTGAATTTTTTTACGGACATATCGCCTGTTGATGTGCTGATACGGAAAAAATAAAGGCCGTTCGTCCAACCGCTCAGGTCAATACCCAGCCGCTCCGATTGCGGTATCCGGCCTGTCTGCAGCTCTTTTCCCGTAATATCCGTGATCATATAATTTCCTTCGGTTTTTTGCGGAAACTCCAGGTACAATTCCGACTGTGCGGGATTAGGATATAGCCTGACATTAAGTTGCTGATCCGGTTGCGCTATACCTGTCGGCGGGTTTACAGTGAAAGTGCCGGTCATGCCCATTTGCTCATGCGGAATACATTTATAGGCATAGTCTCCGGCAACAGTGGGCACATACATATAAGAAACGTTTGCAGCGCTAAGCAGCTCATCCCATGTTGCAGCTCCTTCGGGAACGGAAGTGCTGGTCGTGGTATGTATGCCATCCACCCATTGAAATATAACCGTATCTCCCAGATTAATAGTTCCGGTATTGGGCGAAAATGACATGCCGCTGGCGCTGATGATAAATGTTGTGGAATAAGACATGCTTGTAAAAAGCAGACAGGAAGCCAGCAATAAGAGTAGTTTTGATTTCATCGAAGTACTTTTTTTAAATGAAAATGTTTTATCGTACGCATAGTTACATACACTGCCGGCTTTTAAGGCGGTGTATGTTGCTTAGGGAGAAAAAGTACAGGATGAAATGGGAAAATCAGGAGATAAAACTGATCCGGTCGTTGTACAAAATCATCAAGGCAGGGAATGATCGGTCCTTAAGTAAAAGGTATCTCTAAAAACTCCAAAATATAGCCACGAAGGTCTTATGTATGAGCACCCGAAAATGAGAAAAGAATCCTGTAAAAGTGCAAGTTTAATATTGAACAAAAAATATTAAACCACTTTAAAAAAACAGAAACTCATGACACAGGTTACGCAATTAGATTTTAGTGGCCACACAACTTTTTATGGTGGAGATGTACACAAGAAAAACCGGAGCGTAAATATCCATGATGGCAAGTTCGAATGGGACGATTTTAGCCAGGATACAGATGCTGTAATATTATATCAACACCTTGTCCGCAAATTTCGGGGTGCCCACTTTAAGGTGTCCTACGAAGCAGGCTTTAGGGGGGTTAGTGCCCAACGGTGGCTACAGCAACAACAAAGAATTTTTATTAAATATTGTATAGCGTTATGGTTATTTTGAGAGATGAATTTAGTATTTTTGAATCAACCTGTTTTTGAATTGAGCAAAAAAACATTCCTTATACTGACTCTTTTATGCTGTTGGCAAATAACCTTTGGCCAGGAGCTGATTCGTTCCGTACCCTTGTCTTCCCCAAGGCTGATGACTACGGACAATGGGGGGAATATATATATCGCTTTATCGGATAACAGCTTAGTACGTTATACACCCGATGGCGACAGCACAGCCTTTTACCGGGGCATCTCCAACGGTGATATCGGTTGGATTGATGCAACCAATCCGCTAAAGATTCTCTTGTATTATCCGGCATTCTCCAAGGTGGTTTTATTGGACAAAATGCTGTCGCCCAAATTGGAGTTGGATCTCAAAAAACTCAACCTGATGAGTCCGCCGGCGGTAGGCGTTTCTTCCGATGGAATGATCTGGGTGTATGATGTATTCCAGGCCAGGTTGAAAAAAATAGATGAACAATTACAGGTTGTGATCAGCAGCAATGACCTGCGAATGGAAACCGGCGAGCTGCCGAACCCAGGCTCATTGCTGGAACAGGATTACAAGGTATATATGACGGACAGCCTGCACGGAATTTATATCTTCGACCGTTACGGCAGCTATCTGCAAACACTGCCTTTTTTTACAAACTCCCCTATTCAGGTTATCGGCGACCAATTAGTTTATAGAATTCAGGATACGCTATCGGCTTATCATCTTAAATCCGGAACAGAAACGGCCATATTGTTACCGCAGGCCTCCGGAATTATATCGGTACGTATGGAGCGAGGCAGATTATACCTGCTGTATGCCGACCGCCTGGACATCTATCGTATGCCGCAGGCTAAAGAGTGACGGTTCCGTTAATGTTCTTTGGGTTTGATGATCTTAATAAATCTCTGACTATGCAGCAGCACTTTTAAAGAGCGCCGTTTCAGAGAAATATGCGGCAGGTTTTTACTGTGTGCTTTTATAGCGGCTTTATAGCTGGATAAGATACTGCGGTAGGTAAGCAGACCCGTAATATGATCACCGTCTTTTGCCAGAACAGGGATGACTTCCACATTTTCATCCGCCATAATCTCCGCAGCAGTTCGTAAAAAGCTGCCTTCTTTCAGCGGAATGCATTTCGGCAGAATGATTGCCCCTAAAGTAGTTTCCGGTTTATAAGTATGGGTATAAATATCGGCTGTTTTCAGAATGCCTTTAAATGCTCCGTCCGTTGTGGAGACAATGCAGTAGTCCGGAAGCGGTGTGCCTTGCTCCTGCTGCCATTCTTTAAGCTGTGCTGTGGTAAACGAATCACTAAAGATAAGATTATCCGTAGTCATCACTGCTTCAACTGGTGTTTGCTCCAACAGATCGGCCTCATAAGAGGTAGGCGTTCGCACACCGCGACGGGAAATTTTCTCTGTCATAATGGTATTTTCCATCAGCAGGAAAGAAACGATATATGCCGCACTACAGGCTGCCAGCAGCGGCAAAAGCGCATTAAACTGCCCTGTAGTCTCTAATGCGAATACAATAGAAGTGATGAAAGCGCGGGATGAACCCGCAAACATGGCTGCCATACCGGTCAGCGCCGCCAGCGACATGGTAATACCCGATTGAGGGAAAAACTGTAGTATGATTGCCCCGATGATGGCGCCTAATGCTCCACCGATTGTAAGCAAGGGCGCCAGTGTACCGCCTGAAGTACCACTTCCTAAGGCAACAGACCAGGAGATAAATTTGAAAATACACAGTGATACAACGAATTGCATGGTGAGATTACCGGTCAGAATATCACTGATATTATTGTATCCCACTCCTAAAGTACGCGGTGAAAAATAACCTACTATTCCAACAACAATACCCCCGATAGCCGGCCACCACGCCCAGTGAACCGGTAATTTTTCAAAACCATCCTCTATCAGGTAAACCAGTTTGGTGACCAATACGGACAGTAATCCGACCAGCACACCTATACCGCTATAGGTCAGAATGGCTATATTTTCCGGAGGCGCAATAGTACCGGCAATTTCAAAAACAGGATGTGTGCCAAATAAAAAATGGTGGCCGGCTGCACCGGTAATACAAGCTAAGGCTACCGGTAAAATAGAACGCGGTGAAAATTCAAAAAGCAATAATTCTATCGCTAAGAAAATAGCTGCGATAGGGCTGCCGAAAATAGCAGACATACCGGCCGTGGCGCCTGCCGCCAGCAATATCTTACGTTCATTATCCGATATCTTCAGCAACTGCCCCAGTGTGGAACCTAAAGCTCCGCCGGTAGCAATAATCGGGCCTTCCGCACCGAACGGGCCGCCTGTACCGATAGAAATAGCCGAAGAAATTGGTTTGAGATAAGTGATGGTCGGTTTTATTTTGCTTTCATTAGTCAGAATCTGCTCCATCGCTTCCGGAATGCCGTGCCCCCGGATAGCCTTGGATCCGTACAACGCCATCAATCCTACAATAAGGCCGCCGACAGCCGGAACAGCAATTACCCATAAGCCTAAATGATTATCCGCCGGACTGATATCCGCCACGGAAAATTTTCCGTAAAACGAAATCTGGGTGATCAGGTCAATCAGATGAACCAACAATTTGGCTATCACACTAATGGCTATAGCAATGGCTATGGCTAAAGCGGAAATGGTCAACAGGCGTCTTTTATTATGTACCGGATGAAGCCCTTCCGCATCTAATGAAGAATTCAGGGAAACCGATACCGGTATTTTATTGGACGTGTTTTTACTCATATTAAATTGATGTTTCAAAATGACTTGCCGAAAGAAACGGGATGCAGTCGTTGCGGATAACGCCTGTTCGGCATCCGGAAAACGGGCGGCAAAATTAGTACATTCCAATGTAGATCATCATAAAAAACCTTTCCATAAACATATCAATAACAAAAATCTGAACATAATATACCGGCATAGCGTTAATATACTCAAAGCCGGAACAAAGACCTCCCGGTTTTTGGCTGCGATAAGATGAAGCTGCTCTCTTTGTAACCTTTTTCTTTTTGATCCACTCTAATCAATCAGTACACACAAAAAACAAAACATGAAATCAGAAAACACAGCAGCGATACTGAAACAAACATTTCAGCTATTGCATTACACTTTCGTCATCGTTCCCATCGTAGCGGGAGCAGACAAATTCTTCAACCTGCTTACCGATTGGGGGGACTATGTTAACCCCACGCTTGCCGGCGTGCTGCCTTTTCCCGTTCCTGCCTTTATGATGATCACGGGCGTTATTGAAATCATCGCGGGTGTGATCGTATGGAAAAAGCCCGAAATCGGCGGGTATATTGTATCAGCCTGGCTAAGCCTGATTGCCTTAACTTTACTGGCCGGCTTTCATCATGTTGATGTGGCAGTACGCGATGTAGTCATGGCACTGGCGGCCTGGAGTATGGCCAGAATATCCAAAATCCTTGCTTAATATTCAGCTCATGCATGTAACGGAACAACTCACGGAGCAGGAAATCATTTCCCGGATACTAAACGGTGAAAAGGCGCTTTACGAGATTATTGTCAGGCGACTCAATCCTTTTCTCTATAAAACAGGAAGATCCTACAACTACAATCATGAAGATACGGAAGACCTGATGCAGGAAACCTTCATTGATGCTTATAAAAATCTCCGGCTGTTTGAAGGCCGGTCCAATTTTAAAACCTGGATCATCCGGATCATGATGAACAACTGTTACCGGAAAAAAGAAAAATCGAGCTTTAAAAATGAGCTTGCAAGGGAAATTAATGAAAACTCAAGGCCTATGTTTACCGCTGCCGACAACAATACCGAACGCCAGATACAAAAAGGAGAACTTGGCCATATTATTGAACATGCTCTGGCTCAGATTCCTTTCGATTATCGGATGGTATTTTCATTAAGGGAAATAAACGGACTGAACGTATCCGAAACTGCCGAACTGCTTCATATCAGCGAGACCAATGTGAAAGTGCGGCTGAATCGTGCAAAGGCGATGCTCCGCACCGAAATGGAAAAGAAATATGCCGTTTCGGAGCTGTTTGAATTTAATCTGAAATACTGCGACCCTATGGTGGAAAGGGTTATGAAAGCAATCGGGGCGCTATAGCCGGTATCAGCTCATTAAAAAGAGCTTGTTTCCCCACTATTAATCAAAACGGATTTCCTTGTTTTTAAAAGGATATTCGCTGAGACGCTGCATCGTTTTTTTATCCTTACGCAACATATCCAGACCCTGAATATGACGAAGATGATGCGCATCGGTACCGGCATAATCATACAGTCCGGCTTTTAAAAGATGCAGCGCTTTTTTGCGCACCATCGGGCCGTAATAATCAGTCAGCGATAATAAATTCAGTTGAAAAAAGCAATTCAGATCTTTCAATTCTTCCCACATACCGGTTTCGATCGGGTAAAAATTATAGCGTTCCGGATGCGCCAGCATAGGCCGGTATCCTTTTGTTTGCATTTCGAAAAGCCCCTGCTTCAGATAACGGCTTTCCTGCAGATAGCTTTGCTCTACTAACACCACATTGTCAAAAAGCGGCAGGAGCCGGTCGTTACGTACAACATGCATAAAATTTTCATCCAGCATATATTCGGCTGCGCCGGTAATGGGGAGGGTTGTTTTAAAATGTGTTTGCAACTGCAACAAAGGCGGGGTAATGGTCTCCGGTGAATTTCTGTGCACTTCCGCCATAATATGCGGCGTGCCGATCAACCGGGAGAAACCTAATTGCTGCATTTGATTGACAAGATCAACGGCCGATTCCATATCCGGCGCCCCGTCATCTATTCCGTAAATAAAATGCGCATGGATATCTGTAGCTAAAAAGGAAAAATTTTCTTCCGCCGGTTTATTTTTCTGGAATAATCTGAACATCGTAATGAAAACAGTACTTAAATAGAGTGAATAAGGGATTTAATATTTTATGCTAATAAATGACTGCTAATGTGTAGATAAAATATATGGTAAAGTTAATGAAAATATTCTGATTCTCTGTTTTTTTATTCCGTAATCATTTGCACGTACTAAGATGATTGTAGGGTGAATTCTGTATTTATTTGAAAACTCATATATCATCTCATCGCTTACTGAAGGTAGTGCGCTAATCAATCATTCGCGAAATTAAACTTTCCTGAACATAGCTATTGGCTTCATTTTCTATTTCATTTTCTTCGATTTCAGTCAGGTCAATGAACCTGCCATCCTTATTATTTTTTAAATGTAACGCAATATGCCCTAATTCATGTAAGATTGTAAACGCTAAGTCGTCTATCCTGCGGTGTCGTAATGTTATTGCAATAGCAGGATGGTGTTCAGACCAAAATGAATATCCGTCAATCGGAGTTTGCTCTAATTTGTCTATTAATAAGAATTTGATTCCATATTGAGCTAATTTCTTATCAACTAATTCCAATACATTTTTATTGTTATAAAAAATCTCATGCAACTCTTTATTTAATTGAGGTAAATTTTCAAAGTTGAATGTATTTGTTTCCTTTTTTTTAGCCTCATATTCGACCAGGGCAATCCAGGCAATCATATTTTTCTCCTCTATTTGTGGTTTTTCGCTCTTTTTGAAAAAAGCGAACGCTCTTTCTGAAAATTTATCCACCAAGCCGTCAATTGATTGTACACCATATATAGATTGAATGACAGCTATGTTTGATGATATATCATTGGTCAAATACCCCTTTTTGCTGAAATATTTTACCGGAACATATTGCGCTATAATATTCCAAATCTCAATGTGTTTAATTTTATTGATATTCTTTTCCTTAATTTTTGCATTGTCAATTTCATATTGCGATTGAAATCTCATCCAATAGTCTGCTGAAATGCCTAAAGCTTTTTCTAATAATATGGCTATATCCGCGGTAACAGGTCTTTTGCCTTTAATAATTTCATTTAAAAATGAAGGTTTAACGCCTAAAAGGATGGCCAAATCTTTTTGAGTAATGTCATCACGTACTGCTAATTCGTCCTTTATTAAAGTGCCCGGATGCGTTGCTTCAAATGGTATGATGGTGTTTGTTGCCATAATTTTTGATAACGTTTGATTTTTAAGAATAATGATTACTTAATGCCACAATTTCACAGATGATAATAGTGTTTGGCGCTTCATCTTCGATGGAGGATATAAATTCAACTCTGTATTGATCATTACCCGAACGGCTTCCAAACCTTTTTTATCACCACTTAATTTTTCATAATTCAAACTTTTTATTGGATACAAATCTTCAATCTTATGCGCTGCTTTTAGTTTGTCAATGGTATTCTTGTATCTTTTAATGATATCTTTCTGAAACCTGTGTTTTTTACCTGAAGCTTTACCTTCTTCATATAATTCTTCCAAATATTTTTTCGTAAAATTTATTTTCATGGGGGCAGTGAATTTTACAGGTGTCCGTTTATTTCTTTATGCAAAGATAGGTATAATCAATAAAATAATTCACTAAAAAAGTGAACTATTTTATAGTGCCTCGTATAATCAACAAGGCAGAAAAGTATAGAGGAGTTTTACCCAGTAGGTCAAAGGCATTGCCTTTGACAAAAATGAGCAAGGCAGAAAAGTTTTTGAGGTTTTACCCTATTGTTATCAATTGTGCAGATTCCGTTATATGGGACAATTGCCGCTTCATGTCGTCTCCATCGGTATGAGTAAAAAGCATTTGCGGTAACGAACAGGACTTCAGCAGCTCAAACATACGATCCAATCGCTGCCGGTCTAATTTTTCAAAGATATCATCTAACAAAAGCACCGTTTTTTTTTCCGACAGGCTCAGCAAATAAATATGCGCCAGCTTCAGGCTAATCAAAAATGACTTTTTCTGACCCTGTGAGGCATGCGTTTTCAGCACATTATTGTCCATCATAAACTGCCAGTCTTCGGTATGCGGGCCGGTAGTGGTTCTGCGAAGCTCCATATCACGGGATCTTGCATTATAAAGCTGCCGGTGTAATGCTTCGGGCAAAGCGGAAGGTTTGTACAACACCGACACCTTTTCCTTTCCTCCGCTCAATTGCCCGTAATACAGGCTGATCTGCTCCGGAAATTGCTGCGCCAATTCCAGCCGGCGCTGTACCAGGTAACTGCCGCACTGAGCCAACTGCGCATCATAGACATCCAGCAACTGATGATCAACGGGAACGGCAAGCTGCTTCAGGCATGCATTTCGCTGCGCCAGTATTTTTTGATATTGCAACAGGTGATCTAAATAGGCCATATCCGTTTGTGCCAGTATGCCATCCATATATTTTCTACGCAATTCACTTCCTTCATTAATCAGGCTGATATCGTCCGGGGCAATCATTACCGCATTAAACCTGCCTATATGATCCGACAGTTTTTCATACGCACTATCATTGAATGTAACCGTTTTTTTGCCCTCTTTCCAGACACAAACCACCTCATCGCGGTTGTCCGTATGGTCATCATGCCAGGTTCCCGTAATCCGGAAGCCGTTTGTCCCATGCTGCACATTATTCCATTCCCTGCTTTGAAAATAGCTTTTGGTATAGCATAAATAATATACGGCGTCCAATAAATTCGTCTTTCCGCTGCCGTTGGGGCCGGTAATTCCCGTTACGGGAGCATTCAGATGAAATTCACGCCGGGCATAATTGCGAAACCGGGTAAGACAGATTTTTTCTAAGCGATGCAAGTGAGGAATATTTTTTACTTTCGCAACAAAAATACTAAAAGGTGCAAACACAATTCGGAAAAGAGACATACCTCCACTGGTATGAGACTATGCTGCTGCAACGGCGCTTCGAAGAAAAGGCCGGTCAATTGTACGGAATGCAAAAGATCCGGGGGTTTTGCCATCTCTATATCGGGCAGGAAGCCGTGTCCGCAGGCATCATGTCGGCTATCCGCGACAGCGATAACCTGATTACCGCATACCGCGATCATGCGCTGGCCATTGCTAAAGGCATGTCGGCAAATGAATGTATGGCCGAACTGTTTGGTAAAGCTACCGGCTGCACCAAAGGCAAGGGCGGCTCCATGCACTTTTTCTCTAAAGAGAAGCGCTTCTTTGGCGGACATGGCATCGTAGGCGGACAAATCGGTCTGGGCGCCGGCATTGCATTTGCCGAGCAATACAATGATACCGACAACGTAACGGTCTGTATGTTTGGCGATGGCGCTGCCCGCCAGGGTCTGCTGCATGAAACCTTCAATTTAGCCATGCTCTGGAATTTGCCGGTAATTTTTATTTGTGAAAATAACCAGTATGCTATGGGCACTTCGGTATCCCGTTCTTCCAATGTGATGGATATTTATCGCCTGGCAGACGGCTATGATATGCCTGCCGATTCGGTGGATGGCATGAAGCCGGAAACCGTTTGCATTGCTATGGAACGTGCCGTAAAACGCGCAAGAGAAAAGGGTGGTCCTACTTTCTTAGAAATGAAAACATACCGTTACCGCGGTCATTCCATGAGCGATCCGGCAAAATACCGTACCAAAGAAGAATTAGAAGAATACAAGGAGGAAGATCCGATAGCTTATGTGCTGCATACCATCAAGGAAAACAATTTTGCCACCAATGAAGAATTGGAAGCTATTGAGGGAAAAGTGAAGGCAGAGATTGATGCCTGTGTGACTTTTGCAGAAGAAAGCCCTTATCCCGATGCGCAGGAATTGCTGACGGATATTTATACCGATACTAATTATCCTTTCATTACCGACTAAATGTGCCGACACATTATTTGAGGGTGTTTTCATAGTTTTTTCCAAAAATGTCATTCATGCTCCAAAAAGATGAGTGGCATTTTCTTTTAAAGCAAATTTTCATTTGAACACGCTTCAGTATTACATTACGGAACAATGGCAGCATACGACGGTTTGGGAAATCGTTGCCGTGCTATTTGCCGTGCTCCAGGTATTGCTGGCTTATTATAATAAAGTACTCACCTACCCTGCCGGCATCATCAGTACGGCAATCTTCACCTGGTTATTCGGGCTGAAAGCGGGCTTATATGCCGACGCCTCACTGAACCTGTACTATTTCCTGATGAGCATTTACGGATGGATTGTCTGGAGCAGGAAGAAAGGACAGGCATCAGTTCGTGTTACAGCCTGCAATTCCCGGGAACGTAATACGGCCATAGCTATTGTAGCCGGCGCTTTCCTGTTGTTGTTTCTGATACTGCGGCACCTTACCGATTCCGTCGTTCCGTTATGGGATGCCCTTGTTTCGGCATTTGCCTGGAGCGGTATGTGGCTGATGGCCCGACGAAAGATTGAAAACTGGATTTTACTGAACATATCCAATGCCTTAGCCATTCCATTGTTATTTTACAAACACCTGCCTTTAACAGCACTGCTGACTGTATTTTTATTCATCGTAGCCACGCTGGCTTATTTTCGCTGGAAAAAATTGTTACGCTCGCCTGATAATTCAGGGCAGGAACATGCGGGTGCAGCCATTTAGCCGAATAGTTTCCGGGCATTTTCCGAAGTAATTGCCGCAACCGTTTCAACCGGGCAGTTTTTTGTTTCGGCTAATTTATGAGCAATCAGAGGAATGTAGGCGCTTTCATTTCTTTTACCGCGATAAGGTACCGGCGCCAGATAGGGCGCATCCGTTTCCAGAACAATATGCCGGAGATCAATTTGTGAAAGCGTTTCGGGTAAGGTGGAATTTTTAAATGTCAGCACGCCGCCAATACCGATATAAAATCCCAGTTCAATAATTTCCTTTGCTTCTTCCACCGTACCGCCAAAGCAATGAAAGATACCTTTGAGGCTGCCCTGTTGCTTTTCCCTGACTATTGCGATACCATCCTCTAAAGATTTCCGGGTATGAATAATAATCGGCAAATCCAGCGCTATAGCCCAATCTGTCTGCAACCGGAAAGCCTCCTGCTGCTCCGCAACAAAGGTTGTATCCCAATGATAGTCCAGGCCGATCTCACCAACGCCAACGTACTTTCCCGTTTTTAGTTCATGTTGTACCAATTCCAGTTCCTTTTTATAGTCTTCTTTTACCGAGCAGGGATGCAGCCCCATCATCGGGAAACAATGGTCAGGAAATGCAGCGCAGAGCTGCTGCATGGCAGCGAGGGTGCCGCTGTCGCAATTAGGCAGATACATCCGCTCCACTCCGGCAGCAAGTGCACGGGCTATCATTTCCGGACGGTCTTCGTCAAACTGTGCATCGTAGAGATGCGTATGGGTATCAATAAACATATTGTTCAATTGCTGCGGTTTTCTGTAAATGGATAAAGCAACTACAGCCGGTTAAGAAATGCGCTTTGAGCCGTATGGTTATTCGTAATATATTGAACATAATAACGATGTCCGCGTTTATCGAAAAACACATACGAGGTAGTGCGTTTATTGCTTTTTATTTTCGCGTAATAACTGCCATACTGTTTCAGTGCATCGGGTTGTGTGATGAGTGAGCCGGGGAATATCCCGGTAAATTGCTACCCGTAATCTTTCTATATATTCATGTGCGCTTTGTTCAAAGCTGAAATATCCTTCATCATACAATATACCTACTAACTTTACTAAATACTTACTTACGTTTGGTGATACAAGGATTACTTTTTCCATTGCAGCGTTTTAATGTAATGATGCACTTCCTGGAATGCCTGATCTAAGGGAATACCTTCCGCCCATTTCTTTTCAAATTCCGCATCTGCTTCAGCCTCGGCAATGGTTTTCACTATGGTTAACACGGCTTCCGTGTTCTTGTCGGACAAGCTGCTGACGTAATGCGCTATCTGATGCGGTATGCTTTTCTGTACTGCTGTATGCGACATGGCTTTCATTTTTTATTGCAATACAAACTTACAAAAGTTTTCACTTGAAGCATAAATTTATAAATGGGTTGAAAACATGCCATAGAAGCAGTTTGCCCGGCAGGTATTCAAACTGCCTGTGCGCCTGACTTTCTTATTCTGTTTTGTTTAGCGTCCAGATGATTGCTTTTTCTTTTGTTGCTCTGAATATTGTGGTGTGCTTTTCCTTGGGTTCGTCTGAAAATTTCCAATTTATGTTTGCTTTGTTTGCTGTTTTGAAAATATCAACTAATTCTTTAGTGTAAGGCGAAATGTCTTTTGCTTTGGAGGCTGCAAACCAAATTCGTTTTGGCGTTGATGGGAATTCAGCTAAATGCGCTTTTGCCGTTCTCACTAAATAATGATTATTCCACCATAAAGAAGGATCAAATGCAATGTAATGATCAAACATATCGGGTGTCAGGAAGCATGTTTCCATTACAAAAAGCCCTGATGCGGATTCTCCGATAATGCTCTTTTCATCTGTCGTTCTGTAGCGTTTGTTGATTTCGGGAAAAAGTTCATCATGGATAAATGCCCTGAATTTTTCCGAGCCACCCACAACAGGCGCAATTTCTTTGTCCTTTTCCACTTCGGTAAAGCCGGTCAAATCTCTTCTTCTTTCGGTATTTTCTATACCGACAAGCAGGAGTGGTTTAATTTTTTTCTCTTCAATGAGTTTCGCTAAAGTGTTAGCGATATGGGGAAAATCTTCTTTTATTCCACCATCTGCCATATACATTACGGGCAAAGAGTCAGAACTCATTTTATATCCTGCCGGCATCCAGACATTGATCACTCTGTTTTCACCAACTTGTTTGGATGAAATGGTAAAAGTTTCGTGTTCGGGAATGGGATCATTGGGTTGTGAAGTGCCGGAGCAGCTCGTCAGCAATAGCATTCCTAACCATAAAGCGTAATAAATATTTTTCATTTTTTTGATTGTTCTTTTTTATTGGCCACCAAGATAAAAGAGGATAGTCACAGAAGACACAAAGACACAAAGAAAAATTGAGCGCCTTTACAGCTCACCTTAACTCAGCGTCTTCGCGGCTTTGTGACTAATATTTTTCCCCTCCAGCCCTTATTTCAAATTACCTTCGGCATCCGCTTCTACAATCACATAGCCACGTTCCTTCAGTTTGCCCTCAAGACGTGCCTTATCGCCTACCAATAAAATGGTCATATACTTGGCAGGCCGGATTTTTGTCTTTGCTAAGTTTTCAAAATCGGCAGTAGTCATCTTTTTCAGTATATCATTTTGCAATCGGGGATAATCTCCGGGCAAATCATACCGCAGAATATTACTGAGGAAAGCCGCTTTCTGGAAGCCGGTTTCATATTTCCTGGCTTCACTCTGGGTCATGGAATTTTGGGTGAAAGTCAGCTCATCATTGCTAATACCTTCATCCCGGAATTGCGCTATAATACGGATAATATCAGCTAATGCGCTGTCGGTAGGATCTGCTTTAATACCGGCGCTAAAAATATAATCACCGGTGAACTTATCACCGTTAAAAGCAGAACGTGCGCCGTAAGTCCAGCCTTTTTCTTCTCTGAGGTAAAGATTCAAGCGACTGTTGAAAGCCCCACCCAGCGGGTAGTTCATTACATTGCTACGGTAAAATGTACCGGTAGCATCATAAGGCATATTGCTTACAAAGCCGATTCTGAACTCGGTTTGTGCCGCACCGGGAACATCTACAAAAATAATTTCCTGTTTAGCGTCTTTTACCGGCGGTGGCGGAACCGGTAATTTCAGCTCGGGCAGGTCAACCCGGTTATTATTCATTTGCTGTAAAAATGAAAGTTTGGGCAAAATACTTTCTTTCGTCAGATCTCCCACAATAATAATTTCTGCACCATTCAGGGAAAAATACCGGGAATAAAATTGCTGAATATCTGCTAAGCTGATTTGCTCAATGGATTTTTCCGTACCCATAGACGGCAGCCCGTAAGCCGTAGCGCTGCCATACAGCAGTTTGTCAAATACAGTACTGGCTATATAAGCCGGGCGATTCATCGCATTTTTAGCGCTCTCCACAGCCCGTTTTTTATTGCGGTCAAAATCTTCCTGCGTAAACTGGCTGTGCAACAGGCGCTCTTCTAAGAGGTTCAGTGTGGCATCTAAGTTTTTGGTCAAACATTGTATCCTTACAGAGGTATTATAGCTACCGCCGGAAACGGAAATACTGCTGCCCAACTGATCTAAAGCCATGGAAAATGCTTCGGCGGAATAATTTTTAGTGTCCTCATTCATCATGGTGGCAAACAGATTGGCCAGCCCGTTTTTATCCACCGGTTCAGCAAGCTTGCCGCCATCAAAATTCATGATGATACTTACGGTTGGTGTTTCTTTGGATGTAGTGCCGATAACCTTTGCCTGTCCTACGTTGCCCTCCCAGTAAGCCGGTGCATTTACAACTACGGCAGGCCCGGCTTCCGGCATTTTACTCCGGTCAAACTGATCTTTTGCTTTGTTATATTTGAGATGATCATACCCGTAATCAGGAGCGGTATAGCCCGATTGATTGATGGTATAATTATCTGCGGCAGCCAGGTTGGTCGCATCATTCTGAGTCAGCACACTAAGAATAACGGCATGTTTGCCCTTGATATACTGCCGATATACCCGCATCACATCTTCTTTGGTAACGGCGGTATAGTCTTTCAGCATTTCAGCAATATAATTGGCATTCCCGGTGAAGGTATAAAACGATGCCAACTGGGAAACTCTTCCTGAAACGCTTTCCAATCCGTATATAATATCTGCTTCCTGCGAGTTGACAAACTTTTTGATGTCTTCATCCGTAACCCCTTTTGCCTCAAATTCATCAAAAGTGGCTCTGATAATTTTTTCAATATCTGCTAATTTCTGCCCGGGATACGGTGTTACACTGATGGTAAACTCTCCGGCAAGCTCGGAAGTGCTGTTATAAGCAGCCGCATTTACCGCAATATTTTTCTTGACTAAATTTTGATAAAACAGCGAATTTTTCCCCTGTCCTATGATCTCGGCAAGACAATCCAGCGCCGGCTCATCCTTGCTGAATCGCGGCGGTGCAGGGAATACCATACGCAACATCGGAAGTTTGGCATAATTATCGGTCATGGATACATAACGGTCTTTATCCAATATCGGCATAGGCAGCTTAACGGCTGACACCTCCGGCCCTTTCGGAATAGCACCGAAATATTTTTCTACCCATGCGATGGTTTGCTTGGGATCCACATCACCGCCAATGGTAAGCACGGCATTATTAGGCCCGTACCAGCGCAGGAAAAAGTTCTTGAGATCCTGTACATTCACCCGGTTGAGATCTTCGATATAACCGATAGTGAGCCAGGAGTAAGGATGACCATAGGGATACAGGTTGCGCACCGATACTTCATTCACTAATCCGTAAGGTTGGTTGTCATAACGTTGCCCGCGTTCGTTCTTCACCGTTGCCCTTTGTACTTCAAATTTTTCCTGCGTTACGGCATCTAATAAAAATCCCATACGATCCGCTTCTAACCATAACATCTTTTCCAGTTGATTAGCCGGCACAGTTTCAAAATAGTTGGTGCGGTCACGGTTGGTTGTACCGTTCAGCGTACCGCCTGCTTCGGTAATGATTTTAAAATGCTCTTCATCAGCCACGTTATCGGAGCCCTGGAACATCATGTGTTCGAAGAAATGGGCAAAGCCCGATTTATTGATCTCTTCTCTCGCTGATCCTACATGATACGTTACATCCACATGCACGATCGGATCGCTGTGGTCTTCATGAATCAATACGGTAAGCCCGTTAGGCAAAACATACTTTTCATAAGGAATAATGATCTCGTCACCGCTTTTCTTAACGGATTCTATTAATTTCGCCTGTCCTGAGGCGGTATAGCCCAGGAAGCCGAGGGGGAGAAAAACGGAGGCCAGCATAAATTTCTTCATATTACTTGGATTAAATTATGGAAAAGACAAAAAATAATAAACGGGTGAAGTTCGTAAAATTAAACGGCTAAAGCAAAGATTTGACTAAATTGCCCGTTGTCATTTGTTGCAACAAACTATGCATTTCTTAAAGGGAATATTATATACCAGCGTATTTGCAGGTCTTTGTGCGGTGGCCTTCAGTATGGCTACGGAACAGTTGCTGCTGTTGCAGTTTCCCCCGGTGGGCACTCCGCTCCATGGGTTTATTTTCGGTAATACCCTGTTGATATACAACCTGCATTATGGTATTAAAAAAATTCCGGAGGGTGTCTCGGATCGGGCAGACTGGACACACCGCCATCCTTATGTACACCCGGTATTGATTGTGTTGAGCTTCTTGCTTTCGGGTATCTGCCTGTTTTATTTGTCGGTAAAAGTATTGTTGGTAAGCATGCTGCTGGGTGTTCTTGCATTGGGATATTCATTGCCGGTATTACCTTTTAAAAATAAAAAGCGGCTCAAGGACTGGGGACTACTCAAGATTTTTTTACTGTGTTTGGTATGGGCCTGCGTTACCGTAATCATTCCTATGATTTATTGGGAAAAAAGCTTTGATCATTATCAGGTGGAGTTTCTTCTGCGTTTTGTATTGATGATCCCGCTTTGCATCACCTTCGATATCCGGGATATGACTATTGATCGGGAGCATCAGATCTATACGCTGCCCAATGCAATCGGCCTGAGGAATGCTTACCGGATCATTGATATTTCCATAGTGATTTTTATGCTGCTGGTTGTATGGCAGTATGCACGCTATCCTATTATACACCGCCTTGTCAGCGGCTTCCTGATTGCTGCCGTAACCAAGGTCATTATCGAATTATCGAAAAAATACAACAGCGATCTCTTTCATTTACTTTGTATAGATGGAGTAATGTTGCTGTATGCCGTGTTGATACTGATTTGAAATTGTATGCAGGAAAATCCGGTTTTTTTATATTTTCTCTTACCTTTATCCGCTTTGAGCAGTGTCGTATTGCCTTTTTATTTCCTGTAATACTAAAATTTTTATACCGTATATGTTCTTATTGCAGTTGTTTGGCGCAGAAAAAATCCCTATGGATCTGATTCACCAGGTAGAAAGTAAGGCGCCCAACCTGATAGCCTGGGCTGTGCCTGCCATGGTTTTTTTCGCAGGTCTGGAAATATTGATTTCGTATTTACAGGATCGTAAATATTATGAGAAGAAAGAAACCATTGGCTCCGTATTGGTCGGGACGGGCAACTTATTAATCAGCGCTGCTCTAAAAGTAGTGATGCTCTATGCAATTGTGTGGATATACAATTTAGTACCCTGGCGCATGAGCCTGAATTACGACATGGCTCCCTGGCACTGGCAGTCGTATTGGTGGACTTTTATTCCCTGTTATTTATTGTATGATCTGTGTCAGTACTGGGCGCACCGGATTGCACATGAACAACGCTTCTGGTGGGCTACCCATGTAGCGCATCACAGTGGTGAACATTACAATCTTACCGTATCATTCCGCCTGAGCTGGGTACAGAATCTGAAGGTGGTATTCTTCATCCCGCTGCTTTTTTTCGGATTCCATCCCATCGTATTTTTTATTACCAATCAGATTGCCGTATTGTTTCAGTTTTGGGTACATACCGAATATATACGTAAATGCCCCGCATGGGTAGAGGCCATTTTTGCCACGCCTTCCAATCACCGGGTGCATCACGGATCGCAGGAGCAGTATATTGATAAAAATTACGGGGCCACTTTTATTTTTTGGGATAAAATATGGAATACTTATGAGCCGGAAGGAGAAAAGGTAATTTATGGCATCACGACCAATATTGAAAATAAAGCCAATCCCTTCCATATTAATTTCCACGAATACTACGATATGTGGGCGGATGTAAAAAGTGCAAAAAGCTGGAGAAAAAAACTGTTTTATATTTTTGGCAGCCCGGTGAAAATCATGACGGAAAAAAACCGGCAAAAGGAGCTTGCCGCCCGGGAAAAAGCAACAACAAAACAAGCGCTACGCGAAAAGATACCTGAAATGGAATCGGATGCGGTAAATGTTTAAGTGGGAAGAACGCAGCGGAACGGACGATAACGAAAGGAGTATATTTTTTGGCTGAAGCAAAAAAAATTACATTACATCCCAGAGGACTATTTTTTCGGCAGGCGAACAACAACAGACAGCAACAAGCTGTTTTTACCTCCGGCTGTTTTAAGATTGTAATTGAATTGATTGACCCAGCCCAAACCGATGCTTAACACGGCACTGACCTGGTAACCCAAACCGGCATAAATACGGTTGCGCATGAAATAAGGCGGGTTATCAGTAAGAAAAATTTCATCAAATACAGAGACAAACAACGCGCCCTGTTCCATTTTCGACTTATTAAGCGGAGCGGAAAGGTTAAGGCGATACCGGAACCTGTTACGATATTTCCCGTTAATAAGCGCCTGCTCTGCACGAAAGCGATGTTCAAACCTTAACCGCTGTAAAGACTGCGTCATTATAAACTGCTCCCATACGCGCCATTCATCGGTTAGTTTCGGAGCGGAAAGATCTTCCCAGTCGTAAGTACCGTAATTTCCGAAGCCGATCAGTGCACTGAAATTATCCCGGATACGGTAGCCGAAACCGCCTTTTACTTCATAATAATAAAAATGCTGCAGCATGGACTGATTACGATCCTGCAATTCTATATAACCGAATAGCTTTGGAGAAAATTCATATTCAATATTGCCGAGGAACCAGCTTCCCCATACCGCATCTTTCTGCGCAAAGGCATTCCGTGCAGAGGGCAAAAGCAAGATGCTCAACAACAATAAAAACAACCGGTTGGTTTTATACATAGCTACTGTTATGTTAGCGAAGTTGTTTAAACTTTTTCATTTCCATCGTCATCTTGAGCGAAGTAAATGAAATGAAGTGAAACGGAATGAAATTTACGAAGTCGAAAGATCTCTCCATGCGAAAATCCTTATCAAATTGCTATGCAATCTGGGATTTTCTTAGTCGAGATGACGATATTGCATAGGTGTAAAATAAGTTTAAACAAGTTCAGCAGTAAAATGACGTAAAAAATAAAGTTGAACCGCCGTTGTTAGTGTTTTTCACCAACAACAATACGATTAACATAACACTGCATTAAAATAAAATCTTCAAAAACAATTATAAGCTAACCCGATAATTTTATCTGCATGATAACCGAAAGATATCTTAAAAAAGAGGCTGCGCGGGCAACTTCTTTTTAAGTATGGTATTATTTAGCGGATGTCTAATTCCCGGATGATATTTTTAGCGCCCCCATATTCATCAATCAGCCACAGTACAAAACGGATATCTACAGCAATAGTGCGCTTGTATTTTTTATCAAAAGCAATATCGCCGCTCATCGCTTCCCAGTTGCCATCAAAAGCCAGGCCAATCAGTTCACCATTGGCATTGATTACCGGGCTTCCGCTGTTTCCGCCGGTAATATCATCATTGGTAATAAAACAGGTTACCAGGTCGCCATGCGCATCAGCGTAACGTCCGTAACTTTTCGCATCTGCCAGCTTCAGGAAATCGGCAGGGAGATCAAACTCATCATCACCGGGCTGGTACTTGGCCATTAATCCTTCAATAGTAGTGTAATACTTATAAGACACGGCATCCTGGGGACTGTATCCGCCCACACTGCCATAAGTTACCCTCATGGTACTGTTGGCGTCCGGATAGTAGGACTTGCCCTGGTTTTTTTCCATAAGCCCTTTGATATATTGCTTAGCCAGTTCATTTTTTGTTTGGGTAAAGTCCACGTATTTCCCGGAATAATTATCCTGGTAATTTTCCACGAAACTAAAGGCATACTGCATAGCCGGATCCGATTCCATGTCGGCAAGCGTAGGATGACTTACGAAGGATTCGAAGCGGGCATCATTAAGCAATAAAGAGTTGGCAAAAACATACTTTGCAAATTCCGCAAAGGTTTTATTCCAGTCACTGTCGCCGAACTGCTTAAAAATAAGTGTCTGATAAACGGAAGGTTGCTGGCTTTGCGGAATATCTTCATAAAACATCCTTCCGGTCTTTGCCAACAATGCCTGCTCCGTCTGGTAGTCAAAGTATTTCATTATACCCGCCCGCTGTTCTCTCAGTCGAGTTGCAGCTTTTAATATTTCATCACGTTTCACCCTTTTCTGTTTCAGCTTAGTATATAAATCATGGGCGCTTGCCGCCAGGTTAGCTACTGCCGAGGCCTTGAAGCATTCCGAATAATAGATATTGTGCTTAGCATAGGGCTGATAAGCGGAATAGGCTTTGGCAAATCTGTTCATAATATCGGCATCAGGCCGGTTAGCGGCTTTGGCCCAATCTGTAAATTCCTTTTCCTGTTGTTGTTTTTCATGAATCACTTTCAGCCTTTTCAATTGCTCGGTTTGCCCGATATAGTATTTCCAGTAATTCGCAATACTGGCATACCTGCTGGACAATTTCAGGTTTACCGCCGGGTCTTTTTGCATAAACTCCCGCATGGTAGCCAGGCGCATGTTCCTTATTTTCACAATAGAAGGATTCACATCATTGATAGCTAATGCTACGCCATAAGAAGTTTCGTAGCGATTTGTACGGCCGGGATAGCCCATCACCATGGCATAATCGCTTTCCTTTACGCCCTTAATGGAAACGGGTAAATATTTCTTAGGCCGATAGGGTACATTGTCTTTGGAATATTCAGCCGGATTGTTGTTTTTATCCGCATACACGCGGAAGATGGAAAAATCAGCAGTATGTCTCGGCCACATCCAGTTGTCCGTATCGCCGCCGAATTTTCCTAATGATTTTGGTGGCGTACCCACTAAGCGTACATCTTTATACACCTGATACACCAACAGGAAATACTGGTTGCCATTATAAAAAGTAGCTACCTGAGCCTGGTATTTCCCTTTTTCGGCAGCCTCCTCTTCTATATCACGTTTCAATTCTTCAAGCGATTTTTGTCTGCGTTTGGATTTATGTTCATTGGCAGCAAGTTCCGCTTCAAGTTGAGCCGTTACGTCTTCCATCCGTATTAAAAACTTTACGGTAAGACCCGGTGCGGGAATTTCCTGTTCATAACTTTTTGCCCAGAATCCATTATCAAGATAATTATTTTCCACCGTGCTTAAGGCAGCTATACTTCCGTAGCCGCAATGATGGTTGGTAAACAGCAGGCCGTTGGGAGAGACCATTTCCCCGGTACAGCCTCCGCCAAAATGCACAATAGCATCTTTCAGGCTGGCATGGTTGACATCATAAACGTCCTGAGCCGTAAGATGAAATCCCATTTTTTGCATGTCTTCAATATTCTTTCCAATCAGCATGGGTATCCACATGCCTTCATCGGCACGAACCTGTAGCGCAAAAGCAAATGCCAGGAAGCTTAACAGTATTTTCTTCATGAATTCTGTTTTAATTATATTAATGTGATTCGCGCAAAAATAGGAAAAGGAATTATGGGTTCAAATAGCCCCTTTCGGGTGGTTTTTCATCAGACACACATACCGCTAAAAACGGCTTGAGACAAATGCCTTAGGAAATTCAGTTGGAAGAGCCTGCTGAAAATACTACTTTTACGCCCTTAAAAATATTCATTTCATGGATTTGGAATTTAATAAAAATGAAGACGCCATGCGGCTGCTGATTAGTCAGATGAAGCAAAGGCTCGCTAAGATTGAAGCGGGAGGCGGAAAGAAAGCTATTGAAAAAGCGCGGGCCAGAAACAAAATGACGCCAAGAGAACGGATTCAGTATTTGATTGACAAGGATAGTAATTTTATGGAGATCGGCGCTTTTGCAGGCTATGAAATGTATCCGGACGAAGGCGGATGTCCCGCAGGCGGTACCGTAGCAGGTGTCGGATATGTATCCGGCAGACAATGCGTTATTGTAGCCAACGATTATACGGTAAAGGCCGGTGCATGGTTTCCGATAACGGGAAAGAAAAATCTTCGTTTACAGGAGATTGCCATGGAAAATCGTTTGCCGGTAATATATATTGTGGACAGTGCCGGTGTATATCTTCCCATGCAGGATGAAATTTTTCCGGACAAAGAACACTTCGGCCGTATCTTCCGTAACAATGCCCAAATGAGCGCTATGGGTATCACACAGATTGCCGCCGTAATGGGCAGTTGTGTGGCCGGCGGTGCTTACCTGCCCATCATGAGCGATGAAACGCTGATGGTGGAAGGTAATGCTTCTATATTTCTGGCCGGCCCTTATTTGGTGAAAGCTGCTATTGGTGAGGATGTGGACAGCGAAACTTTGGGCGGCGCCAAAACCCATACCGAAATCAGCGGTATAGCCGATTATAAATTTGACAACGAGCAGGATTGCCTGGACCAGGTGCGCCGTATTATGAATAAAACAGGCAGGCAGCCCTCTGCCGGCTTTGACCGCATTGCAGCAGCAGCACCCAAGCGGGATGGGAAAGAGGTGTACGGCATAGTGGCAGCCAATAACAGCAAGCCCTATGATATGACAGATCTGATCAAATGCCTGACAGATAATTCCGAATTTGATCAGTTTAAAGAAGACTACGGCAAGACCATCGTATGCGGTTATGCACGCATTGAAGGCTGGGCGGTTGGTATCGTGGCCAATCAACGCACCATTGTAAAAAGCGGAAAAAAAGAAATGCAGATGGGCGGCGTTATCTATAACGACAGTGCAGACAAGGCCGCACGTTTTATCCAGAATTGTAATCAGAAAAAAATACCCTTAGTGTTTTTGCAGGATGTAACCGGATTTATGGTAGGCAGCCGCAGCGAGCATGCCGGCATTATTAAGGACGGCGCCAAATTGGTGAATGCCGTAGCCAATTCCGTAGTACCCAAGATAACAATTATTGTAGGGAATAGCTATGGTGCGGGAAATTATGCCATGTGCGGAAAAGCATACGACCCACGCTTTATCTATGCCTGGCCTAATGCAAAGATTGCCGTTATGGGTGGCGAACAGGCAGCAAAAACATTATTGCAGATTCAGGTGGCTTCCCTGAAAGCAAAGGGGGAAACAATAGACCCGGAAAAAGAAAAAGAATTATTAGATAAAATCACGGAACGGTATCAAAAGCAAACAACTGCTTACTATGCTGCAGCGCGTTTATGGGTAGATGAAATTATTGATCCTGCGGAAACGCGGAAGGTAATAGCCGAAGGTATTGCCGCTGCCGATCATGCACCAGTTACGCAGGAATGGAAAAGCGGCGTGTTCCAGGTCTGACATTAATTAAAAATTAAAAACAGCAAATGATGTAATTGTCAATCGGGCATCATCTGACGACAGAGTCGAAGCAGGCCGAATGTAATACTGATACGATTTACTGAAATTCCGGCTACCTTGTTCAACGTATCGAACGTTGTATCAGGGTAGCCGGAATTTATGCTGTAAGCATCTTTACTTATCCTATCACGCTAAGCATTTTTTAGATTCCTGCGGAACGACCTATGGGTATCAGGAAGATACTATAACCAATCGCGCTCCATCAATCTTAAACTATTTTGTTGAACAGATACAACCAATGTCTGAAACGCTTACTTTTGCATAAATAAATATTCTGAGCGGAATACTTTAATTCCTGGTGAACCGAAACGTAGGAACTTTCAACTAAGCCACAAAGGATAAAGTGATACTGCTCGCGTCAAGGCGCGGGCGGCACTTATCTTGTGGCGGGTTTCCTACGACCTCGGTTACCGGTAAGCTGTCAGCCTGCGTTTTCCGTACCAGGCCGCCTGTGAGGATATCCCGCCTGTTATACTATACAATACCAAAACAATGAATGCAGAAAAGTTTTACCCTGATTTCGCCCATTCATGCGATGACATTATTAAGTATCTGAAAGCTGCGGGGATTTTCACCATGAAACTGAAAAATGGTGAAATTATACACCACATGCCGAAGGACGATGACGATTTTGAATGCTGGCTCCGGAAGCACAATATACCCGATATGAGGGCATCGAGTCGTTAAACCGTGCATATTGGTCGCTATATGCCTGAAGCATCGCTCACAGGTGTGTATTTATTTGCCGGCTTTGTTTACAATAAGATGAAAACAGCCGGAAATATTTGCAGGTATATTCCCTATGCAATTTTTTCTACAAAAAAAATACAGCAATTGCTTTCCCGTTCTTTTGCGATATTTGATACGACATACCACCTTAACTATGCACACCATAAAAATTGAAAAAGTTACAGCAGATGATATTTTCCGCTTACAACAGATCAGCAGGCAAACATTTTACGAAACCTTTTCCTCGTCAAATAAAGAAGAAGATATGCTGTCGTACCTAAACCGGCAATTTTCCGAAGCGCAATTACTTACAGAGTTGAACGACAACAACAGCACATTTTATTTTGCTTTGCAGGAAGATCAGGTAACCGGCTACCTGAAGCTCAATTCCGGTGCGGCACAAACGGAACTAAAAGAGGAACATGGGGTAGAGATAGAACGGATTTATGTATTGAAAATTTTTCAACAAAAACAAATAGGGCAAACGCTTTTAGCAGAAGCCATACAATTTGCCCGTAAAAAAAATGCCGCCTATATCTGGTTAGGGGTATGGGAAAATAATACGCAGGCTATCCGCTTTTACAATAAAAACGGCTTTGTAGAATTTGACCGGCACCTGTTCCTGTTAGGTGAAGACCGGCAAACGGACATCATGATGAAATTAGCACTAAGTAAAAAGTAAACCCCGAATGATCGGGACAAGAATGCACAATAGCAGGAATGCTGAGTAATCAATTTAATAAAGCTCAGCGCGTACAGGCTACATCTTTTTGACCTGGCAGGAGCATTATGACAAAGATTTCCGTTGTGGCTTCAGTATGATTATTTTCCCATACCTCAATGCTTCATGCTTCCCGTTTGGGCGCTTTCCTTCAGATGTTTTATAAACAATAAAGCACAGGCGCGCGCATCAGAAAGGGCATGATGATGATCGAGTTCGATACCATATTGCTCGCATAAAAATGCCAGGTTGCGTTTGTAAATTTTTACCGTGCAGTGACGCTTATATTCAGGGAGGGGTAAATGATAAAACTCCAATGTTTGATTCAGGCAGGAACAATCGAAAGGAGCATTATGCGCTACCACATGCTGCTCACTGATATAAGGCTCCACCAAATGCCATACCTGGTCAAAAGCCGGCGCTTCCGCCGTTGTTCTTCTGTTGATGCCATGCACCCTCGAATTGCCCCAGTGGTATTCGTTGCCGGGAGGTCTTACCAATTGCTCCAGCTCATGCACGATAACGCCGCCTTCTACCCGTACTAAGCCAATCTGGCAAATGCTGGAAAATTTAGCATTTGCCGTTTCAAAGTCAATGGCGGTAAAGTTGATATAAGATGAAAAGTCATTCAGATCCATAAAAGCCGGTATTTATTCGCCGAAAAATTGCTGACGGGTAGCGGCCATACGGCGCAAAAGAGCGCTGGCTCTGTAACGCGGTTCATGATAATGACGATACAGTCCGTCTAATACACTCAAAACATAATCCGCTCCCATTTCATCACACCATTGTAATAAGCCTTTGGGATAATTTACCCCCTTGGTCATAGCCAGTTCTATGTCTGCCTTTACAGCAATATTCCAATGCAGGGCGTCAACAGCTTCATTGATCAGCATAGCCAGGATACGTTCCAGGATCATCTTCCCTAATGTGGCATCCTGCACCGGTTCGGGGAGTGATGCGCCTTCCTGGTAATGATAAAATCCGCGACCGGATTTCCGGCCTAACCATCCGGCTTCCAACAGACGTTTTTGCGCAAATGAAGGTTTATACCGGTCATCGTAGAAAAATGAACGAAATACCGTTTCGGTTACCACAAAATTTACATCATGACCGATATAATCCATCAGGGCAAAAGGCCCCATACGAAAGCCCCCCAATGATGTCATGGACCAGTCAATGGTAGCCATATCTGCAAGACCTTCTTCATAAACCCGCAGCGCTTCTCCATAAAAAGGACGGGCTACCCGGTTTACAATAAAGCCCGGTGTGTCTTTTGCAATTACCGGCGACTTGCCCCATAACAACATCAGATGACGGAGTGTTTCCGGCATAGCGGCATCAGTTTGAATAGCCGGTATAATTTCCACTAAAGCCATTACCGGAGCCGGGTTGAAAAAATGAAGCCCTATAACCCGGGAAGGATTTTTACAGGCTGATGCGATGGAAGTGATGGACAGGGAAGAAGTATTGGTAGCTAATATACATCCCTCGTCAACAACAGCTTCAAGCCCGGCAAATACCTGTTGCTTCACCTCAAGCTGCTCCACTATAGCTTCAATAACCAAACCGGACGACTGCAATGCGTTCATTTCATTTACAAAACGGATACGGCTTAATACACCTGCAGCATCGGCGATCTTTCCTTTTGCCTGTAATTTGTCTAACACCTGCTGCAATTGGGTATGGCTTTTTTCCAATGCTGCCGGGTTAGTGTCAAAAAGAAACACCTCATGACCTGCCATTGCCGCTACCTGTGCAATACCGCTGCCCATGGCACCGCTTCCTATAACACCTACCGGAATAAGATTGTCCGAATTTTTCATCTGAAAATATTTATTTAATAGTATGGCCGGACGGCAGGCAGCTAAAGGCATTTTGTCTGCTCTTGCTGCGGTGTGATGTCGCCATCATGTCCGGTTCACGGCTGCAAATGTAAAGAATGCACTTGTGTTGTACAACATACCGGGCGATGTAGCGGATAGGTTATCCGGCTTACTGATGCGTGACTCAGATAAAATTCCAATGTGGTTTGAAACATATTTTGGGGATATTATCAAAACCTGTAAAAATGAATATCAGATCATACTGTTTTTAATTTTACCTTTTTATCCGGATATTAGAACGGATATTGGATAAATTTGGCAAATTTTGAAAGCTGCCCGATTTTAAAGGCAATAAAAAAACACGATGATTTTTCAATTAAAGTTGAGCCTGCATCAGTTTAACAAAACGAAAGTTCAGGGTAATCTTATGGAGCTGTATAATCCGGCACAACGAACATATAAACGCTCAAAAGCAGATAATACTTTGTTATGATCAGTAACACATTCCCTTCCCGTTTGTCATACCGGATAGCCTTGTCCGTAATCATTATCCTGGCTATAGGCGCAGTGTTGACTTACCGGGAGCGTATGTTTTTTCTTGACCCGGCATGGGTTACATTTAATATCATTAACACAAAGACCTTCACTATTTCCGAACACCGTTACGGTGCATTTATCACGCAAATATTTCCGCTTGCGGGCACCTATATGGGCTTATCCTTAAAAACAATCCTTGTACTTTATGCGCTGAGCTTTTACCTGTTCTATACAACTGTTGCGCTGTTGACCGGAAGGGTGTTTAAGCAACCATGGTTGTCTATACTGCTGGCATTATACCTGACCCTGTTCGTGAGTGATGTGTATTACTGGCCTAATAATGAGGTACACCAGGGTATTGCCTGGATGTGTTTGTTTCTTGGCTACTACCTTTATCTGAACCGGACTTCTTCAAGAAAAAAATTCTTTCATTATGTACTGTTGACGATGCTGGCTTTATTGGCTATATCCTGTCATCTGTTAGTAATAGTTCCGCTGATATTTTTGTGGATATTTATCCATAAAGCACGCCCGATCCGGGAATTGATCAGAGACCGGTATGTTATAGCAGTCAGTATCATCATTGTCTTACTGATTGCATTGCGGTATTTCATGAGCAGCTCCGGATGGTATGATTCGGTGAAATTATCCGGCATCAATACGGTGTCTTTTCACCGGCTTCGGTATCTCTTGCATACCGGGCAAGCCAAGAGCTTCGGAGCTTTATTGCTCAGCAATTACTGGCCGGCCATACTGCTGTTTGCGGGCAGTTGCATAGTATTGTTGCGGAGCAGGGATTATATAGGATTTGCCATACTCCTGTTGTTTACTGCAGGATATTTTAGTTTAATCTGTCTCACCTTTCCGGAAGCGTATGACCGGCATCTGCGTTTCTATATGGAAAGCGAATGGATGGCGTGGTCTGTTATCATTACCTTTCCTTTGATTATTCATCTTTTAAAAATCAAAACGATTTATCTCCCGGTACTACTCCTTCTGATTTTTTCCATCCGCCTGCTGTATATCTTCGATTCCTACGATTATTTTCATGCAAGGTATAAAAGACTGGAATCTACATTACATGCATTACAGAGCGCCAACATCAACAAGGCATTGATGTTTAGGGATGAAACGCTATCTAAGAATATGTTTATTATGGACTGGGGGCTTCCTGTAGAAAGCCTGTTGCTTTCCGGAATGCAGAGACAAGGGCCACATACTACCTTCAAGGTGGTGCATGATTATCAAACACACAGGCTTTCTTCCACTGATTCATTTTACTCCTGCTTCAGTATTCAGCCGGCAACTCAGCTCAATAAACGGTATTTTACAATAGACACCACTCAACAATACCGGATATTGTATAACACTTATTATTTCCATAAACCCTGAATGCTACAGGTGAACAACAACAGTAATTTCGGAGGGTATATTTGATGGACATCAATAAACCGAAGAACAGCGTACCGCTTTATTTTACCCTGCGATCTTTCCATTGATAGCTGCCAAATTTTCCCAAAAAACCCGCTAATATGATATACAGTATATGGAGTGGCTGTAGTAAAGGAAATGTCCATAACTCCCGTTGTTTTCCGAAGAAAAATGCCACCGGGATCAGCAGCAGCAGCTCTGTTATTATTTTAATTAAAAAAACAATACCCAATAATTTCCAGAAAAAGCTGTGGAAAAACCCGGATATCATCAGAACAGGGAAACAAAGATTGAAAGCATAAATCACAGCCAGAATACCCGTCATTTTCTTTTCCTGGTACTGACCGGCTTTGGACGACCATCGAATCCGCTGGTTGAAAAACTGCTTCCAGCTTTCCTGTGCCGCCGTTTGCACCACGGCTGCTTTCGACTTCAGATAACAGATGCCTTTCGGATATCGTTGTTGGATTTTATACATCAGCAGCATGTCATCGCCGGAAGCAATATGATCAATACCCTGGTAGCCATTTACGACCTCAAAAGCTTTTTTATCGAAAGCCAGATTAGCGCCATTGCACATATTGCCCAAACCCAATCGTGCCGATGCTGCGGTAATACCCTGCATCGTCATAAAATCCAAAGACTGGAACAGCAACAATACCGGAGCCACCGGATGCATTGGTATTTGTGAAAACACAACCGGCGCTGCTATGAATTTTGCCTCCTGCCGTTCATAAACGGACACGATGCTGCTGATCCAGTTTTCGGGAACCATACAATCCGCATCTGTAGTAATAATGAGCTGTCCTTTAGATTCGGAAACGGCAATTTCCAATGCTTTTTTCTTATAGGAATTAATGCGTTCATTCACAGGCAAATAATCTTTTAATGCCAGTACCCTTCCATGAGTATTATTTAAAATTCCCGCTGCAAGTGCGGCGGTATCATCGGAAGAATAATCATCCACTACAATGATTTCCACAAGCCCGGCAGGATAGCGGTTGTTTAAAATGGATTCCAGCAGGGGAACAATATGTTCCGCTTCATTTCTTGCCGGAATAATAATGCTGACCATAGTTGAGCTCTGCTCATCCTTCCCGACAGACTGGCTTTGCTGAAGATGCCAGCCGGCCATATACAGCAACATCAGCAGCACATAGGCAAAACTCAGCAGCAATACGACAATAGTCAGGATCATAAGGATGTTGTTGACTGGATGATTCGGCAAACCTGTGCTACAATCTTTTCATTATTGAAATGATGTCCGCAGGGCAGCACCTGCAAGGTAGCATTTTTCATTCCCCGGATAAAGGATTGTCCTGAAGCGGGAGGGGAAACGGCATCCTGCGCTCCCATCAGCAGATGTAATGGTACAGGATATTTTTTTAGGTGATATTGTATAACGGCTTTTCGTGGTGTAAGCGGACTAAGGAGATTCCATACTTCATAAACCTGTCGGCGGCGGTCTGCATCAGCAAGATTTTTCTCTAAAAAAGCCAACCTGCTTTTAGCAATAAGCCCCATCTGTGATAACCGGTTTGCGAACCGGATAAACGTATCGGGATTTGCACAAATCGCTTTGAATATTTTCTTTCCAAAAAAATTTTTAGTAGCCAGTTCATAAAAAAAATTTCGCTTCAGCCCGTCAGGTGCCATCAAATAAGCCTGCTCTACCCAATTGGCCTGATGCGTAATGATGCTGAGGCAAAGCCGGCAGCCGATACTATAGCCGAGCAGGGAAAGCTGATCTGTATTCAGATCGTTTTTAAATCCCTGAACGATGGCCATAAGTGCAGCCGTATCAAAAACCGGGTCGGTCCATTTTGTTTTTCCATGTCCGGGTAAATCAATGGCAATGGTAGTGTATTCTTGTTCCAGCGCTGATGCGAATGGTTTAAAAAAATGTGCATCCTGGCCGAATCCGTGAAAGGCAAGCATGAGTTTCTGCCCCTTCCCGGTTTTGACACAGTGGATAACATTGTCTTTATAACGGATATACCCCTGCTGAAAAATCATAAAAGCAAAATTGCGTTTAAAGATAAAAATGAAATTGAACTTGTTTAAACTTATTTTGCACCTATACATTATCGTCATCTCGACTAAGAAAATCCCAAATTGCATAGCAATTTGATAAGGATTTTCGCACCGAGAGATCTTTCGACTTCGTAAATTTCATTCCGTTTCACTTCATTTCATTTACTTCGCTCAAGATGACGATGGAAATGAAAAAGTTTAAACAACTTCATTCAAAACTCTTTTCCTGCATGTTGTTTTTTTATTTTTCGGGGAATACCTGCTACCTTTAAGGCTTCAATAAGCAAGAGGAATATGCATACCCTGAAAATTTTGGATACGGATTATGAAACGCATAACGTAAAACGTTTTGTCCTTGAAAAACCAAAAGATTTTATTTACCGGCCGGGGCAATCCGCTCACATTTCACTCAACCTTCCGGGATGGGGAGATAAAAAGCGCCCCTTTACGTTCACCTCGCTGAACGACTGGCCCTTTCTTGAATTAATCATTAAAATTTATGAGGATCATAACGGGGTAACTAATCAGTTGAGCAAGCTGAATGCCGGGGCAGAACTGCTATTGCATGATGTGTTCGGATCTATTGCCTATAAAGGGCCGGGTATTTTCCTGGCAGGAGGTACGGGTATAACGCCTTTCATCGCTATATTCCGGGCATTGTATTACAGCGGTAATTTAAGAAATGTCGGCCTGATCTATTCCAATCAAAGCGAAGAAGATATTATCCTGCATGACGAATTGTTTAAAATGCTGGGTGCCGCCTATCTGAATGTATTTACCCGGCAGGGCGTTATCGGTTTCCGGGAGAGAAAGATTGACCGCAAATTTCTTATTGAAACCATCCGGGATTTTGATAAGAATTTTTATGTCTGCGGGCCGGAAAGCTTTGTGTCGGATATTAACCGCGACTTAGTCAGTCTAGGAGTAAAGCCGGAATCGGTAGTGATCTGATTGCGCCGGATATTTATTGTGATCACAACAACATAAAAAGCCTACGAATTCAGTTATAACAACCTATGTTTCTATGTGGTTAGATTTCAAAGGGCTTCCTCGAAAGTTTAGTTTTAACCACATAGAAATATAGGAAATAAATAAAAATACATTTTCGATGAAATATATGTGGTATGCATTCCTACGAATATATAAAGAGCTTTTGCTGCGGCGGATGCCCTGATTGCCCTCTTTATGGGGTGGATGTCTTCACCCACCACGGAGATGCTGCCGGGAGTTACTAAATTTGACAACCCCGAACATTCGGGGTTGTCAAATTTTCACCACAAACACCCGCTTGAACACTACGGTGCGCGTTTCTTTGTATTTATTGCCTAAGGCAATAGCATAAAAACTGCGAAACTTTTGGTTTCGCAGAGCGGGCGGGCGGATAGCTATTCAAAGACAGTCTCAACAAGGGAAACTAACACTTTCCTCTTTCGATGCAGGCTTCATTCCAACAGAAAATTATTTCGGAGAAAGAATCACGGATTCCCGGTAGTGTTGTTGCATGGCGCTGATGAAAGCATTAAAATCGGCAAATTGCGCTTTATCAATATAGAGCGTGTCCATAGTAATACGCTTACTCAGTGTGATGCGATCTTCAGCAACCTCATAATGAAAGTCCGCTCCGGCCATGCCGGGCAGATTCCATTGTCCATCCGGTGGCAGATAGCTCACGGTATATCCTTCGGGAATTTGCAGTTCCACTACCTGGTATAGCTCCGCTTTATAAAGCAGTTCAACAGGAGCATTTCGTCCGGCAGTATCAATCCAGGCATGTTCGTAATTCCGTTCTAAGTTCAGGTTCACGTAATATTCCGCTCCGATCTTATTGACATAATCGCGGATATCGAAATCGGAGTGAATGCGCACAGTTTGAGGCACATCTTCACCTACAGTACAGGAAAATGTATTTTGATTAAATTTATTGGAACCCCGTTTGGCATACGCGCTGATGACATCTTTTTTATCTTTTTCGGTTTTGTATTTCAGATAGCCCGCCATATCCGTAGCCCCAAATCCGCTAAGCCGGATACGCGCTGCTCCCTTTAGCGTGGTACCGTCTATTTGTACAAAAGAAGAATCGGTGGTGATGCTCATTTTGGCATCAGCCACCGGCATTTTTATAATTTCACAGCTATGATCCCCCTCCTCTATCAGGCCCTCTTTTCCACTCAGCACATAAGGTACCTGCCCGAAATCGGCCGTAGGATCCGTGCCATCCATCATCACCCATTTTCCGTCAATATGCACTGCCGCAATCATGTGGTTGAACACTGCCGGCACGGGAGCCTGCTCAAAGGTATAAGGAAGCGACCGCGTACCGATCCATACCACACGGGCATCCAAACCCACTGCCCGGCACATGGCACGAAGCAGGGTGGCCATATCTTTACAATCACCGAATTTACGCTGGCAAACTATTCGGGCTACACGCGGCACAAAGCCGCCTAAGCTGTCCTCATAAGCGATGTAGCGCACATTTCGTTGCACCCATTTGTATATAGCCGCCGCCTTTTCCGCAGGCTGATCTAATTCCTTCGTAAGGCTTTCCGCCAGCGTTTTCACGGCAGGACTTTCCTCGTTGATATTATCTTTTACTAACCCATACAGGTATTGATACAGGGCATTGATATTGTTCAATACCACTACATCCTTACCTTCCGGATCGGTATATTGTTCCACATAAACGATGACATGGGGTAAATAATACGCTGTTGAAGGAGCATCATCGTAGGTTTTTGCACGCGGCACTCCATGTGCTTCCCAGGTGATGGTCGTTGTGGCAGCATCTTCCGAAACCATTTTTTTAATCAGCGAACTGGTATCTGCGCCGCCCGGTAAAGTAATTCCTAATTTCAGGCCTTTGGGAAAGGTTACGGAAAACACATTGTTCAGTACCGGCAGGTAAGAGGCAAAATAAAATGAGGGCAACAGGTGAATGTCCGGATAGGCCATGGTATAATTCAGCCGGGTAATAGCTCCCGGAACAGTATTCACGAAGGTAACCTCCGTTTGCTGTGCATCGTCATAAAACACACTTTCACGCGGAGACGGCTGGGTGCGCCGCAAGACGGATTTCACTTCCTTATATCCCCGTTTAGGATCCGGCACCAGCGTAGCAGCCTTCAGCTCACCGAGCACACTGAAAAAGCTGTGATACACACTCGCGGTATTGAAGGCGCTGATCGCATTGTCCTTCAGGATCATGATCTCCTGGGTATTGGTGGAGGTGGCGACAAGCTGATGATTGCGGTCAAATGAAAAAACCAAGTGTCTTTCCTGCTTCATCAGTACGCCGTTATCATCCGGGTAGTGAGCCTTCATCTCTTCGAAAGACTGGCAGAAAGCGGAAAGCGGAAGCAGTAAAACTATAAGGATACGGGTGAAAAAAAATGGATTCATCTGAAAAAAGGAAAAATAAAAAGAGTATTATAATGCTTTTAATTGTTGATCTTATTGAATAAAACGTTCGGCTAAGGTATTTCATTATCAGTGATAAAAAGACAGAACAATATGCCTGAAAGTTCATTATGCAATAACCGAAGCATCCAATTCCTTATTCCGCACCATCGTATGCAGTATAATGGCAGCATTGATTTCATAGCCCGCCAGGATAGTGCAGGCGGAAATATAAATCCAGATCATAAACATGAGCATGGTGCCTAAAGGGCCGTAAACCAGGTTATAATTTACAAATTGTGTAACTATAAAAAAGAATCCGTAAGATACCCCCATAAAGGAAATAGTAGCCAGAAAAGCGCCAACGGAAAAAAAGCGCATTTTTTTCTGCAAGGACGGTGCGTAGGTATAAATGATACAAAAGCTGAAATACACCAAGCCGAGTACCAGCAGAAAGCTGGCATATTTTACAATACGCACATTGGCCACAAAATGGGTCAGCAGGCGGTCCATCACATTGGTTTGTACAAAAACCAGCACAATACCGATAATAATAAAGATCATCAGCAGTAGCGTGAGGGTTATAGCACGCCCCCTGCGTTTCCAACCGGTACGCGGCACATAAATCGTATGCACCATATCGAAAGAACGGATTACACCCTGCAAGCCGTTGGAAGAATAAAAAAGAGTCAATAGAAAACCGAAAGACAATAATTCCCGGCGTTTGGTATTCATAAAGTCCACAATGATACCATGTGCGGTCTGGTATATTTTCTCATTGGGAGCTATTAATTGAATAGATTGCAAAATAACCGTCTGCACATTATCCAATGGTAAAAAAGGCACTAAAGATAGCAGGAAAATCAGGGAAGGCGGAATAGCCAGTAAGAAATTGAAGGCAATGGCCGCTGCGCGTTCAAAGAAACGCAACTCTTTAAAATGGCGAATAATATAACTGAAGATCTGGTGAACCGGGAAGCCCGAAAAGCCGGGAGTGCTAAGCGTTTTTAAACGCGCAGTTGCTTTGTCTTTTCTCCGGTTTTCAGGATATTGATGCATGGTTATGCTATTTAAATACCGTTATCGCCAAGTATGTTTACTCCCGCAAAAGCCTGCCGGTATAATACAGAAAAACATCCTCTAAATTTTTACAGTCGGGGGTTTGCCGGATCAGCTCATCCGGGCTGCCCTGGATGATGAGTTTACCTTCATCAATGATTGCCACATCATCGCATATTCTTTGTGCTTCTTCCAGCAAATGCGAGGTATAGAGTATGGTTTTGCCGGCTTTATTATATTCCTTCAGAAAATCCAGTATCAGCGCACGCGACTGCACATCCACACCGGCTGTCGGTTCATCCAGGATCAGTATCTCCGGCTGATGCAGCAGTCCGGCAATGATATTGGTACGGCGTTTCATACCGCCACTGTAATGCTGGGTTCTTTTATGCAGATGAGCAGTCAGTCCGAGTCGTTCGGTTAACTGAGCAATCCGGTTTTTCAGTTCCCTGTTGGGTATATGGTACAACCTGCCGATGTATTCCAGGTTTTCATAGCCCGTTAGTTGCGGGAACAAGGCCATCTGTTGCGGCACTACGCCGATTTGTTCCTGGATGGCGGTTTTGTCTTTTACCACATCAAGCCCCTGCACTTTGGCCGTTCCGGAATCTGCCGGCACTATACCACATAACACACCGATGGCCGTAGTCTTGCCGGCTCCGTTCGGGCCGAGAATTCCGGCAATTGTTCCCGGCTGAAAACGCAGCGAAAGCCCGTCAAGCGCATTCACCGTGGCCACCGGGTAACGTTTGTACAACTGATCAATATAAACGGCGTATTCCATTTATAGTTTTTTCTGATTATAGCAAGGGGTAAATATAAAGTTTATTAAAACAAAGTATTAATGATATTGTACAAAATGGCGGATCAGGCTGTTTACCATCCCCGCTTTTTCCCATTGAACAAAATGGCCGCAGGATGGAATCATTTCCAATCGTGCATCGGGGAAGCGCTTAACGGCGGCTTCCGCCAACTGCCGTGTAGAAACAGGATGAATGAAACGATTAGGAATCATGGTATCCTTTTCTCCGAAAATAATCAGGACCGGATGTTTAATTTCCGGCAGCCGCTCATAAACCGGTTCGTCTAACATACCGCTGATGCAGGCTTCCGTCATGCGGCGGTACAGCTTTCTGTCCTGGGTGTGCATATTGCCGATAAGCTGCTGAATGAAAGGCTGCACATTATCCGGCAGCATATAAAAACTGTTTTGAACCGCTTTGCGCAAACTGTTTTCTTCATTACTCACCATATCCACAAAATACATAGTGCTTCGGTACAGGTTTTTTTCCCAGTCGTTGAATTGTTCAAAGCCGGCAGGTGCACAAAGTATTAGTCCGCTTATAGCTTCAGGATATTTCAGCGCTAATGTCATGGCTATTTGTCCGCCCATGGAGTGGCCGGTCAGGTAAACCTCTTTCAGTTGTTTTTCCCGGATAAAATCATGCAGGCTGTCGGCGAAAAACTGTAGGCTGTAGGGATAATCCGCAGCGGCGGAGTATCCGTTACCCGGCAGATCCGGGGCAATACACCGGAAATGCTCACGCAGGTGAAGCATATTGTATGTCCATGCACTATGGGAATGCCCTAATCCATGAATAAACAGCAGGGTTTTCTCCCCCTTTCCTTCATCGGCAAAGGCCAGGTCTGTTTTATGCGTTCCGGCTTTGTGATGTTGAATGGAAAATGTCGGTAGCAATGATGGTCGGTTGTGATTTTTATGGTAAAAATTTTCTCCGCAAAAATAGCCGATAAAATTGAAACGATGTATTGCACTTGTAGTGCCTCGCTAATTTTATTTGTGCTAAGCTCATGTCCGGTTGTTCCCCGTTTCCAAAACAGGTACTCGTCCCTCATAGCTTAAAAAGCGGAGGCTATGCTGCAATGCATCATCATACACCTGCATCTGCTGTATTCCCTTAGGGGATATAGTATTCGAACCAACTGTCCTATAATAACGCACAAAATGCAGGAATAACGTATAACTTTGTAACACGTTTAAAAAGCACAACAATGACCGCTATTCAATTATACAAAGAAATAGAATCGTTACCCGAAAGCCTCCAAAAGCAGGTTGCGGACTTCGTTGCTTTTTTGAAGGAAAAGTAGCTAATGCTGCTGAAAAAAAAGCAAATAAAAGAACGAAAAGCAGGTCGCCTGAAAGGCAAAATCAAAATGTCTGATGATTTTGATGAGCCTTTGGAAGATTTTAAAGAGTACATATGAGTTTCTGCCTCTTGAATTTGAACATCTACAAGAATTACTACACCTTGATTTTCATCACAGAGATCCTTTTGACAGATTGCTTATAGCCCAGGCTGCAAAAGAGAAAATGACCATGATAAGCAAAGATGAAAATTTTGGGAAATACAAAGAAATAGAGCTATGTTGGTAAATGACACCCTCGTACTTTCTGAGAAATTTGACAACCCCGCATGTTCGGGGTTGTCAAATTTAGTAACCATGAAAAAACGTAGTGTTTATTATACGCATCCATGACTTTTCTTACCGGCTATACGGTATCTTTGGCAGAGGAATGCCTTTAAACAACCTTAGATTAAGTTTACTTATCCGCACAGGATTTACCTTTTATCGCAGCTTTTGCGTTGCAACAGGTGCAATAACCATCTGCTGTTCTTTGCTCTATTGGAAATTGTCCTCTGCTTTCTTACAGGAAATTATCTGGTTGAAAATAATAACGCTTACCCTGACCTTACTCTTTGTCAATCAGTTCAGGCGAAATGAATTTTATTACTACAGGAATTTAGGCATTTCAAAAGCACAGCTTTTTACTTTTTCCGTCATTACCGATATGTTGTTTTTTATAGTAAGCTTGATCATCGCAAACAAAGTAAGATGACTCACCGGTTAGAAGCAGACAGTATTTTTCTTCATTTTGGTGAGCGGAGGATACTCTCCGACATTTATATCAAATGCGAAACGGGGAAAATTACAGGCTTATTAGGTCGAAACGGAACAGGCAAATCTTCCCTGATGAACATCATTTACGGGAGTTTGGCATGCCCCGACAAATCCGTTCGTTTTGACGGTAAATCCGTTCCGCAGGCATACCGGAAACCTACGCTGCTGGCTTATCTGCCGCAATTTGATTTTGTTCCGAAATCCTTGTCGCTCTACCGGGTATTTAAAGATTTTCAGCTTGACTTTAACGAATTTAAAGTTTTCTTTCCCGGGCTTCCTGACGACATTAAAACAAGATTCGGCGAATTGTCCGGCGGTAGCCGTCGTTTAGTAGAAACATTTTTGGTCATAAAAACAAAATCGCAATTCACTATTTTAGACGAGCCGTTTTCGCATATAATGCCCGTACACGTTGATAAAATAAAGGAGTTGATAGCCTGCGAAAAGCAGTCGAAAGGTTTTTTAATCACCGATCATTTATACAAAAATGTCATGGAAATAAGCGACCATTTGTATGTTCTGGCAAACGGAAAAACGCATCTCACCAAAAATATTGAAGATATTGAAACGCTTGGCTATGCGCATATATAGAGGCATCGCTCTTTCGGAGCTAACCTCTTTGCTCACTGTAATGCGCCCCTATGATTAACAGCCACAGGCAGAGGAAAATTTAATATTGCTGTGGCTTTTGCCTGGTGTGTTTTATACGTATAATGTCTATCCGATTGGCGGTAACTTTGTAAGTAATACGAATTTTCTTGTGTTCAAAAGCCCTGTAATTACCTGTATTGTTTCGTTTGTACTCATCAGGCTTATAACGTTTTGGGTTATCTTGCAGCGCAGTAATTTTATTGGCTATTTCATCAATGATATGCGCTACATTTTGAGGCGAGTTTTTGGCAATGTATTCGTATATTTTTCTCAAACCGTTGAGAGCTGACTTTGACCAAACTATTGCCGTTATACGATTTCCTTCCATTGTTTAATAGCTTCCAATGCCTGATTATGCGTATAAAAATCGCCGTTGGCCATTTCCTTTTCTGCCTGATCAATATCGTTATTGTATGCTTCCATATCCGCCACATCATCTTTCAAAAGCAGGTATATGGCACGCAACTTTTCGCTCGTTACAGTTTCAATATAGCGGTGCATACTTTCACGCATGATTTCTATTGTCGCATTCATACCTTTTTGTTTTATCAAAGATACAAAATTTTGTTTTTACCTATTCATGCCGGTTCGCCGTAACAGTACTCACCGCTTCCATAGCAGGCATCCGTCCCCATAGCTTAAAAAGCGGAAGTTATGCTGCAATGCATAATCATACACCTGTTGCCAGGCTTCGCCGATGAGTGCGGCCACCAACAGCAACAACGTAGAGCGGGGCTGGTGAAAATTAGTAATCAAAGCTTCCACAATCCGGAAGCGATATGCCGGCACGATAATAATCTGTGTGCGGGTAACCAATTTATTCATCTTCTTTTGCTCCATATACTCCAGCAGCGCTTCTAAAGCCTGCTCCGGTTCAATTTGTGTGTCCTTGTCGTATGGATACCATTGTGCCACCGCAATTTCATGAAAATTAACCGGCTCTTTCCGGATCAGTTGCACGCCGATCCAGTAAAGGCTTTCTACTGTTCGTGCAGAAGTCGTTCCTACCACTACTAACGCCGGCTTTTTCGCTCCGCCTTGCTGTCGTGTATGTTTAAAAAAATCACGCAGACTCCAGACAAATTCACTGCTCACTTCGATCCATTCGGCATGCATCAGGTGGTCTGCAACATGGGTGCTTTTTACGGGAATAAAAGTACCGGCTCCTACATGCAGGGTAACAAACTGCTCCTGGCAATTGTTGTGGTGCAGCGACTGTATCAATGCATCTGTAAAATGCAGCGCGGCGGTGGGAGCAGCTACGCTTCCGTCGTCGCGGGCAAATATGGTCTGATAGCTTTGCGCATCCTGTGGTTCTGCATCCCGGTTCAGGTAAGGCGGCAAAGGAATGGTGCCGGATTGATGCAGCACTTCGGCAAAAGTGAAAGCCTGACCGGAAGCTGATTCCCAAAAGAGCCTGATGAGAAATGTCTGCTCCTCTTGAGCTTTTTTTTCCGCAAACACCTTTAATCCTGACTCATGTTCTAATTGCAATATCTGACCTGGTTTCCATTTGGCAGCGCCCCCTACCAGACATTGCCAATATACTTCATGTTGCTGCAACATAGCGGTTTGCACATCCGGGTAGCGCAGGTCAGGCTCTAAGCAGAATATTTCCACCTTACCGCCACTGGCTTTATGAAAGATCATCCGGGCATTCACCACTTTGGTTTGATTAAAAATCATCAGGGAGCCTTCCGGAATATAACGGTGAAGCTGTTGATAGGTATCCGTCTTTATCTGCCCGGACTGCCATACCAGGAGCTTTGATTCGTCCCGGCGGGGCAAGGGATAACGGGCAATACTTTCTTCCGGGAGTGTATAGTCGTAATCAGCGATTGGCACGGCTCCAGGATGAGATGGTTGAAACTGCATCCTGCAAAATTAAGCTATGGAATGTTCAGGAGTGTACGCATTTGTATTTATGCAGAAGAAATACAACCGGGAATTTCAGTTCCTGCATAACAACGGCTTTTGTTTCTTACGCATGGCGTCCATTTATTTTCCGTTCTTCAGGCAGGCAATAATCCGTTGCGCATTGGCAATATTATTATAGCGCTGCGATAAGATGCGGCTGCGTTGCAAAATATCCGTCTGCTCAAACGGCTGCTGCATACAAGTCTTTATCTGACTGATAAAATCATCTGCATTTTTTGCAATGCGGCATGCAGATGCCAGCCCGGTTCCTTTTACCATGTCGTTATTCACTACCGCATGACGTCCGATAAACAGGGCATGGAGTAATTTTAGCTTTAACCCGGTAGGTTGAAAAGTAGGCAATACATTCACCTGCGCTCCTGCAATCAATTGCTCCATAGCGACCATATCCGGATTTTCCTTCAGGGAGCAATAGGACAGGCTGTCACAATATTTACGCAGCTTTTCATCCGGGTTTTTTCCGGCAAAGATGAATGGGAAGTTCAGCTTGGGGGCAACTTCTTTTAACAGAAAAAGAGCGGCTTCTACATTTTCCGGATGGGCAAGATTTCCATGATATAAAATATATCCGCCTGTTCCGGCCTGTATCTGAACCGTATTATAAGGGTGGAAAGAAGGGATATATTCGTGAATCTTACCGGGATACATTTCTTCAAAGAAAGTATGGTCATGTTCAGCCACCGTAAAGAAAGCATCTGCGGGATGAAGCTGAGCTTCCTTTTTCCGGAGCAGCCGGGATTCTATCTGATAATACAATTTGGCAAACCCCGGCGCTTCGCGGTCAGCCAGTCTTTGGTAATAATCCTGTTCTACATTTTGATTGCGTATAATCTTAAAACGACCCGATAATGCCGGGTGATCAAGGTAATAAGTCGTATGAATACCTTCATAAAGAATAGGCGCATCAATAGCAATCAGATTGTCCAACAAATCGTTGCTGCTGCGGGATGCCATCATATACGGCTTATTGATGGAAACACCGCGCAGGCCGGTTTTACGTTTATAATAAAAAACTTTTTCGCATAAATCTTCCAGCTCCGGCGGGCGCCCCCTGCCATATTCAAAACAATGCAGATAGATTTTTACGCCGACTTCTTGCAGGCATTTTATTTTATAAAAAACGTCCACCATACCGCCATAATCCGGCGGAAAAGGCACATCGGAAGATATGATGTGCAGCTTTATGGTCTGTGTGTCGTTCATGTTGTAGCAGATGCAAATAAGTTTCTATATACCTCCAGAAGGCGAATTTCTTCCTGTTGCCAGCAATACAGCTCCCGTGCTTTCAATGCATTGTCCTGTAACCTTTGATGATAATCGTCATCGGTTAATAAACGATTCAGGGCGCTGGATATTACATCGGGCTCAGGCTCCCGGATCAGGCAGGCCAGTTCATAGCGTTCATTCACCTGTTCATATTCCGGATAAGCCATAGCCAGTTGCGGAACGCCGGCATGCATATAGTCGAAAAAGCGGTTGGCCATAGACAATTCATTGCTTAGTCCTTTTGCTTCAAATAAAGTGATACCCACCCATGCTTTTTGGGTATAGGTTTTAAGGATATCCGGCGGCACATAACCTTTAAAGGTAATTTTGTCTTCTAAATGATACTGCCGGGTCAGCGCCTTAGCTTCTTCAAAAAAATTCCCTTTACCGCAAACCACTAATGAGGCATTGACCTTTTGCATAGCCGGTATAAGGTATTCAAAACAGCGCCCGACATTTACACCACCCTGGTATAAGATAAAACGTTCGGGCTTTGGCGGAATGGCAAGCGGCATCAGTATCGTGGCATTGCGGACTACAGCATAGAATATCCCGTATTTTTCTTTAAAAAAATTTGCATAACAATCCCCGATGGTATATCCGACCGGAAAATGAGGAACACAAAACTTTCCGATACCTTCCCAAAGTTTTTTAACAGCGGGGCGCAAAGCAACCTCCTGCATTTCGGTAAATATCTCATGTGCATCATAAACCCGCTTAACGCCTTTAAGCCGGGATATCATATACACCGGCAAAATGGTATCCAGATCAATGGCACACAGGGCATCCGCTTTTTGGAACAGTAAATAAAAAAACAGGCGTATCCAGTAATACAGGTACATGATCTTCCCCTGTTGCCAGGGAACGAACAGGCGATGCCGGCTATAAGATTTGTCACCTTGCAACGGTAAACTGCTGCGCCATCTCCAGCCCACTAAACTTACTTCATATCCCGCCCCGGCCAAAGAACTGCAGATACGATCCATACGCTGATCGTAGTTCAGGTCGTTGGTAACGGTCAGGATAATTTTTTTCGGTTTTGTCATGGACTGGAATTGAATCGCCGGTTTTATCGGAAAAAGGGGGCATGTGCCCCCTTATCTCTTAATATTTTTGTGCATGTTCATGCCCTGTGATCATTAATATAGTTGCCCGCGGGTATCCTTCACATCTGCTTTTTCCCGCATACCCTGTATCACAATACCTGCAGCATTATTTTTAACCATCATACCGCTCATCATCTGTTCCATCTGTAAATTCCGGTCGGCAGGCGCCGGCATTTCATAGCGCTTGCCCACCTGGATAAAATACACGGAGCTTCTTCCGCTGATTCCGGGAGAAACCGTATTTTCCTTAAATGACGGATAGAACGCATAGCCTAAAACTCTTGCTTCCTGGCTGACAGCAGTGCGACTGCCAAAAAAAGTCAGGGAATCATCGGTAGCCATTTGCTGATTTTCAGTCTGAGCAATAGCCTCTAAGGTCTTTCCTTTATTGCGTTCCGCCAGCATAGCCGCCTTTTTACCCCGCATCACGATATTGGTTAAAGGCGCCCTGTTATCATCTGTTATGGCAGGCAGCCCCGGTTTTTGAATACCGGTCAGTTTTGCCACCACATAGCGATCACCTAAGGTCATGATAGGCGATACATCATCTATCTTCGCGTTATAAGTCCATTTAACCAGGTCTCTTGCCGCACCCAAACTACCAACTAAAGCGCTGTTGGCATCTAATCCGCTTGCCGGTTGTTTCATCAGGCCGGCAGCTTGCACTTCCTTATCAAAAGATTTCGGATTGGCGGCCACTTTATTGGCGAATTGTGATGCACGGGTAAATACCTCATCATAAGTATTGGGGTCGGTAGTGAGTTGCTTGCTTACCATTGCAATTTTAGTGGTGGCCGCCGGCGCACCCTGGTGCAGTATTTCGATATAATGATAACCGCTGTACCCATCGCTCTCTACACGTACTACTTTATTCTCACCGGTTTTACCTTCAAAGATAAAATCACCGAAAGGTTGAGTAAGCATGGCTTTTTGTGTCAATGCAAAATCATATTGCCCGCCCTTATCTACACTACCCGGATCATCAGAATATGTCTTCACTACGGAATCAAAAGGAACACCTGCTCTTACCTGTGCAATTGCGCTGTCAATACGGGCTTTGGCTTCCGCATCGGTTCTCACTTCCTGTGCGCCCTGTTTGAAAGACACTAAGATATGGCGGCATTTCACCGAATCGGGGAAGCTGCGCTTTTCTTCAATACGGGCAAGCATAAATGCATTGGTCGGTGCATAATAAAAAGGGCCGACAACTGTTCCGGAAGGAGCTGTCATCAGTTCTGCCGCATTGGGATAGCCCTGAAGAGTCTGTGCAGTCTGATATTGCGCCGGCATGGGATTTTCAGAATTGCGGTTGATAAATACATCCACATCGGTAGCAGCAGCAAATGCATTTTTCATCGTATCCAGCGTAGTGATTACTTTTTGAGAATCGAGGCTGGACGGCGTTACATCAAAAGAGACATATTCAATGGAGCGGGAAGGTTTTTTTTGTTCAAACATGGGGCGGTGTGCTTCCATATATTTTTGGATTTCCTCATCGGAAACCTTCACTTCATTATCGCTGATCAGGGAGTAAGGTAATTGTACATATTGTACGGAGGCATACACATAACGGTCTTTATTTGCGGCATCCAACAGCGCTTTTGGCGTATAAACCGCTCCGTTAACCATAGCATTAAATTTGTTTTCGAGGCGTTGCTTTGCCAGCTCGGATTTGAAATTTTCCCAGGCCATCTTTTCATTAGGATCTTTGCTGCGTTCTAATCTTTGCACGGTGGCTATGGCCTCCTGGGGATCAAACTGTCCGGTGTTGGGATTGGTAAAAGCCTGGCGAACCTGCTGGTCGGGTTCCGGTCCGGTAATCATATCCATGATCTCGGCTTTAGTTACCGTTAAGCCCATTTTCTCATTGATATCTGCCATCAGGCGATCCTTGATCATTTGTTCCCAAACCTGATCACGCAACTGCGCCGACTGACTTTCATTCAGGCTGGCATTGGGATTTTGTTGCTTAATCTGCGCTTCCCGCTGCTGCACAAGCGCTTCATATTCCTGGTAGCCAATCTTGTCGCCATTGATCGCGCCGACATCAGTGGATTGTCTGAAGAAGGAGCCGATATCATTGGTAGCGTACATTAAAATAAAGCCTAACAGCGCCAGAATCAGGACGAAGAACATTACCTTGGCGTACTTATTACGTATTGTTTGAATTACAGACATAGGTTTCTTAAAAGATAAGCGTATTTATATAAAAGGCTGCAAATTTAACGTAAAAAAAGTATTTGCAGGTAAAAATAATTTTATGGGTCAATCCCAGCATATATTTTATTATAGGTAATTAACAATCAATCTGTAAAGCTGGTTTCAATAGTGTGTATTTCATTTTTTACGCAAAATATCACAGGCTTACGCAGCAATCTGTATCACCTTAGGTATGAATGCGTCAGATATGATTTTTAAAATTTAAAATTATGGCATTATTAATCTGATATACGTTTCAGAAAATTTGACAATACCGCACGTGTGGTATTGTCAAATTTAGAAGCACTATTGTCCGACAAAACCTAAAAAGTTGGGTTTTCATCCGATGAAAGCCGGCTCTACCGCGGATGTTGAGTTTTAGCTACCGAAGCAGGGTGCTATGCAGAACTGAATAAATCGGGTGCTGTTTTTTGCCGTGTCTTTCGCTGCTGCTGGTAGTGTTTGAGTAATGAATCCATA
>Ga0206106_100248_pt1 | contig 69680 bp, 47 predicted proteins | sample 1B1ome_FD_148677 | JGI IMG/M metagenome (GOLD analysis project Ga0206106, IMG submission 148677) | Enriched microbial communities from leaf-cutter ant dump, University of Wisconsin, Madison, United States - 1B110A | ecosystem: Environmental > Terrestrial > Nest > Insects nest > Nest dump | place...
GACCCCCGGTGGGGGAGGATTGCGGAAACGGCGGGGGAGGACCCCTACCTGGGTTCAATGATCGGAGCCGCGATGGTCAGGGGATACCAGGGCGACGGCCGTTTTGAAGGAAATACAAACATGATGGCCTGTGTAAAGCATTTCGCCCTTTACGGTGCTTCAGAAGCAGGACGGGATTACAATACCACCGACATGAGCCGCATCCGGATGTACAATGAGTACCTGCCGCCCTACAAGGCGGCCATTGACGCCGGTGCCGGATCCGTGATGGCTTCGTTTAATGAAATCGACGGGATTCCGGCTACGGCCAACCGCTGGCTGCTGACCGATCTGCTCCGGAAAGACTGGGGCTTTAAAGGGCTGGTAGTGTCTGATTATACCGGGGTAAATGAGATGATTGATCATGGAATAGGTGATTTACAGAAGGTCTCGGCCCGGGCTTTACAGGCCGGAACAGATATGGATATGGTGGGAGAGGGATATCTCAGTACTTTGGCTAAATCGGTGAAGGAGGGAAAGGTTCCGGTAGCTGAAATTGATGCAGCCTGCCGGCGTATCCTGTCAGCGAAATATGACTTGGGACTGTTTAAAGACCCTTTTAAATTCGGCAGTGAAGAGCGTGCGGCAAAAGAGATCTATACGGCGCAGACGCGGGCATTTGCACGTGAAGCGGCAGTTAAGTCATTTGTACTCCTCAAAAACAGGAATAAAGTATTGCCTCTTCAACCGGGCCGGAAGGTGGCGCTGATCGGGCCTTTGGTGAATAATAAAGAAAATATGGGCGGAACCTGGGCCGTATCAGAAGACCGGAATAACAGCATTACCCTGCTGGAAGGGCTTCGGAATGCCGTGGGTGAGGCGAAGGTTTTAACGGCCAGGGGAGCCAATATTTATTCTGACCCTCAGATGGATGCCCATGCTGCCATGTTCGGGAAAACCACGGGCAGAGATAACCGCTCAGACCGGGAGATGCTGGAAGAAGCCGTGGCGGTGGCAAAGCAGGCGGATGTGATTGTGGCGGCCCTGGGAGAATCAGCCGAAATGAGCGGGGAGGCGTCGAGCCGTACGCAAATTGATATACCTGGAAACCAGGTAGCCCTTCTGAAAGCCCTGGTAGCTACCGGTAAGCCGGTGGTACTGGTTCTTTTTACAGGCCGGCCCCTCACCTTAAACTGGGAGAATGACCATGTAGACGCCATACTGAATATCTGGTTTGCCGGAAGCGAGGCCGGTAACGCAGTGGCGGATGTGCTTTACGGTAAAGTTAACCCTTCCGGGAAACTGCCGGTGACCTTTCCGCGAAATGAAGGTCAGATACCCATTTACTATGCCATGAAAAATACAGGAAGGCCGCACAGCGGGAAGCCGGGCTTTGAAAAATTCAGGTCGAATTACCTGGATGCTCCCAATACCCCGCTTTATCCTTTCGGCTATGGCCTGAGCTATACCACTTTCCGGTATTCAGCGCCTGAAACCGACCGGGCCGTGATCACAGCGGGGGAAGCCGCCACTGTAACGGTAAACGTATCCAATACGGGAGATTTTGACGGAGAGGAGATTGTACAGCTGTATATCCGGGATGTGGAAGGAAGCGTGACCCGGCCGGTCAAAGAATTAAAAGACTTCAAAAAGGTGTTTATCCGGAAAGGGGAGACCGTGAAAGTGAGCTTTACGGTAGATGTGTCTGATCTGTCTTATTACTATTCTGATCTGAAACTGCAGGCGGAAAAGGGAGAATATGAGATCATGACAGGGCCGAATTCGGCAGAGACACAGAAGGTGAAGCTGGAATTACGCTGAGGTAAAAGGGCGCGCATATGCGCGCCCTTTCTGTTTCAAAGTATATACTGGCTCAGGTCTTTGTTTTTCACCAGGTTCCCCAGTTTTTCATTTACCATTTCGCGGGTAATCTCCAGTGAAGTGCCTGCGGCGATCCGCTCCGGAACATCGAAGAGGATGTCGTTCAGAAGCAAAGACATCACGGTCTGCAATCTCCGCGCACCGATGTTCTCCATTTCGGTATTGGCCTGGAAAGCAATGGCGGCCATTTCTTTCAGGGCATCCTGATGGAAGGTGAGCGTAACGTCTTCTGCTTCCAGCATGGCCGTGTATTGCTTGGTGAGCGCATTTTTCGGGGTCTGCAGAATCTGCAGGAAATTGGCTTCGGTCAGTGATTCCAGCTCTACCCGTATCGGGAAACGTCCCTGGAGCTCAGGGATGAGGTCAGACGGCTTGGAAACATGGAATGCCCCGGCTGCTATAAAAAGAATATGATCTGTTTTAATGGAGCCGTGCTTGGTATTCACTGTGCTGCCCTCTACGATGGGCAGGAGGTCACGCTGAACTCCCTCACGACTGACGTCAGGCCCTGATTTGCCTCCTGATGAAGCCACTTTGTCTATTTCATCAATGAAAATAATACCCAGGTTTTCTGCTTTCCAGATGGCTTCTTCTTTTACTTCATCCATATCAATCAGCTTGGCCGACTCTTCTTCCAGCAGGATCTTCCTGGCTTCATCGATAGTAACTTTGCGTTTTTTCTTGGTTTTGGGCATCATGCCCCCGATCATCTCCTGGATGTTCATCATGGACACCTCATCAATGGGTCCGCCCATCACGCCTATAGGCGAGGCTGAGGCCTGGGCCACATCGATCTCTATTTTGCGGTGATCAAGGTCACCCCTGCGGAGTTTCTCCCTGAAGGCTTCCCGGGTTTCCTGGTTGATCTCGTGCTCGGTTTTCCCGTCCTGTAAAATATCCTGGTTTTTCTGGGTAACCGGCGGAATCAGGATATTCAGTATCTTATCTTCCACGGCCTCCTGGGCCTTGATCTTCACTTCTTCTTTTTTGGTGGATTTGACCATATTGATGCTTTGTTCCACCAGGTCGCGTACCATGCTTTCCACATCACGGCCCACATAGCCCACTTCCGTAAATTTGGAGGCTTCCACTTTGGTGAAAGGGGCCTCGGCTATTTTGGCCAGGCGGCGGGCTATTTCGGTTTTCCCCACTCCGGTAGAGCCGATCATCAGGATGTTATTCGGAATGATCTCCTGCTGTATATCGGGAGAGGCGTTCATTCTCCGCCACCGGTTCCGGAGGGCGATGGCCACGTTTTTCTTGGCTTCCGTCTGTCCGATAATGTATTTGTCCAGTTCGGCCACGATCTGGCCGGGAGTAAGGTTTTCTATTTTCTTTGTCATGCTACTGATTAATCTCTGCAAAAATAGTCCGAATATCGATACCGTGCTAATATGGAACGTAATGGAACACAGATGACGCGGATTTTTATGATTTATTTTTATGAATCTTAAATTTCTGCGCATATCCGCTAAATCTGCGTCATCTGTGTTCCATACATATAAGTAACATATTTCTTTTATTTCCCTTAAAAAATTGTGAAATTTGCGGCGTTTAATATCTTCAGTACTCATGCCTATCATTGCTCCGTCAGTTTTGGCGGCAGATTTTGCTAATCTTCAACGTGATGTTGAACTCATTAATGAGTCAGATGCCGATTGGTTCCATATAGACATTATGGATGGGGTGTTTGTTCCCAATATCAGTTTTGGGGTGCCCGTGACAGAGGCTATTGCAAAATATGCAAAGAAACCTTTGGATGTGCACCTGATGATTGTGCAGCCGGAAAAATATGTGGAAACTTTTGCCAGGGCAGGTGCAGGGATTATCTCGGTGCACCAGGAGGCCTGTCCGCATATTCACCGTACACTTTACCAGATTCGTGAAGCAGGCTGTAAAGCCGGGGTAGTGCTGAATCCCGGTACGCCGGTTTCGGTACTGGAAGATGTGGTAGGAGATGCCGACCTGGTTTTGCTGATGTCGGTAAACCCAGGATTCGGCGGGCAGAAATTCATTGAAAATGCCGTAGAAAAAACGGCCCGTCTGAAAGAGCTTATCCTGAAGAAAAATGCATCTGCCCTGATTGAAATTGACGGCGGGGTAAATCTTGAAACAGGTGCCCGGCTGGTTAATGCCGGAGCCGATGTGCTGGTGGCCGGCAGTTTTGTTTTCAATGCAGCTAACCCTCAGCAGGTAATTACAGAATTAAAAGCGTTATAATTAAATAGTTTTCCAATATGGCATCAGATATCTTCGAAAAAGTAGTGAAAAACATGGGACCTATCGGCTCCCATGCCCATTATTCACATCATTATTATTCCTTCCCGAAACTTTCAGGTGAACTGGGACCTTACATGTATTTTAACGGAAAGAAAATGCTGAACTGGTCACTGAATAATTACCTGGGTCTGGCCAACCATCCCGAGGTACGGGAGGCTGATGCACAGGCGGCGGCAGAATATGGCCTGGCTTACCCCATGGGGGCGAGGATGATGACCGGGAATACCGACCTGCACGAAGAATTTGAGCAGCAGCTGGCGCAGTTTGTAGGGAAAGAGGATGCTTTTCTCCTGAACTATGGCTACCAGGGCTTTATGTCGGCCATTGAGGCGCTGGTGGATATCCATGATGTGATCGTGTACGATGCGGAGTCGCATGCCTGCCTGATAGACGGGATCAGACTGCACCGGGCCAAAGGAGGTAAAACCTATACCTTCAAGCATAATGACATGGAAAGCCTGGAAAAGAACCTGATCCGCGCCTCAAAGACGGCGGGAGAGAATAACGGCGGCATCCTGGTGATTACCGAAGGGGTTTTCGGTATGTCAGGTGCGGTAGGTGCCCTGGATAAAATTGTAGAACTGAAGAAAAAATTTGATTTCCGCCTGCTGGTGGATGATGCCCACGGTTTTGGTACCATGGGAAAAACGGGTGCCGGAGTTCCGGAGCATTTCGGTGTGGAAAATGAGGTGGATATCCACTTCTGTACTTTTGCGAAATCAATGGCGGCTATCGGGGCCTTTGTGGCGGCTAAGAAAGAGGTGATCATGTACCTGAAATACAATATGCGCTCTCAGACGTATGCCAAAGCCCTGCCCATGCCGTTTGTAAAAGCGGGAATGAAGCGCCTGGAGCTGATTAAGAAGCATCCCGAGTATAAAGATAAGCTGTGGGAAATCGTGAATGCCCTTCAGAACGGCTTCCGCGAGCGCGGATTTGATATTGGTGTGACCACTTCACCGGTTACCCCGGTATTCCTCCAGGGGGAGTATGACCTGCCTGTGGTGACTAACCTGATCCGTGACCTGCGCGAGAATATGGGTATTTTCTGTTCCATTATCGTATACCCGGTAGTGCCTAGAGGAGTGATCCTGCTGCGGGTAATTCCTACGGCTGCGCATACCCTTGACGACGTGGAGTATACTATGAAGCATTTTGAGATTGTGAAGCAAAAACTCACCAGCGGTCAGTACAGAAATGCGTAAATTGGGGAGGTTAGTGTCCTGAACTACGCTAAAATCGCAGATTTGATGTAAAAAATCCGGTTTTAAGTATAGATGTTATCAGAATATTAGTATTTTAGCGATGTGAATCAAATAATTGTTAAATTACAAACTCCGCGAAACAATGAACAAGTATTCAGAACTTTTAAATCTGGTAACTGATCTTAAGGACGACTTTGAAAAATTTTACGACAAAGGTAACGGCGCTGCCGGTACCCGGGTAAGAAAAGGACTGCAGGATATTGCAGCTTTTGCAAAGGCAACAAGAATCGAAGTTCAGGAGATTAAGAACAGTAAGTAAGAAGATTTTATGAGGCAAAAAGGCCGGGTTCCTGTAAGGATGCCCGGCCTTTTGTTTTAATAATGGGTTTCGTTCATCAGGGTACCGATTCCGCGAATGGTTACTTTGCCGGTCTCCTTATTTTTGATCTGGGTAGAAATTTTGGCAATGTGTCTCACGGGGTCTACTTCTGCTACCTCAAAAACCACCACGTAGTCGGTGTCTACATACATAGGTCTCAGGTATTCTGTTTCCTGCTTCATGTAGATAGAACCGGGGCCGCCGGGTTCTCCCATTCCCAGGAAACGGGTAAACACACTGCTGCTGAGATGTCCGTGAATAATAGGGGTTTTGAATTTAGTAGTGGCCGCATATTCGGGGTCCAGGTGAATCGGGTTATGGTCGCCCGTAAGGTTGGCAAATGCCACCACGTCATCCTGTGAAAATCTGAATTCATGTTCGTACCGGGTACCTACCGCAATTTTCTCGCTCATTCTTCTGTAAATTTTATATGGTTAGCTGGTGTGGTCACTTACAATGACCCACCGGTTATCTATTTTTTTGAAAACAAGGGTAAAAAACCCACCGATATTTCCCTTTTCAGGGCGTTTCAGGTTCCATTCTCCCAGCACCCAGGCGGCCTGGTCCGAATGGAAGTCTACTTCCCGGATATCAAAAGTAAGGGTGCCCATGGTGGCCCGGTCGGGATAGGTACGAAGGTACCGTTCTTTGGTAGCGTCCCAGCCTTTGGTTACCCCGTTTTTCCCGATGAATTTCAGCTCGGGCGACTTCCAGTAATCTTCCATGAAAGCCTCGATGTTTCCGTTGTTCCAATGGCCTTCCTGGCGTTTCAGAATATTCAGAATTTCTGACTTGTCCTGGGCCGCCAGCGGAAAAGTTAGCAGGAGGGCAATAAATATTAGAAATAGTTTCCTCATTTTTGTATCCGGAAAAAATGAATTTCAAATATATCGATTAAAATTGAACAAGCCAACGATCGTATTTATATTAAATCCTGTGGCGGGAGGTGGAGGAAAAAAGGTCAGTAAAAAGCATATCCTGGAAAGATGGAAAGATCATCAGGTGGTTTTCCTGGAAGAGTTGAAAGACCGGGAGGAACGAATCAGAGGCTACCTGGAAGAGGGCGTTCAGGATTTTGTAGTGGCCGGAGGCGACGGCACCGTGAATGAAGTGGCCTCGCTGCTGATGAAAACCACGGCCCGCCTCGGAATCATTCCCTGCGGATCAGGCAATGGCCTGGCCCGTGATCTGGGCTTGCCCATGCATCCGGATAAGGCACTGGAAGTGATCCGGCAGGGGAAAGTACGGACCATTGATGTGGGTCTTCTGAATGACCGCCCTTTCTTTTGTACAGCAGGTATTGGCTTTGATGCCCTTTGTGCTTACGACTTTGCCCATACGAATCATTCCCGGGGGTTATGGAATTATGTGAAGGTCATTTTTAAGAATTATTTTTCTTATCAGCCGGTAAGCGTGGTGACAGAAGGGAAACGCGGTACCTATTTTTCCGTTACTTTTGCCAATGCCGGGCAGTTCGGGAATGATGCCTATATTGCTCCTGAGGCTACACCGGACGACGGCTGGCTCGACTGCGCCATGATCCTGCCCCATCCCCGTTACCGGTTTGCCGAGCTGGGGTGGCGACTGATGCGGAAAAACCTGGGAGGCTTTGAATATTTCAGGAGTTCGCGGTTCAAAACAGCTCACCTGACAGGCCTGACAGATACGAAGATTCATATTGACGGAGAATCAGATTGCCTGAAGAGCCCGTCGCTGGAAGTGAAAATTGCAGAGAAAGCATTGAATGTAATAACGGTATGAAAAAGAATAAAGGCGGCGGAATAGTGTATTCTACCAACCCGGACTATGAATTCAATTTATTTGACGAAGAAGCAGAAACCCCTGAAAACAGCCGGCAGGATCTCAAAATCTGGCTGGACCGGAAGGGAGGTGGCAAGGTGGTGAGCCGGGTAACCGGCTTTACAGGGAAAGAGGAAGATCTTCAGACCTTAAAAAAGAAGCTTCAGAACGCCTGCGGAAGCGGAGGGAGTGCCAAAGACGGTGAAATCCTTATCCAGGGAGACCACCGTGACAAACTCCTGGCCTTTCTGCTGAAAGAAGGGTACAGGGCGAAGAAGGCGGGAGGGTGAGGTTTTAATGGTTAATGATTAATGGTTAATTGTTAATGAAAGGTGGCCAATCCTCGGGGATCATTTAGCATTAACAATTAACCATTAATAATTTACTCAATTCCTCCCATCCATTTTTTAATAGGATTAGAGAATACGGCCAGAATCAGACCTACACCCAGGCTGATCAGGCAAACCTGCAGGAAGAGGCCGGGCATATCATTCACTGCATCCGGAGTAAAGTTACCGGCAAAAAGCCCGGCAATCAGGTTGCCCAGTGAAGCAGCCACAAACCACAGCCCCATCATCTGGCTGTAATATTTCCGGGGGGCCAGCTTGGTGTACGTGCTCAGGCCTACCGGGCTGACGCATAACTCGCCCAATGTGAAAAGAAGGTAAGTAAGCAGCAGCCAGGCCACATGGGCTTTGCTGCCGTCCAGCACCAGTTTGGAAGCTGAATACAGCACAAAGAAAGCCAGCGCCAGGTTAAAAAGACCCAGTCCGAATTTCAGCGGCGTGGAAGGGTTCATATTTTTCCTGTTCAGGTAAATCCAGAGAGCGGCAAATACGGCGGAGAAAATAAGAATAAACATGGAGTTAGCCGATTGCAGCCAGGAGGCGGGCATTTCCCAGCCGAAAATGTGCCGGTCAGTATACCGCTCGGCAAAGATGGTCAGCGTAGTACTTGACTGCTCAAAACCTGACCAGAAAACGGCTGCACCTACAAAGAATATGAACAGCACGGCTACTCTCTTTCTTTCGGCAGTAGTGAGAGATGAATCAAAAAAGCCGATATAAATGAAATAGAGCACCGTCAGGGCAGGTACGGCATATTTCATGGCATTGGTAAAGTCTACGAGGCTAACCACTTCGAAATAAATAATGGCAAACATCACCAGGAAAATCCCCAGAAGCACATAGAGGAAAGTGGGTTTGCCTTTTACCTCCGGTTCATGCCCTACGTGGCTTAACTCTTTCTGAAAAGAGCGGAATACAATAAGCCCGAAGAACATGGCAAAAGCAGCGGCTCCGAAACCGTAATGCCAGCCTATTTTTTCACCCAGGTAACCTACAATCAGCATTCCCAGAAGGGCACCGCTGTTAATACCCATATAGAAGATGGAAAAAGCAGAATCACGCCTGGCGCCACCTTCGGGGTAAAGATCACCTACAATAGAGCTGATGTTGGCTTTCAGCAGGCCTGTACCTAAGGCCACACAGACCAGGCCGGCATAGAAGTAAGCGTTAGAGCCGGGTATGGCCAGCAGGATATGGCCGATCATGATCACGATTCCTCCCCACCAGATGGCTTTTTTCTGGCCGATGAGGTTATCGGCGATCCAGCCTCCCGGCAGGGTAAGGATATAAACTGCAGCGGCATACAAGCCAAAGATGGCTCCGGCCAGGTCTTCCGGCAGACCCAGGGCGCCGTCTTCGACACCTTTAATCAGGTAAAGAAACAAAATGGCCTTCATGCCGTAGAAACTGAAGCGCTCACCCATTTCGGTAAAGAAGAGTACGAACAGCCCTACCGGGTGGCCAAGGAAAGTTTTTTCTTTCATAGTCAGGGTTATTTGAATAAAGCCCGGGGTACCCCGGGGCCGGGTTGAACAAATATAATCTTAAAGTAAACTCATACCTTATAAAAAAGCCATTTCCCCAGTTCCTTCCAGGTGATCTTCTTGCCGTACATAAGGATACCCACGCGATAGATGCGCGAAGCCAGCCAGGTAGTAAAAATGAAGCCGGCAATCAGCAGACCCACCGAAAGAACAATCTGCCATGCCGGTACTCCAAAAGGAATACGCACCATCATAATGATGGGAGAAGTGAACGGGATCATAGAGGCCCATACCGCGAGCGGGCTGTACGGATCACGAATAACGATCTGGGCAATGGCAAATGAGGCAATAATGGGAATGGTGATTGGCAGCATAAACTGCTGGGTATCGGTCTCGCTGTCTACCGCTGAGCCTACCGCGCCAAACAGGGAACTGTACAGGAGGTAACCTCCTATAAAATAAAGAATGAAGCAAAGCAGGATAGTGCCTACCGGAAGGGTGGAAACGGCTCCCATGATATCAGGCATGGCATCTGCCACGTTCGGCTGGTTCTTCATGGCTTCTTTTGCTTCGGGAGGCATATTGCTCATTTGCATTTCTGTGAGGGCTTCAGGAGCTTTTTGTACTTTATCCGCCATGATCCTGCCGCCCACGGTAAAGATGGCCGCCGTAAGGATAATCCAGAGGCCGAACTGGGTTAAGCCTACTAAAGCTACCCCCACAATTTTCCCGATCATCAGCTGGAACGGTTTTACCGAAGAGATCAGAACTTCCACAATCCTGCTGGTTTTTTCTTCCGTAATGCTTCGCATCACCTGGGCGCCATAAATGAAAACAGCCATATAAATCAGGAAGGCCGAAATCCCTCCGATGATGGAAGCGGCGGTGGCACTGCTTTTCTTCTCCTCACCGGCTTTCAGGCTGATGGTTTCAGCAGATACCTTCACCTTGGCACTTTCCAGCGTGCTGCGGGTAATACCGGCTTCGGTCAGCTTGATGTTTTCTATTTCATTTTCTATTTCACGTTCAATGCTGCTCTGCAGCTCCAGTGAAACGCCTTTTTCACTGTAAATTCTGACCGATTTGGGTTGTTCAAAAATATTGGACGGGATATATACGAGAGCATCGGCCCCTGATTGCTTCAGGGTATTTTTGAGGCTGTCAATATCCCCCTTCTTATATTCATAAATATAGGAAGAGGAGTTTTTGAATTTGTCATGGAAGTGGCCGCTTTGGTCCAGCACTTCTATTTTTTTCTGATTTATAGAAGAAATAGCCGCCCAAATGATACCTGCATAAAGCAAGCCTATCAGTACGGGGCCCAGGATGGTCATGACGATGAATGACTTTTTCCTGACACGCGTCAGGTATTCTCTTTGTATGATGAGCAGAATATTTTTCATGCAGGAGGGTTTGATTAGAGTTTGACAGATTTAAGAAAGACATCGTTCATTGAAGCTACATCTTCATGGAAAGAAGTGACGTGTACGCGGTCTACCAGCTCTTTCAGGATATCATTGGAGCTGAACCCGGGCAGGGCTTCAAGGGTGGCTGAAGAGAGGCCTTCCATATTTGTACTGCTTTTTTGCACTTTAAAAGTAGCGCTGTTACCGTTCAGCTGCCCGGTATAATTCAGAGAAAACGTATTGGGCTTGAATTGCGCCTTGATATCGCTTTTCTTTCCTTCCAGTACCTTTTTTGATTTATTGATCAGCCCGATGTAATCACAAAGTTCTTCTACCGACTCCATCCGGTGGGTAGAGAAGATGATGGTGGACCCCTTTTCTTTCAGTTCCAGGATCTCGTCTTTAATGAGGTTGGCGTTAATCGGGTCAAACCCCGAAAAAGGTTCATCCAGGATGATGAGCCGGGGCTGATGGAGAACCGTGGCCACAAACTGGATCTTCTGCTGCATGCCCTTGCTCAGGTCTTCCACGTTTTTATCCCACCAGGTTTTGATATCGAATTTGACGAACCACTCTTTGAGTTTTTCCATGGCCTGGTCTTTGGTGAGTCCTTTGAGCCGGGCCAGGTAAAGAAGCTGCTCGCCTACTTTCATTTTTTTATAAAGCCCCCTTTCTTCAGGCAGGTAGCCGATATCGTAGATATTATTTTCTGCCAGAGGACGCCCGTCAAACAGCACGGTGCCTTCGTCAGGCCCTGTAATCTGGTTCACAATTCTGATGAGGGAGGTTTTTCCGGCTCCGTTAGGTCCGAGAAGCCCGTAAATGACTCCTTTAGGTACGCTAAGGCTAACGTGATCAAGTGCGCGGTGGCTGGCGTAATTTTTAACTACATTTTTAACCTCCAGGATGTTATCAGACATACTTACGTTTTTTTAGGCAAAATTAATCTTTTTGAGCAGTATTGAAAGGATATGTTGAAAAGATAGTAGCAGGGGCGTTGCATGCAACGCCCTTACCCAGCATGCAACGCCCTTACTCACGTGGCGTCCCGGCAGTGGACTCTGCCGGGTAAACATTAGACTGACGGGAGATCCTGCGGAAGGCGGCTCACAATTTTACATTTAAAGTTAATTTGATTTGAAATTAAATTAATTGCTATAATTTTGGAGCAGGTTCGGTTACAGATCAGAAAGCAGCTAACTCGTGGTGCATCGGTTCAGAGAATTTTTAAGGAATATAACAGCGAAGATACGTAATGGAATACGTATTCTGCTGGTAAGATTATTCGGAGAGGAGAGGGTAAATGCAGGTGTCAGGTTTTATTATGAAAAGAAAAGTGCGCTGAGCCGGTTTCTTTTCGGGCACCTGGATGAAAGCGGGAAATACTACCCCGTTATCCGTACCATTTACAAATACACCTTTTGGGTGGTGGTGCTGGCACTGGGTTTTTACCTGCAGTTGCGAACCAATTTCCTGTGGCTTACCGGTGGTATGCCGAGCATTGAGGCTTTGCAGAATCCCAAAATGAATCAGTCGTCATCCATCTATTCTTCTGACGGGGAGCTGATCGGGAAGTTTTTTACGGAAAACCGGTCGGCGGTAGACAGTTCCGATATCTCTCCCTGGATGTTTAAAGCTCTGATTGCTACGGAAGATAAGCGTTTTGACCGGCATTCAGGCATTGACCTCCGCAGAATGGCCAGTGTGGCCGTGGGTATCCTGACCGGGGATTCGGACCGGGGCGGTGGCAGTACCATTTCACAGCAGCTGGCTAAAAACCTGTATAATACCCGCCGTAAAGAGATGCGGGGAGTGCTTTATCATATTCCCCTGCTGGGAACCCTCATTTATAAGGCCAAGGAATGGATTACAGCCATTCAGCTGGAAAAGCGTTTTACCAAAGGGGAAATAGCTACCATGTACCTCAATACCGTGGATTATGGCAACAATGCCTTCGGTATAAAAACAGCCGCAAGAACCTATTTTAACAAAACCCCTGATAAGCTGGATGTATCAGAGTCTGCCGTGTTGGTGGGACTGCAGAAGGCCACTACCTACTATAACCCGATCCGTAACCCGGAAAATTCGAAACGCCGGCGCAATACCGTATTGAACCGTCTGGCACAGAACGGCGATCTGGACAAGGCAGAAGTGGAAAAGCTGGAAAAAGAAGACATTAAGCTGGATGTCAATATTGAAGATGCCAGTGACGGGCTGGGGAATTATTTTAAGGTGGCCCTGGCCAAACAGATTGAGAAATGGGCGAAGGAGAAAGATATCGATATTGATATTTACCGGGACGGCCTGAAAATTCATACCACTATCGACTCCAGGATGCAGATGTACGCCGAATCTGCCGTGGAAGCCCATATGCGGATGCTTCAGCGTGAATTTGATGCCCAATGGAAAGATAAGAACCCCTGGACGTATGAGAACGGGGAGGAGATCCCGGATTTTATTGAGACGGTGGCGAAGCGGACCCGGTTTTACCAGCAACTGGATGCTAAATTTGGCGGGAACCAGGACTCCATTCTCTATTACATGAATAAACCGATGCCCATGAAGCTTTTCAGCTGGAAAGGGCCGGTGGAGCGGGAGATCAGCCACATGGACTCATTGCGCTATTATAAGCGCTTTCTGCAGGCAGGTATGATGGCGTATGACCCGTATTCCGGGTTTATCAAAGCCTGGGTGGGCGGAGTGGATTTTGACCATTTCAAATATGACCATGTACGGCAGGGTAAACGGCAGCCCGGCTCGGTTTTTAAGCCCATAGTATATACCGCAGCCATAGACGGGCCGCTGGATCTGGGTCCCTGCGACCGGCGTCAGGACAAAATGGTGGAGTTGAAGTGGAAAGAAAACGGCGAGGAAAAAGTATGGCGCCCGCGAAATGCCAACGGAGTATACTCCGGGGCGAATATGACGCTGCGGTCGGCTCTGGCGCGGTCGGTGAACACCGTGGCCGTGCAGCTGACAGATGAGATGAAGCCCCGGCAGGTGATTGAATATGCGAAAAAAATGGGGATTTCTTCTGAACTGGAGAATGTCACCTCTATCGGACTGGGTACTTCAGATGTGTCGCTCTATGAGCTGGTGGCCGCTTACGGGATTTTCCTGAATGAGGGTGCCTACCGCGAACCCATCCTGGTCTTTAAGATAGAAGACAGTAACGGAAAAGTGTTGGCTGAATTTAAAGCGGAAGAACGTCAGGCCATCCGGCCGGAGTCGGCCTACCTGATGCAGTACATGCTGCGGGGCAATGTGGAAGAACCCGGAGGAACCGGTAAACGGCTCTATAATTACAATGCCCTTTTCAGAAACGGCGGACAGGTGGCGGGAAAAACGGGTACCACCTCCAATAACTCCGATGCCTGGTATGTAGGTTTTACCAAAGACCTGGTGTGCGGGGTGTGGGTAGGCGGAGATGACCGGAGTATCCACTTCAGGGGAAGCATGGGGGAAGGAAGCAAGTCGGCGCTGCCGGTATTTGGTATATTTATGAACAGCGTCTATTCCGATAAATCACTGGGCTATGTGGCCGGGCCTTTTCCGAAACCAGGTATTAAAATTCAGAAAGATTATCTTGGATGTGTTTCCTACGAAGCCGAGGAGGCGGACAGCGATAGTTTGAGTACTGTGGAAATAGATTCCATACGGGCCTATAAGAACCGGTTCCGGGATGATTCACTGATTAATATGGAGAAACTGGAACGCACCCTGCCCTTAAGAAGACCCGATAGTTTGAAGTTGCCGTAAAAAGTGTAATTTTGCGAAAAATTTTGCGAACGTATGGCTTTAAGGGCAGGGATTGTTGGGTTACCCAACGTAGGTAAATCCACATTATTCAATGCAGTTTCCACCAGCGCCAAGGCGCAGGCTTCCAATTACCGGTTTTGTACCATTGACCCGAATGTGGGCCTGGTAGATGTGCCGGATCAGCGGCTGGACCAGCTGGCTGAGCTGGTGAACCCCAATAAGATTGTTCCTACCCAGATTGAGATCGTGGATATCGCCGGACTGGTGAAAGGGGCTTCGCGCGGAGAGGGGCTGGGAAATAAATTCCTGGGGAATATCCGTGAAGTAGATGCCATCATTCATGTGGTCAGGTGCTTTGAAGATGAAAATGTATTACGGGAAGAGGGAGAGATCAATCCTGTTTCCGATAAAGAGATCATTGATACCGAGCTTCAGCTGAAAGACCTGGAGTCGGTAGAGAAAAAGATTCAGCGTATCCAGAAACAGGCCCGTGTGGGAGGTGACGCCCAGGCAAAAATAGAACTGGAAGTGCTGGAGTCGGTGAAACAATGGCTGGAGCAGGGAAAGAATGTAAGGGGGCTGGGCCTGACCAAAGAACAGATGGTAGCTATTAATGACCTTTTTCTCTTAACCGTAAAGCCCACCCTGTATGTGGCTAACGTAGATGAGGGGTCTATGCACACCGGGAATAAATACTCAGAGACTTTACAAAAGGTGGCCGATGAAGAGGGTGCGGAGATGATCATCCTGAATAACAGCATTGAGGCGCAAATCGCTGAAATGGAAGATCCCGATGACAAGGCTATGTTTTTTGCCGAATACAATATGGAAGAGCCCGGCCTGAATAAGCTGATCCGCTCTGCCTACAAGTTGCTGAACCTGGCCACCTACTTTACGGCGGGGGTACAGGAAGTACGTGCCTGGACCATCGGCAAGGGTTGGAAAGCCCCTCAGGCGGCCAGCGTGATTCATACCGACTTTGAAAAAGGTTTTATCAAGGCCGAAGTAATCTCTTTTGAAGACCGTATCAAATACAAAACCGAAGCAGGATGCCGCGATGCCGGTAAGCTGCGTATTGAAGGAAAAGAATATGTGGTGCAGGACGGCGATGTGATGCACTTTAGGTTCAATGTGTAAGAATTAAATACACCTCTGCCCCGTCTTTATAAACTTTCTTGTTGAAATTGACTTTGTGCTCTTTGTGAAAACTTCTTTGTGTACTTTGTGAAAATTTAATTATTGCACAAAGTACACAAAGGAAAGGCACAAAGAACACAAAGTTTTCATTTTGAAATTGAAGAATATACTTTATAGCCGAAAGGCTTCAGTGTAAATTCCTTTCCTGATAAATTCCCTTTTTCATTCGAGAACACTTCCGTCCATTCCCCTTCTACAGACTTATCTTCTATGCTGACTTTAGCCGGTTGGGCGGAAAGATTGGTGACCACCAAAACCAAGTTTTTCCCGTTGGTTCTGATAAAGGAATATACCTGTTTCGGATCTCCCAGGTGAAGAGTAGTAGCTCCCACGTTTGCGGCCAAAGCGGGGTTTTCTTTACGAAGTGTCAGTAAGGTCTTGTAAAATCCGGAACGTTTGAATTCTTTGAACCTAATCTGATCCTTATAAAAGAAGCTCAGGCTGTCGGAGTGCGGTTCTTCCTGCCCGCTGTATATTAAAGGGATGCCCAGAGGCAGGGTTTGGGTCAGTACCGCAAACGGGGCATGTTTCTCACCGGGCATAGTGCCGTAATCTGCCTTGTTCCAGCTGTTTTCATCGTGATTACTGGTAAACCACATCTGGTAAGCATAGGCCGGGTATGCTTTCCGGATATGATTTAATGCCGTATCTATGTAAGAAGCATCTTTTTTGCCGGCGGCAATGTCTTTGGTAACATGATACATATTCCAGGGGTATCCTATCTGGAATCCGGCATTAAAAAGAGAGGGTTTTTCTGCTTCGGCCAGCAGAATGAGATCGGGTTTAATCTTTTTTAATTCAGGGATACATTTTTCCCAGAAGACATCCGGTACTTCGCCGGCCACATCACAGCGGAAACCATCAATCTTACTCTCCGTAAGCCAGAATTTCATAGCGTTGATCATACTGTCAGCCATCACCGGGTTATCATAGTTCAAATCACGGGTATCGCTCCAGTTAAACGCGTAGACGGGTTGTTTTGTAACAGAATCAAGTACAAAAAAGTCAGGGTGCTCTTTCAGCCAGCGGTGGTCGGCGCCGGTATGATTGGCTACCCAGTCAATGATGACTTTGAACCCCATTTCATGCGCCTGTTTAACCAAGGCTTTCCAGTCTTCCATATTGCCAAACTCAGGATTTATGGCGGTATAATCCTGAACCGCATAATAGCTCCCTAATGTGCCTTTTCTTTCGGCTACACTAATAGGTGTGACCGGCATAAACCACAGGGTTTGCACGCCCATTTCTTTCAGACGGGGCAGGTGTTCGGCAAAAGCCCTGAAAGTGCCCTCCGGGGTATATTGCCTTACATTTACTTCGTAGATATTTCCCTGCAGCATAAACTCAGGGATTCCGTCAATGATTTTGGCCGGAGTTCGGGTATTTTCGGGAGACTGGCAGGAAAACAGGAAGCAGCCTGCCAACAGGATAAAAAAGCGAGATAGCATCTGAGTTATATTTTGTTTAACCAAAGATAAGGAACCGTCTTTAATCCGATGGTGCAATCGCTATAAGTGGCACCTATTTCACATCAGTTATCCCCTCCATATTTTCAAATTTGGCCATAAGTCCCCAGCCATAGAAATCATTGGCCACACCGATGATCAGCTCATTTTCACCCGCCTTTAATTGCAGGGGAGCCTGGGAGTTCCAGATGGATATCCGACCGTTAGGGTACTTCCGCATGGTGATGTCCTCCCAGTAATGGTTTTTATCGGCCAGTACCAGTTTGCCGTTCAAGAATACCCATATTTCATCGCTGAAGCCTAATTGAAGTACGGCTTTAAAGGTCTCGGGGGCTGTGAGCGTAGTTTTAAGCCAGACAATCTTCCGGTCGGTATAGAACTTTCCTTCGGCGTTGATCCCGAAATTAGCTCCGAACTTGCGGGTCAGGTTAACCATGCCTCTCCGTTCGGCGGAAAGTGTTTCCGTAAATTTGGCAGAGGCCGGAAGCCGGACAGATACCGGTTCGGTACCCTGGGGCAGGCTTTCGGGTACAGTGGCTTTCCAGCTTCGGATATATTTGGGGTCATGGTCGGTGATATCCGGTAGTGCTTCAGGGTGGAGGCCATCGGTTTTACCGGGGAACACAGCCACGTTGGAGATCAGGGAGTGCCCTTCAAAGGCCAGCGCTCCTGCTTCGGTTCTTCCTTCCAGTTCAGGGATATCCAATACCGGCTTCGGGGAATGATTCAGGAAAACCTGCAATCTTTTACCCGAGACCACCAGTTTCACCCGGTTCCATTCACCGGGCGTTAACACTACGCCGGTCTGGTATTCATCGTACATGTCCCACATATTTACCCCATCCAGGTAAGGTGCATACTGAATACCGTCATTGGCGTATTTCGGGTTGTACGTATTGTTGACAGACAAGGCAGTAGAGAAAGCTTTTGACCGGAAATATAGGATCTCCTGTTCCTTATCATCTTTCCGCCTGAAATAGATGGAGTAAGCAAATCCGGGCTCCAGGGGCTTTATATCGTACTCAATGGTGCCGTCTTTAAAAACATGATTTTTTAATACCACCAGCCCGGAGTTGGTATCTATTTTCATTATTCCGGATTCCTGAAATACGGGCTTCCCTTCCCAGTTCTGAGGAGTAAGTGCTATCTTCTGAGCCAGGCATGAATAGCCGAAAATGCATAAAATAAGAGCGATTTTTGTTTTCATTATTGAAGTTTTTTGCAAAACTTTGATGGATTCGTCGTTTAACCGGTTTCAAAAGCGTTTCAAGTTGATTTCAAGTGCGGTCATGTTCCGGTGGGTTGTATTTTTGAAATGAATTATGGAAGATCTGATACAGGAATTTGAAGAAAAGCTGGGCTGGGGCGACAGCCGGAACTGGAGCCGCTATGACTTTGAGAAATTAAGTGAGCTGATTGCCGCTGAAACCAAAACCACGCTCAGTGTATCTACTTTAATGCGTGTTTTCGGTAAAGTGGAATACCGCAGCAGGCCGTCTTTAACCACCCTGAATACGCTGGCTCATTTTTTGGGGTATGGAGACTGGCGTGATTTTTCAGCTCGGGCGGATTCAGTGGGTTCAGATTCTGTTTATCCTGGCTCTGTGCTTCCTGATTCAGACTTTCCGGACTCCTCCGGCCCGGATTCTCCACGGCCCCGGAAAGCACTGTTTAAACCGTACATTTTGATTTTGGGCGGTGTGCTTATCCTCAGCCTGTTTGCCTATTTTCTTTTCAGGGAGCAACCCTCATATCGAAGTGAGGACTTTGCATTCTCTTCGCGGAAAGTCCTGACGGTCGGTGTGCCCAATTCCGTGGTATTTGATATTGATGCCACGAAAGCCCGGCCCGGTGATTCGGTTTACATCAGCCAGGACTGGGACATCAGTCGCAAAGTTCCTGTCAACCGTAACGATAAGTACCATTCTTCCATCTATTATTATCCGGGATATTTTAAGGCGAAATTACTGGTGGGCTCACAGGTGGTTAAAGAGCACAGCATTTGCATTATGACCGAAGGATGGTTAGGATTGATTGAAAATACCCGGGAGGGTGAGCCCTTTTATCTTAAAAATATAAGAGACCCTGAAACCGGTATCGTTTCTGTAAAAGATTCGGTGGAGAAGGGGCAGTCGCTCGCGACAAGCCTGTACAATATCAGGGAATTTGAGAATATGTTTGCCGATAGTTTTGTTTTTGAAACGGAGGTGAAAGGAAGCAGTACCCATATTTGCGAACGGCTCCATATCTTCCTTCTTGCAGAAGATGATGTGCTGGTGGTTCCCCTGGTCAAAAAAGGGTGCACCGGTGATCTTCAAATTTATGCATTCGGACATACGGAAAACAGCCGGAATGCCGACCTCGCCGGTTTTGGGGTAGATCCCGGTCACTGGAACAAAGTGAGAATAGAGATGAAAAGCGGGATGCTGAAAATTCAGATCAATGAGAAAGAAGTTTACACAAAAAATATGCAGGTTAAACCGGCCGGGCTCTCGGGTGTCTTATTCCGGTTTTCAGGTGGTGGTGTCGTGAAAAATACGGTTTTTCAATCGGGTGAAAACCGGGTGAAGCTTTAGAATCAGGTACATAAAAGGCAGATTTAATCCTAAAACTCCCTGATCTGCTGCATAAATATATCCTTATAAGAATCACTGACCGGGATAATATGTTTCTCTATAAAGATCCTTTGCCGTTCTATGGAAGTGATTTTTTCAAGAGACACGATATAGGATTTATGTACCCGCACAAACCGGTTTCCGGGTAAATGTTCTATTATTTTTGTCAGGCTGGTCAAAGTCAGCAGTTTCTGATCAGAAGTATGGACGGTAGCATAATCTTTTCCCCCTTCAATGAAAAGGATATCCTGGAAATTAACCTTTTGCAGCCGGTGGGATGATTTTATGAAGATGAAATCCGGGGACTGAGCCGGTACCGGTGATAATGCAGGAGATGGATGATTCAGCTGAAGCTGTAGCAGGGAAAATGCTTTTTGGGTGGCCGTTAGTAACCTTTCAAACGATACGGGCTTCAGAAGATAATCGATGACATTGTGTTCGTACCCTTCCAGTGCGAATTCCTGGTGCGCCGTAGTAACAATCACCATTGCCTTTCCTCTTAATAATCGCATAAACTGGAAACCCGTCATATCTGGCATTTGCAGATCAAGACAGATAAGCTGGATATTTTCACGCTCAATCAGATCGTATACTTCCAGTATTTTGGTACTACTGAGTATTTTGTTTACAAACGGGATTTTCTTCAGATGGCTTTCCAGTACTTTCAGGGCCAGTGGCTCATCATCTACGACTAAAACATTCATATTATCCATTTAGTTTTAAGGATAGCAGGACTTCAAAGTTATGCCCGTTATCTGAAATATTTAACGTATAACGATCCGGATAAAGCAGGTTTAACCGTCGTTTTACATTTTGTAAACCAATACCCCCCATAGCATCTTTGTTCTTGTGGCTTATTTTGTTTTTTGCATAAAACAGAAGGGTATTTTCTTCGGTCATAATGTTAATGACCATAGGTTCGGTCTGATCGGTAACTTCGCCGTGCTTAAAAGCATTTTCCACGAACGAAATAAGTAGCAAAGGAGCAATAAAATGATCATCCGTAATGCCCTGGGTAGCAAACTGGATATGGGGCGGGTTGTCGTACCGGAGCTTTTGTATAGATATCAGGTGGCTCAGATAGGCTATCTCCTTTTTTAACGATACTTTATCGGTGTTGGATTCAAGTAAAACATAACGCATCATTTCTGATAATTTCATAATGGCGTCAGGAGTTTTTTCAGGCTCTGATATTGAAAGTCCGTACAGATTATTAAGCGTATTGAAAAGAAAATGAGGATTGATCTGGCTTTTAAGGAATTTCAGTTCCATTGCATTTTTTTCTTTTTCTGCCTGCTCATGACGATACAAATCATCAAAAACTTTGAGTGTAAAGCAAAAGAAAATACCAAAGGCGCTAAAAAGAACATTTTGGGAGAAGTATTGTCCGGGAGGTATTCCTTCCGGGTATTGCCATTTCCCAAAACAGGGCCCAATAAATTTTTGTTCAATAATGTAGCGGAGCAAAACATCTGATACGATCATCAAGAAGATAGAAGCAGCAGCCCCTATATATTTCTTCTCTGAAATTAATTTCCCGAAAATGTAGAGGCTGATATAACATACAACGATAGTTCTACCGTAACCGATGGTCGTAAAAGGATCCCTCAGATCCTCAAAAAAGGTGGACCAGGTAACCTGGTTATTGTTATGCCATGCTACATTCAGTACAATACCCAATAAGACAAATACGCTCCAGAAAGCGATGTGAGACAATATTTTTCTTTTTCTGACCATTGTTTTTTTGATAAAAGTAATACAGGAAGAAAGGATACCCTCTATAAACTCCGCAAACAGTGTTTTTTTATCCGCCAATGGCTTGCGGTAAGCTTTACTGCTTTCACAAAGGCATTTATAGCAGTAGCCGATTTTACGTGTAGGGCGTTTTGATTACAATTTACTTTTGAAACAAAAAAGTAACTCTGTATTATGAAACTCCTTTTTTTAATTCTGTTTATCATTTCCACTACTATGTATAGTCAGGAACCGGTTATGATCCGGGGTAATATCCTGATCAACCAGGAGGAACCGGCCGATTTTGCAAGTGTACTACTGCTTCTAAAAGCTGACGCTTCCTGGGTAGCGGCAACCCTTACCGACGCTGAAGGAAACTTCTCTCTAAAAGCTGTTCCGGGTAGCTACCTGTTGAAAATAAAATATATAGGTTATAAAGAAGGAGAGAGGGACGTGGTAGTTACAGATACCACCCAGGAGATTCAATTAGGCCGGATCATTCTTATGTCGGATCAATATGTGCTTAATGAGGTGGTAGTCAGTGCCCCCAAACCATTCCTTGAGCAAAAAATAGACCGGCTCATAGTTAATCTTTCAGGCAGCACAGTAAATGCAGGAGCTACTGCTTTTGAGATTCTGCAAAAAGTTCCGGGAATAGTGTTGGTAAATAACCGTATTACCATTTCGGGAAAATCAGGAGTCATTATAATGATCAACGGGAAGCCCTCACCCTACACGGATATGGAATCGGTCATACGGGACATTCCCGCTGCCAATATTGAAAAAATAGAGCTGATCAGCCATCCGGGTGCTCGTTTTGAAGCCAGTGGAAACGCAGGAATTATCAACCTGGTTTTAAAAAAGAATAAGCATGCGGGTTTAAACGGTGATTGGGTGGCCGGGGGCGGAGGTAGTATTTATGATCAGACACTGGTAAAGTCGGAGGATAAAATTTATTATAGGATGAATCAATCGCTTAACCTGAATTACCGGAAAGGAAATATGAATATTTTTGGCAGCCTTGATTACCTGAAGCGATCTGTTTTTGAAGTGAATAATATGAACCGGATCATAGGAAGTATCCTTTATAAGCAAACCAATTATTACCCTTATCAGTACGATACTTACAACTACTGGGTGGGGCTGGATTACAATGTCACGCCAAAATCTGTCATAGGTTTTTTGCTGACCGGATATCACCGGAACGGACAGGGAACAGGGATCACCTATACCGATCTTTTGAGCGAATCCATTTTGCAAGACGGATTCAGAACGGATGTGACTACAGATATCCGTCGGGTAAGCACTACAGCCAATATAAATTTTAGTCACAGGTTTGACTCTACGGGGAAGGCGTTGAACATAGACATGGATATCTCAGAATATAATTATAAAAACCAAAGTGATATATGGATTGCCGATGGCAGGACCAATCACTTATTGCAGTCGGGAAAAACACCACTGAATTATTGGACGATTAAGGCCGATTTTGAAAACCCCATGCGCAATGCAGCAAAGCTGGAAACGGGGATTAAGGTATCGCATGTAAATATAGAAAACGACCTGGTATTTAAGCGGAATGGAATTTTAGATCAGAGCCGGTCAAGCCGGTTTATCTACTATGAATCTATTTATGCAGCTTATGGAAGCTTGACTAAAGAATATGATAAAGTGAAGTTTCAAATAGGGCTACGGCTTGAAAATACGGGTAACAAGGGCCTTCTGGCTGACTCTCTGACATTGAAAAGGAAGTTTCTGCAGTTATTTCCCAGTTTTTATTTTCAGAAAACTTTTGGAAATGAATTTAATACTACTATTTCTTACAGCAGAAGGTTGGATCGCCCTAATTTCCAATTGCTTAGCCCGTTTGAATATTTTATAGATTCACTTACTTATTACAAAGGAAATCCCACTTTATTGCCTCAGCTTACCCATGCCGTGAAGCTCTCGGTAGGTTACCCGAAACTGCCTTTACTATCTGTTTCATATAACTTTACCCGGCAGGTTATCTATAATGAGGTACCTTACCAGAATGGGGCGGTCACCTCCATGCACGCGGAAAACAGGGGTACGTTTCGTAATATGGTTATAGAGCTGAATTACCCTTTTACAATGAGGAAAAAAGTGACCGGGTATTCAGGTGCCCAGGCTATTCATAATTATTTTTATGCCCCTTATCAGAATACTGCGTATAACAGAAAGCGGTGGAATGGTCAGTTTTATGGTGGTTTTACATGGAAGATCAGCCCTGTACTTATAACTGAACTGAATACCTATTATTCTACCGGCCAGCTAAATGAATTTGCACTTATAAGTGCTTCTTCAGGAATAAATGCCGGGATTCAGTTGCTGGTATTGAAAGAAAAGGGTAGAATCAGTTTAAATGTCAATGATGTATTTTACAAAAACCAGGTTAACAGCACTATTGATTTTCATCCTATCCATATTCGTTATTTTTACAGAGATGATTCCAGAAATGCGAGGCTGACTTTTTCCTATACTTTCGGAAAGTACAAAATAAATAAGTCCAGAGAAAGGCAGACCGGTTCAAAAGAAGAGGCGCAACGATTATGATATTAAACTGATTGACAGGTGAATACAGGTATTAATGTTAAGAGAAGGAGGGTGATTTTTTTAATTGTAAGGAGAGTGTCCGGAGGTAAATCTTATCCGGGCTTCAGAAGAGCTGGCAGATTAGTTCATATCTTTGCGGAGCAACTTAAACAATTAAAATATGCTTATTCATCCATCCGTCATAACTGATATCAAATCCATTATTGCTGAATCGAAAGAAAAAGCAATTCGTGCCGTGGATCACCAACGTACATTGATGTACTGGCATATCGGCAAACGCATCTTTGAGGAAGAGCAAAAGGGACAAGAGCGGGCAGATTATGGAAAATATCTTACCAAATATATTGCTTCGGTTAATGCAGTGTTTTGTGATTATAGAGCTTAAAACCACCCGGCTCACCCATCAGGATATAGGCCAATTGCAAATGTATGTCAACTATTATGACCGCATGGAAAAACTACCTCACGAAAATCCGACGATAGGGATTTTGCTTTGCGCAAGCAAAAACGACGCGGTGGTTCGCTTTACATTGCCGGAAAACCAAAAACAGATTATTGCCAGCCAATATGAACTCTACCTTCCTACTGAAAAGCAGTTACTGGAAGAAGTAAAAAGAGAATGGGAAAGTTTTGAGGGAAGAGGAAGCAGCGATTAAAATTCCGGCCTGAAAATTGGATTCTGAAAATAAAATATTTAATATTATGAATATTTTTACCGGGACATGGAGAATAAATGCTTTTTTGGCCCCGAATCGTAGTTCTACATGGTCAAATTCCTGGTTTGTGTTATTCTGTTTTGTCTTGTGGTTTCGGCTGAAGGCCAGCTTATTGATTTCTCACGGATAAAGCAGCGGAAAGTACGCAAGCTGATGACCGAAAATAACCTGTCTTACCAAAAAGATTTTAACCACATGGAGGTAGCCTGCTTTGCGGAAGGAGAAGGGTATTCCAAAAATACCAAGACTTTCCTGGTCAAAGCAAGGCCTGATGAGGTATGGGATGCCTACCGGCACAGCAGCCCCAAACAGTGCTGGGGAGGGAAGCTGGTTTCTTTCGGGGTGTTGTTTGACTCACAGGAGAAACCCCTGGTGTATGCGGACGCTCCTTATGGTGGTATGAAAGTGGGGCAGATTATCTTTATCCAGCTGCATTTGCTGAAGGGCCTTTATAAGCTGGCAGTAGCGCATAAGGTAGTGGCTGTAGATGATGAGCGTAAGAGCCTGCAGATCTGTTATATGAAAAACGGAGCTTCGGAAGGTAGCCAGTTTATCAGCCTCAGGGAAACAGCTGAGGGTTTTACCGAAGTAACACACGATACCTATTATAAAAGCAAATCCAGATTCAGAGACCGGCGTATTTATCCCGGCATTCACGAGAGGGTAATTTCCGAATATCATTCTAACGTGGCAAGGAGTGTGACCCGTAGGGAATTGGCAGGCCTTGAAATTACTCCCTGATCTACCAAAACAGGGTTTTCATCTTTGTCTTTAATTATTTCCGGGGAAAGATGCAGCTATTTATATCTTTATTAATACTTTTAAGTATTCTTTAACAACCCAAAATGACTATGAAGAGACGGGACTTTATTCAATGGTCCGGGATGGGCGTGGGCGCCATTCTGGGATCTTCTATTCCTGTGATCGGCCGGCCGGTAAGCCTGGAGGAACTCCTGGAACCAGCGGCTGACAGGGCCCTTAAAAAACGCCTGGCCGATGTGGCGCTGAATGCAGCCCGGGCCAAAGGTGCCACCTATTCGGATGTGCGGATTGGCCGTTACCTGCAACAGTATCTTTTTACCCGTGAAAAAAATGTCCAGAACATTGCCAATGCCGAGTCGTACGGTGTAGGTATACGGGTCATTGTTAACGGCACCTGGGGTTTTGCGGCTACCAGTGATGTGACTACCGACGGTATTGCAAAATGCGCCGAAACGGCAGTGGCCATTGCCAAAGCTAACTCCCGGATCCAGACAGAACCCGTTAATCTTGCCCCTCAGAAAGGGGTAGGCGAGGTAGTGTGGAATACCCCGATCCAAAAAAATGCTTTCCAGATTCCCATCCAGGAGAAAATTGACCTCCTGCTGAATGTGAATAACCAGGCCATGCAAAACGGTGCGGCTTTTGTGACCTCCAACCTCTTCCAGGTGAATGAGCAGAAGTATTTTGCTTCTACCGATGGTTCCTATATTGACCAGGACATTCACCGCATCTGGCCTACATTTACCGTGACGGTGGTAGACAAAGCAGCCGGAAAATTCAAGACCCGTGATGCGCTCAGCTCACCTATGGGGATGGGATATGAATACATGGACGGACTGGCTTCGGAGAAGATTCCAGGACCTAACGGCCTTGTAGGCTACCGGAACTCCTACGATATGGTGGAAGATGCTATCCTGGCCGCAAAACAGTCGAAAGAAAAAGTAACCGCAAAATCAGTAGAAGCCGGGAAATATGACCTGGTGCTGGATCCGAATCACCTGGGCCTGACCATCCACGAGTCAGTGGGGCACCCTACCGAGCTTGACAGGGTATTGGGTTATGAGGCCAACTATGCCGGAACCAGCTTTGCCACCCTGGATAAATGGCGGACCAAGTCATTCAATTACGGTAGTCCGATTGTGAATATTGTGGCCGATAAGACTCAGCCCCATACCCTGGGATGTGTGGGTTATGACGACGAGGGCGTTCCCTGCAAGCAATGGGATATCATCAAAGACGGTATCCTGGTGAATTACCAGGCCACCCGTGACCAGGTAGGGATATTGGGAGAAAAAGAGTCGCACGGATGCTGCTATGCCGACGACTGGAGCTCGGTTCAGTTTCAGCGTATGCCGAATGTTTCGCTTCTGCCGGGCAAGGAAAAACTGAATGTGAATGAGATGATCAAAGGCGTGGAGAAAGGCATCTATATCATCGGTCGTGGTTCGTATTCCATTGATCAGCAGCGGTATAACTTCCAGTTCGGAGGGCAGCTTTTCTACGAGATCAAAAACGGGGAGATCGCCGGAATGCTGGATGATGTGGCCTACCAGTCAAATACCCAGGAGTTCTGGAATTCCTGTGTTCAGATCTGCGACAAGGATGATTACCGTACTTTCGGGTCGTTTTTTGACGGGAAAGGGCAACCCTCCCAGGTCAGCGCCGTATCGCATGGTAGTTCCACTACCCGTTTTAACGGCGTGAATGTTATTAATACCGGACGTAAAATCTAAACGATCATGGCAATTTTAAGCAGAGAAGAAGCAAAAAAAATTATAGATAAGGTTTTGTCGTATGCCAAAGCCGATGAAACCGCCGTGAGCCTGGGCGGCAGCAAGACCGGTAATATCCGCTATGCCCGGAATACGGTCTCCACCAGCGGTGAATCAACCAACCTTTCGCTGGCCGTTACTTCCGTATTCGGTAAAAAATCAGGTACGGCTACCATCAATGAATTTGATGATCAGTCGCTGGAAAAAACAGTACGCCGGGCGGAGGAAATAGCCCGGCTGGCTCCGGAAAACCCGGAGTATGTACCCATGCTGGGGCCTCAGAAATACATAGATGTAAAAGAAACCTTTGCCGCATCTACCGCAGCCATTAACCCGGAATACCGCGCCAAGGCTGCATTGGACAGCATAGAGATCTGTAAAAAGAAAAACCTGACTTCAGCAGGCTACCTGGAAGACAGCGCCGGTTTTATGGCTATGGGTAACAGCAAGGGGCTTTTTGCCTATAACAGCTCCACATCGGTAGATTTCTCTATTACGGTAAGAACCGAAGACGGACTGGGCTCGGGCTATGCCATCCAGGATTATAACGATGTGAGTAAGCTGAATGCAGCCGCTTCCACCGAGATAGCCGCACAGAAAGCTCTGGCTTCCAAAGGCGCCGTGGCGCTGGAGCCGGGTAAATATACGGTGATCCTGGAGCCGGTGGCAGCTGCTGACCTGATCCAGAACATGATGCGCAGCCTGGATGCCCGGAATGCTGATGAAGGCAGGAGCTTCCTGAGCCGGAAAGGCGGCGGTACCCGGCTGGGGGAAAAGCTGTTTGACGAGCGTGTGACCATCTATTCTGACCCGGTTCATGCTGAAATTCCTAAATCGGGTTTTGTGATGGACGGCCGGCCGCGGGAGAAAACCACATGGATAGAGAAAGGGGTGGTGAAGAACCTGGCCTACTCCCGTTTCTGGGCTCAGAAGCAGGGGGTAAAAGATCTGCCGCCGCCCTTTGGATTTATCATGGAAGGGGGAAATGAATCCCTGGCCGATTTGATCAAAGGAACAAAAAAAGGAATCCTGGTGACCCGTTTCTGGTATATCCGGGCGGTAGATCCGCAAACCCTGCTTTATACCGGCCTTACCCGTGACGGAACTTTTTACATTGAGGATGGCAAGATCAAACATCCTATCAAAAACTTCCGTTTTAACGAAAGCCCGGTGATCATGCTGAATAATGTAGAGGCGATGGGTAAACCCGTGCGGGTGAACGGAAGTATGATCCCGCCATTGAAAATCAGAGACTTTACGTTTTCAAGCTTATCGGATGCGGTGTGATACAGCTTTGAGCTAAGAGCTATGAGCTTTCAGCTTAATCGGGAACTTTTTCAATAGTTGCCTGTTGCGCTCATAGCTCATAGCTCATAGCTCATAGCTCATAGCTCATAGCTCATAGCTCATAGCTCATAGTTCATAGCTCATTTTACCTATTAAACAATACTACATTGAAAAGAAGAGACTTTATCCAGTTGTCGGGTATGGGAATCGGGGGAATGATGATGCTCCCTGTGCTCGGCCATGCCACGTCTCCTGAATCCTTCCTGGATTCGGCCATGGATGTGGCCGTGAAGAAACGCCTGGCAGACGCCGCACTGAATGCTGCTAAATCAAAGGGCGCTACCTATACCGATGTACGCATCGGGCGTTATCTTAACCAGTATGTGATCACCCGGGAAGATAAGGTTCAGAACATTGTTAATACCGAGTCTTACGGAGTAGGTGTGCGGGTGATTGCCGACGGCTGCTGGGGGTTTGCTGCTATTGTAGATGCCAAAAGCGAAAAAGATACCGCAAAGGCCGCGGAAGAGGCGGTAGCCATTGCCAAAGCCAATGCCCGGCTGATGAAAAGCCCGGTGATCCTGGCTCCGCAAAAGGGTTTCGGTGAAGTAAGCTGGAAAGCACCTATCAAACGAAATGCCTTTGAAGTGCCTATCCAGGAAAAGGTGGACCTGCTGCTGGGTGTTAATGACGCGGCCATGAAGAACGGTGCCAATTATGTGAATTCCCTTTTATTTATGGTGAATGAGCAGAAGTACTTTGCTTCTACTGACGGCTCTTATATTGACCAGGACATTCACCGGATGTGGCCCATTTTTGCGGTTACCTGTATTGACCCTAAAACGGGTAAGTTTGAAACCCGGCAGTCGCTGAGTGCCCCTGTGGGCATGGGTTACGATTACCTGCAGGTTAACCCCGCCGATAAAGTCACCGGTATTACCACCCGTTATAACAAAGGCTATGATATGCTGGAGGATGTGGTAGCTGCGGCCCAACAGGCCAAAGAAAAGCTGTCGGCAAAATCAGTGGAGGCCGGGAAATATGACCTGGTGCTGGATCCGTCCCATTTGTGGCTCACCATTCATGAGTCGGTAGGTCACCCGCTTGAGCTGGACCGGGTGCTGGGCTATGAGGCTAATTTCGCAGGAACATCATTTGCTACACTGGATAAGCTCAAATCAGGCAATTTTAATTACGGAAGTCCGGAGGTAACCCTGTTTGCCGATAAGACGCAGGAGGGTTCGCTGGGAGCCGTGGGCTGGGACGATGAAGGGGTGAAAACCAAACGCTGGGACCTGGTAAAAGACGGTACACTGGTGAACTACCAGGCTATCCGCGACCAGGTGCATATTCTGGGAGAAAATGAATCGCACGGATGCTGTTACGCCGACAGCTGGAGTTCGGTGCAGTTCCAGCGTATGCCTAACGTTTCCCTGGCGCCGGGCAGGACGCCTCTGTCGGTGCAGGAAATGATCAAAGACGTAAAAAAAGGTATTTATATTATCGGAGACGGTTCGTTTTCCATTGATCAGCAGCGCTATAACTTCCAGTTTGGCGGGCAGTTGTATTATGAGATCAAAGACGGGGAGATCACAGGCATGCTGAAAGACGTAGCCTACCAGTCGAATACCCAGGAATTCTGGAATTCCTGTGTGAAAGTATGTGATGAAAAGGATTACCGCCTGGGCGGATCTTTCTTTGACGGGAAGGGGCAGCCTGAGCAGGTCAGCGCCGTTTCTCACGGCAGCTCTACAACGCGTTTCAATGGGGTCAATGTAATTAACACCGCTCGTAAAATTTAAGTATCATGTCAGTAATATTAACAGAAGCAGAAGCAAAAGCGCTGCTTGAAAAAGTTATAAAGCTCTCTCAGGCAGACGAATGTGTAGTGAATCTGCAGGGAGAGATCCGGGGGAATATCCGTTATGCCCGGAATGAGGTTTCCACCAGCGGTAACCTCACGAATAAAAACCTGGTGGTGCAGTCGGCTTTCGGAAAGAAGGTAGGCGTGGCTACCATTGATGAGTTTGATGATACATCATTGGAAAAAGTGGTTCGGAGATCAGAGGAACTGGCCCGCCTGGCTCCTGAAAACCCGGAACACATGAGTGTGCTGGAGCCGCAGCAGTATGGGAAATCCAACGGCTATTTTGAATCAACAGCCCGTGTCACTCCTGAAGTGCGGGCAGAGGCCGTGGCTAAAAGCCTGGAGCTGGCAGGACAGGATAACCTGACTTCAGCCGGCTTCCTGGAAAACCGGGCAGGTTTTTCGGCTTTGATGAATTCCAAAGGCCTGTTTGCCTATTATCCCAGCACCGGGGTGAATTTCTCCCTTACGGTGAGAACCGATGACGGCACGGGCTCGGGTTATGTGATCAGGGGATATAACGACTTCTCCAAACTGGATACCGTGTCTGCCAGCCGTATTGCCGTGCAGAAGGCCCGTGGATCTGTGGGAGCCAAAGCCCTGGAACCCGGAAAATATACCGTTATCCTGGAGCCTACGGCGGCCTCGGTGTTACTGGAAAACCTTTACTATGACCTGGATGCCCGGTCGGCAGATGAGGGGAGGTCTTCTTTCAGTAAGCCCGGAGGTAAAACCCGGCTGGGCGAGAAGATCGTGGATGAACGGGTGACCATCTATTCTGACCCTTCCCATCCTGAGCTGCCTGCATCGCCATGGTCAGGCGAGGGCCTGCCCCAGAGCAGGGTCTCCTGGATTGAGAAAGGTGTGGTGAAAAACCTGGCCTATTCGCGGTACTGGGCCCAGCAAAAAGGAGTGAAACCGGTGCCCTTCCCCGGAAATATGATTATGGAAGGCGGGAGCGCCAGCTTAGATGAAATGATCAAAAGCACCAAGAAAGGAATCCTGGTTACCAAGCTGTGGTACATACGCCAGGTAGATCCGCAGACCCTGCTGCTCACCGGCCTTACGCGTGACGGTACGTTTTATATTGAAGACGGGCAGATCAAACATCCGGTAAAGAATTTCCGTTTTAATGAAAGCCCCATTATCATGCTGAATAATGTAGAGGCGCTGGGTAAGCCGGAGCGGGTAGTGAGTACGGAATCTAACCAAAGCTATATGGTGCCCCCCATGAAAATCAGGGAGTTTACCTTCTCTTCCCTGTCAGATGCGGTGTAAAGTAAACGGAGCAGACTTTTGAAACCTTTTGTTTTTACGAGGATACAATACAATTCAGGGAACTGGGATACGGATCAGCGTATGCCGTCTAACCTCCTGCATTCCCTGGTAGAGTATACCACCATTCCCATTGATGAAAAGGAAAAGGTGGTGCAGCTGAGTAGTAATGAAATATTCAAAAGTCCGTTCTGTTACCTGAGTGGCCATAAGCTGGTGGAGTTCTCGTCAGAAGAACGCGATCATTTCCGGCGTTACGTCCGGAATGGGGGATTTGTGTTTGTAGACGACTGTAACCACGACATCGACGGCCTTTTTGCGAAATCTTTCGAGCAGGAAATGAGCCGGACCTTCGGTGCGGATGCTTTAAAGAAAATAGCCAATAATCACCCGATCTATACCTGCTTTTTCGAGTTTGACGGTCCTCCTACTACCAGCTTTGAGCTGAATGGCTGGGGAGATGACCTGGTACACGACTACCTGAAAGCTATAGAGGTAAACGGCCGGATCGGGGTGCTGTACAGCAATAAGGATTACGGCTGTGAGTGGGATTATGATTTTAGAAACAAACGGTGGCTCATGGAGGATAACACTAAATTCGGAGTCAACATCATTAAGTATGCATTAACGGTTTGAGAACATTGGAACATTATAAAGGCCTGGTGGCCAAACTACCTGAATTAAAAAAGGAGATCGGAAAGGTAATTGTAGGACAGGAAGAAGCTATTGATGAGATCATGATTGCACTGCTGGCAGGAGGGCACTGCCTGCTGGAAGGGGTGCCCGGGCTGGCCAAGACGCTGATGGTAAAGACCCTGTCAGATGCATTGGATATGAAATTCAAACGTATCCAGTTTACCCCTGACCTGATGCCGGGCGATATTATCGGTACAGAGGTGATGGAGGAAGAGGCCGGCCGGAAATTCTTCCGTTTTACCCAGGGGCCTGTTTTTGCCAATATCGTGCTGGCAGATGAAATTAACCGCACCCCTCCTAAAACGCAGTCGGCGCTGCTGGAAGCCATGCAGGAATACAAAGTGACCTATTCGGGAACTACGCATGCTCTGCCGGTACCGTTTTTTATTATAGCCACCCAGAACCCCATTGAGCAGGCCGGTACGTACCCGCTGCCTGAGGCACAGCTGGACCGCTTTCTGTTATACATCCGCTTGAGCTATCCTTCTGAACAGGAAGAGCTTATGGTATTGAAGAATACCACAGGGGTAAAGAAAGAAGAGGTGAAAAGTGTATTGTCAGGAGAAGAAGTCCTGGAATTGCAGCAGCTCACCCGGGAAGTACATATCAGTGATGAGCTCACCGGCAGGATCAACACCCTGGTGCGGTCAACCCGGCCGGAGGGCAGCCCGTCAGCGTTTGTGAAGCAGTGGTGTGACTGGGGAGCAGGACCTCGGGCGGGCCAGGCGCTGGTTTTATGCTCCAAGGCCCGTGCCGTACTGAATGGCCGCTTTTCAGTGATCCCGGAAGATATAGATACATTGGCATTTCCCGTGCTGCGGCACCGGATCGCGTTAAACTTTAAAGCAGAAGCAGAGGGCATATCGGCCGATCGTGTGATAGAGGAACTGACCCATGGACGCCGCTGAACTTATTCGTCTGAATAACCTGCAACTGGCCGCCCGCGTGGTCAGTGACCGGCTTTTGCTGGGGGTTCATCAGAGCCGCCGCACCGGTACAGGTACCGAATTTGAACAATACCGTCCGTATTTTCCGGGTGATGACCTCCGGCGGGTAGACTGGAAGCTGTACGCCCGTTCAGGCAGGTACCTGGTGAAGGAGTCGGCCACGGAAAGCCACCTGCACATCCGGATGATCCTGGATCTGTCAGGCTCCATGAATTATACGGAAGAGGGAGTAAGCCGGCTGGATTACTGCAAGGTGCTTCTGGCTTCCCTGGCCTATATGGGCTACCGGCAGAATGATCCCATGAGCCTGTATGCTCTGAAAGACGAGGGACTTGAACTACTGGTGAAAGAAGGGAAAAACGCGTTTTACCGGATATTATACCAGCTGGAGAAGGCCCGTGCTACGGGAAAAGGAGGAGATGAGCAGGAGCGATTCCCCGAGTTTCAGCATAAGCAAAAAGAACTGGTGATCCTGGTTTCAGACCTTCTGCAGACCGGGGCTGAATGGGTAAACCTGGTCAAAAAGGCGGCTTCACCTCACCGGCAGATCCTGATCTTCCAGGTGCTGGGCCGGCAGGAGCTGGATTTTGACCTGAAAGGTTTTTACCGCTTTAAAGACCTGGAAACGGGCAAAGACCTGGAACTGGAGGCCGAAAGTATAAAAAAAGAGTTCCGGGCAGCATTTTCGGCCTACCTGGCCGGCCTGGAAGAAGACCTGCGCCTCCCGGATGTTCACCTGGTGCGGGCATCACTCGATACCCCTCTGGCGGGAGTGATGGCCGAAGCACTTAAAACAATCAGCCGATGGAATTCCTGAACCCGGGTATATTCTGGGGGCTTCTGGCCATAAGCCTTCCTGTCATTCTTCATTTCTGGCACCAGAAAAGAGGGAAAGAGCTGCCGTGGGCCGCCCAGCGCTGGCTGAGTGGAATCGTTTTACAGCCGTCGAGGGGAATCCGCCTGGAAAATATTCTTTTATTGATGTTGCGTTGCCTGTTGTTAGCCTTACTGGTGCTTTACCTGAGTGAACCCCTTTTTAAAGAGACAAAACAGGAAAAGGTGCACTGGGTTCAACCGCGGAAAGAAGTGGTGGAGAATTTCAGGTTTGAGCTGGAAGAGGCAGGCAAAAGAGGAGAAAAGCGGTTCTGGTTTAACGGAGACCCTGTGAAGGAGCTGAGTATTTTGCCTGAAAATAAGGAGACTGATCTTCAGTTGGGTATCAATAAGGTGAAAACAGAAGGTGAAGCACAGATTTATCTGACCGATCGCGATGATTTTACCCGTTTCAGCCGGGTGTATCTGCCGGCGCCGTATACGCTTAGCCTGCTTACAACTTCCGTTCAGGAAAGAGCGGGCATCGGGGATATTCCGGAACCGCTGAAAGTTTTGCTGGAGAGCGAAAAGGAAAGTATTTCAGCTGCGCTCACCGCTATTACCGAAGTATACGGTTTGCCATTTGAGGTTGATGAGCAGCGAAAGCCGGGTCAACGTTACGATCTGGCATTTACTCATCAGCCCGATTCTCTGGCAAAGCTGAACGTGGTTTCAGGGGCGGCAGACCTGCCGGTGAGCCGGATGACAGCCCGTAACCGGACCTTGTGGTTCAATGAGCGGCTGAACCCCGAAACCTCAGATGCTGTTTTTAACGGAGAGCTTCCGGAGATAATCCTGGAAGCGATTCTGCACGAAGCACCGGTGAGGAAATTAAGCTACGGGCAGCTTCAGAATAAATTTGCCGTAAGGCAACCCGCCAGGTCAGAGAGCTCATTTTCTTCTGTGATACTGGTTCTTTTTATATTGGTTTTAAGTGCCGAAAGGATATTAGCTATACATAAAAATTCATGAACCAGGTTAACCGGATCATATCGTCTGTGCTTCTCCAGCTTCATGCTTCGGCATGGGTACGCTGCCTGCTGGCCGGTATTTCGGCCGGGTTGCTTTTCCGGGCTTTCGGACAGCCGGTTTTGCCGGGCCTGGCAGCTGCATTGGCCGGTTTCGGAGCGGTGGCCTTCTACCTGAAACCCTGGAGCGATAAGAGGGACGAAGCGCTCCGTATCCTGCATGAGCGCATAGAAGATGCGGAATACAGCCTGGAACTGGTGGGTGTGAAAGAGCCTAACAGGGCAGAGCAGCTTCAACTGGAGCGGCTGGGGGTGCGGATGGAAAACCAAAAGGCACCGCAGGTTTGGTACAGGGGGGCAGGCGGATTCCTGCTGGCTTTCCTGCTGGCATTAGCAGTGTATACGGTCAGACCGGAATGGAAAGAAGGAGCAGCGCTTCTGCCTGCGAAACAAACCGGGAAGCAGGTGGCAGGAGAAAAACCTCAGCAGCTTATCCCCGATTTCAGGGAAGGAGAGGTATATATCACCCCACCCGCCTATACCGGCTTACCGGAAAGAAGAAGCCGCGATCTGAATGTTTCTGCTGTGGCCGGAACAGCCCTGAAATGGCATGTCCGGTTTTCTGACCCGGCCGGGCTGAGGGTTACACTGAATAACAGCCGGGGAGAGGAGCTGGCTTTTACCGCCAGGGGGGAGGTTTTTGAATATACAGACCGGCTTACCGCTTCAGGTTTGTACGGCATCCGGGCGTACTGGAGAGATTCACTGGTGTACCAGTCAGATTACTACCGCCTGGAAGCGGTGATGGATACTCCGCCCCTTATAGAGCCGGCTTCCCGGGAGCTGTACCGCTTTCATTTCCTGAAAGATCCGAAGAACCTTCACATTGCAGCGAAGGTGTCAGATGATTTCCTGGTCAAGCAGGTATATGTGGTAGCTACCGTGGCGAGGGGATCGGGTGAAAATGTGAAGTTCAGGGAGGTGAGGTTCCCGGTAAGCAGCAGGGCATTCAAAACCGGAAGCGTATCCAAAACCATTGACCTGAATGCACTTAACTTCGCACCCGGTGATGAGCTGTATTATTATTGGGCAGCCACCGATAATAAAACCCCGGAGCCTAATTTCAGTAAATCAGATACTTATTTCCTGATTTACAAAGATACCTCCGCCCTGAAAGAAAGTGAACTGGCTACCATGGCGGTCAATATTCTGCCGGAGTATTTCAGGAGCCAGCGACAGATCATTATTGACACCGAGAAGCTGATTGCCCAGCGAAAAAAAATAGACAGGAAGGCGTTCAATTCGGCATCCAATGAGATCGGTTTTGATCAGAAGGCCCTCCGGATCCGTTATGGCCAATACCTGGGTGAAGAATATGAAACGTCTATAGGGGGGCACGGGCATTCAGACAGTGAAGACCCGCTGGAAGGCTTTGTACATAAACACGACAGTGAAGAAGAGGGACATCATGATATGGTGAAAATGTTTTCTCCCCTGAATATCCGGTCTGCCGAAGAGCATGACCACGGCCATGACCACAGCCATGCGGCGCCTCCCGTTCCTGAAAACGGTGCAGATGCGCTGTCGCAGTTGCTGGAGGCCTATGTGCATTCACATGATGATGCGGAAAGCAATACGTTTTATGAGCAATCTACCCGCAGTATTCTTAAAACTGCCCTTGAAAACATGTGGCAGTCAGAGTTGTACCTGAGACTCTATGAACCGGAGAAAGCATTGCCGTATGAGCATAAGGCCCTGGAGCTGCTGAAAGAGGTGCAGCAAAAAGCGCGCGTCTTTATTGCCAAAACCAGCTACGATCCGCCACCTATCAAAGAAAAAGAGCTGAGAATGAAAGGGGAACTGAAAAAATTTAACCGTACATTCCGGTCAGAAGTACAGCTGACCCGTGAGCAGGTGAGTGCCCTGGCAGGACAGGTGGCCGGCTACCTGGATTCGGAGGCGGCCCTTTCTCCCCAACAGAAACAGAATGTGGCCCTACTGAGCCGGGAGGCAGGTCATGTTCTCCTGAGTGCGGGTATGGATAAATGGAAGCTACTTACCCTGTTACAGAAATTACTGAATGACCAGAAGCTGACCGGTGAGGAAAAGATAACCCTGAAGACCGGGCTGGCGACCCTGAGCGCTGTTCAGAAAAGTGCACCACCGCCTTCCGGAACCGGGGAAAAAAGACTGGAAAAAGCTTTCTGGAAAAACCTTTTGTAAATGGGATTGACGTTTTTATTCATAACGCCCCTTCTTCGCTGGATCCTGGCAGCCCTGTTGCTGCTGGTTTGGGGATTTATTATCCGGAAGCTGTTGCGCACGGAATCGCTGAGTCCTGCCCGCCGGAACGTGAAAGCCGGCCTGAATACGCTGCTGTTTCTTTTGGCGGGGCTGTTTCTGTTTCAACCTGCCTTACCTCAGCATAAAAGGGAAGAGACCCTCCTGGTTTATGACAGTAGCGTACCCCGGCAGGTAACAGATTCTGTAAAGACGGCCGCAAAGATCAGCCAGGTGATTTCGTACAAAACATTCAGGAAGAAATTCAGGGAATATCCCCATCACCGCCTCTTTTTCCTGGGCCAGGAAGCAGAACCGCAACTGTTAAGTCACCTGGCGGGCAAAGAGGTGGAGTGGATTCCGTATTTTGCACCGGAGACCCTGCAGGATATCCGATGGGAGGGAATTCTGAAGAAAGGTGAAAGACAGACGGTTTCCGGTAAGATCAGCCTTTCGCAGCCCGGAATTCTGAAACTGGCTTACGGAGAAAAAATCCTGGACAGTCTTTCGCTGGAAAAAGGATTTAATGCGTTCCGGATGTCTTTCCCTGTTTTTTCAGAAGGACGAACCGTACTTTCCCTGTACCTGGGGGGGCATCCTTTACGGGATATTGCTTTTTTTGCCAGGCCGGCCCGGCCTTTGAGGATTACCCTACTGCCGGATAATCCTGATTTTGAAACCCGTATACTGGCTGAATGGCTGGGTGCTCAGGGGCACCATGTAGAGGTATCCACCCCCGTAGCACAGTCGGTTTTATATGAGAGCCGGGTAAATAAGGCGTCAGGAAAGCAGCTTCCTGACCTGGTCATTGCCTCTCCTTCCCGGGCTGGAGACAGCCGTATAAAAAAGGCGGTCAGTGAAAACAGAAGTGTGCTTTTCTATGCCTTGGAAAACGTTGCAGAATCCCTTTCCCGTATCAACCGGGCTACGGGTACTTCTTTTTCTGCCCGCCGTACTTCCACGCAGGAAAACCTCCCGGTTAAAAACGGGCTTACGGCCCTCCCGTTTGAGCTCAATGATAAGCCCAATCAGCGGAAGGCAGGTGTATGGCCGGTAAGTTTTCAGAAAAACGGGGGCCGGGTGGCGGTAAGCCTGATGAATGAAACTTTCCCGGCCCGTTTAAGCGGAGATACCCTGACTTATTCGGAAATATGGGGCGATATTATAGCTGCCCTGGATAATTCCGACAGTGTAAAGCTCAGTGCGGAAGCCCCTGTTTTTAAAGATGAGCCGGCCCGGATCACCTTAATGACAGAAGAAAGCGCTGCCGTCAACGGAAAAGATACCCTTTACCTGGCAGCATCTCCCGTTAACCCGGCTAAAAAATCCGCTAACTATATTTTTGACAGTGCGGGCTGGAAAACGCCCGGTACTCCCGGAGAAATCTATGTGGAAGATTCGCCTGCGGCCTCAGTTACCCGGTTGAAAAACTGGACCGGCGCCAATTATTCTCTTCTGAGAAACGATATTCCCGCTGCTGACCGCCGTGTTCCGGCAGGTATATGGTTCTGGGTTTTGCTCCTTTGCCTGGCAGCACTTTGGGTGGAAGCTAAATTCCGTTATTAAATATTTTTTTTACAAACCGGGCTTTCCATGCACGGAAATTGAAAGAAATGAAGTATTTTTAAATGTGCTTTTAATATAGCGTGAAAATTAGTCAAGAAAGCTATGAAATACATTAACAGGTTTACCATGCTTGTCATGGGGATTTCCCTGTTAATCTGTGGCGTATTAGGCCATAAATATTTAGGGAAAGGAAAACAGGCATCTGTTTTACAGCAGAGCTATAGCCATGAAATTGCCATGGTGAGAGAAAACCATGCCCAAATTCGTAAGGTAATCGAAACAGACAAGCCCTTATCGTTTAAGCAATTCAGTATTCCCTCTTCGTATCCGTACTTTGTTTATAATAACGGTCAATTATTATATTGGTCATCCAATACGTATATTCCTTCCTATCAAAAAGAGGTAGCTTCTTCAGGCCAGGAAACCCTTTTCAGCGCCGGAGACCGGCCCGCGGTAATGATTAAAACTTCTCTGGCGCACAAAGGAAAACGATATGACATTATAAGTGTGGTAGACCTCTTCAGGGATGAAAATTATATAAGCAATTACAGGGTACCGGATTTTAATACAGCCATTTTCTTTCTGAAGCCGGATAAAATCTCCAAAGATTTTTTCGAGGGGGCCATACAGATTAATTCCACAGACGGCCACCCCGTTTTTTACACCCATATAAAACATACGCTGCGCCAGTTAAGCTTTAAAACCTCGCCGCTCAGTATTATCCTGATCGTGATAGGTATACTTCTGATCTGGTATGTTATCTATGAAAAGTCGATAGCGCTGTCCTATAATCACCGGTACCTGACAGCCGGAACCCTGATGGCATTCTCTTTTCTCCTCCTCCGGCTTTTGATGCGGTATTTTAACCTTCCGTGGGTATTCTTTCCCCATAAAGTCATTGATATCTTTTACGGGAATATCTTTATTGATACGCTTTGTGTCTTAATTGTTCTGACCAAATTTTCACTGGCCCAATACAGGGCCCTGCTGTATATTAATATTGAAGGGCTCAGCGGTTTTGTGCGTAAGCTGCTGTCTGTGCTCTCGGTTATATTTATGTTTGTTCTGGGCCGGGCCGTATGGTGGCTTATTGATCATACTTACCAGGAAAGCCTCATTGAAAACCATTATTCCGTAAGCTTTTACCTGAGCAATGTAAAAGATACGATGTATGTGTATCTTTTTATACTCCTGGGAGTATATTTTCTGTGCACGCATTCGGTGGCTAATGTATATAAACGGCTTCAGCCTGACTCCCGGCAGGGGTTTCTTTTCTGGATTTATGGTACCATAGCGGGTTGTGCTCTTGCCTGGCTCCTGGACTGGGGGCCTATCGTGATCACCAGCAGTATCTTTTTGCTGGTGGTGTACCTTCTGAGGCTGACCCGGTATTTTTACCGTTTGCGTTCATTTACATATATATACTATATCATCGGGGCCTTTGCCTATACACTGATCCTGTTTTGTGTTTTATTCCAGAAAGACAGGCAGCGAAGCCTGATGGAAAAGAAGCATTTCGCGGAAAGCTACCTGGTGGGCAAAGATAAGCGACTGGAAAGGCAGATTTATCAGCTGAGTATTCTCCTTGATAGCTCAGATCTGTTTCATCATCTCCTGAAGGGAAAATCCTCTCACAGGGAAGTAGACGAAGTGGTGAGAAAGGAGCTGTATAATAGCTTCCTGGATCATTTCCTGGTGACTTTTGAGGTGTTTGACAGTACGGGAAAGGAGATAACCCCTCACGATAACCACCGGATAAATGAGCTGAGAGTAGAGACCCGGCAGAGCTCGGTCCCCACAGAATATCCTAACCTTTACCTGACCAGGAGCTCTGAACAAACTTCCTATTACACCCTCATTTCCGAGATAAAAGAAAGCAATACGAAGCTGGGAACGGTACTTTTCAGGTTATATCCTAACCGGAGCAGCACCTTAAGCCTGGAGGCATTGCTCCAGATGAAGCGGGTAGCGCATAATCCGTTCACCCGGTATTACAGTTACGGTGTTTTTGATTCCACCGGCAAGCTGGTGTACCGGTACGGAAACTATAACTACCGGCATATGTTTGATTCTGTTCTGGCCAATAACCTGGGGATTTTTGAAAAAGAAGTTCTCTATAACAGTTATTCCCACGTTGCGCAGAAAGGTGACGGCGATAAGATCATTGTGGTATCTGAACAGAAAGAGTTTTATAAAGATATACTGGCCAATTTTTCCTTCCTCTTTTTCGTGTCGCTGATCGGGATGATGGGACTGCTGATCTTTATGGGCTTTTTTAACGATTTCAAACGTTACCAGATGAATCTTTCCGGGAAGATTCAGCTTTATCTGAACGGTGCTTTTCTGCTGCCCCTGACCATTATCATGGTGATGGGGGTAGTAATCATGAAAGATATATTCCTGGATATCCGTAACGATTCCATCCTGGCTACATCGCTCAATATTTCAGAAGTGCTGAATATGTATAATCAGAATTATGATTCAGGGAAGTTTACCCGGAGGGACCTGAGAAATAACCTGGATAATCTTTCAAGAAGCTCTTCCGTAGATATTAACCTGTATGATCTGAGAGGTATCCTGTTTTACTCTTCTTCCATTCCCTACCAAAACCTGGAGAATCCTTTATATATTAACCCCGGGGCATTCTCTGCTATCAGGGAAGAAGGAGAGCCGGTAGTTCTGTTGGATGACTTCCAGGAGAAGATCATTTCCAAAACGGCTTTTATCCCGGTAAAAGGAATCAATAATACCATTACCTGTGTGGCAGCGCTCAACTATATCGATGCACAGACTGCTGTACAGTCGTGGACCCGGCAGATCTGGCAGACTCTGCTGATTGCTTTCTTTATTATCTTTTTCCTTTTGTATACCTTCTCTTTTGTATCCAGCAAAAAGCTTACAGAACCGTTGAAGCTGATTGCCGATAAGATCAAGTCAGTGAGTTTTCAGGAGCAGAATAAAGAGATTGTCTGGGAAGCCAAAGATGAGATCGGGCTTTTAACCGGTGAGTATAACCGGATGCTCAGAAAGCTGGATGAGAGTAAAACGGCCCTTTCTCTCAGTGAGAAGCAGTCGGCCTGGCGCGACATGGCCAAACAGCTGGCCCATGAGATCAGGAATCCCCTGACTCCTATGATGCTGTCTGTACAGCAATTGCAGAGGCTGGTTCTCTCTGACCATCCGGATGTAAAAAAACGGATTCTGAAAGTGATAGGTTCTATCAGCGACCAGATTGAGAATATCACGGGAATCTCCCTGTCGTTTTCAAAATTTGCTGAAATGCCGCTACCGGCCCGCGAAGACTTTGACCTGGTGTCTACAGCCCGGGGAGTGTTGGAGATCTTTCCTGCAAACCAGGAGATCGGATTTAACAGTGCCGAAGAAGAACTGTGGGTCAGAGGAGACCGGAGAACCATTAAGAGAACCCTGGCTTACCTGATCAGCAGCGGGATAGAATCGGTTCCGCAAAGCAGGAAACCGGTTATCCGTATTTCTATTTACAGGAGTGAAACGGGCGCCATCCTGAAAGTTAGTGATAATGGTATGGGGATTCCGGAAGAAATGAAGGAAAAGGTATTTCGCCCCACTTTCAGTGAGAAAAATGAGGAGGTTGGATTCGGGCTAAGCCTGTCAAAGATCAGCATAGAGCATTTTGGCGGTAACATCTGGTTTGAATCTGAGGAAGGAGAAGGTAAGACATTTTATATAGAGCTTATGCTCAGGGAAGGAAATGCACATGATACTGTGACAGGAGATGAGAAAGCGATTGACAATTGACAATGGACAATTTTAGAATATCCCTCACGAACCCAATTAATTGTCCATTGTCAACTGTCCATTGCCACTACTTCCAGCGGGTCCAGATACACCAGGAAAAGGTGCACGGCGGGATATCCCATTTGAAGCAGAAGACGGGCGTAATCCCGTAATTGCTTTTCATGGGCGGTTCTTTTCTTCCCCGTTTTATAATCCAGGATGTACACCCGGCCGTTCAGGAAGACCACGCGGTCAGGTCGCCGGGTATGGCTGTGACTGGAAAGGATATCAGCTTCATTTTTTACCACTGCATCTTTACCGAATAAGGGTGCCAGCTCCGGATGGAGCAGAACTGACCGGATTTTTTGAGATACTGCTTCTGCAAGGTCCTGAGGAAGCAGACCTTCGTTTTGCAGTGATTGAAGCACCGGTTCCAGGTCATCCGCTTTTTGTATCCTTTCAAAAGCCAGGTGGATCAGGTTACCTTCCCGTACTCTTTCTTCCGGGGCGGTCCATTTGATCTTCAGGCCCGGTTTTCCTTTAAATGGTTCAGGTAAACGAATCTCTAAAGAGGGAGGAGGTGCCTTTTCTTCTTTATGAACGGCAGGGGTCTTGTACCCGAACTCATAAAGCTGCCGGTCGGGCTGAAAATCGCCCCGGTTAAGAAGGAATTGCTGGAGAAGCTGCCCGATATACTCTATATTCAGGCCTTTTTGGGTCTGGCGGCCCCAGATCCACAGGTACTGCCGGTCTACCGCACGGGTAAGCGCCACATACAACATATTGAGGTTTTCAATATAGATCAGGTCTCTCTCCCTTTGCAGGATTCCGGCTGCAAATTCAAAATCACGGGTATAGGGGAAAGGCGCTGAGCCGATACGCCCGGATGCCGATTCCAGCTCGGGGTAATTAACTTCTTCCAGTCCCAGCCAGATCTGGGAACCGGTGTGAGGGGTGGTTTCCCAGTTAATGAAAGGAAGAATCACCACCGGGTATTCCAGGCCTTTGGCCTTATGTATGGTATTAATGGTGATGGCATTGGAGGCTTTGGCCGGGATGGCCAGCTTGTCTTTCCGGATCTCCCAGTTCTGAAGAAAATCTGCCAGGCTTTTTGAGCGGCGGGTGGCATAATCCAGTGTGTGATCCAGGAAGGTGAGGATATATTCAGTGCTATTTTTCAGCAGCCCGAATTTTGCCGTAAAAAATTCAGCAAGTTGATAGGGATCCAGGCCATCCATGCCCTCCAGGTCTACACCGAATACGCGGAAGTAAGCTCTGAACTCAGCAGGAGGGAGGGAGCAAACCGCCTGCAGGTCATGCGCCGAAGGGTCTGCATTCTTTACCAGGAAAAAAAACTGCAGAAATTCAAACCGTTCGAACTGCCGTTCCGGGTGCAGCGCAAACCGGAGGGCCGAGACCAGGAACCGTACTTCGCGGCTATTGTTTAATTTCAGGGCTTCGGTAGAGCTGATGGCGTAACCTGCTTTTTTCAAAATGGAGGCAATTTCTTCTCCTTCTTTCCGGGCACGGCACAGGATACACAGGTCTGCGGGCCTGTAGCCGTCAGACAGGATCTCCTCCACCCGTGCTATTATTTTTTCTGCCACATCATCTTCGTTCTTCCGCAGCACTTCAATGGCGGTATATCCCCCGGTTTTCGGGTTAGCAGGTGTTTCCTGGATATAATCTCTGAACACCTGACGGGCGGTTTCGCTCTCCTGGCTTCCCATGACAGAGGTAAAAAACGCATTGTTAAATGCAATGACCTCTGCCCGGCTGCGGTAATTGGTACTCAGGTTTTTTAGTCCCGTTGCCGCATGTATCTGGCTGATCTGGGAGAGCTGGATTTCAGGGGCTTTGGTTTGAAAATAACGGGTCTGTTGGTTAACCAGGTCCAGCATCAGCATCACATTCCCGCCTCTCCAGCTGTAAATGGCCTGCTTGGGGTCACCCACAATCAGGTTTTCATGGTTTTTGGAAACCGCATTTTCAAAAAGCGGAAGCAGGTTAAAAAACTGGATGTCAGAAGTATCCTGGAACTCGTCTACCAGGATGTGGTTATACCTTTCACCTATCCGTTCGTAGATATAGGGTACGGGTTCGCTGGCTACAATTTCCAGGATTTTCCGGTTAAAATCAGCCAGCACGGCTTCATTATTTTCGGCCAGCAGGGTATCAATTTCCTTTTTGATAACCGTCAGGAACGGAATTTTGAGCAGGTTTTTATCTATGATCTTCAGAACAGGGTACTGCTCCGTTTCAAAAGCCAGTATCTGCCCGGTCAGTTCCCTGAGCTGAGGAAGAATTTCATCCACGCGTGAAGCCGCAGGGCTTTTATCCTTATACCAGCGGTCTTCATGAAGGGTAGTACGTGCCACATTGGGGGTAGTGCCGTCCCAGAGTTTTTCGGGGGCTGCGGCCAGCTTATTATAGAAATTCCAGATTCCCAGTTTTCCCCTCAGGAAATCAGACTCTGATAACCCGGCCGACTGTATCTGATTTACCGCCTGCCGGGCCAGCCCGGCCACTGCCTTTTCCGTTTCTTTGAGAAATTTACGCAGCCGGTCTTTTATTTCCAGGAAATCCCGGTAGCTGAGGTGACTGTTTTTCTCAATCTCTGACGCATTATTGTTTTCGTAAATGACCCGGGCAAATTTTACAATATCGCTCTGGAGCGCATTCCAGCTTTGATTTTCATCCAGCTTGCTCAGGGCAAATTCCTTGAACATCTCCGTGAGCTCTTCTTCACCTCCCACCCGGTCTGTCAGCCTGCTTACCGCCTCTTCTATCAGTTCACCGGTATCCAGGATAATCTCATAATTATAGGGGAGATTCAGGTCAAAGGTAAATGAACTGATGACCTGGTTGACAAAGCTGTCTATGGTTTTGATGGCAAACTCATTGTAGTTCTGGAGTACCAGGTGCAGCACCTGGCCGGCCCGTTCACGCAGGGTTTCCTTTGAAATATGGGGGAGGTCTTCCAGGAGAAGCTCCTGCAAAACCGACTCTCCGGAACTTCCCGAACTCAGTCCTTTTAATGCGCTGATGATCCTTCTTTTCATCTCCTCTGCGGCATCATTGGTGAAGGTCATGGCCAGGATATTCCTGAAATAGGTGGGATCGGCCGGGCTCAGGGCCAGCCGCAGGTATTCCCGGGTGAGGGTGAAGGTCTTACCTGATCCGGCAGAAGAAGAATAAATGGTAAATAGCGCCATAAGCGGTTCCGAAAGTTCAAAGATAAGCGGAAAGTGCCAGCTTATTTCTGTAAAATGATGCGTTTTTCAAAAGTGTGCAACCTATATTTGCCGGGTAATTTATAACAGCCATGAGCTGTGAGCTATGAGCTATGAGAAATTCACAGCGTATAGGAGTCCATGTATAAAGGTGAAGCGTCACCCGGGGAGGCATCACCCGGCTCATAGCTCAGGGCTCACAGCTCACAGCTAAAATGTATACAGAATGAAATTATTGACACTTGCGGGCCTGTTGGTTTCCCTGAATGTTTTTGCCCAGAATTCACAAACCGTAAAAATTAATTTAGCCGATAAGCAGACCCGCCTGCCCGTAGCAGGTGCTACCGTATCTATTCCGAAATATGACCTGTCTGCCTCTACTGATGCGAACGGTCATGTGCGTTTTGACCGGGTACCTTTAGGCCGTCTGGAAGTGGAGGTGAGCTCGGTAGAATACGGCAAATACATTTACAGGGAGTTGCTGCTGGAAAATTCCCGGCAGCTGGTGCTTGACCTGGAGCTGCAGGTGACCCACCAGGAGCTGGATGAAGTTAAAGTCACTTCTTCTTCTCCCGTTACTTCTGCCCTGATGAGTGTGGAGAGCATAACGGCAGAGCAGATCATGCGGTTTCCGGCTACGTTTTTTGACCCGGCCCGCCTGGCGATGTCGTTTGCGGGGGTGGCTAATACCAATGACCAGGCCAACAATGTATCGGTGAGAGGGAACGCACCCGAGTTTGTACAATGGCGACTGGAAGGAGTGGAGATCGTGAACCCGAATCACCTGAGTAATGCCGGTATGTTTTTCGACAAACCCGCAGCAGTAGGAGGAGGAACCAACATACTTTCTGCCCAGATGCTGGGGAACATGAACTTTCTGAGCGGTGCCTTTCCCGCGGGCTATTCCAATGCCCTGGCCGGGGTTTTTGATATGAACCTGCGTACGGGGAACAGTGAAAAATACCAGCACGTGATCCAGGCAGGGCTGATCGGGGTAGATCTTTCTTCAGAAGGCCCCATCAATAAGAAAAAAGGCAGCAGCTACCTGGTCAATTACCGGTATTCTTTTACCGGTCTTCTGGCTCTGGCCGGGGTGAACTTTGGCGGAGAGGCCATTGCCTTCCAGGATGTGGCGTTTAACCTGAATTTTCCTTCCAAAAGGGCCGGAACCTTTACTTTCTTCGGTATGGGCGGGCTTTCGTCCAATATTTTTGCACCGGATGCCGACAGCACTCAATGGGAGTCGGCAAAAGACCTGAGTAATGTGGATTTTTACGGCCGGATGGGGCTGCTGGGCGCTAAGCACTCGGTGAAGCTTTTTAAGAAATGGAACCTGAGGTCGGTGCTGGTTAATTCAGCACTGGAAAACCTCCGGAATGCCTATTCAGGAAATACCAATGTAAATTACGATTACTCTGCTAAAAATTTCCTGAGCTTTTCTACGGCGGTCTCCGGGGATCTTAACGCGCTGTGGTCAGTAAACGCCGGGGTTCAGCTGAGCCACCAGTTTAACCGGTTTAACTACATTGATTCTGACGCTATGTTTTTTAATGCCGCCAATCTTATGGTTCAACCCCACATAAGAATTACTAACCGGCAGCGGTCACGGTTTAATTATAATGCAGGCTTTGTGTCGCCCTATTATTCCTATAGTAAATCGCAGTATTTTGAACCCCGCCTTTCAGGAGAATATTACCTGACCTCCAAACAAAAGGTTAAAGCAGCCTATGGCCTGCATAGCCAGGTCACTTCTACCCGGGTGTCGTTCTATCTCCCGTATAAACCCGCCCGGTCGCGTCATTTTAACCTGGGATACCAGCTGGATCCTGATACACGCCAGTCTTTCTCCGGAGAGCTGTTCTACCAGAATATGTTTAACCTGAGCCGTTTTGATTCTGCGTATGTTTCGGTGCTGAACGGGTACGAGATCGGGTATTTTGACGATGGCTATTACCTCGTGAACCAGAAAAACCAGGGACGTAATTTCGGGGTGGAGCTGAATTATAAGCGTTTCCTGGATAAAGGCTTTTTTGCCCTGGTGAACGCTACGTTCTACAAGTCGCAGTTTAAGGCCTTCGACGGTAAGTTTTATGATACCCGTTATGCCGGAAATTATATTTACAATGCTACTGCGGGTAAAGAATGGGAGCATGCTGACGGCAGGTTGCTGGGGCTGAATGCCCGTGTCAACTGGGTGGGCGGTTTCCGCGACTATAAAATTATTACCGAGGAGGATGAAAATATGCTGTATGTGTACTACGATTTCGATTCTCCCCTGAGGGTGAAATATGACGATTATTTCCGTGTGGATCTCCGGGTTTATATCAAGAAAACCAAAAAACGTGGGTCAGAGACCATTTCACTGGATATTCAGAACCTGACCGGCCGTAAAAACGTAGCTTATAATTATTTTGATACCTACCTGATGGAGACTGTGCAGAAGAAGCAGCTGGGGCTGGTGCCTATGCTGAATTACCGCTGGGAGTTCTGACATTTGTTTTTTTGAAGAAAATGTGTTATCTTTAAGTAATTCAGTAGCTTGATATGCCAAAAATCATCATAGCCATTGACGGCTATTCCTCCTGCGGGAAAAGCAGCACAGCAAAACGTGTAGCGGAAAATCTGGGCTACCACTATATTGATACCGGCGCCATGTACCGTGCGGTGACCCTGTACTTCCTTCAGAACCATATCAGCCTGAATAATCCGCGTGAAGTGGCCGATGCCCTGGAAAAAATCAATATAGAATTCAGAAGCAACCGGGAGGGGAAAAGTGATACTTACCTGAACGGACTGAATGTGGAAGAAGAGATCAGGAAGCTGTATGTGGCGAATCACGTAAGCGAGGTAGCGGCCCTTGCTGAAGTAAGAAAGGCCATGGTGGCGCAGCAGCAACGCATGGGCCGGAAAAAGGGTTTTGTACTGGACGGCCGGGATATCGGAACAGTGGTTTTTCCGGATGCCGAGCTAAAGGTATTTATGAATGCCGACCCCCTGGTGAGGGCACAGCGCCGGCAGCAGGAACTGATGGAGAAAGGCGAGCTGACCGACCTGGAAGATATCCTGGAAAACATCAGGAAGCGCGATGTCATTGATACCACACGGGAAGAAAGCCCCCTGCGCCAGGCACCCGATGCCTATGAGCTGGATACTACCTATATGACGCTGGATGAGCAGGTGGAAAGAGTAGTGCTCTGGGCCGATTCAGCTATGAGCAATCAGCTAAAATGACAAAATCTGATTTCATTATTGTGGGATCCGGCCTGGCCGGGTCGGTACTGGCCCTGGAGCTCCTCCGGGCGGGGAATTCGGTGACGGTGATCGCAGATTCATCGAGGCCCTCTTCCAGCCGGGTGGCAGGCGGACTGGTGAACCCCGTTACCGGGAAATACCTGGCTAAAACCTGGCTGGCCGATGAGCTTTTCAGCGGACTGGAAGCTTATTATACGGAGCTTGAAGCCCTGCTTTCCTCCTCATTTTATCATAAAACCGGCCTTTTCAGGCCTTTTACAGGGCCGGAACACCGCAAAAGTGCTTTGGCCCAGATAGAAAAGCATGGGCTGGAAAATTATATAGAGGTAGGCCGGAATCCGGATGCTTTCAGCTCCTGTTTTACCTGTGAGCCGGAAGGGATGTATTCTCCGGCGGCCGGCTGGCTGGATATGCCCGTTTTCCTGGATGCTGCCGCCCGTTACCTGCAGCAGCATACCGTATGGGTGGATGCCGTATTTGATTTTGAAGAATTCAGTATTACAGATGACGGCGTAAGGTTCAGAGACCGGGAAGCCGCACGTATTGTTTTCTGCGAAGGGTTTTATGCCCGGAATAACCCGTATTTCAGCTGGCTGCCGTTTAACCCGGTTAAAGGAGAAACCCTGCTGGGCACAATAGAAGATTACCCTGTAAGTGCTATTGTTAACCAGGGGAAATGGATCATACCGCTGGGCAGTGACCGGGTCAGGCTGGGAGCCACCTATTCGTGGCATGAGCTCGACTTTGAACCTACGGAACGGGGGCGGGATGAACTGCTGCAGGCCGCTACGAAGATGCTGAAAAGGCCTTTTGCCGTTACGGGACAGCAGGCGGGGGTACGGCCCGCCACCAAAGACCGGAGGCCTTTCCTGGGAAAACACCCGCAGCATGACTGCCTCTGGATTTTCAACGGACTGGGTACAAAAGGGGTGTCACTGGCACCCTGGTTTGCCGGGCAGCTGGTCAGAAATATGCTGCACCACGAACTAATTCATCCCGAAGCAAACATCGAAAGATTTTATGCGTTATATTCGTAAGTTGATTTTTCGTGGATGATCAGATTACTATCGCTCATATTTTTTTGCTTTCTGATGGCGGAATCCGGAAGGACCGCCCTGGCCCAAAGATACTACGGGGCCTCGGGAGAGGAGTTTGGCAAAAGCAAGATCCAGAATAAGGAATTTCAATGGCGGACTTTCAGCTCGGCCAATTTCGGTTATAATTTTTACCGCGGAGGAGAACAGATCACCCGCAATGCCGCCGCTTTCCTGGAAAAAAATTATCCGCGCATTACCGGTATCCTGGGGTACATTCCGTATGAACCGGTAAGCATATTTGTTTTTAATTCACCGGCCGACCTGAATTCGACCAACCTTATCGGTGAGGCGGCTGCAGTAGAAGGCGGCACCCTGCTCGACAGCCGGCGAAGCCGGATTCTGACCGCCTACGATAAAAACGACTCCCTTTTTCATAAGCAGCTGGTCAGCAGCGTTTCAGCCATTTATGTGTATGATATGCTTTACGGGGGCAATGTGAGGGAGTCTATTGAAAGCCAGATTTTGCTTAACCTGCCCGAATGGTTTACCGCCGGTATCAGCGCCTATGTGGCGGAAGAGGATAATTCGGCACTGTTTGATACCTTTAAAACCGCCATTTCTGCAGCACAGACGCAGCGCCTGAAAAACCTGAAAGGCGAAAGTGCGCGGCTGGTGGGGCAGTCGATATGGAATTTTATTGCCTTGAAATACGGCAAAGACAATATCTCCAATATCCTCAATCTCACCCGGATCATTCATAATGAGCAGTCGAGCATCACCAGCACCCTGGGCGTCTCGTTCTCCAAATTTATGAAAGACTGGACCGATTTTTATCTGGCAGGAACTCCGTTGCATACCGAGCCGCAGGAAGCTGCTCCCCCCGTGGTAGTGCAGCAGCCGGTGCTTAAAAGAATCACGGATCTGGAGCCGGGAGAGGTGGATACAGACGACTACCAGTTTGATGAAATTAATATCCGGCGCTACCAGGAGGGTACTTCGCAGGCCGTTGCAACCGGAAATAACCGTGAGAGCAGGCCGGGGAGCAGGAATGAGGCCGGTGATACCCGGCTTTCTTCCGTGAAGCTGTTCAGGAATTTCCTGGTCAGCAATGACCGTAAGATTGATCTGCTGGTTGACCCCGTACGGCAGTTTGGGGTGGGGTACTCCATCTCCTTTCACGATCTGCTTCAGAATAATGTGTTCTCTTTTAACTCGTTTATCAGGCCTTCTACTCCTCTGTTTAAAAGCTTTGATTTCGGATTGACCTACGGGCATTATTCCCGGAAGATCGATTATGTATTTAAGTATGAAAAGCGGTCGGTTAACCTGGAGGCCATTGACAGCCGGGATGCTTTTCTTTTCCGGCCGCTGAACCGCCTGGTGCCTCGTGACCAGCCCGAATATCTCCTGCGGCGCCTGGTACAGCAGCGGATCTCCGCCACGCTGATCTACCCGTTTTCTACCCGCCTGAAGGCCGAGATTACCCCGGCACTGGTCAAAAATGATGATATTGACTATAACCTGAGCACGATAAAAGGCATTGCACCGGATTATTACTTTGCTCCTAATATCAGCCTGGTGTTTGATAACACAAAGGTGAGTTCACTGGGGGTGGAGACGGGAACCAAAGCAAAAGTGTCTTTTGACCAGTATTATCATACCAAAAATACCTTAAGGAGCTTCAAAAATGCTTACCTGGATATACGTCATTACCAGCGGATTTTCCGGGGGCTGCAGCTGGCCGGCCGGCTGAGCTATGGTACTTCCCGGGGTAACGCCCCTAAATATTCGTTTATCGGTGGGGTGGAAAACAGTGTAAACCGCAATACCTACCAGACCGATGAAATTGCTTCGGGTGGTGATCCGGATAACAAAAATATCTTGCTGTATAATTTCCCTGGCACACTGCGCGGCTTTGATTTCGGCCGGCTGTACGGCAATAACCACCTCCTGGGAAATGTGGAGCTGAGATCTCACCTGGTAGAAATTCTGCCCCAGATGGCTTTGTCCAGCAGCTTTCTTCGCAATATGCAGGTAGTAGGCTTCTATGATATAGGTACTGCCTGGATGGGCTCTAAAGGGCCTTTTAGCCGCCAGAACAGCCTGAATACCATTGTCACAGGCCAGGGCAGCCCGTTCCTGATTGAAGTGACTAATTTTAAGAATCCTTTCCTCTCCGGCTTTGGTGCCGGGCTTAGAACCACCATCCTGGGGGTGTTTATCCGGGCAGATTACGCCTACGGCTTTGAAGACGGCTCCGTTAACTCTCCTAAAATTCATCTTTCGGTAGGAAGGGATTTTTGATAATTCCGGGCGGATAGTGAATACGGTAGGGGCATCAGCTGGCACCCGGAACTCTCCACCCTGAACCCGGAACTCTCGAATTGGCATAGTTTTAGCTATAATTTTCAACAGACAGGCAGAGTATATCCTGATCAGGGAATAATTTATTTTTCCCGATAAGCCGCGGTTCGGAATTTTTGGCTTGGTTATTGGTATATTTTTTCTGAAAGATCTTAATGAATCGAGTATTTACTGTTGAAAATATGAAATACCTGAATTTTACTAAATTTTGGATAACCCTTGCAGCCATCTGCGGAATTTCCTTGTCGGCTTTTGCCCAGCAGGAAGTGTTCTACTCCCAGTATATGTTCAATACCATGGCCATTAACCCGGCTTATGCGGGCAGCCGCGATGTGCTGAGCATTACTGCCCTGGGCCGGTACCAGTGGATGGGCGTAAACGGTTCCCCGAAAACGCATTCCCTTACCCTGGATATGCCGTTCCAGAACGAGAAGATGGGGATAGGTCTTTCGGTGTACAACGATAACATCGGTCGGTGGAACACCTCAGGCGTTAACCTGGCATACGCGTATAAGTTCAAGCTGACAGAAAGAACCACCATGTCGCTGGGGGTACAGCCCACCATCACCAATGTGAGTGTCAAGCTTTCGGAGGTAAAAACCTACGAAGGCTCAGACCCTTCTTTTGAGGCTGATGTGTCGCGCTTTGTCTTCAATGCAGGCCTGGGAATGTTCATCAGCAATGATAAGGCTTATTTCGGGGTGTCAGTACCTCAGCTGATTGAGCAGCGTATCTCTCCGAATGTCAACAGCGAGGGAAAAACCCAGCGGCATTATTTTGCCATGATGGGCTTTGTGCTGGGGAACGGTAATTTTAAACTGAAACCTTCTACCGTGATACGGGTAACCAAAAACGCCCCGGTAGGCCTGGACGGAAACCTGAACCTCTGGTATCGTGATAAAATTGCAATAGGCTTCTCTGCACGTAAATCACAGATGGTGTTTTCAGGAACAGACCAGATGGATGCCCTGGTGGGCATGCTGGAGCTGCAGCTCACACCTCAGCTCCGGATCGGGTTTGCCTATGATACCAGCTTAGGAAAATTCAACGAAAACAGCGAAGGGCAGAATTTCTACAAAAAAATAGCCGGAACACCTACATATGAAGGGTTCCTGAGATATGAATTCGGATTCAGCAAAGACAAGATCGTTACGCCGCGCTATTTCTGATAACCACCAAAATGAAGATAACGAACGTGAAAAATTTAACCTTAATATTGCTTTTCCTGCTATGTGCTCAGGTGGTTTCGGCGCAGAACGTGCTGATCAAAACGGCGAACCACTATTATGAGAGCATGAGCTATATGAAAGCCATAACGGCTTATGAGGAGGTACTGAAGAAGAAAAACGTCTCCGATGTAGAGAAGGTTATGGTGATGAAAAACCTGGCAGAAAGTTACCTGAAAGTAAAAGATGCCGTAAACGCTGAGCGCGTGCTGCAATCTCTTCTGAATTCAGGGATTGACCTGGGAACCGAACGTGCTAACCTGACCCTTTCTTATGCCCGTGCCCTGGCCAGTAATTCCAAATACAAGGAATCACAGGAGCAGTTTGATAATTACCTGCTGCTGGTAGAAAATGACGAGCGTGCGAAAGGTTTTTCCAGATTATACGAAGATATCAGCGTGCTGGCCAGAAACGTGGATTGTTACAAGGTAGATTATTTGTCTATTAATACTTCTGCTTCAGAGTTCAGCCCGGTAAAATACCAGAACGGACTGGTGTTTGTTTCTAACCGTAAAGGCTCAGGCGGGCTCCGCCGGGTGTTTGAATGGAATAACAGTCCTTTCCTTGACCTGTACCACCTGGATGAGGAATCAAAAATCTCTTCGGGAGAGGCCGGCCTGGGCGGTGCCTCATTTGCAAAAAACACGAAGACAAAACGCACTCCCGAAGTAGGGGCCGACGAATATACCGTGCCCACCGCAAATGATTCTCCGACTCTCGGAGTTTACGGAGGTGGGAATATCAGCACAGGCAGAAGAAACAATTATGCCGACCGGCCGTTGACAGAAAGCGAACGCATGGGCAGCCCTATCAATTCGAAATACCATGAAGGTCCTGTAGCTTTCTTTAAAGACGGAAGCCGCGTGATATTTACCCGGAATAATATGAAGGGGGGAACTCCTAAGAAGAGTGACGACGGGATTATTAAGCTGAAAATGTATTCGGCTGAGGCCAAAAAAGACTCCTGGACCAATATTGCCGAGCTGCCTTTCAATTCAGATCAGTACTCTACCGGCCACCCTTCGCTTTCCGCTGATGAGAAGCTCCTGTTCTTTGTATCGGATATGCCGGGCGGTTTCGGCGGAACGGATATTTATGTATCACGGTATGAAGGCGGCAGTTGGGGCGCCCCTATTAACCTGGGCGATAAGATCAACACTCCCGGAAACGAGATGTTTCCTTTTGTAGATGAGATAGGAAACCTGTATTTTTCTTCTGACGGCCATCCCGGCCTCGGTGATCTGGATATTTTCTATGTGAGAATGGAAGGCACGGCGCCCAAAGGAAAAGTGACTAACCTGGGCATGCCGGTGAACTCCAGCAAAGATGACTTTGGTATTATTACTGACGGTCAGCGAAAAACAGGCTACTTTTCTTCCAACCGGAAAGAAGGAGGAGATGATGACGACATCTATAAATTTGACAGGGAATGCGAAGCCGGCTGCGAACTGCTGATCGCCGTGTACGACGCAGATACCAAGATGCCGCTGGATCACTCTAAAATTACCTTCACCGATGATAAAGGTGAAGAGCAGACGGTTGAAACCGATGCTGACGGAATAGTGAAAATGGACAATATTGTTACCGGCCATAACTATGCTTTCAAGGCGGAGAAAGAAGGGTATGACCCGAATACCGTGACCTATCTGACCGATGAGTGCGATACGGAAACACCCCGCCTGGAAATACCTCTGCAGAGACCGGGACTGGACAGCAGCAGCCTGATTGCCCGGGACAAGATTCCTTCAAGCCTGAGGCCGGATGCAAAAACCTGTATCATCAAAGGCAAAGTACGTATGCTGTCTTCGAAAGAACCACTGGAAGGCGTGCTGGTTACCCTGAAAAATGAGTGTGACGGAACTACCATCACCACTTATTCCGATAAAGACGGTAATTTTGAATTTACTGCTGTGGAAGGTTGTGACTATACCCTGCAGGGTAAGAAAGATGAGCTGGGGTCAAAAAGCTCACTGCTGGAGAAGTTTAACTGTAATGATGCCGCCAATATAGTTCCTGAGATTTATATGTTCAAAGAGGGTGACCTGGTGGAAATCGAGAATATCTACTTTGATTACGGTAAATATTATATCCGGAGAGATGCAAGAGCCGGGCTGGATAAGCTGGTAGATATTATGCGTCAATATCCGAACATGAAAATTGAGCTTCGTTCACATACCGACAGCCGCAGCTCGAAAGAATTTAACCAGCGACTGTCAGATAACCGGGCAAAAAGTACGGCCGAGTACCTGTTCAAACGCGGTATCAGCCGCTCGAGAATCCTGGATTACAAAGGCTTCGGAGAAACTCAGCTGGTGAACGGCTGTGCCGATGGTGTGAAGTGTTCAGAGGCTGAACATCAGCTGAACCGCCGTACAGAGATAAAAGTAGTGCAGCTGCATTGATAAAACTTTATTAAAAAATCAGGCCGTTTAATTTTTGTTAAACGGCCTTTTTTGTAGTATTTTACTTAGAAAAGTAATTTTGAATGAGGAAATATATTGTAAGCTGCCTGATGCTCATCAGCCTGGCATCTCGGGCGCAGATTGGTCTGCAGAACCAGTACCATTTTAATTACCTGGCTTTGAATCCGGCGCTGGCAGGAGAAAACGGGCCATTTACCATCAAAGGAATTGTAGGGAACCAGTTTAACGGCAACCTGCGGTTTAACCAGTTAAGTCACGTGCTGGTGCTTGACGGACAATTGTATAATAAAACGGGCCTGGCTTTTCAGAGCTCCAGTGATAATTACGGTAACAGCAGCGGGAATAATTTTAACCTGAGCCTGGCGAAAGGAGTGGAGATGGGAGATTTCAGGCTGAAAGGAGGGGTCAATGCCGGTTTGGCTATTTTACCTACCTATTCGCTGGTTTCTTCCAGCCCCAGAACCTCTTTTAATGCGGGCCTCGGGATATTTATGTCGTATAACGGCGCATTTCTGGGAGTGTCGAAGCCTTCTTTGTATGTGTCTGAAAACGATTTCTCGGTAAAAGAACCTTTTTATGTGAATGCCGGCTATGTCTCGGGTGATGAGAATTTTGTCAGCTATAATGCCAACGTGCTCTGGTCAGGGCTGGAGGGCAGGAACAACTTTGATATTAACCTCAAGCTCTGGTTTAACAAGCGCCTGGCGCTGGGCGGATCCTACCGCATCAATAAAATATTTGGTTATTATACCAAAGAAAAATCATTTATCCCCACGGCTGAATACAAATTCACGGAAGACCTCACCCTGGGCCTGGCTTATAATACCAACACGCTGCGGTACTCTACAGCACCCATTACAGGGAATCCGAATTTCAGGGTAAATGGTATCTTCCAGTTTTACGTGAAATATAACCGCCAGGACAGAAAAGGAGACAGCTGGTATTACGATCAGTTCTGATTTATTTAAATATTTGTCTAAATATTTAAATAAAATACTTCTTTTTTCTTTGCTCCCGGTAGAAAAAGGTAAAAAAAGGGCAAAAAAAGCTGGACTTTTCGGGTAAAGCGCAGGAAAAAATTGTGTTTTAAAAATAAAAGCACGTAGTTCGCAAAGTAATCCGTTTATAGGGTATTATTCTTCAAATAGTAAGCAGTTTTATAACTAAATAAGTGTTAAGAGAAAACTAAAAATAATGGACCAGTTTTCATACATTGCCAATGGCGACGTCTCCGCTATTGAAGCCTTATACAAACAATATTTACAGGATCCGACATCGGTAGACAAAAGTTGGGAGTTCTTTTTTAAAGGTTACGAGTTCTCCGGTGCCTGGGGAGACGGAAACGGAAAAGCAGCCCCCTCACTATCAGAAGACACATTGAAAAAAGAGCGGGAAGTGGTCCACCTGATCCGGGGCTACCGTTCACGCGGGCATTTGTTATCGCAGATTGACCCCATTTACCCCGTAAGGAAATACAATGCCAACCTGGATCTGAAGTTTTTCGGCCTGAGCGAAGCGGATTACGATACCGTTTTTGAAGCAGGGGTGGAGGTGTTCGGCCGGCCGGCTAAGCTGCGCGAGATAGAAACTTTCCTGAAGAATGTTTACGGCGGAAAAATAGGATATGAATACCTGTACATCCGGAATTCAAAGATCAAGAACTGGCTCAGGAGCAAAGTGGAGTCAGATTACCTCAATCATAAGCCTTCCAAAACCCAGAAAGGCAGGATACTGGCCCAGCTGAACAAGGCCGTGGCTTTTGAGAACTTCCTGCATACCAAATTCCTCGGTAAAAAGCGCTTTTCGCTGGAAGGAGGAGAGACTACCATCCCGGCACTGGACGCGGCTATTCAGCACGGTGCCAAATTAGGAGTGGAAGAAGTGGTGATTGGTATGGCCCACCGGGGCCGGCTGAATGTGCTGACTAACATCATGCAAAAGCCGTACGAGCAGGTGTTCAATGAGTTTGAAGAAAATGTGCCTACACTGGAGTTCAGTGACGGTGACGTGAAATACCACATGGGGTATTCGTCTCAGATAGAAACTGAAGACGGCCACCGGGTATCCCTGAAGCTGATGGCCAACCCGTCGCACCTGGAAACGGTAGACCCGGTGGTACTGGGTTATGCCCGGGCGCGTGCCGATGCCCACTTTGAAAGTGCCGGTACCAAGTACAATGATTTTGACGATATTTATGATAAGATCCTGCCCATTATTATTCACGGCGATGCTTCGCTGGCAGGACAGGGAATTGTTTATGAGGTGAACCAGATGTCTAACCTGCCCGGTTACTATGTGGGCGGTGCCATTCACTTTGTGATCAATAACCAGATTGGTTTTACCACGGATAATTATGACGCCCGTTCCAGCATTTACAGCTCGGATGTGGCCAAAATGCTGGATACGCCCATCCTTCACGTGAACGGCGATGACCCGGAGGCGGTGGTCTACGCCATGGAGCTGGCAGTGGAGTTCAGGCAGCATTTTAATAAGGATATTTATATTGATATGATCTGTTACCGTAAATACGGGCATAATGAGGCCGATGAGCCGCGTTTTACCCAGCCCGGTATGTACGAGATCATTTCGAAGCATTCTTCACCCAGGGAGATCTATATTGAAAAGCTGAAGTCAGACGGCACCATCACAGATGATGATGCAAAAAAACTGAAGGAGCAATTTGACAATAATCTGCAGGATCTCCTGTCAAAAGTGAAGCAGAACCAGCTTCCTTATGAGCTGCCCAAGCTGGAAAGAGACTGGGCCGAGCTCCGCCGCTCAACGGTGGGGGATTTTGACAGTTCTCCCAAAACCGGGATCAGCAAAGAGGAGATCGAAGTGGTGGGGAACGCCCTGTCTTCGGTACCGGAAGGATTTACACCGATCAAGCAGATCGAGAAGGTGCTGGAAGAGAGGAAGGAGATTTTCAGCGGTAAAAAACCGTTTAACTGGGCTGCGGCCGAGCTGCTGGCTTACGGATCTATCCTGGCAGAAGACAAATGGGTGCGGATGTCCGGACAGGATGTGCAGCGGGGGACTTTCTCTCACCGGCATGCCATTCTGCACGATATCAAAACCTATAAATGGTACAATAACCTTTCGCATATCAAGCCGGTACAGGGGAAATTTGAAATCTATAACTCCCTGCTTTCCGAATATGCAGTGATGGGATTTGAATACGGTTATGCCCTGGCCAACCCCAATGCCCTGGTGATCTGGGAAGCACAGTTCGGTGATTTTGCCAACGGCGCACAAATCATGATCGACCAGTTTGTGGTGGCCGCAGAATCGAAGTGGAACCTGATGAACGGACTGGTGCTTCTGCTGCCGCACGGCTATGAAGGCCAGGGACCCGAGCACTCTAACGCAAGGCCGGAAAGATTCCTGCAGCTGGCCGGAGAGTACAATATTTATGTTTGTAACTGTACCACGCCTGCTAACTTCTTCCATATGCTCAGAAGGCAGCTGGCGCTTCCGTTCCGGAAACCGTGTATTCATATGTCGCCTAAGTCTATGCTGAGGCATCCGCTGGCCGTATCAGGCATGAGTGAGTTTGAAACCGGAACCTCTTTCCGGGAAGTGATCGGTGATGATTCGGCCGATCCTAAGAAAGTGAAGCGGGTACTGATGTGTACCGGTAAGGTCTATTATGATTTGCTGAAGCGTAAAACAGACACTAAGCGCGAAGACATTGCCATCGTCAGGATGGAGCAGTTGTATCCTTTCCCGAAAGTGCAGCTGATGGCGGAGCTGGATAAATATCCGGGCGCTGAGCGTGTATGGGTACAGGAAGAACCCCTGAATATGGGTTACTGGTCTTACCTGAAACGGGAATTCCCTGATGGAGTAAACGAGGTGCTTTCACGGAAAATAAGCGCGTCACCCGCTACCGGTTATACCAAAAACCACAACGAGTTCCAGAATAAAATCATTGACAAAGCATTTGAACTGAACAAATAGGATAATTATATGGCTATTGAAATGAAAGTACCCTCGGTAGGCGAGTCTGTTACAGAGGTGACTATCGCATCTTGGGTTAAAAAAGACGGTGACCTGGTTAAAATGGACGAGGTGATCTGTGAACTGGAGTCCGATAAAGCTACTTTTGAGTTGCCGGCTGAAGCAGACGGAATCTTGAGGATAGTGGGTAAGGAGGGAGATACATTAAGCATAGGAGAGGTGATCTGCAGAATTGAGGAAGCAGGAGAAAAAGCAGTTTCCCCACCTGCCGCCGCCGCTGCGCCTGAGGCTGCACCGGCTGCTGCGCCCGTAGAAACCGCTGCCGCACCAGTGGCTTCCGAAAGCAAAACCATAGAGATTACCGTTCCTGCCGTAGGTGAATCAATTTCTGAAGTTACGGTTTCCAGCTGGATTAAGAAAACCGGTGATACGGTAGGGCTGGATGAGATCATCTGTGAGCTGGAGTCGGATAAGGCTACTTTTGAGCTGCCTTCTCCCCAGGCCGGAACCCTTACCGTGGTAGCTAATGAAGGTGATGTGGTGCCTATTGGGGGTGTTTTAGCGAAACTGACCGTAGGAGCAGCAGCTCCGGCCCAGTCGTCAGTACCGCTGGAAGCGGCCCCGGCAGCGCCGGCCGCCGCAGCTTCAGAAACGGCTGACAGCTACGCCGCAGGACATCCCTCTCCGGCAGCAGCCAAAGTTTTGTCGGAAAAAGGAATTTCACCGGAATCGGTTCAGGGTACGGGAGTAGGCGGCCGCATCACGAAAGACGATGCGCAGAATGCTTCTGCCGCACCGGCAAAAGCGCCTGAGGCGCCTAAAGCCGCTGCCGCTCCGGCTGCTTCCTCCGCCGCAGCTACCGGCGACCGGGTGTCAAGAAGAGAGAAAATGAGCTCGCTTCGTAAGACCATTGCCCGCAGGCTGGTGGCAGTGAAAAGTGAAACGGCCATGCTTACCACCTTTAACGAGGTGGATATGAAACCTATCATGGATCTCAGGAAGCAGTATAAAGATAAATTTAAGGAAATACACGGCGTAGGCCTTGGTTTTATGTCGTTCTTCACCAAAGCCTGCTCCATTGCCCTGCAGGAATTCCCTGTGGTGAATGCCTTTATTGACGGAGATGAAGTGGTTTATAATGACTTTACCGATATTTCCATTGCCGTTTCCGCGCCGAGAGGCCTGGTGGTTCCGGTGATCCGTAATGCCGAGAAAATGTCATTCAGCGATATCGAATCAGAAGTGGTGAGATTGGCGGTGAAAGCACGGGATAATAAGCTGACCATTGAAGAAATGACCGGCGGAACCTTCACCATTACCAATGGGGGAATTTTTGGCTCGATGCTGTCTACGCCCATCATCAATGCGCCGCAATCGGCCATCCTGGGAATGCACAATATCGTGGAAAGACCGGTAGCCATTAACGGGCAGGTAGAGATCCGGCCCATCATGTATGTGGCGCTTTCGTATGATCACCGCACCATTGACGGAAAAGATTCCGTGGGCTTCCTGGTACGGGTAAAACAGTTATTGGAAGATCCGATGCGGATGCTTCTGAAAGTGTAAATGATAGAAGGGCTTAATTCAAAATATTTTATGCAGTACGACGTAATCGTTATAGGATCGGGCCCGGGAGGGTATGTAGCCGCTATCCGTTGTGCCCAGCTGGGTTTCAAAACGGCCATTATTGAAAAATACCCGGTAATGGGCGGAACCTGTCTGAATGTGGGTTGTATTCCCTCCAAGGCACTTCTGGACTCATCTGAACATTATTATAATGCGGTACACCATTTTGAGGAGCATGGCATCACCACCGGTAAGGTAAAAGCTGATCTGGCCAAAATGATTGCCAGGAAAGGCGGTGTGGTGAAGAAAATGAATGACGGCATCAATTACCTGATGAAGAAAAACAAAATCGATGTAAAATACGGTTTTGGGTCGTTTATAGATAAGAATACGGTCAAAGTAGCCAAAGATGACGGTTCGGAAGAGCAGATCACGGGGAAAAATATCATTATTGCCACCGGATCCAAGCCTACCATCCTGCCGTTTATGAATTATGATAAAACCCGTATTATTACTTCCACGGAAGCTTTGGCGCTCAAAGAGCTGCCTAAGCACCTGGTGGTGATCGGAGCTGGGGTGATCGGGGCTGAACTGGGTTCGGTGTATGCCCGCCTGGGGTCTAAAGTGACTTTTGTGGAATTTGCTGACGGCATGATCCCTACCATGGACAAAGCCCTGGGTAAGGAGCTTCAGAAGACGGTGAAAAAGCTGGGTGCCGATTTTCATTTCAATACCAAAGTAAGCCTTATTGAGAACCTGGGGAAGGAAGTAAAAGTAACCGCTGAGAATAAGGCAGGAGAGAAAGTGGAGATTACGGGCGACTACTGCCTGGTGTCTATCGGAAGAAGGCCTTATACCGATAACCTTAACCTGGAAGCAGCCGGCGTGCAGTCGGAAAAAGGCCGGGTTATAGTAGAAGATCATACGCTTCAGACCAATGTTCCGGGCATTTACGCCATTGGTGATGTGGTTCGTGGAGCCATGCTGGCGCACAAAGCGGAAGAGGAAGGGGTGCTGGTGGCAGAAACCATTGCCGGGCAAAAGCCGCATATCAATTATAACCTGATTCCCGGGGTGGTATATACCTGGCCTGAAGTGGCTGCGGTAGGTAAAACCGAAGACGAACTGAAAACCGCCGGAGTAGCGTATAAATCCGGGCAGTTTCCGTTCAAAGCACTGGGAAGAGCCACCGCCAGCGGTGATGTAGACGGTTTTGTGAAGGTACTGGCCGATAAAAATACAGACGAAATCCTGGGCGTTCACATCATCGGAGCCCGGGCCGCCGATATGATCGGTGAGGCGGTGATCGCTATGGAATTCAGGGCTTCTGCAGAAGATGTGGCCCGCTCATCTCATGCGCACCCTACTTACCTGGAGGCGCTGAAAGAAGCCTGCCTGGCGGCTACGGAGAACCGGTCTATCCACATGTGATAGCACGCAGATGACGCGGATTCAGCAGATTATCGCAGATTTTAATGATCTGTGCTCATTGCTGAATCCGCGTCATCCTGTTTTAAGATCATAAAAATATCTGCCTGATCTGCGTCATCCGCGTTCCATTACTCTCTTCTGAAAGGCAGTTTTTTCAAATAAGTGAGCTATAACCCGGGATAACAGCACGGCGATGCCGCCGGTTGGTCCGGGTAGTGAAATACCCCCATTTGAAGAGGGCAGTCCCCGGATAGCTACCAGCCGCCGCCACCGCCGCCACCGCCACCACCACCCGAAGAACCCCCTCCTCCCGAGCCGCTGCTGCCCGGGGTAGTAGAAGCCGTACTCATGGTTTGGGAGAGGCTCCTGCTCAGCAAAGAGCTGCTGAAGCTGCTGTGTAAAGCAGATGAGCCGCTGTGCCAGTGGCTGTTGGAGTAAGAAATGGCATTATCCTGCAGCATGTTCTCCAGCTTTTCTCCCCAGATCTTACCGGCACCCAATACTAAAGCATAGGGCAGGTATTTCTCGAAAATCTCAGGAGTCATGGCCGGTGGATTATGAAAGCGGATAAGCTGGTTTTCGGCGGTTTCAAGATACATTTTGAAGCCTTTTATCAATGAGCGCAGTCGAAGGTATTCGGGAGCGGGCTGTTTGATAAGATAAGCAAACAGGGCAAGAAGGGCAGTGCCGGCTCCTAAAAAGAAGTAGCAAACCCCGTAGGCGCTAAGAGGAACCCCTGACTTCAGCCTGAAATACGTGATTACAGCGGTAACCAGCAGCGGAACTATCCACACATAGCGGGCAAAGGATGAACGGGAAGCGCAGGCCACCAGGATGCATACCAGCGAGATCCCCTGAAAAAACAGGCCGGCGTCGAGGGCAGGTTCCTCAAAAAGGTATTGGTGTGCCTTGAAAAGAGTGATCAGGTACACTGCCGACATCAGGCCGAAAAGCAGCATCACCCAGGTCCAGTTGCTTCCTTTCCTGAAATGATGGCTGTACCGGCTAAAAAGATCTTTGCTGTAATCGTTTACCGCACCGGCAATATGGCTGTTGTATTTGTTCTCAATGGTTAATTCCTGATCTCCCGGCTGAAATAACCCGTCATAGAGTATCTTCTCTTCGCCGCTTAAGGTATTGTCCTGCTTATCCTGTTTTTCCAGGGTAAAGGTAGGCTTGGCGAACCGGCTTTTCGCGGGTTTCTCATGAATTTTCAGGTAGCCTTTTACGGCCAGGTGAATCAGGGTGGCGGCAATGAAATTCGACTTGTATCTGCCATTATAAATATAACCGAGGGCTGCCGGAGAGAGATTTTCCGGTACCTCAAACAGGGGGATAACCGTAGGGCTGTCGTGATCTTTCCCTTTTTTATACCAAAGGAAAACCATGAGACCCAGCAGAATAATACCGGCAAAACCCAGAATGCCGGATAGTTTTCCGGTTTGCAGAAAAGAGGGTAACACCGGTTCCCGAACCACTCCTTTGGTAAAGCCTGCGGCCACGGTAAGGCCCTGGTAGGCGCCCAGCCCCGCAGCTTCCCACCGGATGGTGCCGGGCGAAAGGTGTTGAACCGAACAGTTTTGTTCTGTACTTCCCATGGCTCCGGTATAGCAGGCCTGCCTGAGGATTTTCGCATTTGGGGGTAAATGAAGAGTGGCAATTATACTGTCTGTAGGAAAGACCCAGTCTGTACCTGTTACGTTCCAGTAAATTTCATCAAAGCCTTCGAAAAAGCCCACCTGCCTTTCGGTCTCATAGGTGATGCTGTATTCGTAAACTCCGCTCTCCAGGTAAACATCTTCCTCTCCGATATAGATGTATACATGCCCCTCCTGCTTTTGGATATGGAATTTCTCCTCCCGGCCGTTTTTCAGTACTGATTTTACCTTATACCGTACTGAAATATTTTTTCCATTGATGTTTCTCGTGGCAGGCAGGGTGCGGTAAATCCCCCGTTGTATCTCCTGTCTCAGGGCACGGACCGTGATCTTCTCCGTGACCCTTAAGGTGGATGTGGTATCCAGGGTCATGTCTGTCTCATAGCGCAGAATCCTCTCTGAATCGCCTGGCTGTGCTATGCAAAAAGAGCTGATAAAAAGAAGGAAAAGTAAGAGTCTTTTCATAGCTGTAAAGATTCCGGGCAGAGATAGGAAAATCTGCACCTACACTGACCTAAAATTTGATCTGAGGTACATTTCTTTCATCATTGCTGGCAGGTTCAAAGTAGGGCTCCCCGGTGTAGCTGAATGCTCCGGCCACCAGGTTGGCGGGAAAAGACTCCATAAGAATATTATAATCCCTGACCGTTCCGTTATAGTAGCGTCGCGACTTCTCCACATCATTTTCCAGGTCAGCCAGTTGATTTTGCAGCTGAAGAAAACCGCCATTAGCTTTCAGGTCAGGGTATTGCTCGGCTAAAGCAAACAGTCCGCCCAGGGCTCTGGTTAATGAGGTTTCCGCTATTTCTTTGTCTTTTACCGTTCCGGCTTCAAAGGCTGAATTCCTGGCCAGGATAACCCTGTTGAGGGTTTCTTTTTCATGAGAAGCATATCCTTTAACGGTTTCTACCAGGCCGGGAATCAGGTCGTAGCGTTTTTTTAACATTACGTCTATGCTGCTCCACGCTTCCTTCACCAGGTTTTTTGACCGAACCAGGCGGTTGTAAACGGATATGATGTATAAGAGTACCAGGACGGCTATCCCTGCCAGAATCCACACGATGGTCATGGGTAAAATATTTTTATGGGTATAAGGTACTGTATATGAGGGTATTTGTCAAGCTATTGGCAATATTTTTTGTAAGATTAATTCCTACTGGCTATGCTTCCGGTGAACAACTAAATGGGCCTGATAAGGCTTTTGGTTGTATCTTTAGCAAAATATTAATGGATTTTATGCGAAGGAGAATTATACTTTTTTGGGTTCTTTTTTTTAGCACGGCTAATGGCTTACGGGCACAGCTGCCGGTTATCCCCCTGCCGCAGTCGGTAGAGGTAACGGGAGGCCGGGTTACCTTACATGCCGGAACAATCCTTCATGCCAGCGACTCATTGCAGCAAATAGCCACGTTTCTGAGGGAGGGTTTACAGGAGCTGTTGCCACCGGCTGCTACCCCGGAGAAAACACCGGGCCCGGCTATCTGGCTGGAAACGGGCCTGCCGGGAAAGAGGGAAGCTTACAGGTTATCTGTAACGCCTGACCGGATTCAGATCACGGGGCATGATGAAGCCGGTGTTTTTTATGGTGTACAGAGCCTGCTGCAACTGGCGGCACAGTCAGCGGACATTCCCATCTGCAGGATCAGTGATACGCCGGGACTGGAGTACCGGGGCCTGCACCTCGATGTGGGCCGGAATATGTTCCCGCTGGTTTTTTTGAAAAAATACATCGACCTGATGGCGCTTTATAAGCTGAATACCTTTCACTGGCATATTACTGAAGACCAGGGCTGGCGTATTGAGATCAAAAAATACCCGGAACTACAACGGGTGGCAGCGTACCGGGATGAGACCATCATAGGGCATAAAAAGGATTCGCCCCACCGTTTTGACGGAGTTCGTTACGGAGGGTTTTATACCCAGGAAGAAGTAAAGGAACTGGTGAAGTATGCCTCAGCCCGGTACATTACCGTTATCCCTGAAATTGAAATGCCGGGCCATGCTTCAGCAGCGCTGGCAGCCTACCCCCACCTGGGGTGCCGGGGGAACGATTACCGTACGGCTACTTTCTGGGGTGTTTTTGACGAAGTCTTTTGTGCAGGAAAAGAAAGTACGTTTACTTTCCTGGAAGACGTACTGGATGAAATATTACCGCTTTTCCCTTCAAAATATATTCATATAGGAGGCGATGAATGCCCTAAAACCCGATGGAAGGCCTGTCCGCATTGCCAGAAGCGTATAAAAGAGCATCAGCTGAAAGATGAGCATGAGCTGCAAAGCTATTTTATCCGCCGGATAGAAAAATACCTGAACAGCAAAGGGAGGGAGATCATTGGCTGGGATGAAATCCTGGAGGGCGGGCTGAGCCCTAATGCCACCGTGATGAGCTGGCGGGGAGAAGAGGGTGGGGTGGAGTCGGCCCGGCAAAAACACCGGGTGATCATGACCCCGGAAAGCCACCTGTATTTTGATTATTACCAGTCGCTGCACCCGGAAGAGCCGGTAGCGGCGGCCTGGTACACCCCCCTGGAGAAGGTGTATGCCTATGAGCCTTATCCCCGTGAGCTGGAACCGGAGTTTCGCAAATACATAATCGGTGTGCAGGGCAATGTGTGGTCTGAATACCTGGCCGATCCCACACAGGTGGAATATATGGCTTTCCCTCGCACGCTGGCCCTGGCTGAAATGGCCTGGACCCGGGCAGAAAGAAAAAACTACGGTGATTTCCTGGAACGGGTACGTCAGAATGAAGAGCTTTTGAAAAAGAAGCGGGTAAACTATTTTGACCGGTATGAAGAATTACAATATGAATGGAAGAATAACACGCTCAGCCTGTCTTCTACCTTACCCGGAGCCCGGATTTATTACACCTTAGACGGCCGGGATCCTTCTGAAAGCGATCTTTTGTACAAAGAGCCCGTCAGAATGGAAAAAAGCGGGGTGGTGAAGAGCCGCTTATTCAGGGAGGGTAAACCTTACGGAAAAGTGCTGGAACAGGACTTCCGGCTTCATAAAGCGGCCTTCCGGAAAGTGGAGTTCCGGCATTTTCCTCAGCCGGCATTTAACCCGGCTTCCCCCTTTGCGCTGGTCAATGGCCTGAGGGGAAACGCCCGTTACAATAATGGTGAGTGGGTAGGTTTCAGCGGTGAAAACCTGGAGGCGGTGATTGACCTGGAGCAGGTACAGAAGGTTTCAGCACTGGGTATAAATATCTTAAAATATCATTGGCAAAGAATGTGGGAGCCGGTTAACCTGGTGTTTTATGTGTCAAAAGACGGAGTAAAGTACCGGGAGGTTTTTCGTACCGGTGAATTTCCGGAGAACGGGATCAATAGCATACGGGCGCGGATCAAACCTGTCCGCGCCCGTTACATAAAGGTATTCGCCGAAAACAAGGGCATTATCCCGGCAGGTGAATACGGTGCCGGGGGAAAAGCCTGGTTGCTGGCCGATGAGATTTATGTAGACTGAACTACTTTTCTTTCATCACTCTCCGGGTTACGGTTTTTCCGCCACTGCTGACCCGGAGGATGTAGATTCCGGGTGTGGCACGGCTCAGGTCAAGGGCATGATTTGCCTGGTGACCTGTATAGGTATTTTTGTTTAGGATATTTCCGAGGAAGTCTACCACCATAAATTCACCTCCGGCGGCTTCACTCTCTATAGATATATTCAGCTTATCCGTCACCACCGGGTTAGGCCAGAGATTGACCTGGATACCCGCCCGGGTACTATCTGTCAGGCTGAGCTTATCGAAGCCCGGCTTGTCGAAGCCCTCCTTAGCAGAACCCGCTTTTTTCCTGCGTTCTTTCCGGGAAATCAGAAGAGCTTCCGGCTCCTCATTTCCCGTACACATCACGCCACCGCCGGACCACTGGGTATTTTTACCACCCCGGATCCTGTCGGCTACAAACAGCCCTTCCAGGGAGGTGATTTCTCCGCCTCTGCGGGTCTTCAGACGCCCCTGGCTATGCAGATAGCCTCTTACCTCTGATCCGTTCCCTATGCTGACATTTCCTCCCGCATAGATTCTCATCTGCTCACCAGCCGTGTTTACAGCGGTGTTTTTGCCCAGCTTTACGGCTTTTCTGACCAGCAGCGCCGTGTTTCCCGCAAACACCAGGTTAGCCCCTTTGCCTACTTTGAGACTACGGATAAAGATATCTCCGCCGGTGAAGGTAATTGTAGCATCTTTGCCCGCCTTTACTTTGCCATAGTTTCCTGCGCTCAGGGTCAGGTTTTCGCCCTTCTCTTTCTTCTTCTCTTTGCTGCTGTTTTTACGGAAACCTTCCGGTTGGGGAGCTCCCCCCCGGATGTAGATGCTGGCTTCACTTTCCTTATCAAAACGACTCTGCGGGGCCTTCACAAAAGTACTTTCCTTATTGATTACGGTATTTCTGAGCTTCACTTTCTTGCCACGGTTGATCACGCCCACCCCTCCGGCACTTACTTCATTGTCTTTGAGTTTTATACCGTCAAAGGCTAAAACACCATAGGAGCACGGACACACGCCGTTCGGGTCTTTGACCTCCACTACCGCCCGGGCTGTGGCCTGGTTGCCGTTAACATCCTTCACCGTAAGCGTAACCAGGCGCCTGCCCAGGTCGGTACAGGAGAAATCAGCCTGCGAAAGACTCATTTCAGCTATACTGCAGTTAT